>Ga0105244_10001300_pt1 | contig 20444 bp, 18 predicted proteins | sample KBSM44metaG_FD_80423 | JGI IMG/M metagenome (GOLD analysis project Ga0105244, IMG submission 80423) | Miscanthus rhizosphere microbial communities from Kellogg Biological Station, Michigan, USA - KBS M4-4 metaG | ecosystem: Host-associated > Plants > Roots > Rhizosphere > Soil | place... | reverse complement strand
TGCGCGAAGTTGAACTGTCCGTCGCAGCCGGCGCGAAAGAGATCGACATCGTCATCACCCGCCAGCACGTCCTGACCGGCAACTGGCAAGCGCTGTACGACGAGATGCTGGCTTACCGCAAGGCTTGCGGCGAAGCGCACGTCAAGGCGATTCTGGCGACCGGTGAACTGGTCACGCTGGAAAACGTCGCCAAGGCATCGTGGGTCTGCATGATGGCTGGCGCGGACTTCATCAAGACCTCGACCGGCAAGGAGCCGGTGAACGCGACGATCCCCGTGTCGCTGACGATGGTGCGCGCGATCCGCGAGTACCACGAGCAGACCGGCTTCAAGATCGGCTACAAGCCTGCGGGCGGCGTCGGCACGGCCAAGGCCGCGCTGCAGTACCTGACCCTGATGAAGGAAGAACTGGGCAACGAGTGGCTCGAGCCGCACCTGTTCCGCATCGGCGCATCAAGCCTGCTGACCGACATCGAACGCCAGCTGGAGCACTACGTGACCGGTAACTACTCCGCCGCTCACCGCCACGCGCAACCTTAATTACGGACACTGTCATGCCAACCATCAAAGAGATCCTGAACACCATGGAATACGGCCCAGCACCGGAAAGCACCAAAGAAGCGCAAGCGTGGCTGGAGCAGCGCGGCCGCCAATTCGGCCTGTTCATCAACAACGAGTGGAGCGCGGCCGGTGAGCTGTTCGCCTCCATCAATCCGGCCAACGGCGCCAAGCTGGCCGACCTGACCCAGGGCACCGCCGCTGATGTGGACCGCGCCGTTGCGGCAGCACGCGCCGCGCAACCGGGCTGGCAAGCACTGGGCGGTCATGGCCGCGCCAAAGTACTGTACTCGATCGCACGCCTGATGCAAAAGCACGCGCGCCTGTTCGCCGTGCTGGAAACGCTGGACAACGGCAAGACCATCCGCGAAACCCGCGACGTCGACCTGCCGCTGGTGGCGCGTCACTTCTACTACCACGCCGGCTGGGCGCAACTGCAAGCCGAAGAATTCTCGGACTACCGCGCCGTGGGCGTGGTCGGCCAGATCGTGCCGTGGAACTTCCCGCTGCTGATGCTGGCGTGGAAAATCGCTCCTGCGCTGGCCGCCGGTAACACCGTAGTCTTCAAGCCTGCCGAATTCACCTCGCTGACCGCGATGCTGTTTGCCGACATCTGCGTGCAGGCCGGCGTGCCTGCGGGCGTAGTCAACATCGTCACCGGCGACGGCCGCGTGGGCGAAGCCATCGTCAAGCACGAAGGCATCGACAAGCTGGCCTTCACCGGTTCGACCGAAGTTGGCCGTCTGATTCGCGAAGCATCGGCAGGCAGCGGCAAGAAGCTGTCGCTGGAACTGGGCGGCAAATCGCCGTTCATCGTGTTTGAAGATGCGGATCTGGATGCCGCTGTTGAAGGCCTGGTCGATTCGATCTGGTTCAACCAGGGCCAGGTTTGCTGCGCCGGTTCGCGCCTGCTGGTGCAGGAATCGGTTCAAGAAAAATTCCTGACCAAGCTGCGTGCCCGCATGGACAAGCTGACCCTCGGCTCGCCGCTGGACAAGTCGATGGACATTGGCGCGCTGGTCGATCCGGTGCAGAAGCAGCGCATCGAAGGCCTGGTGCAGTCGGCGCGTGAGGAAGGTTGCACCGTCTACCAGCCAGCATGCGAACTGCCGGCCGACGGCTCGTGGTTCCCGCCAACCCTGATCACCGGCGCATCGACTTCGGCCGCCGTGGCGCAGGCTGAAATCTTTGGCCCGGTTCTGGTGGCAATGAGCTTCCGCACCCCGCCGGAAGCCGTGCAACTGGCGAACAACACCGTGTACGGCCTGGCCGCATGCGTGTGGACCGAGAACATCTCGCTGGCGCTGGACGTCGCTCCTGCGATCAAGGCTGGCGTAGTGTGGATTAACACCGCCAATCAGTTCGACGCCGCTTGCGGCTTCGGCGGCTACCGCGAATCCGGCTACGGCCGTGAAGGCGGCCGCGAAGGCATGTACGAATACCTGACCGCCAAAGCAGAAGACGCACGTCCTGTCGCGCCAGTGGTGGAAGCCAAGGCGAAAGCCAAAGCCGCCGCACCGGCAGCCGGTGGCGCGTTCGCTATCGACCGCACCGCAAAACTGTACATCGGCGGCAAGCAAGCACGCCCTGACGGCGCCTACAGCCGCGCCATCCACGGCGCCGACGGTTCCTTTATCGCCGAAGTTGGCGAGGGCAATCGCAAGGACATCCGCAACGCCGTGGAAGCTGCGCACAAGGCCACCGGGTGGACCAAGGCCACCGCACACAACCGCGCGCAAGTGCTGTACTACATCGCTGAAAACCTGGCCGCACGCGGCGAGGAATTCGCCGCCCGCATCGCCGCCATGACCGGTACCAAAAACGCCGAGAAGGAAGTGCAGGCATCGATCGAGCGCCTGTTCTACTGGGCCGCGTGGGCCGACAAGTACGACGGCCTGGCGCACCAGCCGCCGATGCACGGCATCACCGTGGCGCTGAACGAACCACTGGGTGTAATCGGTATTGTGTGCCCGAACGAAGCGCCGCTGCTGGGCTTCATCTCGCTGGTCGCTCCGGCCATCGCGCTGGGTAACCGCGTGGTGGTGGTGCCGTCGGAAGCGCATCCGCTGTCGGCTACCGACCTGTATCAAGTGTTCGATACCTCGGACCTGCCGGCGGGTGTGGTCAACATCATCACCGGTTCGGCCGATGAACTGGCGCGCACGCTGGCAACGCACTCCGATATCGATGCGGTGTGGCGTCACGACGGTTCGGCCGAAGGCTGCGCAGAAGTCGAGCGTCTGTCGGCTGCTTCGCTGAAGCGCACCTGGGTAGGTGGCGCAAAAGGCCGCGACTGGTACAGCACCGCGCAAGCGGGCGGCCGTGCCGTGCTGGCACATGCGTCGCAAGTGAAGAACATCTGGATCCCTTACGGCGTTTAATCGTATGGCTTACTTACCTCAAGAGATCATCCGCAAAAAGCGTGATGGCGGCGTGCTGTCTAAAGAGGAGATCCAGTTCTTCGTCGGCGGCATCACCAGCGGCAGTGTGACGGAAAGCCAGATCGCGGCGCTGGCGATGGCCGTCTACTTCAAGGACATGACGATGGACGAGCGCGTGGCCTTCACCCTGGCCATGCGCGACTCCGGTGATGTACTGGATTGGCGCTCGCTCAACCTGAACGGCCCGGTGGTGGACAAGCACTCCACCGGCGGCGTCGGCGACGTGGTGTCGTTGCTGCTCGGCCCGATGGTTGCGGCATGCGGCGGCTACGTGCCGATGATTTCCGGCCGTGGCCTCGGCCACACCGGCGGCACGCTGGACAAGTTCGACTCCATCCCCGGCTATACCACGGTGCCGGACAACGCCTTGTTCCGCAAGGTGGTGAAGGAAGTCGGCGTGGCCATCATCGGCCAGACCTCGGCGCTGGCGCCGTCGGACAAGATCTTCTACGGCGTGCGCGATGTGACCGCGACGGTGGAATCGGTGGCCATGATTACCGGCTCCATCCTGTCGAAGAAACTGTCGGCAGGTCTGGATGCGCTGGCGATGGACGTCAAAGTCGGCAGTGGTGCTTTCATGCCGACCTACGGCAAATCGGTGGAACTGGCCGAGAGCATCGTCAAGGTTGGCAATGGCGCTGGCATGGTGACGTCGGCCGTTCTGACCGACATGAACGAATCGCTGGCGCCGTACGCCGGTAACGCCGTTGAAGTGCGCGGCGCGATCGACTACCTGACCGGCAAGTCGCGTCCTGCGCGCCTGCACGAAGTGACCCTGGCGCTGTGCGCCGAGATGCTGGTGCTGGGCAAACTGGCGGCGACCGAAGAAGAGGCGCGCGCCAAGCTGCAAGCCTCGCTGGACAGCGGTGAAGCGGCCGAGCGTTTCGCGCGCATGGTGGCGGCATTGGGCGGCCCGGCCGACCTGATGTCGAATCCGGACAAGTACCTGGAACGCTCGCCGATCATCGTGCCGGCACCGGCGCTGACGTCGGGCTACGCCGCGTCGGCCAATACCCGCGAAATCGGCCTGGCCGTGGTATCGCTGGGCGGTGGTCGTCGCCGCGCTGCCGATGCCATCGACTACGCGGTCGGCCTGACCGACTTGGTAGGCCTGGGCGATAAAGTGGAAGCCGGCCAGCCGCTGGCGATGGTGCACGCGCGCACGCAGGAAGCGGCCGAGCAAGCCATCCGCGAAATCCAGGCGGCCTACCAGATCGCCGATGCTGCGTCAGCAGCCAACCCAGTCATCTACCGGACCATTCGCCCATGAACAAGCAAGAACTCATCGCCGAAGCCGCAGCCGCGCGTTTGAAGGCCTACGCACCGTACTCCAACTTCAAGGTTGGTGCGGCGCTGCTGACCAACGACGGTAAAGTTTTCCACGGCTGTAACGTGGAGAACGCGTCCTACGGCTTGTGCAACTGCGCCGAGCGCACCGCTTTGTTCAGCGCACTCGCGCATGGCTACAAGCCGGGCGATTTCGACCAGCTGGTGGTGATCGGCGAAACCGACGGCCCTATCGCGCCATGCGGCGCTTGCCGCCAGGTGATTCTGGAATTGGGCGGCAATGAGCTGCCGGTCTTGCTGACCAATCTAAAAGGCGATATCTACGAGACTACCGCCGCCGCACAACTGCCGAACGCCTTCGGCGGCGCGGACCTCAAGAAGAAGTAATGGCACTCAAGAAGACGATTGATGTGCAGGCAGCAGTGGCAGTCGCCGCCGCTGAAGCGATCGCCGCCAAGACGCAAGGCACCTTCGGCGTCGGTGGCCTGATGCTCGACCAGCACGGCAATGTGCTGCAATCGCTGCACAACAACGTCATCAAGGACGGCCTGATTTACGATCCCACCGCGCACGGCGAGCGCCAGCTCATCGACTGGTACTACGCCGAACGCGCCAAGGGCCGCGCGCTGCCCGAGCCGCAGGACATCACCATCGTCACCTCGCTCGATCCGTGCTGCATGTGCAGCGGCGCGATTCTGGCTGGCGGCTTCAACGTGGTGGTGGCGGCGCCGGACAAGAACGCCGGCATCAACTACGACAACAGCGCCAGTTTCAATACGTTGCCGCCAGCGCTGCGCGCGCAGGCTGGCGACAGCTTCAGCTACCCGGCCATTCTCGGTTCGTCGCTGTACGCGCGAGCAGCCACCGGCGCAACACCGAAGTCCTTCTTCATCGGGAAGACCATCTCCGAGCCGACGCAAGCCTTGTGCTCGCTGGTGTTCGAGGCCACCTCAGCCGATGTGATGGAAATGTTCAACACCGATCTGCCGCAGGAAGTGCTGAAAGATCCTGCCACGCTGCCGGCTGGCCACGCCATCGTCTCTGCCCTCAAGCAGCACTACCCGGACGCGCTGGCCTACCGCTGCAAGCCGCACCAGCCGGATGCAGGACTCGCACCGTTTTTAAAACAAGCGATGGCGCGTGACCGCGAGCACGGCGGGGAAGGGGATGCGGTAGCCTTGCTGGATTCCTTCGGCAATCTGCTGCTGTGCATGCCGGGACGGATGGGACAATCGGGCATCCGCAGCGCCTTCATGGAAACCACGCGCGCCTACGCGCAGCTGCGTTACAAGCTGATGAACGGCGCCACGCCGGACCAGCAGAACGAAGTGCGCCACTACCTCGGCCATCCGAAAGACGGCACCTTTGTGTTTGCGAAGGGACCCGATGCGAGCGCAGTGAGCTTCATGAACCTGGGCGCCTACGGCTCAACCATGGAAGGCCCACTGCCACTGAAAAATCCGGCGCAATTCCAGTACGTGCTGCCGTCGCTGCCGGAAGCCGAACTGGCTGCCATCTGCGCCGCCATGCCGCCCCTCTACCGCAACATCATCCGCATCCGCCCGACGCAAGTCGCAGACCTTGACCTCGCTCAAGCCCTGATCTGATGCATCGCTCTAGAGTGTCCCATGGACACTCGCGATCTCACATCCCAGAAATACTTCAACCAGACAGGGATCACGCTGGAAGTCGATCCTTCAGTTGATGCCGAAGAGTTTGATATTTTCAACAGCTTGGATTTGTTGGCCCGACTTACTGGCGCGCCGGATGGCAGCTGGATTACTGTCTCTCGCGGCGGAGGGGGCGAAGATTTTCTGAGCCTCGAAGTGAAAAACGATTTGTTCAAGTATCCTTCGAAATATTTCATTTTCAATGTTGAAGAAGGCCTTGATTTTGAGTTATCGGTTGATTCGATATATTTACGAGAAGAGTCCCATTACCAAGGCATCGGCACCCGGTCAGTCATATTAAGCATTCGGCAGGCAAAGGAACTTGGATTTCGCGCGGTAACATTATTCGCTGCCGGCAATGCTATTAGTCGAGGTATGTTCTTCGGATACCACGTTTGGCCGACATTGGGTTTTGATGCTCCATTACCCGGCCACATACTGAGCAAACTTCCGCGTAAGCTACAAGGGGGCGTGCTACTTTCCGACCTTATGCGAACAAGTGAAGGAATCAAGTGGTGGTACGATAATGGGGTAGGACTTGCGCTGGAGTTTGCGCTAGAGAATAGCAGCGTAAGTTGGGAATTGCTAAGCAAGTATGTTGAAGCAAAGGGGATTTCAATATGACGAGCAAATTCATGCAAGCGTTGGCTAAGCTAAAGCCCTCATCGGTAAGCAAAGCACGCGTGGAACTCAGCAAGTCAAGAGAGGCTCCTCGCGGTGCAATGGCATTTCAAGCAGATGTTTACCTTCCGAAGCCCGATGCGAAGGTCGCAAACGCCCCTGAGGCTCCAGATCTGGAAAAGTAAAGACAAGCTAGGCGTAGGGATCGTAGGTGCCGATGCTCCAGACGTGGCCTTCTGGGTCGCTGCAGGTGAAGCCGCGGCCGCCGTAGTCTTCGTCTTTGATGTCCAGCAGGATTTTGCCTCCAGCCTCCAGCACGCGGCCGTACACCACGTCCGCATCGTTCACCACCAGATAGCTGCTTTGCGTGACGAAGCCGCCGATCTCAGCCGGCTGTTTCAGCAAGCGCCCATAGTCGCTGTCGAACACCGACGCCAGCATGACCATGCTGTTGCCGAAGCGGAGCTGCGCATGGGCGATGTTGCCGTCGGCTTCCGGCACCACGAACTGCACGTCAAAGCCGAGCGTGTCGCGCAGCCATTCGATGGCGGCCGGCGCGTCGCGGTAGCGCAGGCACGGGATTACGCCGCAAAGCGTTTGCTTGGGTATGCTGGTCATCATTCCCTCCCTTGAGTGAAGGGATTTACTATACGCTCATGCAGCAAAAACGCCGTTACATTTGCTGGAATAAATGTGCGTGGCCGCGGCTCACTTCCAACAGCTCCGGGTGATTGCGGATGCGAACCATTTGCCGCCCCCGCAAATCGCGCGTGACTTCGGCAATGGCATCCACCCGCACCAGCGTGGAACGGTGGATGCGCCAGAATTCGTTTGGATCCAGCTCATCCGCCAGTTCCTTCAAGGTCTTGCGGATCAGGACTTCCGACTGCTCGGTCTGCACGCGCGTGTATTTTTCATCGGCCTGGAAGAACAGCACTTCGCGCGTGGAGATCATGCGCAGGTTGGCACCGACCACGGCCTGGATCCAGCGCAGGTATTCCTGCCTGGCCGCCGGCTTGCTCTGCTGCGACAGCAACTGGCTCAGCTGCCGCTCGATGTTGGATGGCTGCTGCCCGATCAGGCTTTGCAGGCGTGCGCAGGTGGTCTTCAGGCGTTCGCCGCCGACCGGCTTGAGCAGGTAGTCCAGCGCGCCTTGCTCGAACGCTTCAATTGCGTACTGGTCGTAGGCGGTCACAAATACGAGATGGCAGCGGTTGAACAGCATGCGCGCCGCCTCGATGCCGGACAGGCCCGGCATGCGGATATCGAGGAACACAATGTCTGGCTGGTGCTGGCCGGCCAGCGCCACGGCTTCGATGCCGTTGGCGGCCTCGGCCACGATATCGAGCGCGGGCCACGCCTCCTGCAAGCGGCTGCGCAGCTGCTGGCGCATGCCTTCTTCGTCGTCGGCGATGAGTGCGGTGGGGCGGGTCATTTCGGCTTTCCTGCAAAAATATCGGGCGCGTAGGGCACGCGGATGCTGGCGCGGGTGCCGCCGGTGAGCGGCGCTTCGATCACCAGCTGCGCACGGTTGCCGTACTGGATGCGCAAGCGCTCGCGCACGTTGGCCAGGCCGACGCCGTCGCTGGAAAACGGGTTGAAGCCGACGCCGTCATCGATTACATCGACTTGCAGCATCTGGCCTTCCACCGAGGCGCGGATGTCGATGCGGCCGCCTTCGATCTTCGGTTCCAGCCCATGCTTGATGGCGTTCTCGATCAGGATTTGCAGCATCATCACCGGGAAGGTGGCGCTGGCCATGTCGTCCGGCACGTCGATCGACACCTCCAGCCGCGAGCGCATGCGTGCCTGCATGATGGCCAGGTAAGCACGCGACATTTCAATCTGCCGCCCCAGCGTGCCCGCGCCCTTGGCGCGCATCTGCGGCAGCGTGGCGCGCAGGTAGTCGATCAGGTTCTGGTGGATGCGCGCCGCCTGCGGCGGATCGGTTTCGATCAGCTGGCCGATCAGGGCCAGGGTGTTGAACAAAAAGTGCGGCTCCACCTGCGCCTGCAAGGCCGCCATGCGCGCCTCGACCACGCGCCGCTCAATGCTTTCCTCGTCCGCGTGGGATTCGGCGTGGCGCGCCTCCAGCTCGGCCTTGCGCTTGCCGCCGGCCAGTACCTTCAAGGCCAGCGACATCAGGATGAAGCCCCAGGCCTGCTCGGTGAAGTGGAACAGCGAAGCCGACAAGATCAACAGCAGCAGCCAGATGATCAGCAGCTTGCGCCACTCGACCTGCGCCAGCCAGTCAAAGAAATGCCACCACACGCTGACTGCGGTTTCGCCGATCTCGCGGATGATGTCGAGCAGGCTTTTGGCGTTGTTGTAGCCGGCCTGGGCCAGCCGATTCTTTTTCATTCAACGTCCTTGTACGGGGTGTAGCTTTTGCGGCGCTTGCCGATCACGCAGGCGCCGACCGCCAGCTTAAGCAGCAAGAATACCGTGAACAGCACCAGGGCCAGCGGCAGGATCGAACAAATAAACGCCAGCACCAGCGCGGCGCCCAGCAGTGCCTGCGGCGACATGCGGCCGATCAGCCCGACGCCAAAGCGCAGCGTGCGCATGAAGGCTTCGAAAATCTCGTTGAACAGGGCGGTAACTTTATCCATCTGGCATCTCCTTGAATGAGTGTTGCGATGGGGACACTTTAGCAAGCGCCTGCTTGAGAAGGCAGCGAATTCCGATCAACTGCATTTTTGCGGGTATGACCGGTCAGCGCGGGGGATGAATGGCGGCGTCCCAATCCTTGCGCAGCAAGCCGTAGATGATGCTGTCCGAGATTTCGCCGCCGACAAACCAGCGCTCGCGCAAATGGCCTTCGCGCCGGAAGTGCAGGCTCTCCAGGATGCGGCCGGAGGCGATGTTGTCGGGATGGATATCGGCCTCGATGCGGTGCAGTTCCAGCGCGCTGAAACCGTAGCCGATCAGCGCCGCCAGCGCTTCCTGCATGTAGCGCTGGCCCCAGTGCGGCCGCGCCAGCATGTAGCCGATCTGGCAGCGGTGGTTGCGGCGGTCGAAGTCGTACAGGGTGACGGTGCCGATCAATTCGCCGTCCGGCAGGATCAACGCCAGCCGCAGCGCCGTGCCGTCGCGGTAGGCCTTGAGGGTTTGCTCGATATTGTCGGCGGCCTGGGCGATGTGCAGCCACGCCGTGCTGCTCCAGTAGCACAGCGCTTCGGGATCGGAGAACAGGCGGAACAGTGCTTCGGCGTCGCCCGGCTCGACAAAGCGTAGCGTGAGGCGCGGAGTATTTAGTTCGACGGATGAAAAAATATTCATAAAATTTGGAAACTAATGATATACTTCAAACAATTATATTTCTCATTTACTATCGTTTAAGGACCCACATGACGCGCACTGTAGCCCTGACTGCCCTGATGCTGGCAGGTTCCGTCCAAGCCGCCACCGCCCCCGCGCCGCTGAGCGCCCTGCAAACCCTGCAGCAATTCAACGCCGTGGTGCTGACCAATGCCAAGAGCGATTCCCACATCGATGGCCGCACCTGGATCGGCGGTTCGCTGACCGGTAACAACAGCCCGGTATTCGACATGCATCCGAACGACGTGCCGGCTTCCAACTACGCCGGCTTGACCGTGATGGGCCAAGGTGTGGCGGCCGGCGCCAATGCGGTCAGCAATGCGCAAGTGACCGCCAACGGAGCTGTAGTGTACGGCAACACCAAGGACCTGAGCATCAACAACGGCCACAGCGCTGTCTACGGCAACACCGACAACACCAACTTCAACGGCAGCGGCAGCTACTACGTGACCGGCAACGTCGGCAGCGGCAACAAGGGCGTCACCAAGATCACTGGCGCTACCTACGCCGGCTCGGTGCAGGAGACGAACAGCCTGGCGGCCGGTTCGACCAACTTCGGCAGTGTGCTGGGCGGCCTGTCGACCCAGCTGAAATCGCTGGCCTCGACCGGCAGCACGGTCAACATCGTCGGCGAACAGGCCAACTTCACCGCCGTGGTGAAAAACGGCGTGGCCGTGTTCGACCTGACCAGCATCGACACCACGCTGTTCTCCAGCGCGGTCAAGCGCTTCTCGTTCTCGGGCCTGGACGGCGCCACCAGCGTCATCTTCAACACCGACATCACCAGCGCCACCCTGGCCGATGACTTCCTCGGCGGCGCCGCGCCCAATTACGGCGCCAAGATGGTCTGGAACTTCTACAACGCCACCAGCCTCACCGTGAACAACCAGTTCGGCGGCTCCATCCTGGCCACCAAGGCTGCGCTGAGCAACTACCAGAACATCGAGGGCGGCGTGTTCGTCAACTCGCTGGACCAGCATGCGGAGATTCACCTGAAAGCCTACACCGGCGGCATCCCGGCGGTGCCGGAGCCGGAAACCTATGCCATGCTGCTGGCTGGCCTGGGTCTGCTGGGCTTCATGGCTAAACGTTGCCGTACGTAAAATAAAGCCAAGAAAGTTTGATTTGTGATATCCTGTGGGAAATTCAAATTTCTCACAGGAAAAATCACATGGCTGCCGGTCTTAAAACTGCTGTCTCTTCCGTTGCTTTGTCGCTTGCCGCACTCGGTTCTGCCCATGCGGAAGTGCTGGACCTGAGCGCGCTGATGGGCGGCGCGAATGTCTTTTCCTTCAGTAATTTCAGCGCGCCGAGCGCCGACGTGGAGGGTTCCATCGTCGCCGCCGGCAACGTCTCGCTGAGCTCCTACACCGTCAACCTCAAGAACAAGGACGCCTACGGCCACTACGCGCTGGTCGCCGGCGGCAACCTGACCTACAAAGGCGGCGATATCCTCAACGGCGACACCTATGTCGGCGGCAAGAGCAGTATCAGCAACGCCACCACCGCCACGCCGGTGCAGGGCGGCAAATCGCCAGTCAACTTCGCCAAGACTGAAGCCAAGCTGAACCAGGCGTCGCGCCAGCTGGACAAGCTGGACAACACCGGCAGCGCGGTCGAGAAATGGGGCGGCGTCTACATCACTGGCAGCAACAAGGCGGTGGAGGTATTCGACCTCAGCTCCAGCGCGCTGAAAAACAGCACCTACTTCAACCTGAGCGGCATCAGCAAGGGCGCCACCCTGATCGTCAACGTCAGCGGCAGCTCGGCGCAGTTCCAGGGCGGCTACCAGGCGTTCGACGGCTACAACGTGCTGTTCAACTTTGCCGACGCCACCTCGCTCAGCATCAACACCGGCGCCAACCTCAGCATCCTGGCGCCGAAGGCGTCGGTCAATGGCGGCCAAGGCGTCATCAATGGCAACGTGGTGGTCGATTCGTGGGCCTCGCAGGTGCAGATCAACGCCACCAACTATTTCCATGCCACCAGCGTGACTGGGTTTATCAACGCCGTGCCGGAACCGGAAACCTACGCCATGCTGCTTGCCGGCCTGGGCGTGATCGGCTTTACGGCGCGTCGCCGCCGCAAGGCTGCTGCTGCGGCACGCTGATCGCCGCCAGCACCATATCGACGATGACCTGCTCGGCATCGTCGAAGTCTTTTTTGGTCAGCTGTTTGCGGTTCAGCACCAGCGCCATCTGGGCCGAGAAGTCCGCATAGGACTGCGTCATCGCCCAGATCGCAAACAGCAGATGCGTCGCATTGACCGGCGCAATCTTCCCCGCAGCGATCCACTGCTCAAACACCTCAATATCCTTGCGCACCAGCGGCACCACGCGGCTTTGAATCTGGCCGCCGTACAGCGGCGCGCCGCTGATCACTTCCATCGCATACACGCGCGAGGCCCACGGATTCTCGCGCGAGAATTTCAGCTTGGCCTGAACGTAGGCGCGCAGCACTTCGCGTGGGTCCTGCTCGGCGTCGGCCAGGCTTTCCATGCGCGCCAGCCAGTCGTCCAGCACTTCATCCAGCACGCGCTGGTAGAGCGACTGCTTGGTGGGGAAGTAGTACATCAGGTTCTGCTTCGATAGCCCGACATTCTCTGCCACGGTGGCGATGGAGGTCCCCTCGTAGCCGGATTCGGCGAACACGCGCACCGCTTCGGCGGTGATCTCGGCTTCCAGCTTGTCGCGGTTGAGCAGGCGGCGGTTGACTTTTACGGTCGGCATAGGCGTTCCAGAAAGTTCAGCAGTTGCGGGTGGTCTGCGTAGGCTACGTTGAAACGGAACCAGATCGATTCCGGTGCGCGCAGCATGAAGAAGTCGCACGGCGACAGCAGGATGCCGTGCTTGAGCGCCTGGTCGGCGATGATCTTGCCATTCCATTCCGGCGTCGGCGCATCCAGCCAGCCGGCACTGACGAACATGCCGCCGCGCGGCCGCGCCAGCAGCTGCAGGCCGGCGTCGCGCAGGCTGGCGATGGCGCGTTCGCGGCCGGCGTCCAGCTGCGTCGCCAGCTTGTCCACCATGCGCTTGTACGGGCGGGCGGTGATGGCGTGGTAGACGGCGCGCTCGTTGATCTCGGAAGTGGTGAGGCCGGCCAGCATCTTCACCCGCAGCAGCTCGGGGATCAGCGAGGCCGAGGCGCAGATCGAACCCACGCGCAGCACCGGCGACAGCGTCTTGGAAAAACTGCCGACGCGGATCACGCGCCGCAAGCCATCCATCGCCGCCAGCGAGGCCTCGCCGCGCGGCGCCAGCTCGCGGTAGATATCGTCCTCCACCAGCCAGAAGTCGAACTGTTCGGCCAGTGCCAGCAGGCGGTGCGCCTGCGCCGCGCTGAGCGAGGTGCCGAGCGGATTTTGCAGCACTGTGTTGACGAACATGAGCTTGGGCTGGTGCTGTGCCGCCTGCTGCGCCAGTGCGTCCAGATCAAGCCCGTTTTCGCCGCGTGCGATGCCGACCGCGATACAGCCGTGATGGCGGATCAGCGACAGCAGGTTGCTGTAGCCGGGATCTTCCACCAGCACCGTGTCACCCGGCTTGGTGAGCGTACGCAGCACCAGGTCGAACGCATGGGTGGCGCCGTGCGTGAGCAGGATTTGCTCTGCCTCCACCGGCAACAGTTCGTCGCTGAGCGTGGCCGCCATGTGCTGACGCAGGGTCGGGAAGCCGAGTGGATGGCCGTAGCCGCGCAAGCGGTTGGCCGGAATGCGCATGGCCTGGCGCACGGCATCGAGGATGGTGTCTTCGCCGTACCACTCGGGCGGCAGCCAGCCGGCGCCGACCGGCAGCGCTTCCGACACGCCGGAGTACAGCTCGGGCGTGAGCGCGTCGATGGCGTTGGGCGTGGCCTGCATGGCGGCCGGCAGCAGCGTCGCCGGCAAGTCCTGGCGCGCCACAAAATAGCCGGAACCGCGGCGCGAGGACAGCAGCCCCAGCGTCACCAGCCGGTCGTAGGACTCGACAACTGTAAAGGTGCTGATGCCATTACACTTGGCAAACTGCCGCACAGAAGGCATCTTGATGCCCACGCGCAACTCTCGGCGCGCGACCATGCTGCTGATCGCGCTGACGATCTGCTCGACCAGGCTGCCCTTTTGCCTGCGCTCGATGGCGACGCAGGGCCAACTTCCTTCTTCCATCCTCAACTCCAAAACTGTATCGTTTTTGCTGCCAGTACGGTTGGACAGTTTGATGAAATGTGTATCTGTGCCATAGTTGTCCTGCTGTCTATTATTGCATCATCATTTTGCCAACTGGTAAATTTTTTTACGGTTCGTCAAAAAAATCCGAAAGCAGTTGTTTCATAGGAGATGTGCATGAACGAGTCCCGCCCTGAATCGATGGCGTCCTTCTGGATGCCGTTCACGAACAACCGCGATTTCAAGCAACATCCACGCCTGCTGGTATCGGCGGAAGGCATGTACTACAAGGACGTCGACGGCCGCAGCATCCTCGATGGCACCGCCGGTTTGTGGTGCGTGCCGTGCGGCCACGCGCAGCCGAAGATTGTCGCCGCCGTGCGCGAGATGGTCGGCCAGCTCGATTTCGCGCCGACCTTCCAGATGGGCCACCCGGCCGCTTTCGATCTCGCTGAAAAGCTGATGGAGTACACCAACCATCGCTACGGCCATGTGTTCTACACCAACTCCGGTTCGGAAGCGGTGGACACCGCGCTGAAAATGGCGCTGGCGTACCACAAGGCGCGCGGCGAAGCCAGCCGCACCCGTTTGATCGGCCGTGAGCGCGGCTACCACGGCGTCGGCTTCGGCGGCATTTCGGTCGGCGGCATCGCCGGCAACCGCAAGCCGTATGGCGTGATGCTGCCGGGCGTCGACCACCTGCCGCACACGCACAACCTGGAGAAGAACGCCTACACGCGCGGCGAACCGGAACACGGCGCCAACCTGGCCGACGAACTGGAACGCATCGTCGCGCTGCACGACGCATCGACCATCGCGGCGGTGATCGTCGAGCCGGTGGCTGGTTCCACCGGCGTGCTGATTCCGCCCAAGGGTTATCTCAAGCGCCTGCGCGAGCTGTGCACCAAGCACGGCATCCTGCTGATCTTCGATGAAGTGATTACGGGCTTCGGCCGTCTGACCACGCCGTTCGCCGGCGATTACTTCGACGTTGAGCCGGACATGATGACCACGGCAAAGGGCCTCACCAACGGCACTATTCCGATGGGCGCGGTGTTCAGCAAGCAGCACATCTACGACGCCTTCATGGACGCGCCGGCCGGCATTGAGCTGTTCCACGGCTATACCTATTCGGGCCATCCGGTGGCGTGCGCCGCTTCGCTGGCGACGCTGGAAGTGTTCAAGGAACAGAATATCCTCGAACATGCCGCCGGCATGGCCGAGTACTGGGCCGACGCCGTGCACTCGCTGAAAGGCCTGCCGCATGTGATCGACATTCGGACCATTGGCCTGATCGCCGGTATCGAGCTGGCGCCGATTGCGGGCAAGCCCGGCGCGCGTGCGTTTGCGGCGTTCAAGCAGGCCTTTGCCGATGGTATCCTGATCCGCGTCACCGGCGACATCATCGCGCTTTCGCCGCCGCTGGTGCTGGAGAAAAAGCATATTGACGAACTGTTTGGAAAGCTGAGGGAAGTACTTAAAAACCTGAGTTAATAACTCAATTTAAAGGAGAACACCATGCTGGTCGGCGTCCCAAAAGAGATTAAGAACCAGGAGTCCCGTGTTGGCCTTACCCCGGCCAGCGTCAAGGAACTCGTTCTGCGTGGTCATCAAGTACTGGTACAACAAAACGCCGGCGCGGCCATCGGCCTTTCGGATGCGATGTATGAGGCATCCGGCGCCAACATCGTCAAGGAGGCGAGCGAGATTTTCGCCCGCGCCGAGATGATCGTGAAGGTCAAGGAACCGCAGCCGCAGGAATGCGCGATGCTGCGCAAGGATCAGATCCTGTACACCTATCTGCACCTGGCGCCGGACCCGGAGCAGACCAAGGCGCTGGTGGCGTCGGGCGCGGTGTGCATCGCGTATGAAACCATCACCGGTCCTAACGGCGGCTTGCCGCTGCTGGCGCCGATGAGTGAAGTGGCGGGGCGCATGTCGATTCAGGCTGGCGCCGCGCACCTGGAGAAATCCAAGGGCGGCATGGGCTTGCTGCTGGGCGGCGTGCCGGGCGTGGCGCCGGGCCACATCGCGATTATCGGCGCCGGCGTGGTCGGCACCAATGCCTTGCAGATGGCGGTCGGCATTGGCGCGCACGTGACGGTTTTGGACAAGAACATCGACCGCCTGCGCCAGCTGGACCTCGTGTACGGCAACCGCATCGCCACCATGTACTCCAACGCGCACTCGATCGAGGAAGCGGTGCTGGATGCGGACCTGGTGATCGGCGGCGTGCTGGTGCCCGGCGCGGCGGCGCCCAAGCTGGTGACCAAGGCCATGATCTCGCGCATGAAGCAGGGCGCGGTGGTGGTGGACGTGGCGATCGACCAGGGCGGCTGCTTTGAAACCTCGCACGCCACCACGCACGAGCAGCCGACGTATGTAGTGGACGGCGTGGTGCACTACTGCGTGGCGAATATGCCGGGGGCAGTGGCGCGCACCTCGACCTTCGCATTGAACAACGCAACGATAGGCCATGCGGTAGCGCTGGCCGACAAGGGCTGGCAGAAAGCGTTGAAAGCCAACCCGCATCTGAAGAATGGTTTGAATGTTTGTCAGGGCCACGTTACTTATGAAGCGGTGGCGCACGGCCTTGGTTATACCTATGTGGACGCGGACAGTCTTCTCGGCTGATCCTTAAAGAGAAAGAGCATCATGGAAACCATCACCCATTACATCAACGGCGTCACTGTCGATACGCAAAGCGGCCGCCATGCAGACGTGTTCAATCCAGCCTTGGGCGAACCGGTAGCCAGAGTCGCGCTGGGTACGGCGGAGGAAGTCGACGCCGCCGTGCGCGCTGCGGAGAAGGCATTCCCCGCGTGGTCCGCCACGCCGCCGCTGACGCGCGCGCGGGTGCTGTTCAAGTACCTGCAACTGTGCCAGCAGCACACCGACGAATTCGCGGCGATGATCACGCGCGAGCATGGCAAGACCTTCGCCGATGCACAGGGCGAAGTGGCGCGCGGCATCGAGATGGTGGAATTCGCGGTCGGCATTCCGCAAATGCTGAAGGGCGAATTCACCGACCAGATCTCGCGCGGCATTGATGCGTGGTCGATGCGCCAGTCGCTGGGCGTGGTGGCCGGCATCACGCCGTTCAACTTCCCGGTGATGGTGCCGATGTGGATGTTCCCGGTCGCTATCGCATGCGGCAATACCTTTGTTTTGAAACCTTCGGAACGCGATCCATCGCCGTCGCTGCTGCATGCGCGTTTGCTGAAGGAAGCTGGTTTGCCGGACGGCGTGTTCAACGTCGTGCAGGGGGATAAGGTAACCGTTGATGCGCTGCTCGATCATCCGGTGGTGCAGGCCGTGAGCTTCGTTGGCTCGACGCCGATTGCGGAATACATCTACTCGCGCGGCAGCGCATCGGGTAAGCGCGTGCAGGCGTTGGGCGGCGCGAAAAATCACATGGTCGTCATGCCGGATGCCGACATGGAAATGACGGTCGATGCGCTGATGGGCGCTGCCTTCGGCTCGGCCGGCGAGCGTTGCATGGCGATCTCGGTGGTCGTCGCGGTCGGCGATGCAGGCGACAAGATCGTCGATGCACTGGCAAAGCGCACCGCTGCACTGAAAGTACGCGACGGTATGGCAAGCGATGCAGAAATGGGGCCGGTGGTGACCAGCGCAGCCAAGCAGCGTATAGAACGCCTGATTGGCGAAGGTGTTGAGCAGGGCGCGAAACTGGTGGTCGACGGCCGCAATCTCAAGGTGGTCGGACGCGAGAACGGCTTCTTTGTCGGCGGTACCTTGTTCGATCACGTTACGCCGGAGATGAGCATCTACAAGGAAGAGATTTTCGGACCGGTGCTGTGCATGCTGCGTGCACCCGATGTGGGCAGCGCGGTGGAACTGATCAACCGCAACGAGTACGGCAACGGCGTGGCGATCTACACGCGCGACGGCGGCGTGGCGCGCGAGTTTGTGCGGCAGATTCAGGTCGGCATGGTGGGCGAGAATGTGCCGCTGCCGGTGCCGATGGCGTTCAACAGTTTTGGTGGTTGGAAGCGCAGCCTGTTCGGCGATCATCACGCATACGGTCCGGAAGGCGTGCGCTTCTACACACGCCACAAGGCAGTGATGCAGCGCTGGCCAAATACCGCCAGCGCTGGCGCAGAATTTGCATTCCCACAGATGAAATAAATAACCTGGAACCATCATGATTCTCGAATCGCTCAGCTACCTGCCGAAACCCAAGGAAGCCAATGAATCACTGGCGAAACACTTCACTGACCTTGCTCCACCGTTGAATGCGCGACAGGCTGCTATCGAAAGTTCGCGCTGCCTGTATTGCTACGATGCGCCATGCACGCGCATCTGCCCATCGGATATCGATGTGGCGAGTTTTATCCGTAACATCCACGATGAAAACATCAACGGCGCAGCTGCCGGCATCCTGAAACAGAACATCCTCGGTGGCAGCTGCTCGCGCGTCTGCCCGACCGAAATCCTGTGCGAAGACGCCTGCGTGCGCAATCATGATGCGGAAGGCCAGCCGGTGAAAATCGGCCTGCTGCAGCGCTACGCCATCGATAACATGAAGTTCGAAGAACACCCGTTCAAGCGTGCCGCGCCAACGGGCAAGAAAGTCGCTGTGGTAGGCGCCGGCCCCGCAGGCCTGTCGTGCGCGCACCGCCTGGCCATGCTGGGCAACGACGTGGTGATCTATGAAGCGAAAGAAAAATCCGGCGGCCTCAATGAATACGGCATCGCCAAGTACAAGCTGACCGATAACTTCGCGCAGAAGGAAGTGGACTTCCTGCTGCAGATCGGCGGTATCACCATCAAGCACGGGCAGACGCTGGGCGGCAACGTGCAGCTCAAGAATTTGCACGTGCTATATGACGCGGTGTTCCTCGGCCTCGGCCTGGGCGCCAGCAAGCAAATGGGCCTGACCGGCGAAGACGCACCGGGCCTGCTGGCCGCCGTCGACTACATCGCCGCGCTGCGCCAGTCGGACGACTTGAGCAAGCTGCCGGTGCCATCGCGCGCCATCGTCATCGGCGCGGGCAACACGGCCATCGACATGGCAGTGCAGATCCAGCGCCTGGGCGCGGAAGAGGTCACGCTGGTGTATCGCCGCGGCTTCGAGGCCATGAGCGCGACCGGGCACGAACAGCACATCGCAAAAGAGAATCAAGTCCGCATGCGCACTTGGGCACAGCCGCAGCAAGTGTTGCTGGACGAAGCCGGCCGCGTACGCGGCATGCGCTTTGAGAAAACTGCGGAGGTGAATGGCCGCCTGTCCGGTACCGGCGAAACCTTCGAGATTGCGGCTGACGCCATCTTCAAGGCCATCGGCCAGAGCATGGACGAAACGAGCATCAGCGATCCGCTGGCGAAAACGCTGAAACGCGACGGCGACAAAATCCACGTCGACGATCAGTTCCGCACCGTCCTGCCGCGCATCTACGCCGGCGGCGACTGTGTGGCGCCTGGGCAGGATCTGACCGTGCAAGCGGTTCAACATGGCAAGCTGGCGGCACACGCCATCCATGCCGATATCAACGTTTGAAGGAGCCTGAATCATGGCTGACCTGAGCATAGAATTCTGCGGCATCAAATCCATCAACCCGTTCTGGCTGGCCTCCGCGCCGCCGACGGACAAGGCCTACAACGTGGTGCGCGCATTTGAAGCGGGATGGGGTGGCGTGGTGTGGAAGACGCTGGGCGAAGATCCTGCGGCCGTCAACGTGTCGTCGCGCTATTCGGCGCATTACGGCAAGAACCGCGAAGTCCTCGGCTTCAACAACATCGAGCTGATTACCGACCGCTCGCTGGAAATCAACCTGCAGGAAATTACGCAGGTGAAGAAGGACTGGCCGGACCGCGTGATCATCGTGTCGCTGATGCTGCCGTGCGAAGAGGCACTGTGGGCCGATATCATGCCGAAAGTGGAAGCCACCGGCGCCGACGGCATCGAGCTGAATTTCGGCTGCCCGCACGGCATGCCGGAACGCGGCATGGGCGCGGCAGTGGGGCAGGTGCCGGAATACGTGGAGATGGTGACGCGCTGGTGCAAGACGCATAGCAAGCTGCCAGTCATTGTCAAGCTCACGCCGAACATCACCGACGTGCGCGCGCCGGCGCGTGCGGCCAAGGCGGGCGGCGCGGATGCGGTCTCGCTGATCAATACCATCAACTCGATCACGCACCTGGACCTCGACCAGATGGTGGCTTTCCCGATCGTGGGCGGCGCCAGCACGCACGGCGGCTACTGCGGCTCCGCCGTGAAGCCGATTGCGCTCAACATGGTGGCCGAGATTGCGCGCGATCCGCAAACTGCTGGCTTGCCGATTTCCGGCATCGGCGGCATCGGCAATTGGCGCGATGCGGCAGAGTTCATGGCGCTGGGCGCGGGCTGCGTGCAGGTCTGCACGGCGGCCATGCTGCACGG
>Ga0105244_10001298_pt1 | contig 20462 bp, 15 predicted proteins | sample KBSM44metaG_FD_80423 | JGI IMG/M metagenome (GOLD analysis project Ga0105244, IMG submission 80423) | Miscanthus rhizosphere microbial communities from Kellogg Biological Station, Michigan, USA - KBS M4-4 metaG | ecosystem: Host-associated > Plants > Roots > Rhizosphere > Soil | place... | reverse complement strand
GCGTGCCAGGCGGCAGGCAGATCGTTACGCATCTGCTGATAGGTGTGGAAAAGCGGGTCATAGCGCTGCATCAGTTCGCTAGTGGGCGGTTCTGGCGCATCCAGTAGCGGCACAACCCAGGTTTTGACGCAGCTCTCCATCGACGGATAAGCGCCAATCGCCACCGCCGCCATCATCGCGGCACCGGCCGCGCCGGCTTCGTCACGCTGGCTGATGCGCACCGGCGCACCAATGCAGGCAGACAAAATCTGGCGTAACGGCTGCGAACGCACCGCGCCGCCGGTTAAACGGATTTCGCCCGGTAAACTGCCCATCGCCTGATAACAATCGCGTGCCGCAAAACCGATGCCTTCAATGACCGCCCGCACCAGATCGCCAAAATTGTGGGTGTAACTCAGGCCGGTAAAACTGGCGCGCGCCTCGGCATTGACAAACGGCCCGCGCTCACCAGCAATCGAAATATAAGGGTGATAGAGCAGGCTGCCGGATTGCGCGGCATTGAGCCAACGATCGATATGGCTCACCAAACGGGCATGATCGATTTCGCAACCAAAGCTGTTAAGCAGTTCGCTGGCGAGATTCAGCAACCAGTCGAGATTGAGTGTTGATGCCATGTTGGTTTGCACCTGCGTGACATATCCCGGCCAGGGTAGCGGAATCACGTAGCCGGTTTGCGCCGGATTAAGCCACACGTCGTCAATGGTGACGCTGCGCAGATGCACGCCGGTTGATCCAACAATGGAGCAAGCGGTATTGGCTTCGCCGGTGTGCACACCCGCGCCAAGCGCGGTCATCGCCATATCGACATAGCCGAGGCAGACAGGTGTACCGGCACGTAAACCGGTGGCCTGCGCTGCTTCAGCGGTTAACGCATGGGTGGTTTCGGTGCCTTCAATAATCTCCGGCAGCAGATGGCGACGCTGTTCCAGCCCCAACGCGGCAATCACCTGGTCGTCATAACGCTGGTGGCGGAAGTTACCAAAGGTAAAGCTGGCCTCGGAAGGATCGGTGGCGCGAATGCCAGTGAGGTTGAGGTAGAGCCAATCTTTGCAGTGCAGCGCCACTTCGCTGTTGGCTAACAGCTCGGGATAAAAGTGATCCATGTGCGCCAGCTGCGCTCCCTGCTGGCAGGTGTTGAGCCCGGTGCCGGTGGCGCTGAAGCGTGCGGCGGCTAACGGATGCTGATTGAGTTTTTCTACCGTCGGCGCCGCACGCGCATCCAGCCAGATCCACGCATCGCCAACCGGCTGATTGTGCGCACCTACCAGCCAGCTGCCGTCGCCTTGTGCGGTGACGGCTACCGCCACAACACGCGCGGCGAGGTTGTCGATGCGCTCACTCAGATTGCGAATCGCCGTGACCGCATCCTGCCAGGTTTGGCTCATTGACTGCTGCGCTGCGCCGCCTTCGCTGCGGTAATAACGGTTGCGCACCGATGCGCATGCCAGTTGCGTGCCTTCCAGATCAAACGCCACCGCTTTAACCACCGAGGTGCCGGAATCCAGACCCAGAATGATATCGCCACTGTCCACATACACCTCCGAAATAAGAAGAGTTCAGTTCAGCGTCGCTACCGCCCAAGGCTGTTAACGACCTGTGATGAATTTGCTAAATAATGTCTTACACCACTTCTCACTGAGATAACATATCGGCTGTATTATTTTTCGATAAAACCAATAAATTTCACTCCGGATAGCGAAGGCGATCACGAATTAGGTGTTAAAACCTCACGATGAGAAATGATGAAACAGGTTAAAAAGGCTTGTGGAGCGAGGGTAAATGCAGTTTGTGACGTGACCGACATCATTTAAGCGATCCAGATCGCTGTCCTGAAAAAATTGCGCGACACCTGTTGACAATTTAGTCACATCAGCACAATTCTCATCACACAAGTTATCACACTTATAACATTATCAGCGCGAATATCGCAGCTGATGTCAGTGAGAGGTCATGTTATGTCCGATGTCTCAATCCAGGCCCAGCAAATCTCACGTAAGCGCGTCCGGCGCTACACCGCCATCGGCGTGGTGGTGATCGCGGTAATCGCCGCGATGGCACTCGACACGAAAGTCGTCAAAATGGGCTCCGCCGACGACGTGCAGGAGCAGGGCTTCTCGCCCGACAGTTATGGTCAGAAAACCTTCCCAACGATTCAGCAGGATGTGATGTCACGCGCAGTCGAGGCAAAAATCGTAGCCGACGCGCTGCAAACGAATCAGCAGGAAGCGGTGCATAAATATGGCGTGGGCGCACCGCTGCCGGTATTCGCCATTAAGTTTGCAGGCGTGGTGCAAGCGGGCCAGATGGGCATCTTTCCGCTGAAAATCGATGGCTTACCGGCAGATATGCAAGTGCGGCTACAAACCGGTCCGGCGATTACCGGCACCGACCTGCGAGACGCCAGCGGCAAGATTCAGTTCGGCGATTTCACTAATCAAATCGAATATCAAAATGCCGGTTCGGCGATCAATCGCGCGATGAAAAGCGCGGTGCTCGACAAGCTGGATCGCGATGCGTTACCGGGCAAAACCGTGCAGGTGGTTGGCGTGTTCCGCTTACTTAACGCGAAGAACTGGATGGTGACGCCGGTCAGCATGGAGGTGAAATGAAACCGTTCAATGTCAATCCCGCCTTGCTCAAAGGTGAAGTGATCCTGCAGGCGCGCAACGTCAGCAAAATCTACGGCTCCACACACGCGCTGAAAGGCGTCAATTTCGAAATTCGCCGCGGCGAAGTGACCACGCTGTTTGGTGAGAACGGCGCGGGTAAATCGACGCTGATGAAAATTTTGTCTGGTGTAATTACGCCAACAACCGGGGAAATCTTATTACACGGCGAGGAGAAGACCTTTCGATCCGCCACCGAAGCGCGTGACTGCGGCATCTCGATTATTCATCAGGAGCTTAATCTCGCGCCGAATATGAACGTGCGCGACAACATCTTTATGGGCCGCGAAATCATGAAGCCGGGCGGCGTCGATTATGCCGAAGAAGCGCGCGTGACGGCGCACCTGATGGCCGCGCTGGAAGAGGAGATCGATCCGCTGACGCCGGTAGAGAACCTGCGTCTTGGCCAGCAGCAGATTGTGGAGATTGCGCGCGCGCTGTCGGTCAATTCGCAGATTCTGATTATGGATGAACCGACCTCGGCACTGAGCGCAGCGGAAGTGGCGGTGCTGTTCCAGGTGATCCGCGATTTAACCAGTCAGGGTGTGGCGATTGTCTATATCTCGCATCATCTGGAAGAGGCGCTGGAAATTACCGATCGGGCAGTGGTGCTGCGCGATGGCGTGATGACCGCTTATGCCAAACGCGATGAGATCGATCTGGATTGGATCGTGCGCAACATGGTCGGCGATCATTTTGATCTGGGTTCGCCGCCACAGGGTTATGACTTTGGGCTACCGGCGCTCACGGTGCAGGATCTGACGCTGAAAAGTAAAACCGGCATACGGCTGGTGGATAACTTATCGCTAGCGGTACAAGCCGGAGAGATCGTCTGCATTTACGGCCTGATGGGTGCGGGCCGCACCGAGTTGCTGGAGTGCATCGCCGGACGCCTGCATCAAAGTAGCGGCCACATTCTGTTGCAGGACACCGAGATCTCCTCGCTCAACATTTCCCAACGCATTGAAATTGGGCTGGCGCTGGTACCGGAAGATCGGCAGCGCGATGGCCTGGTGCAAACCATGTCGGTGGGCGAGAACCTGTCGCTCGCCAGCATCGGCGACTTTGTGCGCGGGCTGGTGCTCTCCAGAAGCCGGGAAAAACAGCTGGTCAATGACAGCATTCGCAACGTCACGGTGAAAACCGCCGGCGGTGAAGCGGCGATTGGCTCGCTCTCCGGCGGTAACCAGCAAAAAGTGGTGATTGGCAAAATGCTCGCCACGCGTCCGAAAGTGATTTTGCTGGATGAGCCGAGCCGCGGTATCGATATCGGCGCGAAAGCGGAAGTGTTTCGCCTGTTAGCCGAGAACGCCAAAAAGGGGCTGGCGGTGGTGTATACCACGTCGGAAGTGGGTGAGTGCCTGAGTATTGCGCATCGCATTGTGGTGATGAGCAAAGGGCGCATCTCTGCCATCTTCGACGCGAGCGTCAGTAAAGAACGCATTATGGCCGCTTCAGGCGAGTCTCTGGTGGCATGACATGAAAAGTGGAGCAAAAGGTATGAGTGACAGAACACAAACGCTGGATACGCCGCCGGTGATAACCAGGAAAAAGAGCGACAAGCAGCTGAATGTGGCGCGTCTGCTGCTGGAAGGGCGCGCATTTATCGCGCTGCTGGTGATTATCGCCACCTTCTCCTTCCTGTCGCCTAACTATTTTACCGGTGCCAACTTCCTCACCATGGCGTCACATGTGGCGATCTTCGGCTTACCGGCGATCGGCATGCTGCTAGTCATTCTTAACGGCGGCATTGATTTGTCGGTGGGATCCACGCTCGGTCTGGCCGGCGTGATGGCTGGATTTATGATGCAGGGCATCAATCTGGAAGCGCTCGGCGTGGTGCTCTATCTGCCAGTGTGGGCAGTGGCGATCTTAACGCTGGTGGTGGGGGCGCTGGTGGGCCTGGTGAACGGCGTGCTGATCGCCTGGTTCCGCGTCCCGGCCTTCGTCGCCACGCTGGGCACCATGTATGTGGCGCGCGGTATTGCGCTGCTGATCACCAACGGCCTGACCTACAACAAACTCTCCGGTAGCGACGCGCTGGGGAATACCGGCTTCGACTGGCTCGGCTTTAATCGCATCTTCAACGTCCCGGTTGGCGTGTTGGTGCTGGGCGTGGTGGCGCTGGCCTGTGGTTTCCTGCTCAGCCGTTCGGCATTTGGTCGCTGGCTGTATGCGTCCGGCGGTAACGAACGTGCGGCTGATCTGTCGGGTGTGCCGGTGAAACGCATCAAAATCAGCGTCTATGTGCTATCCGGCGTCTGCGCCGCCTTGGCGGGACTGGTGCTCTCCTCACAGCTCACCTCGGCGGGGCCAACCGCCGGTACCACTTATGAACTCACCGCGATTGCGGCGGTAGTGATTGGTGGCGCGGCCTTAACAGGTGGACGCGGCAACGTGCGCGGCACGCTGCTTGGCGCATTTGTGATTGGTTTTCTCTCTGATGGCCTGGTGATTATCGGCGTCTCTGCTTACTGGCAGACGGTGTTCACTGGTGCCGTGATCGTGCTGGCGGTATTGCTCAACACTCTGCAATACGGACGGCGCGCTCGCTAACTCACGTGCGCTGTTTCAGCAGCGCGCGGATATCCGTAAAACCTGTACCCCTAATAATAACGGAGCACCAACTATGTTCACAAAACGTCTCTTCATCGCGGCCGCAGCTATGGCCATCACCACGTTTGCTGCACCCACCTGGGCAGATAACGGGTTAATGACCATCATCGTTAACGATCCTTCCAACCCTTACTGGCTGACAGAAGGTCAGGTAGCGCAGAAGGCCGCTGAGAAGCTTGGCTACAGCGCCAAAGTCAGCGCCCACAAAGGCGATACCAACACTGAAAGCCAACTGATTGATACGGCGATTACCAACAAATCAAAAGCGATTATTCTCGACCCGGCGAATGCTGATGGTTCGGTCGGTTCGGTGAAAAAGGCCATCGCCGCCAACATTCCGGTATTTATCATCAACGCCGAGCTCAACCAGAGCGGCCTCGCCAAAGCGCAGTTGGTCTCTAACAACGCGCAGGGCGCGGCAGTCGGTGCGATGGAGTGGGTGAAGCAGGTGGGCGATAGCGCTAATTATGTTGAGCTGGTGGGGCCGCCGTCGGATAACAATGCCGCCACCCGCGCCAATGGTTTTGATACCGTGCTGACGCAATATCCCACGCTGAAAAAAGTGGGACAGGAAGTGGCAAACTGGGATCGCACCCAAGGCTTCAACAAAATGCAGTCGCTGCTGCAGGCCAATCCCAACATCAAAGGTGTGATCAGCGGCAACGACGAAATGGCACTGGGCGCGATCGCGGCGCTTAAAGAAGCCGGTAAGCTGAATCAGATCAAAGTGGGCGGTTTTGACGGTTCGCCGGATGCAGTTGACGCAGTGAAAGCCGGTACGCTGGCCTATACCGTAATGCAGCCGGTGGCGCAGTTCGCACAGAAAGCGGTTGAGCAGGCGGACAGTTTCCTGAAAACCGGCAAAACCGGTGCGGCCTCCGAGAAGCAGCTGTTTGACTGCATTCTGATCACCAAAGAGAATGCGGGCAACTTCGCTTCGCCGTTTGTGTTGAAGCAGTAAGTTAAACCTGGTCGCCATAAATGGCGACCCTACAACAGACCTATGCGGATTTTGTAGGGTGCGCATTTATGCGCACCAGGACAATTTGCCAAAACATGGTTTAAACGCTGTAATAAGTGCCGAACCCGCTTTTCGCTTCACACCGGATGAAATATGGCGCACAACCCGCAGGACTCTTCCCTTAATGTGTTTATGGCCGAAGCCTTACCCAGCGATAGCCGTCAGGCGCGCCAACTGGCGCGTCGCCAGTTAATCGCCGAAGCGGTGATGGCCGAAGGGGCGATCCGCATCGAAGATATCACCGAACGCTTCGGTATCAGTTTGATGACCGCGCATCGTGATATCGACGAAATGGTTGAACGTGGCTTACTGCACAAATCGCGCGGCGTGGTGTCTGCTACGCCAACCAGCCTGGTTGAATCCAGCGATATCTATCGCGCCACGCGTCAGCTGGAAGAGAAACAGGCGATTGCCGATGTGGCCGCCACCTATCTCGAACCGGGACAGGCGATTTTCCTTGATGATTCCACTACCGTGCTGCAAATGGCGCGGCTGCTCTCGGCACGCGCGCCGCTAACGGTGATCACCAACTCTCTGACCTTAATGAACGAGCTGCGTAACGGCCGCGATATCACCCTGATGGGGCTGGGCGGACAGTTTTATCACTGGTGCAATGCGTTCATGGGCCGCATGACACGGGATGAAATTGCCAGCCTGCGCGCCGACGTGTTTTTCGTCAGCATGTCAGCGATCATCGACGATGCAGTGTTCCACCAATCCGCCGAAACGGTAGAGACTAAGCGCGCGATGTTTGACGCCGCGCAGAAGCGTATTTTGATGATGGATAACACCAAGTTTGAACGTCGAGCGTTGCATCGCTTTGCTCATCTGAGTGAATTTGATGTGGTGATTGTCAATCAGGGCACGCCGGTGCCTATTTTGCGCCGTATGCAGGATTTAGGCGTGAATGTCGTTGTTGCACCGATGAAAACGCACAGCGCCTCCATTCTCTAGGGGCGCCATTTATGGCGACCGATATTTACATCCGATAATTTACGTTAATTTAAATAACTACAAACTTGATTGCTTTTTTTAGTTTCTTTAACACTCTTGATAAATATTCAGGGGTTTCCTGGCTATTAATTTCCCAAACTGCTCTAAGTTTATATTTCGGCCCTATTTCAGAATGATGAGGTATCTGATGCTGATTAAACTTAAACGCACACGAACGCATGATGAGGACAGGAATCTGGCAATGTGGCTCGCCACTGCTGCCGGCGTGCTCAATGCGATCGCCTTGGGGGCGTTTGGCTTTTTCCCCTCACACATGTCAGGGAATACCTCACAATTATCCAGCGAAGTGTCGAACGTTAATTTCCGCGATATCACCTTTCTGGCTACTATCCTGTTTGCCTTTGTTTGTGGTGCGGTCACAGCGAGAATGGTGGTGATCAGCGGTTTAGCGAATGGCAATCGTATTATATTCTGCCAAATACTGTGGGCTGAAGGGCTTGCTTTAATCGTGTTATCGCTGTTTGAAATGTTCTTTTATTCATCGGCTAATAATCGCGAAGTCATTGTGATTCTGGGCTTCCTGATGGGCGTACATAATTCAACGTCAACGCAATTATCCAATGGCCGCGTACGTTCAACCCATATTACCGGCACGCTGACAGATGCGGGGATATCCCTGGCATCCGTAATAGCCGCGCTGTTTCGCCGCGATCCGTCGAAAAACATCTCGGGCCAGAAACGTCAGTTATGGACGCATCTGACCACGATTTTCTCCTTCCTGATTGGCGGTATTGTCGGTTTGCTGATGTTTAAACATCTAGGTTTTAAAGCCATGGCGATGGTGGGTGGCATATTAGTGATTGTTGCCACGCTGGCGATGGTCAGAACCGTGGTGCGCGTAAGAAACAACCGTTCGCTGGCGTTAAAACCTTCCAGCAAATGATTCTGCCAGCGCCAGTAACGCCGCATGAACCGGACCGCTGGTAATGCTCGGGATAACAGAGGCATCGACAACGTAACCATTCTCCAGGCCGTGAATGCGCAGACGGCCATCCACCACTGAATCGCTGGCGGTTTTCCCCATCTGGCAGGTGCCGACTGGATGATGATGGGTGATCACCGCGCGGGCGATAAAGTCATTCAGCGCGGCATCATCCTGAATCTCCGCACCTGGCAGCCACTCTTTTTCCCGCCACGCATCTAAAGCCGCATCGCTACCAATCTGACGGGCGATTTTCAACGCTTTCAGGAAGGTTTGGCGATCGTAGTCCGTTTGCAAATAGGCGGGATCGATCAGCAATTGATCGCGGCTATGCGCGCCAGTCAGGCGAATCTGGCCGCGACTGGTGGGCCGCGTTACGCCGCACAGCAAGGTATAAGTGGTACCGGGTTGCGGTTGCGGGAAACTTTCGGCCACTGAAGGTGCGCAAACGCAACCTAATACCACATCGGGTTGAGCATCGCGTTCGCGGATATCCGCCGCATTGAGATACATCAGTGATTCCGAGTGCTGCAAGCGGGTTGGGGCGATCGGTTGCCGAGCCAGCCAGACGTTACCCGCCGCCAGCAGGTGATCATGTAGATTCTTGCCGACCTGATGCAATGGAATCTGGCAGTCAATGCCAGACTCAGCCAGTTCGCTGGCGCTGCCAATGCCCGAACGCATCAACAAGGCTGGAGAAGCCAAAGCGCCCGCTGACACAATCACGGTGCTGGCGCTTAAGGTCAATGCTTCACCGTTACGGTGGCACTCCACAGCGCGAATACGGTGGTCATCAATCAGCAGCTTTTCGACCTGAATATTGAGCAGGATACTGAGATTAGTCCGCTCACGCGCGGGTGTCAGCCAGGCATCGGCGGCAGATACGCGTTTGCCGTGGCGAATGGTCAGCGAGTTGGCCGCTACGCCGCACAGCTGCCCGCCATTGTGATCACCCAACCAGGGCACACCCTGATTCAGTCCTGCCTGCATATAACTTTTTACCAGCGGATGAACATCTTCATCAGGCAGCCAGACATCAAGCGGGCCGGTATCGCCATGTACAGCGCTGGCACCCTGAGAAAAGCGCTCACTTTTAATAAACCACGGCAGTAAACCTTGCCATGACCAATGATCATCGCCGGTGGCGTGTGCCCAGGCGGCAAAATCGTCTTGATGACCACGCACATGCGCCATCGCATGCAGGCAGCTGGAACCGCCCACGACGCGCCCGCGCGGCCAGGGGTGAATACGATGGGCGGTACCCGCTTGCGGTACGGTGGCATACTGCCAGTCGTAAGATCGTCCCTGAATCTGCGGCCACATGGCCGGATTAGCGATGTCAGGATCGGTCGGCCACGCGCCCGCTTCCAATAGAGCCACCTGGCAATCCGGATTTTCTGAGAAACGTGATGCCAATACTGAACCTGCCGAACCCCCGCCAATAATCAGCACATCGTAATGCATTGCTTTTCTCCCCGGTTAAAACGCTCAGGCGTAATCCTTCTTCGAAGGCGCAAAGCCCAGGCGACTGATGATTTTTTGCTGAACCACTGCAAGGTGCTGCCACATGGCGCGCTCGGCACCGTCGGAATCACGGTTGGCGATGGCATCCGCGATTTGATGATGTTCACGATCGCGCTGTTCAATACGCTCCTGCGTGGTCTCTTCGTCGCTTTCGGCGAAGCGCAGACGGCTGTCGCTGGCAACCTGATTGAGTAATACAAACAGTTCACTCACCAGGCTATTGCGAGAACCCACGGCAATGGCGCGGTGAAAACGCTGATCGGCTTCGCTGGGCGAGATATCGTTGGGCGTGCTGGCCGCGGCTTTTATCGCGGCAATTTCTTCCGGCGACGCGCGCAGGGCAGCAAGACGCGCTAACGCCGGTTCAAGCATCATACGCATCTCCATCACTTCCAGCGGATTGGTGGAGCGCACCAAGTCACTGCCAATAAAGGTGCTGACCGGATCGACCGAAGCCGTTACGGCAACCGGCTGGGTTCTGGGCTTACCGGAGGTGATACGACGTCCCGGGCGCGCGGGAGGAATATCACCGCGATCGCGCATCATCTGTAGTGCAAGGCGCAGCAGATGACGCTTTACATTGAGTTTTTCTGCCAGCACGCGCTCAGCAGGTAATCCACCCTTCGCGGATTTATGTTTGCTGATTTGCGTGACCAGCTGTTCCAGCTTCTCCTGCTGCTTCTCTTTGACTGGCGAGCGTTCGGTCTGCGAAACGTTATTGGTTGTCATGGGCGTTCCTGTCATTGTTCTTTTCCGCTATAACCGGAGTAGGGATGTTGATGATCTTTGCCATGCAACCAATAAAAATGGTTATTGTAATAATTATGAGCAAAAACAGATCACTAAATTCTCAACTCGTCATTATCTGACGCAGTAGAATCACGATTTCCCCATCATAACCGAAAAAAAAGCGCGCACAAAACCATTTATGAATTGGTTGATTTTTAAGGTTGAGAAACACAGTATGTTAACGTGCGCCGCGTACGTAAGGCGCGCCTAACGCCGCAGGCAAGCTAGCGCGACGTCCGAACAACAGCAGCACCAACATGACAGCAATAAACGGCAACATCTGAATCACATCAGTGGGTACATCGATGCCCAATACCTGCAAGGCAGTGGTCATCGATAAGCAGCAACCAAACAGCAGCGCACCGGCCAGCACCCATAATGGTTTGCCGCGCGCCAGCATCGCCAGCACAATTCCGATAAAACCGTTGCCTTGTGTCATAAAGGGGACAAAGATCCCCGCGCCAATTTGTGACATAAATGCGCCGCCTAGCCCCGCAAACATGCCGGTGATCACCACCGCAATGGTGCGGGTGCGTAACACGTTGATACCTGCGGCATCCAGCGCAGCCGGTTTATCGCCGGCCGCCTGGAGATACAGTCCGGCGAGAGTGGATCGATAGATCCAGGCAAACAGCGGTACCGTAAGCACGGCCAGATAGACAACCAGCGGCTGATTAAACAGTACCTGACCAACCAGCGGAATCTGATGCAAACCGGGAATTGCCCAGCTATCGACGTTACCCAAACGGGGATACGTACGGCTGAACTGGAAATAGTGCAGCAGGGCGGTGGCGCCTTCTGCGCCAAGCGTAATGGCAATTCCTACCACAATTTGATTCAGCCGCCACCAGACGCACAGCAGCGCCATCAATGCACCGGTCAATCCACCGCCGAGTGCTCCGGCCAGCAGGCCGAACCCCATTGACTGACTTTGCCAGGCAACATAAAAGCCAAGATAACCCCCGCACAACATCATGCCTTCGAGGCCGATGTTCAGCACACCCGCTTTCTCGGAAAGCTGCTCGCCCAATCCCGCCAGCAACAGCGGTACGCCCGCGATGACCGCGCCGAGCAGCAGTGATGTCAGGAAGCCAACCGTAAACAGATCCATGTGCTACCCCTTTTTCTGGCGTTGACGCTGTTCAACGCATTCGGTTAACCCCAGTACCAGCATCAAGACGGCAACCGTCACCAGGGTGAAATGGTTCGGAATATCCATGCGCCGGGCGGCGCTTTCGCTGCCGATGGAGAGCATTGAGAACAGGAAGACAAACGCAATGGTGCCAAAACCGTTAAAGCGCGCCAGAAACACCAGAGGAACCACCACCAATCCGTAAGCGGGATTCCAGTCGGCACGTACGTTGCCTTGAACGCCCATGATCTCTACCGCGCCGCCTAATCCTGCCAGCGCCGCCGACAGGGCAAACACCGCCAGCGTCAGTAGGCTCACCGGGATTCCGGCATGAATTGCCGCCTGCGGATTGGCTCCCACCACGCGGAGTTGCAGGCCGAAAGCGCTGCGCGTCATCATCCAATGCACCGCTAAAATCGCCACTAAACCAATCAGTAAGCCAGAGGAGATATTGCTGCCAAACAGCGCCGGTAAGCGATCCTCCCACGGCAAGGTGCGGGTCTGGGGCACGGTCGTGTTGGGATCACAAAACACCAGCTTCACCAGTACGTTGGCCAGCGATATCCCCAAAAACGACATCATCATAGTGGTGATGATCTCATTGATGTTTTGCCACGCCTTCAACAGGCCCGGCAACAGCGCCCAGATAGCGCCGACCACCACGGCGGCAAGCATCGCCAACAGCAGCGTAAGCCAGACCGGTACGCCCCAGCCAATCAGTGCGGGAGCCAGCGCGGAAGAGGTGACTGCACCGAGCAGAAACTGCCCGTCACCGCCGAGATTCCACAGCCCGGCGCGAAACGCCACAATCAGGCTGGCGGCGATCAGCAGCAGCGGCCCCATGCGCGTCAAGGTGGCAGCCAGACCGGACGGCGTGAACAGCCCTTTACGCACAATATAGGCGTAATATTTCAGCGGGTTAACGCCCATCATCAGCAGCAGGCTGCCGGTGATCGCCAGCGCAATCAGCAACGGCAGCACGGAATAGGCCAGACGCATCAGCCAGACTTTCGTCCACGAAGGCAGCACCACCGCTGGCGATGACAAGCCGGTTTGTTCGGATTGACTGTTCATCAATGTACTCCACTCATCAGTTCACCCACGCGCGAGCGGGCGCGGGGATCGTTTTCGACCACGCCAACAATCTGGCCTTGTGACATCACCGCGATGCGGTCGGCGAGTTCCAAAATCTCTTCCAAATCGGTGGAAATCAGCATCACGGCGCTGCCGGATTCAGCGGTTTCGCGGATTCGCCGGCGCGTTGAGCGAATATTTTGTAAATCGAGGCCGTAGGTGGGTTTGGAGAAGATGACCGCGCGCGGCGTGCCCCCCAACTCGCGTGCCAGCACCGCTTTTTGAATATTGCCGCCCGAAAGCTTACCAATCGGGGTATCCGTTTGCGGTACGCGAATGTCGTACTCGCGAATGCGCACGCGACTCCACTCGGCGATGGCAGCGGTTTGCTCAATGCCGTTGCGCCAGAAAGGGGGATCGCCGATCTGCTTGAGCAGCAGATTGGTGGCAACCGGAAAAGTCCCCACCGTCCCTTCGCCCAACCGATTATCGGTGACATAGCGCAGACCGCGTCGCCGCCGCTCACCAATCGAGTCGCTCTCAATGGACGTGCCATCCAGCCAGATGCGGCCGCTACTGAGCGGTCGCTGTCCGGCAATCGCCTCAGCCAGCTGTTTCTGCCCGTTCCCATCAATACCGGCCACGCCGATGATTTCTCCGGGCCGAATGCGCAATTCAATGCGGCTCACCGGCATCAGCGCGTCATTAACCTCCAGCGCATGGATTTCCAGCACCGGACTGGCATCGTGCTGACAGCTACTGCTGCGCTCGCGGTGTTCGGCTTCACGACTCTGAGCCGCATCAAGATTAAACATCAGTTGCACCACCCGACGCGTGGCTTCTTCGCGGCTTAACGCACGCAAGCTATCGGGGGTGATTTCGCCCACTTTGCGGCCAAGGCGCAGCACTGAAATGCGGTCGCCCCAATCCAACGCTTCATTTAATTTGTGGGTGATAAACACCACCGCTAACCCTTGCGCCACCAGACGTCGCATGAGCTGCCCCAGTTCGCTGGCATTCTGCGGTGTAAGCATCGCGGTGGCCTCATCCAGAATCAGCACCCGGCTGCCGCGGAGCAGCGTGCGCACGATTTCAGCCTGCTGCTGCTCGCCGAGTGACAGCGAACCGGCGGTCGCATAAGGATTGACCTGCACGCCAATCTCTTTGCTGACGCGCGCAATTTCCTGGGCAAAACGCGCGCGCGGCGGGCGCTTCCACCAACGTTCGCCCAGCACAAAGTTATCGACCACCGAAAGGGAAGGCACCATCATGGAGTGTTGAAACACCGTGCCGATACCCAAGTCCAGCGCCCGCTGTGGCGAGTGAATGCTTTGCTGCTCGCCAGCCAGCGTGATGCTGCCTTCATCAGGCTGCAACAGGCCGGCGAGCATACTCACCAGCGTCGATTTTCCCGCGCCGTTTTCACCCAGCAACACATGAACTTCTCCCGGCCACAAGGCGAAATCGACCTGATCGTTGGCGACAATGCCGGGAAATCGTTTGGTAATCTGCTTAACCGACAGCACGGGCGCGATATCACTCATAATGGGCTCCGGTAATTGAATCGATTTAGGATTTTCCGCTGTTCAATAAATCATGCAGCGATTTAGCATCATATTCCGCCGGCACTTTTATTGTGCCGGCAATAATTTGTTGCTTGATTTGTTCAACGCTCTGCCAAATATCCCCAGGAATATGATCGGTCTTTAATAAGCTGATGGAACCATCGGCTAATGAGGTTTTGTAGTTGTGGCTGCCATATTTATCGGCTTTTAAGTCGGTAATCATGGCACTAAATACCGGCGTGAGGTTCCATAACACCGAACTTAATAAATTGCCTTTATCTATTTTTGATTTATCGCCAATCACGTCGATGAAATAGACTTTTCCGCCATCGGCGGCTTTGGCGGTTTCAACGGCCTGCAACATGCCAAAGCTGGAACCATTACCCTGACCAAAGATGATATCTGCACCGGCGGCAATCACCGACGCGGTGACGCGTTTGCCGCCCGCCGCATCGCTATAAGCGGCAGGGCCGATCACCGCGTAACGGATTTTAATCTGCTCGTTAGTTGCGCGGGCACCGCGAATAAAAGCATTTGATTGCGCATTCCATGAAGGCGGTTCGCCCGAGACCACCATGCCGAGCGTACCGCTGCGGCTCATTTTCGCCGCCAGCACGCCCGCCAGATACGCGCCTTCATGGCCACTGACGGTGTAATCAGCCACCAAACCGGATTTCAGTGCAGCTGGACTGTCAGTCACTGCCACTGGCACGTTGTTCTGCGCACCAATCTCTGGCGCGGCTTGGTTGTAGCCGCTGGCGTGCGCAATCAACAGCTGAGCGCCATCGTCGATCAAATCGCGCATCGCCGGACGCACATCGCCGTAACCCAAATTTTCTGCCACCATCACTTTCACACCCTGTTTTTCCCCGGCGGCTTTAGCGGCATCAATGCCTTGCTGGTTCCAGCCAAAATCTGTTCCCGGCTCGGGAGAGAGTATCGCAATGGATTTAATATCGGCAGCCTGGCTGCTGACGCAATAAAATAAACTGATAAACAGCGCGGAGCGAACTAATTGCCAACTTCTCATCAGGGCATTCCTCATTAATTATTGTTGACATCAGGTTAAATTAAATAAATATTCACTTTGTTAACTCATCACTTTAATTACGACGAGATCAATGATGCGAATTCAGTGGCTATTAAGTTTTGCTGTTATTATTTCCGCTCCGCTGTGGGCACAGGAAACGCTGCATGTGGCAAGGGGAACGCAAGGACTGGATAAGTTTGTTATCGCCATTAATAACCAGGGCAAACAAGCGTTGTCGTGTGAGGTGGCGACCGCCCATTGGTATTCGGTGGCATTGGGGGAGGTTACGCCTGGCAAATCCCTGCACACCACGCTGTGGAAAAACAGCGGCAGCGGCGAGGTGTTTATCCTTAATCAGCATCAGGATCGCATGCCAGTACAGCGATTTTGGTGCGGTCAGCAGGGTGCCAGTTGGCAGACGCGCTATCAATTTGCGCTGCCCGATCGTCGCCAGTTGCGGCCGCACTCGCTTACGTTTGCCTGTCGCGCTGGAGATAAAACCACGCAATGCCAGGCTTCCCGTTGATGTTGCATACTGTTTTGCCGCCATTCTCTCCTCCGCACAAATGATTAACGGAATGCACAGTGTAATCACAGGGTTGCGTTGTTACGCGCACCCCCCTTACACAGGTGCATTTCATTAAGCTATTCACACAACCAATATGCAACCAATATTTTTGGTTGAACCATATCATTTGGTTATCACTCGTCTGCAGGTCATACTAATTTCCAGTGACGGAAAGCGGCACAGGGGATATCTATAAGATTCAAACATTAAACCAAAAAGATTTATATCTATTAATTTCAACGCATTAATCACAGGCCGCGTCGGCTTTCACCGCTGTTATTTCAGCATTTTACGCAGTCAATTTCACGATTAACCAATCACCCTACAACCAATTTTAATGGTTGAAATGTTTGTGCTGTTATGTTTTTCTGGCATCACCGGGATCGCCAACACCAGAGGAAACCCGGAAATGGTTGAGTAATTGGTTTAAGTGTTCGACCCGTCGTGAAGAGGTCTTTGCGGCGTGACAGATTCTCAAACTCAGGGGGTAGCCAGTGGAAGCGATGTTGAAAGGCGTAGCACAACAAAAACTGAAAACCGGCGCGGAGTTCAAAGCTTCGTTAGATGATGGTCGCCAGTTATGGGTTAACGGCAAAAAACTGGAGAAAGTCACGGATGAGCCGGCGCTTGCTGCGGGTGTCGACCTATTGGCATCGATGTTTGATGACCAGTTCACCGCAGAACATGCCGACGCCACCACCGTCACCGACAGCGTGACTGGCGATGTCTACAGCCGCTCCTGGCAAATCCCTCGCACCATTAGCGAATTGCAGGATCGTCGTAAGATGATTGAGTACACCTCGCTGAAAACCGGCGGCACCTTTGGTCGTCCGCCGGATTTGGCTCCGGCAATTGCGGTGGGTTTATATGCCTATCTGCCCACCTTTAAAGCTAAAAAATCCACCTTCGATGGCTGCCAGCCGGATTTCGCTGAAAACATTGAGCGCTATCTCGCTTATGGTCGCGACAATAACCTTACTGCCTCCGAAAGCCTGACCGGTCCTCAAACCGATCGCTCCTCTCCGAAAGCGGGTGAAGCGTCACTGCTAAGGGTGAAAAGCATTGAACGCGGCGGCATACGCGTCTCCGGTGCAAAAACCGTCGGCTCGATTGCGGCGCAGGCCAATGAGATCTTCTTTACCAACCTAGGCGGCATCCAGGAAACGCCCGCGGAAGCCTGTATTTGGGGTTCCATCCCCATTAATTCCGACGGCATTCGCATGATTTCACGTGAAATGGTGTCGCATCCGCAAGCCGATCCCTTTGACCATCCCATCGCGCGACTGGGCGAGGAGGCCGATCAGTTCATCATCTTTGATAACGTGTTTGTGCCGACTGACCGTATTTTCAATCTCGGCGATCCTACGGCCATGCAATATTACGGCCCGGTTTGTACCTTTGCCCACTGGCATGTGCTGACGCGTCTCGCAGTGAAGGCCGAGCTGTTTGTCGGGGCCGGACAATTGGTGCTGGATGTGCTCGGCACCGGTCGCATTCCTGCGGTGCAGGCGATGCTCGGGGAACTGATTGAGTATGCGCAGACGCTGCGCGCCTTCGTCTATGCCGCCGAAGCCAAAGCGCAAATGACCGAGGGCGAAGTGATGGCACCGGATGTCGGCATGTTAACGGCGGGGCGCCTCTATTCGATCCAGCACTATCCACGCATCATCCATATTTTGCAGGAGATGTGCGGACAGGGTTTGGTGATGCGCTTTGGCAAAGCCGCGTTCGACAATCCAGATATTGGCCATTACCTGCACGATTTGTTGGTGGGTCACGGTGCCAGCGCGATGGAGAAAGAGCAATTAATGAACTTTATCTGGGATATGACCACCAGCTCCCTGGCAGGGCGCGTGGCGCTGTTCGAAAACGTGAACTCCAGCCCGGCACCGCGCCTGCGTGCGCGCCTGTATGAAGAAGTAAAACGCGATGTCTTTGTTGACCAGGTGAAGAAGCTCGCCGGTTTGGCGTAATGCAGCCGCAGGGTCGCCCTGTTTGGCGGCCACACGTCACTGACGGGTAACGGGGAATCGCATGTTTAACAATTATGCAGACTATGACGGTCTGGGACTGGCTGCGCTGATTCGTCAGCGGCAGGTCAGTGCAGAAGAGGTGCTGGAAACCGCGATCGGCCTGTGTGAACAGGGTAATCCTACGCTGAATGCGGTGGTGCATCCCGCATGGGAACAGGCGCGCCAGCAGCTGCGGCAGGGTTTACCCGATGGTCCGTTTGCTGGTGTGCCGATGCTGATCAAAAACACCGGTTTTGAGGTCAACGGCCAGCCTTTATCCAGTGGTTCGCACTTATTCAGTGACGTGGTCTCTTCGCAGGACAGCACGCTGATTGCGCGTTATCGCCGGGCGGGATTGCTGCTGCTCGGCAAATCAAACACCCCGGAGTTTGCCTTGAGTTTTACCACCGAGCCTCTGGCTTACGGTGCTACGCGCAATCCCTGGGATCTCTCGCGAACACCAGGAGGATCCTCCGGCGGCTCGGCGGCGGCGGTCGCTGCCGGATGGATGCCGCTGGCCAATGCCTCTGACGGAGCCGGTTCCACACGCGTTCCGGCGTCACATTGCGGCCTGTTTGGTTTTAAACCCAGCCGCATGCGCAATCCGCTTGGCCCGGTAGCGGTTGAAGCGATTGCGGGGATGTCGACGCCACACGCCGTGAGCTGGTCGGTCCGCGATAATGCCGCGCTATTGGATATCAGTTCGGGCGCAGATCGCGGCGATCCTTATGCTGCTCCCGCCAGCCCACACAGTTACCTTCAGGCCGTAAGCCAGGCGCCGCGCCCGCTTCGTATTGGGTTGATTAGCCGTTCGCCGTTGGGGAATCCCATCGATCCCGAGATTTTGCAGGCGGTTAACCAAGCGGCCAACTTATGCAGCACGTTGGGCCATCAGGTTGAACCGGCTGAATGTTGCTACGATGCCGAAGCCTTGATGCGCGCCTGGCGCATTATTTTGGGCGTCAACGTTGCCAATGGCATGAACAGTTTTGCCGCAGCGCGCGGCATCAGCGATCCGCTGTCGCGCCTAGAGCCGGTTAACCAGCAGTGGATCAGAGAAGGGCTTAACTGGCGCGGTACCGACTATTTGTGGGCGGTAAACCAACTACACGCCTGCGCCCGCGCCATGGGACAGTTCTTCAGTCAATACGACATTCTGCTGTCGCCGGTCACCAGCGAAGTCGCGCCGTTACTGGGTGTAATGCACGGTGATACCGAGGATCTTGATGCTTTCTATCAACACTTCTGGCAGCACGGTCCCTTTACCTGCGTATTCAATGCCGCTGGCTGCCCGGCGATGAGCGTTCCGCTAGGTATGTCGCGCGCGGGATTACCCATCGGCGTCCATTTTGGCGCGGCATTTGGTGATGAAACCACGCTGTTTTCGCTCGCCGGTCAACTCGAACAGGCGCAGCCCTGGTTCCATCGTCGCCCCCCCTTTAACAGGAGTTCCCATGTCTCTGTCTGAGCAGGCCATTCTGGCGCTAACGGCCCGTGAAGTGGCGTCCAAAGTACAATTGGGTGAATTAACCGCCAGCGCGGCAATTGAAGTGCGTCAGGCACATATTGCGCGCCGCGAACCGGCTATTTTAGCGTGGGAAACCTTAGCCAATGAACAGGCATTACAAGCGGCACAAGCGCTTGATGCACGACGAGAAAAAGGCGCGCTCGCGGGCGTGGCGATCGGGGTTAAAGATGTGATTGATACCGTCGACCTCGCGACCGGCTACGGTTCGGCGCTGTACCGCGGATTTCGTCCCGCGTGGGATGCCAGTTGTGTGGCAATGGCGCGCCGCGCTGATGCCGTGATCATGGGTAAAACCGTCACTACCGAATTTGCCATGGCCAGCCCGAATCAAACCCGTAATCCGCATAATCCCGCACACACGCCGGGCGGTTCATCGAGCGGTTCCTGCGCGGCCGTCGCCGCTAATATGGCGCAGGTGGCTTACGGTACGCAGACTTCTGGTTCGATTATTCGTCCGGCCTCTTATTGCGGGGTGGTGGGATACAAACCGAGTTTCGGCACCATTAATAGCACCGGTGCCAAAGTGCTGGCGCATTCGCTGGACACCATTGGTGTGATTACCCGTAACGTGCGTGATGCAGGCTTTGCCAGCGCGGTGTTAGCCAGCCAACCAGCGTTGAACGTGGCAGAGGCGTCTGCAGCTCCGCGCATTGCCGTGTTCCGTTCTTCAAACTGGGCGCAGGCGCAGAGTGAATCACAATCGGCGGTGGAGTTTGCTGCCTCGCAATTGGCCGCTGCCGGCGCGCACGTGAGTGATATCGCCACGCCGCCCCATTTCGAGCACCTGTTCGCCATGCACGATGCGGTGATGGGGTGGGAAGTGGCGCATGCGCTGGCATTCGAGCATCGTCGCAGTGAAATCAGTGATGTCACCCGCCGTTTTCTCGATTTCAAAGCGAAATCCACCTTTGCGCAGTATCAGCAGGCGCAAGCGGCACTCAGCGAGTGGCGTCACAGGATGCAGAGTCTGATGGCTGATTTCGACCTGATTTTGACGCTAG
>Ga0105244_10001296_pt1 | contig 20483 bp, 18 predicted proteins | sample KBSM44metaG_FD_80423 | JGI IMG/M metagenome (GOLD analysis project Ga0105244, IMG submission 80423) | Miscanthus rhizosphere microbial communities from Kellogg Biological Station, Michigan, USA - KBS M4-4 metaG | ecosystem: Host-associated > Plants > Roots > Rhizosphere > Soil | place... | reverse complement strand
TCTGGCCGACGATATCGAAGCGACTCTGAAAGCCTCCGAAATCAGCCGTGACCGCGTTGAAGACGCGCGCAACGTTCTGAAAGAAGGCCAGCAAGTAGAAGCCAAGATCATCAGCGTTGATCGTAAGAGCCGCGTAATCCAGCTGTCGATCAAATCGAAAGACGATGCTGAAGAAAAAGAAGCTATCCAGAGCCTGAAAACCGCTCCGGAAGGCGAAGCAGCTGACACCACCATGGCGGCACTGCTGCGTCAAGCAATGGCCAAACAGAACTGAGTTCTGTCTGATCATTAAAAAGGGCGACTTCGGTCGCCCTTTTTTGTGCCTTCGATTTGGTAAGCCTCGCTCTCTGGTTATACGGGTGAAACCATTTCCTTTGCCGGGCGGTCTGTTTCTTTAATCGGATCAATCGTCTATTCGCGTCTAGGCTTAGTCTGAAGATCGCAGTAGTCGGGCAGGCGCCTGGCATAAGGATGTGAATGAACAAGTTTATAGTTCTGTTGGGTATGTTGGTGTTGGCAGGCTGTACGACTAGCGCCAAGACTCATGCGGTGCGCGGAGTCAGCGGTATCGAGGTTGACTGCTCCGGCTTGGGTTCGGGCTGGGAGAGGTGTCAGAAGCGCGCAGCCAAGGAATGCAAGGGGGCGGGTTACAAGGTGATCACGCGATCTGATGATGCGCGGGATGAGGATGAGTTTCCCTTTGGTTTCAATCCTGCCGGCTATGTCACTCGAACCATGCTGGTGATTTGTCGGTGAGTGAGCGTTGGCGTGCATGCGATCCGATGCCCTGAAAATGGGCGTTTCGGCGAGCGGAAAGATATGTCAAGCCCTGGGCTGTTCAAAATCTTCCGGGCGTGCTAAAACCTTTCAAGCGCTGATCTAGCTGCTTGAAAAAGAAGGGAAAAATATGACGAAGTCGGAGTTGATCGAACGAATTGTCACCCATCAGGGGCTGCTCTCATCCAAGGATGTTGAGCTGGCCATCAAGACCATGCTCGAGCAAATGTCCCAGTGCCTTGCCACAGGTGATCGTATCGAGATCCGTGGCTTTGGCAGCTTCTCCTTGCACTATCGTGCGCCGCGAGTCGGCCGCAACCCGAAGACAGGGCAGTCTGTCAGTCTTGACGGAAAGTTCGTTCCCCATTTCAAGCCAGGCAAAGAGCTTCGGGATCGAGTGAATGAGGAAGAGGATGAATAGTAGATATGACCAGGGAAGCAGTTTATGACTAATCTCAAACGAATCCTCTTGGGAGGATTTCTACTGCTGCTGGTTCTGGTAATCCTGGCATTTGTACTTGAAAATCAGCAAACAGTATCCCTGCTGTTTCTCGGTTGGGAAGCACCTCATTTACCCGCTTCTGTCGTAATGTTGGCGGCACTCTTGGTCGGTATGATCATCGGCCCTCTGTTACGTCTGTTATTGGGTCGTGCTCTACGCGCTCGGCGCAAACCTTCGATTTAGATTTTTTAAGTTTCCTGAGCAGAATAAAGAGGGGAAGCCATGGCTTCCCCTCAATTGTTTCTGCAACAAAATACTAAATCATCACTGGCTTATTCCTTGCCTCCAGCATTGAACTTCACTGCCAGCGCTGCTAATGGCACATAAGCAATCAGAACCCCCAGCAGACCGTCCAGGTAACCGTTAGCCACCAATAGCGCAATCGGCAACAGCCAGCAAAGATTGATCGCGGCAACGCCCAGCGTGACGGGCAGGTGCTTTTTGTATTTTCGAGAAGCGAATTGATAAGCATGGCTACGGTGAGCTTCGTAGACTTTTTCTCCCCGTAGCAGCCGGCGGAACAAAGTCCAGGTTGCATCGACGATAAACACGCCCAGCAGAATCAGCCAGCTCCACAGCAATTGTGGTGCGGCCCAGGCAGCCTGCAGGGAGAGGACGCCCAGAGTGATCCCGAGGAAGCCGCTACCAGCGTCCCCCATGAAGATGCGAGCTGTCGGGAAGTTCCAATACAAAAAACCGGACACTGCGAAGGCAAGCAGAAGCGGGAGGAGGGCCAATACACCATTGCCCGTCAGCCAATAAAGCAACGTTGCACCCAGGCAAACAAAAATCGCCTCGACGCTGGCAATGCCATCAATACCATCCATGAAGTTATACAGGTTCAGCAGCCAGACCAGATAAAACGCGGCCAATACATTGCCAACCCAACCCAGGTCAAATACGAATCCGAAGATCGTCAGAGGTGGTAAGCCGCCTATCCAGTAAAGTGCCCAAATGGCTGCAATGAAATGACCCAGCAAACGCCAGCGGGCGACGATATGGCCGTGATCATCCAGAAAGCCCAGTACTGCGATGCCGACACCTGCCCCCATCAATGCCCACATCGTCGGCAAAGTGATGGCACCCATGCTTGTCGCCAATATCAGTGCGACCAGAAAGCTCACAACGATCGCAACGCCGCCACCTCTTGGGGTGGGGACGGCGTGGGAGCTTCGGGCGTTGGGCACGTCTATAAGGCTTTTAGCCAGCGCATATTGCCGTAGGGCTCCGGTCAGAAACAGTGCAACGACGGCGCAAGCCGGTAATAACCACCACATATTCATTTGATTCGCAGGTCCAGAAAGTGTTTAGCCGTTTTACGCAGCGCCTCATCGACAGAGACGGGCGGGGTCCAGTTCAAAAGGGTACGTGTTTTTTCAATATCTACCTGAAGTGAACCGCAAAGTCGTTGGGCCAGGGCTTGCTTGCCCAGCATCGATGCCCCGGTTTCAAGTACCCAGCCGGGGATTGGCAGCATTCGGACAGGTTTGCCCAACGCAGCGCCCATGCGCCGAAGAAGCATGGTAGTCGATAGGTCTTCGCCATCGCTGACCATGAAAGTCTGGTTCGCAGCAGCAGGATGGACTACGCAAGTCGCAATCAGGTCAGTGAGATTGTCCAGTGCGACGAGGCTGCGGCGGTTGTGAAGTGCGCCGAATGGCAGCGGCACGCCTTTGTGGAGCCAGCGCATCATGCTGAGAAAGTTGGCCTGTACGCCTGGCCCATAAACCAGTACGGGACGGATGATGACTACTTCCATCCCGGTTTCTGTGGAAAGCGCACGTAGTCCCTGTTCGGCCTCAAGTTTTGAAATCCCATAGGGATCAAGAGGCACAGGTTGGCTTTCAGCGCTGTAAGGGTTGCCTGGGGTTGTGCTCTCGCCGTTGACTTTCACTGAGCTGATGAAGATGAATCTTCGGATGCCTGCTTCAGCCGATTGCCGGGCGAGATTCAACGTGCCCTCGACATTGGTCTTGCGGTATTCGGCAAGAGGGTCGGATGACTCGTCGCTCATGACATGCACGCGGGCAGCCGAATGGATGACGACATCATGTCCGCTCAGCACCGACATCCAGTTCTGCTCGCTGGACAGATCGCTGATCAGCGCCTGAGTTGCACGGGAGTCGAGCTCATTCGAGTTTTTGCGAACAGCAGCGGTAACCTCATGACCCTGCTCCAGCAGCAGAGGTGTCAGGCCGCGTCCCACAAAGCCCGTTGCGCCTGTAAGTAGAATTCGCATGATCAGGAAACTTCCGATGTGGAGATTACATCTACAGCCATGTCGCGCATGATATTCGCTCTGGAGAACCGATCGATAAAGGCCGCGCGTGGGGTCGTGGAGATCGTCAGTCTTTCGAAGGATTCGACCGCCGCATCGACATCACAAGGTGCAAATACCGATGCATTTTCGATGTGCTCGGTCACAAACTCTGCCGCGTAGCCTGCAATGCCCGCCCAGATCGGTTTTCCCAGGGCAGCATATTCGAACAGCTTGGACGGCAATACTTTACGAAATGCATCGTAGTCATTCAGGTGCAGAAACAATATGTCCGCTGATTGGTAGACGCCGATCAGTTCGTCGCGTTTGACCGGGCTCAGCAGGTCGACATTGTTGCACTTGGACGCATTGATGGCGTCTTTCAATGCAGCCAGTCGGCCGCCATCACCGATTACCTTGAATCGCACCTTTCCTTCAAGGCGTTTTGCCAGTTGAGGGATGATGTTGTGAAGGCCCTGACCTTCCCCGAAGTTTCCTGCGTACACCACATCCAGAATGCGGTCCTGGTTGTCTTCGGTGTTCACAATCGGCAGGTTGAGGAATTCGTCATCGATACCGTTGGTAAACAGCGAATACTTCTGGTCCGGGTATCTGGATTTGAAGTAAGGAAGAAAGCCTGCTGAGACCAGGTTGACTTTGCGCGCCGACTTTATCGTGAAGCGTTCGAGCAACGAGAGGATCGGTTTGATGAACCGCACCATCTTCCCGGATAGAACGTCCTTGATGGTGTCCACGAAAATGTCACGGATGTCGAGGTACAGTGGTGTTTTCTTGCTGCGGGCAATGACGGCTCCAAGTGTTGCGGTCATCAGGCGTGAAGACGTTGCATAAACAAGGTCGTAGTGCTTGCCGCGAGCGAAGTTGCGCACATGTCTGGCGTAGACCAGAAACGCTTTTGCCTGATCGACCATCCCGCTTTTGTGAGCGGGCAGGGCGATACGGCGTATGGTCAGGCGCGGATGTTCTTCAAGCTCGGGCGCTTCGCTGCTGAATGAGCTGTAGCGATTGGGCAGTGTCGTGATCAGTTCGATATGGGCATCAGCCGGCAATTTATCCAGCAATGCCTTTACCAGTGCCGTGGTGCGGAATGAGCCGGCGGACAGATCCGGCTGATAATAAAAACTCAGGACTAAAAGTTTCAAATAAGCCTCACCACGTTACGCGGGTAATAAGTGTGTCTGATGATAGTTCGACAACGATGCATTGGTTCGCCACGGACTTGCCGAACTCCGGGTGCCAGGTTGTGTTCGCAATGCTGATGCATGCCGCGCCCGAGATGGAGACAGAGACTGTCTCTCCAGAAGCCAGGGTGATTGTCAGGCCGTTGTCATTCTGAGTCACTGACGCCTCGGGGTGGAGGTGGAATCTTGCGATCGACTTGTCAAAGGCGCCCGTTACCGAATCGTTGATCTGTAGCGTGTTCCTGGTGGCGTTCCACTCCCGCGTGTGAAGGTTCTTGCCCTTCAGGCGCTGGTAGCCGTCATGTGAGCAAACGATGCGAACGGATTCACCGGTGCTCTCGAAGGTGCTCAGGCTGACGCGGGCGCGGCGGGCGACCCTGAAGCCGGCCCAGACCTCCGAGGAGTTTTCGCCATCGATCTCTACGGTGTTATGAGCGGCGGTACTGCGTTGACGATGACGCTCGCTGTCCTCGCCGTATTGCGATGTGCCGGAGTTAACGAATACTCGCTGCCCGAATACGCTCAACTCGAAGCTCAACGTATCTGCGTGAGTATGGCCGGGCTGATAAACGGGAGCGACTTGTGCAAAGTTCAAGAGTGCTTTGCTGCCCTCACCGAACGCTATGTGCGCAAACCCGCTTTCGGCATGGCAAATGGCACCGATCGAAGAAGTGTCCGCTGCGTCTGCCGGTGGCTGGCAACCCAGCAAGGCGGCATAACCTTCGATGTCGCGCAGGGCAGGAGCAATGCCGAAGGCGCAATCATTGAAGAAGGGGATTTCGCCATCAGGATGCTGCATGCTGCGCAGCCAGATGATTCCTTGCTCGATCACTCGGCGCCACTCGGGTGCACGGCTTTTCAGTGCGTCGATTTTGGCATTGAGTGCCAGATTGAGCAGGTCGCACATGTCCCAAAGCAACGAGGCGTGGTACATGGGCGACAGTTCGAAATGCGCCCCATCTGTCAGGAATTGCTCCTTCACCTCTCTGTCCAGAATCTTCAGTCCGGTTTTCAGCCAGTTCCCGGCCTCCCCGGTCTGCAGAAAGCTGCCCGCGAAAACCAGCGCCTTGCCATTCACGAACAAGTGATTTGCGAGGATGTGATATTCAATCCGTTGTGACAGTGCGTGTGTCTGCACTGCCAGGCTTTCCAGCCAGCGCTGATCCAGATGCGGCTGCATTTGCAACCACTTGACCAGGTTAACGATCCTGAGGGACAGCGTATAAGGTTCCCAGCCACAGCCGGCGAACGGCGGGTTGGCCGTGATCCAGCTGTTGACCAGATCCGTTTCCGACAGGGATGAATCATGTTCCTGGCGGGCGGTCAGGTGATCCAGATAATGCAGATTGTATTGCCAGATCTTTGGCAGCGCCTCGTTGTGCCATTCGATGGCCGCCTTGCTGCCCATGAAGTCGAACTGCCCGTCTTCGGTTATGCGCGATGAATTCCAGCGAGGTGGATTGGCCAGATCAAAGGACGGGTTCTTGCTCGCCGGTGTTGCGGCATACGGTTTGATCTTGGCAAAACGATAGTAGATTCGATAGAGAATCTGCTCCGGTCGCAGCACTTTGGCAGTGTGGTAGAGCTTTGTGAGCCGGGCTATCCGTGCGTTGCGCATATGAGTCACTGATTCAAATGGTTGATTCGTTGTAATGTATTTTCGAGCTACTCAAGCGAAGTTGAATTTGAGCCAGCGTTCAAAATACAGAAGTTGCCAGAGTTTGTAGGTGTTATTGGCGGCACCGGAAAAGTGACTCTTTATCAGCCGCTCAACTTCCTCGCGATTGAGGAATTGATAGATTCGCTGGAATTCAGATGCCAGGCGTTCCGCACCCAGGCGCAGAATGATCCCGTCCAGAGGAGGGTTGAACCCGGTTTTCGGACGGTTGACCAGCGTGGAGGGGAGCAGGCTTTTCAAGAGCGTCTTGAGCGGTGCTTTAGGCGCGCCGTCTTTCAACAGATCGGCACTGGAGGTTGCGAACCCGTTGGCAACGACGCGCTCATCCAGCAACGGCACTCTGAGTTCGATGCTTGCCAGCATGCTTGCCTTGTCGGAAACGCCCAGGTTGTGACTCAGGAACCCGGTCATGTCGAAATGCTGTGCGCATTTCACTTTATCGTCCACATCGCCTTTGTACTGGCTCAGCACATTGTCCAGGCGCTGTTTGTACGTGTTTTCCAGTGTCGAGTAGTTGGAGAAGAAATTGCTGAGTTCCTGTTTTGAGAAATAGCCGAGCATCCGCGAATACGCCAGCGGCCAATAACTTTCCTGGGCGTACGAGACGAGTCGCTCGAACTTCTTGTCGAGTTTTTTCGGGAAAAGATTGAGCTTCAGCAACGACTTGAGCAGCGGGTAGACAGCGCGGATCAGATTGTGGTGCTTGAGGACCTTGTATCGGGGGTATCCGGCAAACGCTTCGTCGCCACCCATTCCGCTGAGCATTACGGTATATCCGCTCTTCCTGGCCTCGTCGGACAGTCGATAGGTGGCCCAGAACGTATAATCCGACACTAGCTCTTCAGTATTTTTGGCGACGAAGTCGATGGATTCAAACGGATTGTCGTTCGCGTCGAGAATTTCGGTAACTTTAAGTTCTTTGCCCAAGTGCTTGGCGATGTCGGCAGAAAACTTCATGTCCACCGCGGAGTCTTCGGTTTCTTCGTATTTCGCGAAAAACAGGTCCGCAGCTCCTGTGTAGTTCGCAAGAATGCTGGAGTCGGCGCCGCCGCTGAAGAACACCCCTACCGGAACATCAGCTTCCAATTGACGGGTGACCGCAGACTCGATGGTGTCGGCAATGGACCGTTGAGTATTGAAGTTGATGATGTCCTGGTAGCGTACGATTGTACGGGCGCCGGTGGTCAGGTCAAATTCGATATAGGTTCCCGGCTGTACTTTCTTGATTGCCTTGTAACCGGTGTTGGGCTCGTAGATGAACCCATTGTTGAAGAACTCGAACACGTCATCGTTATCGATTTCAGCAACAACCTCTGGATAGCTTTTCAGACCGCGTATTTCCGAGCAGGCATAAAAACCATTGGCGCTTGAATAGTAATAAACCGGCTTGATGCCCACGACATCTCTGACCAGAAAGAACTTCCTGGCATTCTCGTCAAGAATGACCAGCGAAAACATTCCTTGCAGTTGCTTGAATGCCTGTTCCTTGTATTCGACATACAGCTTCAGGATGACTTCGGTATCGGACGTGCCGTTGAAGGTATAACCCTTCTTGACGAGGTCGTCCCTCAACTCGTGATGGTTGAAGACTTCGCCGTTGAAAATGATGCTGATGCCATTCCCAGCATGCATGGGCTGGCTGCCGGCGGCTGTCAGATCCAGAATGCTCAGTCGGTTGTGACCGAGTCCTACCTGGAAGTCCGCAACGGTAGTGAAGTATGTTCCAGAGGCATCCGGTCCACGATGTTTTGTGACGGCAAGACTCGCTTCCAACTGGAGGTTGGTGTCGGACGCGGACTGCTTAACACAAAAGAAACTTAAACCGCACATTATGCCTTGAGCTCCATATTTTCTTGATTGGCGGTGTTTTGCACAGGCGACGACGGTGAGGGTGAAGCCTCGCCTGTATCAACACTCTTCCTGTCATTTTGAACTTTCGGCGCTCGCGAGAGCGCTTGGGTGAGAATCAGGCCCCAGGCTGTAGCGAGCAGCAAGTTGAAGGTGATCAGGCGGAAAACGGCGAAAAACAAACCGTAGATGGCCATGGTCAATACCACGGATCGCAGTATCGTCCAGTGGGCTGGCTCGACTCTGAGCGAGGTCACTCGAAGGACAATCGGGCCCAGCAGGACCAGCGCATAAGTAATGATTCCCAGCAGGCCACCGACCATCAAGGTATAGAGCGGCCAGTTGTGAATATAAGCGACCCATTGGGTAAACGATTCCCCGCTGGATGTTTCCCAGCGCATTTCGTGTTTGATGCCCAGTCCGTTACCCGCTACCGGGTGCGACTTAAACATGTCCCATGCAATGCCATACTCTACAACGCGCGAAGAGACGTTGAAGTCGGCATTTTCCTTTGTTGGAGCGATGGGTTGCAACATGCCATCGTCGCCGGCTTTTGATTCTTCACTTGGCTTCCAGTTAACGATTGTCTCTATGCCAGACTCGATCAGCAGGCTCATCCTGCCGAGCCATATCTGCTGCATGCCTGTAGCGAAAATGAACAGCAGCGCGCAGATGCCCAGAGCGGTGGCGCTCACCATCAATTTTTTTCGCAGTTGGGCGTGAAACACAAAAACGAAGGCGGAAAAAAGCATCATCACCAGCAGTGCGCTCAACAGCATGCTGCGGGTGAAAGTGATCAGTACGGCGGTCATGCAAAGCAGAGACATCAAGGCACCGACAGCGGTGATCTGCTTTTGCCGCGACAGGATGCAAGTGACAAATCCGGCCGCCATTCCCACGGGCAGCAGACTGTCGGTCGCTTGCGCCAGAACCATGGTTATACGGTCGCGCATGGGGCCGATAGCATTGGCATTGTGCAAGGCGGCTTCTTTTGTAAGCTTGATGGCCTGAGCGTCTGCAGGGTCGATCCAGTAGGGTCTCCAGATGCCTTGGTAGAAGTAGTAAAAAACGATATATCCGGCGGTCAGAAAGACCAGCGTCGCTACTGAGCCGCCTACCCAGCGAATACGCGTTTGATCCTGACTGACCAATATGCAGACAGGGATCAATGCGTAGATGAACAGGAAGGGAATGACGCCCCTCACCCAGTCGGCGAGGGGAACGTGATTGTGCATGGCAACTGCCAGGTTGGTGCCCAATATAAGGAGACCGACCAGCAGGGGAGCTGCGAATACCTTCAGTGCATCTTTTAACGTGTACGTGCGCAGGAGCTGCAGCAGGCTGCCTGCAAAAACGGTGGCCAGCAATGCTGCAAATGATAGCTCCTGCAGGCCCAGTGAGGGTGGCGCCGGACGCATGGCAAATGCCATTGGAAAGAGCGCCAGCAAACCGTGCCAAGGCGATTTCAGTGCCATGAGAATAAGGAGAAGAACGCCGGCGGTACCGATGTAGAACGCAGCGCCAGGATCTTGTGAAAGAAGAATGGCAGTGCCCGCGCCGGCAGCAATCGCGCAACTGTTTTTATTAAAATATGATTCTTTCATCATTATTCTCCGGCCATCTTCCGCGGACGAATTGCTTTGAAATCAGCAGATGTCTGGCCAACAATTCGAGCGGGAATTCCAACAACCACGGAGTTGTCTGGTACGTCCTTCAGTACGACGGCGGACGCGCCAATCTGGCAGTTGTTCCCGATCTTGATGTCGCCGATTATTCTTGCGCCTGCACTGATATAGCAGTTGTCGCCAATCACGGGGCACTTGTTTATTTCGCTGGATGCAAAGCCTTCCGCCGCACCGATCGTGATGCCCTGGCCCAGCACGCAGCCGCTACCGATCCTGGCGTTTGCGTGAAGCACAACGCCGATGGCGCCATAAGCGAAGATCGAGCCTTTGCCAATGCTTGCCGAAACGGGGACATACGAATTGAAGATCAGGAAAATGAAATTTCGAATGAGCATCGGAATAACCGGGATCTTTCGTTGATAGAACCAGTGTCCAATACGATAAAGCGTGACTGCGTTCATTCTCAAAACCTCAATTTACGGAAATCTGCCAGGCGCAGACGGAGAGTCCAGGTTGCGATGATCAACAGGGAGCACATATAGAAAATGCCCCAGATCAGGCTGACGTTGGCCATGACTATAGAAAGGGGGGAAAGTATTGCCACCCAGAAAATCACCGGAAGCTGGATGCCGGGGCGACAGAACAGGTGCAGTGTCAGCAGGTAAGCGGAGAACCCCAGTGCATAGAATACTTTTGCGGCCTCAAGTCCCTGCACGAAAAAGACCATGCAGACCACAGCGATACAACCCAGTGATACGTTTATCGCGATGACCCTGCGGTGAAATCCCGAGGCAATGAGATATCGCTCCGTCACCACCGCCCAGTAGAGAACCGGCAAGCAGGGGAGCAGGGCCAGATAGCCCGAATATTTGGGAAAGAGCCACGATACGAAATAACCGAACAACCCCACGAGCGCGAAGTACATCACGGCGATCGACATGATGATCCGGTATTGCTCCTGGCGCTGGCCTCCGGATATGAACGAAACAAATACTGCCCTGACGTTGATGGGGAAAAGACTGGTTGCGGATTGAATGATCGACACAATCACGCGAAACAGTCCCAGCTCACGAACCGGCAGGATCTTCGAGAGTATGTAAGGTAGTATGTTGGTGAACAGGTTGAAGAACAGCGTGATGGAGATCATGCGCGGCAGAAGGGTAATGACCTGCCAGAGCGTTGAGCCCAGCTGCTTGCCAAGCGGTAGTTTTGCTCCGTGAGTAAACAGCGCAACCAGTGCCAGCAGACAAGGGATCAGGTTGGTCAGGCACAGGATGTCCACGATGCTCAGCGGCCAGATGTTCTGATGGCTGACAAACAGGGCGGCGAAGAAAACCCCCAGAAACAGAATCAGATACCCGACGATCCAGCGGTAGAGTCGCAGTCCGAAAAGTGACAGCAGGCAGGCTGAACTAAGCAGCATGACGCTGAGCAGCAAGGGATTGCCCAGATCCGTCAACTGACTTAGTCCGCTGAAGAGCAGGAAGATCAGGCTTGCCATAAATAAGGAAGTGACAAGGATGTGTTCAGGTTCAACGCTTGCAAGAAGTTGTTCGTTGATGATGTCCAGCAGTTTCTGAAATAAAAAAACCAGCACGTTGGCTTTGATGAACTCGCCATAGGCTTCAAGTCCATATAAACCAGGAATAACAAAGTTTACTACCAGGCCACTAATCAGTGTCAGCGCCTGAATCAGCAGATTGACCATGTCTCAACCTTCTTCAATCTCATCATGACTAATTCGAGCACATGATCATCGGAGTTTTCATCGAAGCAACGAAGTGCGCAGGACCCGGTGACTCATGGAGACACCTGGTCCTGCGCTCAGTTTCGATAAGTGGTCAGTTCCAGATACCGCGCGTATCGACTCGCTCTGCACGCGCCAGGCTGCTTTGCGGGATCGACTTGAATTGCTTGTGGTCGACAAGCAGAACAATCACATCTGCTTGAGCCAGTGCGCTGTCGATATCGCAGAGAGTGACTTTGCCTTCCATGTTGGCAGGCAATTGATCGATATTGGGTTCGACGGCCAGTACCTTGCCCGGATGAGCATCGGCAATTTTCAAAGTGATTGCCTTGGACGGGCTTTCACGCAGGTCGTCGATATCCGGTTTGAAGGCCAATCCGAAGCAGGCGACTGTAACGTCCTTGGCCGTCTTGTCCGGGTTTGCCTGCAGGTGCTTGCCGATGGCTTGCTGGACCTGGTCGATCACCCATTGCGGCTTGCTGTCGTTCACTTCACGAGCTGTGCGGATCAGGCGCGCCTGCTCCGGAGTCTTGCTGACAATGAACCATGGGTCCACGGCGATGCAGTGGCCACCGACACCCGGGCCGGGTTGCAGAATGTTCACTCGTGGGTGGTGATTGGCCAGACGGATCAATTCCCAGACGCTGATACCCAGCTTGTCGCATATGATCGAAAGCTCGTTCGCAAATGCAATATTCACGTCACGGAAGCTGTTTTCGGTCAGTTTGCACATTTCGGCGGTGCGGGCGTCCGTGATGATGCACTCGCCTTCAACGAAAGTTTTGTACAGTTGCACGGCAGCTGCGGAGCATTTCGATGTCATGCCGCCAATGATGCGATCGTTCTCGATCAGTTCACGCAGTACGTGACCCGGCAGAACGCGCTCGGGGCAGTGTGCGATACGAATGTCGGACTCTTCGCCATGGGTTTGCGGGAAGGTCAGGTCCGGGCGGGCCTCTGCCAGCCACGCGGACATCTGTTCGGTCGCACCCACTGGAGAAGTGGACTCGAGAATGACCAGATCGCCTTTCTTCAGAACCGGAGCGATGGATTTGCTGGCGGATTCGATGTAGGCAAGATCGGGCTCATAGTCGCCTTTGAAAGGCGTAGGAACGGCGATCATGAACGCATCTGCCGGTTCGGCGACGGTGGTGGCCCGCAGGAAACCTTCGGTCACGGCTGCGTGGACGACGATATCCAGGTCTGGTTCGACGATATGGATTTCACCGCGATTGATCGTTTCGACAGCGCGGGGGTTTACATCGACGCCAATCACCTTTTTCTTGCGGGCGGCGAAAACGGCTGCCGTTGGCAGTCCAATGTAGCCGAGACCGACCACAGAAACAGTTTCAAAGCTCATACGTTGGCCTTATTGGATTTTGGAAAGAGTTTCGAGAATGCGAGCACAAGCCTTCCCATCACCGTAGGGATTGTGAGCGTAGCTCATCTGCTCGTAGGCATCAGAGTCAGTCAGCAGGCGGCTCAAGTTGCTTGTAATTGCGTCTACGGCAGTACCGACAAGTTTTACGGTACCTGCCTCAACAGCTTCCGGGCGCTCCGTTGTATCACGCATCACCAGGACCGGCTTGCCGAGCGAGGGGGCTTCCTCTTGAATGCCGCCCGAGTCGCTGAGGATCAGGTAAGAGCGATTCATCAGCCAGACAAACGGCAAGTATTCCAGAGGCTCGATCAGGTGGATGTTTCCGATGCCTGCCAGAAGACGATTCACAGGCTCCCGTACATTCGGATTCAGATGCACAGGGTAGACAATCTCGACGTCCGGAAAGGCTTTCGCGGTAGTGGCCAGTGCCTTGCAGATGTTCTCGAAGCCGTCGCCGAAGCTTTCACGGCGGTGGCCGGTGACGAGGATTACTCGCTTGCCTTCACCGATGAACGAAAACTGCTCGTGGAAAGCCTGTTGCAGAGAGGCTGTGTTGCTGACGCGTGAAACAACGTCCAGCAGGGCGTCGATGACCGTGTTCCCGGTCACGTGAATCGAAGCTTCCGCTACGCCTTCCTTGAGCAGGTTTTGTCTGGAGGTCTCGGTAGGAGCGAAGTGGACCGCTGCCAGTGCGCCGGTAAGTTTGCGGTTAGCCTCTTCCGGCCAAGGCGAATAGAGATTGCCGGTACGCAACCCCGCCTCGACATGAGCAACCGGGATCTGCTGGTAGTAGGCCGCCAGTGTCGTTGCAAACGTGGTTGCCGTATCGCCATGTACCAGAACGATATCCGGCTTGTATTCGGTAAAGACCTTTTTCATGCCTTGCAGGATTGCCGTGGTGACGTCGGTCAGATCCTGGCCCGGCTTCATGATGTTCAGATCAAAGTCGGGCTTGATCTCGAACAGATCCAGTACCTGGTCGAGCATCTGGCGATGCTGACCGGTCACGCACACTTTGGCTTCGAAGCGTTCGTCGGCAGCAAGGCTCAGCGCCAGGGGAGCCATTTTGATCGCTTCAGGGCGCGTGCCGAACACACATAACGTTTTCAAAGTCATCACAACACCGCTATTGAAAATAAATGAAATTTACCGCGTGTACATGCCGTACCACTTGTCCGCAGAGGGACGATTGGATAACTCACTGAGCCGTTCTTCCTTGGTTTAGCCTAATGACGCGTAATTCAACCGGCATGCTGAAGCCCGCAGGTCTTATATAGGTTCATCGGGTTTATTGATGTTCTGTACATGTTGCGCTCAAGGGGTAATGGGCTTTCTGGTCGGGATTGATTCGTTTCCGGCATCTTGCACTGTCTGACGTATCTTATCGTTACCCAGGAAGCCGCTATTGCACGCAGGGCAGAGTCATGCCTTGAGCAGCGTGGTCGATCGACCGTCGGGACGCTTGTCCAGGAGGAGACCCGAGAGCATGCGCAGTTTGCCCTCATGAGCGCGCGAGCGCGTTTTTCCCATGAATAGTCGCTCGCAGGGAGCCTGTGTAATTCCTTTGGCGTAATCGACATTGTCGAGAGACATCTTTGTCATCAGGGGCAACCGCTCAGTTTGTGTTAACCGTGCATGTCTTGGGAATTGAAATGAATCAGCGCGTCTGGAAGCCGCTGTTAGTCGGTATCGAACGTGCCGCATGTAAATGCGACGCCGATTATAGCCTTCTTTGCGCGACGCTTTCCAAGGTTGTGGCGTTGCGGATCGCGGTCTCTCGTTTTTGCTGTCCATCAGGCTTCAAGAGGTCTGAAGCCATGAAGGGACGTCGAATGTATCGGTTTCGGTACGTTGCATCGATCACTCTCGTCCTTGAAGTGACATGCGGCTGATGCCGACCTGACGATCGGTACCTCTGGCAGTCAATGCAATGCATTGGCCGAATACTGGCGGTTTTTGATTTTCTGCCATGACTGTCGGCAATCAGCGGCAGGCCATTTTTATCCAGACAGAGGGTTTTAAAGGGATTTTTGCCAGAACCTAGGTATCATGACGCCGACACAAAGACCCATACAAGGAGCGAAGGACAAAAGCTTCGGGGTCGAAGCATTGTGTATCTGAGCGTTTCAATTTTGAGTCTATGGGCAATAGTTTTTCTCGGTTTCAGGAGCTTGAAGGGGTGTTTGATACGTTTATGGATAATATCAGAGCAGTTTTGTTAGCCCTTCCTCGCCGACGCAAGCGGGTCTTGCAGGTAATTGCCGATGTTTTTCTGGTCTGGCTTTCTCTGTGGATGGCGTTTGTCGTACGTCTGGGAATAGACGAACTCAACAGTCCCATTCAACAGCACCTCTGGTTGTTTTTCAGCGCCCCCGTAGTGGCTATTCCCCTCTTCATTCGATTCGGCATGTATCGCGCGGTCATGCGTTATGTCGGTAACGACGCACTGATCGCTATCGTTAAAGCGGTGACGCTTTCCTCGCTTATTCTCGGCGTAGTGGTCTACTGGTACAGCAATCATCAAACCATCGTGCCCAGATCCATCATTTTCAATTACTGGTGGCTCAGTCTTGTGATGATCGGCGGCCTGCGCGTTGCGATGCGACAGTATTTTTCCGGCGACTGGTTTGTCGCGGCTCAACACGTTCCATTTGCCAATATCGACGATGGCTTGCCACGGGTCGCTGTCTATGGCGCCGGCGCAGCAGGCAACCAGTTGGTCGCTGCCTTGCGCATGGGGCGTGCGATGCGTCCGGTAGCGTTCATCGATGACGATGGCAGTATTGCCAGCCGTGTGATTGCAGGCTTGCAGGTTTTCAAGCCCAAGCATATTCAGCAAATGATCGATACGACTGGCGCTCAGGAAATTCTGTTGGCGATCCCTTCCGCCAACCGCGGCCGGCGTCGTGAGATTCTCAGTTATCTGGAAAAGTTTCCCCTGCACGTTCGCAGTGTTCCGGGATTCATGGATTTGGCCAGCGGACGCGTCAAGGTCGATGATATCCAGGAGGTGGATATCGCGGATCTGCTGGGGCGCGATGCCGTGCCCGCCCAGGATGATCTGCTGGAGCACTGCATCACTCGCCAGGTCGTCATGGTAACGGGCGCCGGTGGATCAATCGGCTCTGAACTGTGCCGTCAGATTCTTGAGTTGCAGCCGACCACTCTTTTGTTGTTCGAACACAGCGAGTTCAATCTCTACAGTATTCTTTCCGAGCTGGAGCAGAGGATCTCTCGCGAATCCCTGTCTGTGAAACTGCTTCCGATCCTCGGTTCCGTCCGGGATGAAAACAAGCTGCTCGACGTGATGAAAACCTGGCATGTCGATACGGTTTACCATGCCGCAGCCTACAAACATGTACCGATGGTCGAACACAACATCGCCGAGGGCGTGTTGAACAACGCCATTGGCACCCTGAACACCGCGCAGGCTGCCTTGCAGGCGGGTGTTGCCAATTTCGTGCTCATCTCTACAGACAAGGCCGTACGCCCAACCAACGTGATGGGGAGCACCAAGCGCCTTGCGGAACTGACGCTGCAGGCACTCAGTCGTGAGAAAGCCCCGGTGCTGTTCGGTGATGAGGCGTGCGTGTCTCAAGTCAACAAGACCCGTTTCACCATGGTGAGATTCGGTAACGTACTGGGCTCCTCCGGTTCGGTGATCCCGCTTTTTCACAAGCAGATCAAGTCGGGTGGGCCGCTCACCGTTACGCACCCGAAGATCACACGCTACTTCATGACAATCCCTGAAGCTGCCCAATTGGTCATCCAGGCGGGTTCGATGGGGCAAGGGGGGGATGTCTTCGTCCTCGACATGGGAGAGCCGGTGAAGATCGTTGAGCTGGCGGAGAAGATGATTCACCTGTCTGGTCTCAGCGTGCGTTCGGAAAGAAACCCGCACGGTGATATCGATATCGAGTTTTCCGGCCTGCGTCCGGGAGAAAAGCTCTACGAAGAATTGCTGATCGGCGACAACGTGTCAGCGACCTCTCATCCAATGATCATGACTGCCAACGAAGACTATCTGGACTGGGATCTGCTCAAGGAAAAACTGAATCAGTTGCTGGTTGCGATCGAGCGGGACGACTACTCGCGAGTCCGTCAGCTCCTGCGTGAGACGGTCAGTGGCTATTCTCCGGATGGTGAAATCGTCGATTGGATTTATCAGCAGCGCCGTCTGGAACCCTGATTGTTTCACATCTGGTAACGAACGCATTTTTGACAGGCGCCCGGGATGACCTAGGTTTGGAGAGCAGCTACGGAAAAGCTGCTTTCCCAACTTGATCTCATGGAGCGTCACCTATGCGTACCGGCTTTTTCTACTCCCTGGTATTTGCCCTTCTCACCAGCACCTCGATCGCCGTAATTGCTGCGCCAGCAGTAACTCCGAACGTGGATGGAACACCGCCGGTCATCGACGTCAATGCTACGTCGCAAAACCTGAAAGTCGATCTCAACAACGCCGATGCGGCCACTCTGCAGAAGGAACTGGCAGGCGTGGGCGAGGCCAAGGCGAAAGCGATTGTTGCTTATCGTGAAACAAACGGGCCGTTCGCGTCCGTGGATGAATTGCTGGAAGTGAAGGGTATCGGCAAAGCGATCCTGGATCGCAATCGCGACAAGCTGGAAGTGAACTAAGCTGATTGTTCAACGCCAAGGGGCCGGTCATTGACCGGCCCTTTTTGCTTCCCGCTTCCTTCAAGCGTCCCAAGAGGGCGACAGCCTTTCCGTCGGAAAATAGAAAATTACGGCTATCATATTGGTTTCAGATTATGCCTATAATAATTTCAGTAGCCACTGAAGCCATCTGCTTTTCAGCGGTCGCTCATTCCTCACGCATTCCAGGAGTATCGTCATGAATTCCCCGAAATCCCAAGGTACGGCGCTGGTCACTGGCGCTTCTTCCGGCATTGGTGCGGTGTATGCCGAGCGGTTGGCGGCACGTGGTTTTGATCTGTTGCTGGTGGCTCGCGATCAGGAGCGCCTGGAGTCCGCGGCCAGCAAACTGCGAGACGCCCATGGCGTTCAGGTCGAAGTCCTGAAGGCCGATCTGACGCAAAAGGATGAAGTGCTCAAGCTCGAGCAGCGCCTGCGCAGCGACTCCAGCATTAGTCTGCTGGTCAACAATGCGGGGGTAGCGGTCAACGGATTGCTGGCGAACGCCGACCCGGACGAGCTGGAAAAACTGATTCAGTTGAACGTGACGACCCTGACCCGGCTGGCAGCCGCAGCCGCCTCGGCGTTCACCCGCGCCGGGCGCGGCACGATCATCAACATTGCGTCGGTGGTTGCCCTGTTTCCTGAGCGTTTCAATGCCACCTACAGTGCCAGCAAGGCTTATGTGATGAGCCTCACCCAAACGCTTAATGCGGAACTGGAAGGCACCGGGGTCAAGGTGCAAGCGGTATTGCCCGGTGTGACCCGCACCGAAATCTGGGAACGCTCCGGATTCGATGCCAGCGGCATTCCGGCGGAAATGGTCATGGAGGCGGGCGAGATGGTCGATGCTGCGCTGTCCGGTCTGGATCAGGGCGAGCTCGTCACGATTCCTTCGTTGCCCGATGCGGGCGAGTGGCAAGCCTTCGTTGCCGCCCGTCATGTGATGGCGCCCAATCTGTCCCACAGTTCAGCGGCCAGCCGTTACAAGTAAAGGTCTTTTGAGTCACGAGAGGTCAACCCGATATGGATCAGCGTCGAGTAGTTGTCACGGGTATGGGCCTGGTATCGCCCTTGGGAAGCGGCGTCGAAGTCGTCTGGCAGCGCTTGCTGGCCGGGCGTTCGGGATTGCGGAACCTGCCGGAAGCGGTGATTGCCGATCTGCCGACCCGGGTCGGCGGCGTGGTGCCGACGATGGAGGAGGACGCCGAAGCAGGTTTCGATCCGGATCGCGCCACGCCGCCCAAAGAGCAGAAGAAAATGGACCGTTTCATTCTGTTCGCGATGGAGGCTGCCCGGCAGGCGCTTGAACAGGCCGGCTGGCACCCGACCGAGCCCCACGCTCAGGAGCGCACGGCCACCATCATCGGCTCCGGTGTCGGCGGCTTCGGCGCGATCGCCGATGCGGTGCGCACCACTGACAGCCGAGGCCCGCGACGCTTGTCGCCGTTCACCATTCCCTCGTTTCTGGTCAACCTGGCGGCGGGGCATGTTTCGATCCAGCACGGTCTCAAGGGGCCGCTTGGTGCACCGGTCACCGCGTGTGCCGCCGGCGTGCAGGCGATTGGTGACGCGGCGCGGCTGATTCGTGCCGGTGAGGCCGACATTGCAGTGTGCGGCGGTGCGGAAGCCTGTATCGATCGCGTGAGTCTTGCCGGATTTGCGGCGGCGCGGGCCTTGTCAAGCGGCTACAACGACACGCCTGAACGCGCTTCACGCCCGTTCGACAGCGGCAGGGATGGTTTCGTGATGGGCGAGGGGGCCGGGCTGCTGGTGATCGAGTCGCTGGAGCACGCACTGGCGCGCGGCGCACAGCCGTTGGTCGAACTGGTCGGCTATGGCACCAGCGCCGATGCCTATCACCTGACCGCCGGGCCGGAAGATGGCAGCGGCGCTCGCCGGGCGATGACACTGGCGCTGGCCCAAGCCGGCATCACGCCGGATCAGGTGCAGCATCTGAACGCCCATGCGACTTCGACGCCGGTGGGCGACCTCGGTGAACTGGCGGCGATCAAGTCGGTGTTTGGCACGCAAAACTCCATCGCCGTGACCTCGACCAAATCCGCGACGGGGCATCTGCTCGGTGCGGCGGGAGGTCTGGAGGCGATCTTCACGCTGTTGGCGATCCGCGATCAGATCGTTCCGCCGACTCTCAACCTGGAAAATCCCGATCCGGCAAGCGAAGGCGTGGACATCGTCCACAGTCAGGCGCGGTCGATGCCGATCGAGTATGCGTTGTCCAACGGGTTCGGCTTCGGCGGGGTAAATGCCAGTGTGCTATTCAAGCGCTGGCAGGCTTAGTCTTCCGAGCGTTTGAGGTGTTCGCGGGTGACATCAAGGATCTGCTGCGCAAATTCAGGATTCGCGACACTGCGTGACAGCAGGAGCGCCCCGGCCAACGTCGCCATGATGACGATGCTGCGCTCGGCGGCGTTCTCGCCTTCAAGGGCGCCTTCGACCTGGTCCAGGCGCGCCTTGAGCACTTCATCGCTGGTCGGGCTCGGCTGGCCACGCAGTCCAAGTTCCGACGAAATGGTCAATAGCGGGCAACCTTCATGAGGTGAGGTCAGGTGCCATTCGGAGAGGTACGTCTCGATGAAGGCTTCCAGTGGTTTTTCCTGGGCGAACAGCTCCTCGCACAAGCCCGCAACCTGATCGCCAGCCGCTTGCAGGGCTTTTTCAACCAACTCGTCCTTCGATTTGAAATGCGAATAAAAGCCGCCATGGGTCAGGCCCAGCGCCTTCATCAATGGTTGCAGACCGGTTGCACCAATACCGTCCTTGCGAAACCGCTCGGACGCTTCCTTGAT
>Ga0105244_10001291_pt1 | contig 20501 bp, 22 predicted proteins | sample KBSM44metaG_FD_80423 | JGI IMG/M metagenome (GOLD analysis project Ga0105244, IMG submission 80423) | Miscanthus rhizosphere microbial communities from Kellogg Biological Station, Michigan, USA - KBS M4-4 metaG | ecosystem: Host-associated > Plants > Roots > Rhizosphere > Soil | place... | reverse complement strand
CTTCTGATGTGTTGGGCGAAACTTGTTTTGTCACGAGTAGATTTGATGATCCCGTAGAAGGTTTCCAACGGAGGTTAGACGAGCGCCGCGCTCAAGAAATTGCTAACTATATTGATGAAGGATTTGGGACAATCCCAAACGCAGTTGTTCTATCAGCCCAACCCAATGCTGAATTACAAGTTAAAAAAGGCGGTAGAGCCTTAACCATTAGACTGCATCCTAAAGCATTCCTTGTTCTTGATGGTCAACATCGCGTATGGGGATACAGAAAGGCAAAAAGTCACCTACGTGTTCCTGTAGTTATATATACTGGGCTTACGAAAAAAGAAGAAACCCGCTTGTTTATTGATATAAATACAAAACAGCGTCCAGTTCCTAGTGAGTTACTTTTAGACATAAAACAACTTGCTGATTTAGAAAGTGACGTTGAGAGTTTACTTCGAGACTTATTTAATCAATTTCAGTCAGATGGTTTCAGTGTTTTAAATGGACTATTAAGCCCAAATGAGAGAAGCAAAGGAAAAATAAGCAGAACCACTTTTAACACGGGATTCCAAAACATTGTTGAAATATTAGGAAGCAAAGACTCAGTTGAGCTTTACACTATATTTAATGCATATTTATCTGCATTTAAAGATATATTATCCAGTATTGGATGTGAAAGCGAATTGACGACACCTAATATTTTCAAAGCAATTATATCATTTTTCCCTGAAGCCGCATCAAGGGTAAAAGACCGTTATAATGGTGATTATACTTTAGAAAATTTTGCTGATATCTTACAACCTATATCAACAACACTAACTAAAGCTACTATTGGAAAATCTAAACGTTCCTATAAAGTATTAGCAGATTTTCTTAGCCATTCTCTGACGAAGAGCTTTCAATTATAAGGTGGAATATTTTATGTCTTTTCCCGTTGACATACTTCGCCCATATTATTTGACAGGTTTATCTAATATTTGTGATACAACAAATAAAACGTTTAAACAATGGATAGAGTCAGAACCGCAAATACTTGATCGGTATGAAGGCGCGAGCTCAAAATTTTTCTTTTATGTAAGTGATAGAGAAAAGTTACTAAAATCATTGGCTTTTGATATTTCCAGAATGTCGATAGCATCTTTTGAATCAATATGCTCAATCTCTACAGAAACTGAGTTGCCAAGATCAACTGCTTGGCCTTTGATCAGATCATACTATGCAGCTTTTTTTTCCGCACATACAATAATGAGAATATTCGGATATAGCGTAGTTCAGTTAGAGAAAAGTCAATCATCAATACTTTCAAAAGCATTGCAATTTCATGAAAGCCCGCCTTCTGATAAGATAAATGATGGGCTTCATTTAATATGTGTATCGAACGATGAGCCAATCTTTTCATTACAGAAACTGGCTAACGGCTCCCATGAAGACACATGGTCTGTTATTGCTGAAGTATTAAAAAATATTTCTGAGAAATTCCTTATAGATGCAAATCCAATTGCTGTTCAAAAGAAACAAAATCTCTATTATCAATTAGATGAACTAATTAATGTAATAAGAACCTATCCATGTAATACACGCTCAAATTGGCTTTCCCGAATGCGAAATGAGATAAATTATCAGCATAAACATGGCGTATGGTATCCGCATGAAAAGTCAAAAAACTTCAGAGATAGAGTCTATAATAACTTAATATTATGGCCCAAACCCCCACGCTTATCTATTAATAAAAAAACACATTACCTTGACAAATATTCTCAAGCTTGTGTTTATTTTATTTCAATGTCAAAAGAATTAATGCTAGATCTCGCAACAAGAAACCCTGAGAACAACTCGTTTTTAAAATCCAATGCTATTAAGGTGCTCAAACAAGCTGAAAAAGTAAAAAACCAATCAAAGGCAACTGAGTAAAAATAACATTTCAAATTCAAAAAAGGGCATCAACATTTAGCATTTCATAAGTAAGATTTTTAAATGCCAAATGGAATCGAATAAAAAATTAACTATCGCGCCCTCTTGGGCTTGTTCAACAGCTCATCGACATAAAAACAAGTTTTAGATCGATGAGCTGTTTGGACGTGAAAAGGAAATTTACTGCGTTGGCTTGTTTATAACAGTGTCGATATAGGCTTGACCCTGTGCTTGGCATAATTGAATATCACTTTCATCAAGCTTAGGCAGTTCAAGCAAAATCCCAAAGACCAGAGCCTTATCTACTGTACTAATATCACATCCTAATACTTTGGCAACCTCTGCACCGAAAATAATCTTCTGACGGGTATTCTCTTTCTTAGTTTGTTGTTTCTTTTTAGCTTCCAAGAAGTATAAACGTTCCTGAGCTGAAGCAATTTGTTGTTTGATATTTTTTACGGTCATAGCTTATCTCCCTAATATTTTTTTCTTTTGGAATAAGGGATATCAGCATAATCATAACCACTGCTCAGTTGTTTCTTGATTGACTTAATACGAAATTTAAACTGTTGCTTAATCTGGCGTTGCTTTGCTTGTTCCCTAATCTGGCTTACTATTTTTTCTGCTGCTGAATAGGCTTGTTCTGTATCAGTGTAGATACCATCATCGAGAAGTCTTTTTACCTCCCAGTCGATAGCTTCGTCATTATTTTTATACATAACTCCTCCTTTAATTATAACTTATTATTCCTTAACATACTTTTGAATAATAACAATAGGCATTCCTATTTTATTTTACAAACTACAAGCTCAAATAGATGTTAACTTAATGATAGCTAACCAATAGCCTCTGGTCTTCTCTGCTGCTAATCAAGAAAAATGAAATATAACAACACCATATGATAGCAACCACTAATTATTTTACCTGATACTCTCCACGTTACTTATTTTTGTATGCTTGTTATTTTAATTTCACGCGTCTACTAAAACCATCGAATAACATATATGTTTATTAATTATTTCCGCCCCATCTAAAATCCCGGAATACTTCGCCCCTTTATCCAGATAGCGCCGCTTAATTAGGCGTTTTGTTCTTTCATAATTTTACAGTTATTAATATATTTTGTATTAATTAAGTAAGCGGTTTTTACATTGTTAGAAAAAACAATGCCCACCTATACACTCACTTCGTGAGCGTGTGGGGTCTACCGACAGTTGCCTGCCGCAGGCTAAAAGAAAGGTCAACGTCAACACCAGAGTTTTTCTTGCGAAAAACTAACAGCAGCATAGTTATATTTGAGGTTTGTATTTTATGGCGATTTTTCATCTGGATTTTAAAATTGTAAAACGTTCCGAGGGCATGTCTTCCTGTAGTAAGGCTGCTTATCATAACCGATCAAGAATCACAGATGATCGCACAGGAAATACATACGATTTTAGCCACAGAACAGATTTATCCCACCATCAGATATTGGCTCCTGCTTCTGCGCCATCTCATATTATTGAAAGCTCGACAACCTTATGGAATGAAGTCGAAAGAGTTGAGCGTCAAAAAGATGGACAAACAGCCCGTTATTTTGATGTTGCTATTCCCTGTGAGCTTAACAATGAAGAGAAGATAAAATTAGTTGTCGAATACTGCCAGAAAAATTTCGTTGATAAGGGAATGATTGCTGATATCGCTTTCCACGACCTCGACGGTAAAAATCCACACGCTCACGTTATGTTGACTTTAAAACCAATTACGGCTCAGGGTTTTACCAAAAAAGAAAGAAACTGGAACGATAAGAAAAATGTATTACTCTGGCGTGAAGCGTGGTCTGCACTCACCAACAGCTACCTTGAAGCTTCAGGAGCGTCAGAACGTATTGATCACCGTTCCATCGATGCTCAACACATTGAAGCAATCGAAAGCGCTGCAACTACCGTGGATATTGAAGCAAAAGCGTTATGGCTTGCCAAGGCGACGTTAACCAGCCGTCCACCCATGCAGCGTATTCATCGTGCTAAGTGGAACAGTGAGGAGGCTCAGGAACAACGAGCTGCTGAACAGGCTGCTCGTGATGAGATAAAACAGGAAGCACTGACTACATACAATGCTTTCAAAGTTTTGGATCTTCAGATCGTAGTTGACCTCAGAAGCTTCACTGTATCGGAGCTTCCTGAACCTGTTGAAATAATATTGCCTGATACGGGTTCTCATTCAGGTTCATCAGAATACCAAAAGCCTGTTCTGGTTGCTCCTATACTCCATACACGCACTCAATTGAAAACCCCATCCCCTGTAAAAGCCGGAGCGATTAAACGCGCTCCTGTCAAAAGTATGAGGAAGCTAGTTAGACCCCGCCATGATGGTATCTTTAGACGTTTTACAGCATTAGTCGTAGATTTTTTCAAAGAAAAATTTATCTGGGCCAAGAAGAAACCGGTTGTGGTTAGTAATGATACTGAACACGATAAACGCATTGCTGAAAACTACGTGTTTGATGAAGTGCAGAGTATCTATGTGCCACGCGCTGATTTTGAGAGACGTGCAAGATTTAACGCTGATGACTACAAACCAACAAAAGATGAAATCACTCGTTTTCCAAGCCGTCCTAAACCGGAGCCACATGACGCTAATAAAAGTATGGTTCTTGACCCATCCATTTACCCAAGGTATAAAAATACGAACAGGTTTCCGAAAATGAGGCCACCAAAATTAGACGATGACGGCTGATCAATTTTGATGTAGCGAATACATGTCCATTAATAATCATGGAGCTAAAACGGGGATATTGAAATATGAATAATGATGATGCATAGAAAGGTGAAGTATCCCCAAGAGCATGGGAGCAACTGAATCATATTCTTGATATGTCCATCAAAGAAAACCAACTTCTTAGACTATAAGTATCGGCTCCTTATAACATTATTCTGATGATGTTATAAATCTTGAATTCTAATAAAGCTATCCAAGCGAGCTAACCTGAGACAAAATGTATTCCTTTATTTCATTATTGATATTTATAACAAATTTACTGTCAATATATTGGAGGCTTGCTTTGACATCCACACCAATAAAAGCTTTGTTTGAGATAGTTTTACCATCGTTAATTATCAAGCGAACTCTCTTCAACTCCATTGGTAAGCCAAATAATTCATCAGCTACCTGTCCTTCTATCATATGTGATTTTCTTGGTTCAAAATGAGGGTTATTCTCATACCCATCAAAGGTTGAATCGATTAAAACCCCATAAGCTTTATCTATTGATAATGATATCCCACATGCCAATAGGGATGAGTAAGAGATATCAATAAATGAATTGGAGAAGCTCGAAATTAATAGAGGGTATTTTTTTGTATAACAATCTTGAGACCCTGTGGTCGATATTCTTTGTTCAGAACAATATAACCGTGTAATGGTGAGATGATTCCTCTCTAATTTAATATGAATATCTAATCTCGGCTGTAAAACCTTAGTTCCTTTTGATTGCACTGAATACCATTCATAAAACCCTCCGCAATAGTGAGCTATTGCTGATCCGGCACTTAATCCGTTTTGTATATCTGATTCCTGATAAAGCATCTGTGATGATATATACTCCGCTAATTCTTCTGTTGCTGATATCGGAAGACCGTATAACCATTTACTATTTTTAGTAATAAAATAATCTCGAGAAATTATTAGTTGTTTCAATAAATCAGCACCTGAACCAGATACATAACATTTACCATAGTTATTTGTTTTAATTTCCTCATATTTGTTGTGCTTAAATGACTCAAAATTACCTGCATTGTTTTTAACTATACCTAAGAGTGAAAAGTAAGATGACGCCTTACTATTCATCAGTATCTGTTCAATTAACTCCTTGGTGATGCTGGAAGTCTTATTGTAGTATTGCAGATGGTGAAATTTTTCAGATAAATCGCTCCAAAACTCGAACATCTCTTTACATTTTCCGGAAAATGCCAATAAACCAGAGGATTTCGGAACTGCAAAAGTTTTGCGCGCTAACCTTGCAATATACCATTTATCTTCATCATCGCCCCACTCGCTATTGATATCACCCAAAGCAGGGAGCCACACTGTTTTCTCGATATGTGGATCAGCACCATCAGCGCTCAATAATGTATCAGCAACCACGTAAGGTTCTTTTTCACTATTTAAGAGTGCTATAGCAGTCATCGGATATCCTTTTTTTGAGAGATAGTAGAGGAGGTATATCAGCTTAACGCGTATAATAATGCACAGCCATCTAGTTGTAAATACACTCTCTTTTTTAACTTTAAAGCCTTTCGTAAGTCATCTTTTCTCTACTATTTCATATAACATTCTCTTAAAAAAACCAAATATATCAATTTCACTAAGCCTCTCGACAACCACACGATGTAGTCATACAAATTATAAAGTAATACACCTGTAGAAATCTTATGTCGGCATATTAAAATAAACCACATCCGTAAAAATGTGGTTTATTTTCCTCGATGATGGACGTTATATTCTTCGCCTGAAAACAACATTATCAGAGAAAATAGCCTTACCAGCTGCAAACCCCACCGCAGCTATTATTGGCAAACTAATAGTTGCCCCTGCCATTCCCGACCCCATACCAATCATTGCTGACAGGCCGAAGGACAGGAATATAACTATAAAAGCATACCAGCCCGGAAATGTGCCATACAGCACTGAAGCTTGGCATCCCGTGCAAACGTGAACGCCACTCTGGCTTTCCTTAAAGCAGTATGGGCATTTAATCGTATTGTTTTCCATTTCTTAATCCTTAATTAATGGCTGATGGTGCCGTCTTTGAGGACAACGAGACGAACTGGCATATCGGCATTGTTTACTGTAGTGAAACCACGAACTTCGAAATTGTTGATAGTCCCGGTAATGCTGACCTTCTGGCCTTTCTTGTAGGTAAGCACAGCATCATCAAGGCCTGAGTAATACTTGATCCACACTATACCGCCGCAGTAGCTGGTATCTGATGTTTTGAAGAGCAGGTAATAATTTGCATGAGCTGCTTTTTCCATACCTGTCATCATATCGCTGGCACTCCTGCCTTTAGTGACTTCAAGAACAGTGGCATTAGCAATTGAGATCCGTTTACCCGTCCAGCTCTTCTCTGCTGCCATTGCATTTTCTTCATAGTCTTTGCAGACAGGACCAAGACCCGCAACTGAGGATGCCGGGCCAGAGCTTTGAGTTGAACCTGAAACCCCCAGCGTTTTATCGACTGCACTGTTCAATGACGACAATGAAGAGTTAATCGCACCGTTAACACTATTCACGCCATCGTTAAGCTGTTGGCATCCAGACAGAACAGCAGCAGATAAAAGCAGCGGTATCATCTTCCTTACTTTCATACCTATCCCCATAAAGTAAAAGTTGCGTCAAAGACAGCCCTACCCGCGAGTGACCTTCACAGGGCTGTATAAGCTGTTTAATCAATTGATAGCATTCAATTATTTTTGCTGTTCGTCATATCGTTTGTAACGCTCAAAAACAAATCAATGATAGTTCCCGCCTATCATAAGCACAAAATCGATCGATTAAATCAATTATAAAACCGATCAATAATTCATTTTTAATCGTTAAAAACTATCAATATCAATTTATCGATCTGTTAAATCGATCGATTTAAGGATGAAATACAAGGGATAATGGGCATATAACGTTGAAGTAAATGGGTAGGTAGGGGCTAAACATTGTCGCTGCTATTACTAAGCAAAATCAGGCATCATCGAAGGCTTTCGGAGCTGGCGTGATAAATCTTTGCGGATGCTTTTATTTTTTCAGAGACCAATAATGATCGTGTCGGCTTATAGGTGTAGGAAATATTTCGCTCATACAATTTAGCTCATAACATCAAAGTTCTTATCGTTTCCTCGTCCATTTAACTTATTTCTGCAATTAATTTCCTGTAAATATTAACTATTCAATCTTCTTCACAAGCACTTACTGGTTCAGACAAAAAATAAAAACCATAATCTTTAACCATGATACTACTGCCATTATCGAAGAAGAGTTTTATCCCACCTTCATTTTGTTCTATGTCTCTTATCAGGCAGGTCATAAATGGAGTTTTTTCATTGGTATGAAAAAGTGTAATAATCCTAATGTTGTTCATTTTATTTTTCCTTTTTATTCTCTTTCTTTTTAATACTCTATTTCCATCCTGAAAATCAAATTTAACTTGTGCGTAAAAAAATACTCCTGATGTTTTTATATTTTTTTGGAAAAGATATTTATCCTATGAGCTGAAGCTCATTGTGCTGGCGCACGGCTACGCCCTTTTTCTGATCATCAACTTATTAACGCGATGGAAAAATTTACTTCTTAATCAGTATGAAGATAAAACCAACCAAATAATCCTGTTTGCTTGTAAGATTTATGTATTAATCTTTGCATTGGTAATGTGTTCATACAGGGTAGGAAAACTGACCAACAGGCAGCACGTTGTGATTGTTGACGACAATCACTCTGCTGAACAGGACTTGTTCCTGTTAATGATGGATTTATCCATAAAAATAGCGGCGAAGCCGCCAATAATGTAAGAGGAAAAAAGGTAAGTATTCCATGCAGCACTTCGTGATTGTATAAAACAATCACCTGCTGTAATACACAGACAGGTAAATGATTCAGATAGTGTAGGAAGGTGCCATTGTGATAAGGCACTAATAACACATTCAGGAAAATCCGTCTCACCTTAGAAATTAAAATCGATCATGCATGTTAAATTATCGCTCGATTTCAAGATCAGAAATCTCAAATCATAATCAAAAAAAATAGGTGCCATTCAATCGGCACACTCTCCCTTTTACTATATTATACTTATTACTATATTACGGATGTTATTTTAGATATAAAACAATGCATTACAGAAAAAAGGTTATGGTTTCCTATAACTATGGTTATTGATATCTATAACTCGGGTTATCGAAAACTATAACTAGCGTTAGCAAAAACTATAACCTTAGTTTCATGCTGAAACTAACGTTTAAAACTGGCGGGTATTCCAGCCTGATTAAACTTATTCCAGTGTTTTAATATTTATCCATATTCACTTACTCTGTGCTATGGATAGCGTTCCACTATATCAAAACTTTTTCCATTTATTTTTGACTTTGTTATTGACGATGGTGTTTAATCTGTTATGTATTAATAACAATAATAAAAGGAAAATACAATGACAACAATAGATTTTACAACCATTAATGACTTATCCCCTTTCGAGTTAAAGTTATATATCGATGATCACGATTTCAACAACGAACAAAAAGTTCAGGTTTTTGAGTATTATTACAGCACACATAAAGACACAACTAATATCTATACTCGAAAGGAAAATATTAAATCTATAAAGAAAGATATCGACTATGTTCATATTTTCACCAGAAACTTTCAACAACTTGCTGACTTAAATATTTCAAAAAACGAACTAAAGGTTATTGCCAGAATCCTGAACATCATGGAGTTCGGAAACTGCTTTCATATCTCTCAGGCAAAACTCTGTCGTGAGTTAGATATCAAAAAATCAAATATGTCTCTTGTTTTTAAAAAGCTCAAAGCTAAAGGGATTATTATTGACAGAGACGGCGACCTTTTTATGAACTCAAACATATTCCTGAAGGGACAAGCGCATTCTATCAACGCAAAACAACGACCTAATGTCAGGAAAGCACAGGAGTTTAATGTGAACGAAAATGTGGTATTTGAAAATGTCTATACTTTCCACACTGAAACCAGCATCAATGATGGTAAGAATAACGATCCCTCTGTTTTGACACCTCCTGAAATATTATTTTTCGAAGAGAATGAAACAGAATAAACGTGGATCGCAAATCAATATATCGCTTCCTTCGTTTGACACATTCCGTATAACTCTTAATATATAAATACCCACTATTAATTAACGAGGTATTTATGAAGCACTGTCCCGAACGCTTATCCGTGAGAAAAGTGATAATGAGATTGTCTCACTGGTGATTAAGCTATGTACAGAGGCTGCGCTGGAGCTTCAATGTGCTGTTGAACTCAGTCTTGAACAACTGTCAGAGTTTGCTTCTACTTGTGAGCGTCAACAAGCGCCACGCCGTAAAATATCATCTTAAGATAATGCTTATCAGCCCCGAATCAGGGGCTAATACTGTTGACACCATTATAACGACTCAGCTAAAACTTCATAATGTGTTTTGAACAGTGCTTGTTTGACTTCTCTGAAATCTACTTCAGCCAGCTTTTCTTCTGCATTTTTTTTCCAGACGGAATCCCGAAAACATTTTTCGGCCATGATGATTGCCAGCCCAATAAAACTGTTGATAAATTCCGGGTCCATTACCTTGGTATATATCACACGTTGCGTCTCTTCATCTGCCAAGTTAAACATATCTGAATAGATTTGCAATGACATACCAAAGAACATACCCGTTGTTTCATTTCTAAAACTGAACATATTATTACCTCTCTTTCATTAAGGGTTATTGTTAACATCTACTTTTTTATGACGCCAGCAATATCAGGTATAAGAAATCCTCATCGTTAAATGATGACAGGAACTTACCGTGATTATTTAAGCCGTCAGTATTTACCTGTTTACAGCGTGAAGATATTTTTATACATATATCGATGAGTGAATGCCAGTGAGCGCAAAAATGCTCTTGCTTTTATCTGATTTACATTTCTGAACAGACAACATCCACTTTGTTCATCATGTCCTTTATAAAAATGCTCCTTCGTGAGATCGATAACAATCTCAATAAATCTGTCCATTTCCTTCTTGTTTTCCATCAGCGACTTATAAAACCCCGACATTTCCTTTCTTATTCTATGAATATTCTCATTGAATAACCTCTCTGCGACTTCATTAAACTGTGCTGTCGTTTTTATTTTTAATATCATAAATCACCTCATTATCGGGAAAAGTTATTTTCTGTATAACCATTGCGTGTATTCTGGATTATATTTTCAATCCATACGTCGATTTCACTTTCAATAAACGCCACAGATCTTGCACCTGTTTTTACCTGAGAAGGGAAGTTTCCTTCTTTGATCAGATGATAGATCCAAGCCTTACAGAAGCCCGTCCGGGTTAACACTTCAGGCAATCGAATAAGCCTTGTCTTTACTGAGTTTTGTTTTTTCATCGTTATCTCCGTTGTTGTTTCGATGGAGACAATTATCGCGATATTACCTGTGACGTTCGAGGGATGTTCAGAATATTGATCTTTGCAGGAAACTGGGAGGTATTGAGTTCAGATGACGTTCACCCAGAGTGAACATCACCTGTTTTGAGAATCAGTCTTCAAATACGAGGTGATCTCTTATCTTTGCATCCTTCAGGTAGTCATTTTTAATGATGTAATCCTGAAAAGACTTAATGTAGGTAGGGGTTGTCAGGAAGTCTAAAGCTAGCGGATAGTCAGTTGCTTTAATCAGATCCGCTGTGCGGTAATCATCGCTTTCGCCGTAAAGCAATTCTTCGAGTTTTGAAAACGGGATTTTCGTGTCTTTGAGTTCTTCCCAGAAAATGAGATCCATCAGGGGGATCAATCTATAATTGAGAACCTTTTTAAGGGTGCTGATACCAAAGCGATAATCCCTGACTTCCGGTTCTGGCGCTTTAAGTTGCTTCTTCCATTTGGGGATAAGCACTTTCAGGTGTTCAATGAGTTCATCACTCGATGCTTCCATAAGGTTCATCGTGACAACAATACTGCCTTTGCTGTTTACGCCCATTTCGCTGAAGTATTGAGAAACATACTCAGAACCCTCACCATGCCCCTTGGTTTCACTGGCCATCTGCACCAATTTCAGGGAAGCCACACAGTATGGGATTTCCTTGCGCTTAAGTGGGACAATTGCATAGCTGGATGCCAGTATGTGTTCTGGTGTATTTGTCTCACCACCAAACAGAACATCGCCAGAAATGATTTTATCGCAATGGTTGAACAATTGAGTTTTGGCAACGTCATCCAGTTCCGTGCATCGTTTCAACATGTTATAGCCAATAATACGGCGGTCAATCTCCACCCAGAACTCCTCCAGAGTGAGATCCCAGATGACATCATAGTTATCATATTTGAACCACGATAACGCATTCTTGAGTTCGCTTCTTTTCATCATCCAAATCCCCTTTTTATGTAAAAAGACATGCAAAAACGCTAACACCACTGATCACAGCAAGAAAATTTTTACTACTTTCTAATTTTTCTCGCTTTGTTTTGGGTCATCGTTCACTGATAGAGTTCAGTTATGGCAGGGAGTTGAACTGGGGATTATGCTTTCGTAGCGACCTTGTTATTATAGAAAAAACCAATCTGTTATTTTGTAGATTGATTTGAAGGTCCCATAATTGCACCCTAAGAAAAAATGAAAAGAACAATAGTATTTTAAATCATATTGTTATTACACGGATTACAGAGACCCCAGCCCACCAAAATCCTCCGTCAATGGTTACCAGAGCCATATGATGAAGTCGAAAGCCCGCTTAACGAAAGTTACGCGGGCTTTTTTGTGTCTGTAATCTCCTGTCCTGCAACATCTGGAACGCGAAAAATATCTTTGGAAAACAACTCGCATTCCGACTATTAGTGGGTTGGTTAACGCTTCTGATTTGCGTTATAGTCGCCACCGCTGCGGCAAAATCCGCAGCCGGGTTTCGCAGCCTGCAAAATTATCTTGGGAACACATACTTAATAATTATGTGTTGCGCTTCCGTTCATCTGATAAACGCTGATTTTACGTTTGAAGATTCAATGGTGGCTCAGGCAGGGCAGTCTTCGGACTGGCCGGTTTCCAAGGTAATCGGTACTGCGAACCTTGTCTGAGCTACCACCAATCAAGAGTTTCGCAGCTCCATTGGTGGTCATTACCACTTACCTTGGAGAAGTAAATGAAACTACCGCACAGCCCCACTTTTCTGCCTTTTGAAGACTGGCACCCAGCCGACATCATCGCCGCACTGCGTAAAAAAGGCACCTCACTGGCAGCCGAATCCCGCGCCGCTGGGTTAAGTTCCTCAACGCTTGCCAATGCGCTGATACGCCCGTGGGCGAAAGGTGAACTGCTAATCAGCAAAGCGATTGGCGTACCCGTCGAAGAAATTTGGCCGAGCCGTTATTTTGATGCACAGACGCATGAGCCAGTTGTCAGGCCGATGCGTACGCGTAAGTCGAAAGCCGATACGCACGTATAAGTGGGAGTAAATGGTGGATGACGGCTTCGCCTTATCCACCCTACGTTAGAGTCCGAAACTAATTGGTGGATGACGCTGGCGCTTATCCACCCTACGTTAGAGTCCGTAATTAATTGGTGGATGACGGCTTCGCCTTATCCACCCTACAAAGTATCAATCATCCAGAAACTGCAGCTTTCTGCGTGGCTTGTGTGCGGGCTTTGAAATGGCACTCGCTATCGCCGCACCTATATCTGCACAAACGGTGAGACCCTGTACGAATGGCTGGTCATGCATCAGATATGGCAACGCGCCAAATCCGATATGCCCCCGAGCCACAGCCGGTTCCAGCAACGTGTAATCGTGCCCGACGTCGGGAATATCATCGCCATTTGCCTGAAGTTGCTGGCGCAAAGTTGGGAACGGCAGGTCTTTAGTCTTCAACGCTTTTTGCCCGCGAGCATCGATAAACACATCAAACTCATGTCTGTTGCCTTGAGCAGTAATCACGGTCTGATGCTCCTGCACATCCAACTCATAATCATGCCCGAGCGTAAGAATGCTGATGATTCCCGCCTCGCGCAACGCCAGTAATCGACGAATCGATTGTGAAGGAATGGCGGCGTAATTATCGATAAACACCCGTGCCAGCCCCGCGTCGAACCGCTTGCCGTCTGCCTCGCTGAGATGCGGCACAATCTCCTGCACCGCTTCATGTAAGCGCAGGATGACATAGCGCCAGCGGACAGTTCGTTTGTCGCGTTTATTGTGTTCCACTTCCAGCAGATTGGATTCGGCCCAACTGAACGGGTTGTTTTGTTTTCTGTCGGCAAACCAGGTTTTGGAGAAACTGTCCGCATCCAAAGTATTGAGGGATATGCGTTCGCTCCAGGCTGGATCAGCCCGTTCGATTTCCTCAGCCATCAGGCTGAATACTCTGTCGAGCAGGCCATCAGAACCGGCAGCGATTTCATTATTGATTGCCTGTTCGGTGGCAATCTCTAAAGGTTCATACGGAATCGGGCAGTAGAAATCCGCTTCTGGCAGGATGCCTGAGCGCGACATCAGCACAATTTTCAGCCCGGCACTTTTTTCATCGAGATTGAAACGGCATTGTTCCCCATCATTTTCAATAAATTCGCCATGCTGGATAACTACCGCCATGGCTGCGTCCAGGCCGCTTAATGAAGTCCCCATAATTCCAATCTTGCTTGCAGGAATATGAGCCTCCATCAGCCCTGACCACGGGCTTGGAAAGTAGCTTTGTGTCGAGGCATCTTCATCAGGCCAGACGTGCCCCGTCGCGATGACGGCCAGATCAAACAAATCAGGCACCACCTCCCCTTGCGCCCATAACCTGACGCCTTCGGGTGTTGCTTGCAGGTCGGTAACCTGACAAGACTCATGCACCTCAACCTCAAAACCTTGTTTTTGCGCCTGCTCTACCAGTTCCAAAAACTGGTCACGAAAATACTCCCCAAGAAGGATGCGCGGCAGGAATTGACGGACATGAAGCGAGGAATACTCAACACCGTAACGCGCCAGATGCTGTTCACTTTGGCGACGCAACCAGTCGATATAGGTAGAAAAAATGGGCGGGATCTCAATGCTGGCAATATTCGCCAACATCATTCGCGAGTTCTCTTCATTGCTGTAAGGCATGCCGATGCCCGCTTCACGGGCTTGCTCATAGATAGAAACTGAAACAGGTATCTTGTTCTTCAGAAGGGAGAGAAAAGTATAAATCCCTGTTGGCCCAGCGCCGATAATTGCCACTTTTTTCATTACTACTCACCCTTTTGCTCACTTAGTCCATCTATTGAGATTAGGTTGAGCCAGCGAGTTCTGGCAACTTATGTGCGGTATTTCGGAATCCTGGCTCTATTATTTTACGGTCGGTTACGCAAACCGTGAGCCATTACCCTGTATGAGAACGTAGGACGTGGTTAATAGATAACTTCGCCAGAAATCAGGCTTATCTAACAGGATGCGGTATGGAAAATTACGCCAACAAAAGCGGTGATTCACAGGTCGTCAGCTTCCAGATTGATGCCAACTCGATAAAAGTGCGTTTTAAAAATAATCACGTCTATCTCTACGATATCTTCCACCCAGGGCCAGACCATCTGGAAAAAATGAAAGAGCTGGCACGTGCCGGATGGGGTCTGAATACCTATATCGAAAGTGAAGTTAAAAACGATTTTTCATCGAAGGTATTTTAAATTTAACGCCTGACCTGGAGCGACGACCTCGCAAGGTGCGGGTACAAACCCGCTTTAAGTTCGCCGCCCCAGGTTCCGATAACGAGCTGCCCCGCAACTAACTTAAGACAAAGGTGATGACATCTTTCATAGATTCTCCTTTGCCTGATTCAGATATTCACTTGTCGAAATCACCGGTGCATAGCCGAAACGTAGCGCAGCCATAAATGCCGCATGCACATGTTCTGCGGGTACGTTTACGCCGTTGAACTCAAGATCAAGGGTGGCACAAGCATCGTGCAAGACCGTGGTTGAATAGCCAAAATCCACAGCAGCCCGCGTGATGCCATCCACGCACATATGACTCATATTGCCCACGACCACTACAGCGTCGATACCTGCCTGTTCAAGAAGCGTCTTTAATTCCGTCTCCCGGAATGAGTTGATGTAATGCTTGAGCACCACCGATTCGTCAGCCTTATTAATGACGCTGGGATGAAGCTGCGCACCTTCACTGCCTGGGCGAAAGAATGGTGCATCATCACGGGTAAACTCATGTCGGATATGTATCACGAGATCACCGCGCTCGCGGAAAAAAGCAATCACTTGAGCAGCATTCTTCGCCGCTGCCTCAACATCTTTGAGAGCCCAAAGCCCACCAGGGAAATAGTCATTCTGGATATCCACTACTATCAGAGCCGTTTTACTGGTCATGTATGTCTCCTCAACGGGGATTCTTTCGGGATTAGGATGACGACTCAACTGCGAAGGAAAGCCAGCAAATCATTGTTGAGCCGTTCCTTATGCGTATCTGTAATACCGTGAGGAGCCCCGTTATAGATAACCAATTCAGCATGTGGGATAAGCCTTGATGAAGCTCGGGCTGCAGCGTCTATTGGCACTATTTGGTCATCATCGCCGTGCAAAATCAGTGTAGGAAGGGAGAATTTCTTTAGGTCTTCGGTAAAGTCTGTTTCGGAGAACGCTTTGATGCAGTCATAAGTATTTTTATGTCCCCCCATCATGCCCTGCATCCAGAAGGCATAAATGATCCCGTGGGATGGCGTGGTACCAGGACGGTTATAGCCAAAGAAGGGGCCGCTGGCGACATCAATGTAAAGCTGCGAACGGTCTGCAATTGAAGCGGCACGAATGCCATCAAAAACTGACAATGGCAGACCACCTGGATTTGACTCAGTCTGTACCATGAGCGGAGGAACCGCCGAGATCAACCCCGCTTTAGCTAACCGGGCAGTCCCGTGGCGACCAATGTATCGTGCTACTTCGCCGCCCCCCGTCGAGAAACCGAACAGTGAGGCGCCTTTTATATTCAAATGTTCCAGTAATTCTGCCAAATCATCAGCATAAGTATCCATCTCATTCCCGTCCCAGGGTTGGCTGGAGCGGCCATGGCCCCGACGGTCATGGGCTATGACTCGATAGCCATTGTTTGCCAGAAAGAACATTTGCGCTTCCCAGCTATCGGAGCTCAAAGGCCAGCCATGACTGAGAACTACCACTGGGCCTGTGCCCCAGTCTTTATAATAGATTTCAGTCTTGTCCCGAGTAGTAAACGTGCTCATAGGTTTCACTCTCCGTTAAAACTGGCAATGTCATTGCCATTTTTGTTAGTCACAAAAAGGCTGTCGCCAGAGCATCAGAAGAGAGAGGCTGGCGAAAGTGTTTTCCGTTAGTTAAAGATTTGCGGGAAGTTGAATTTCCCTTTGCTCATGACCGTGGCAGAGGTAGCCGGATGATCATGCAAACCCGCTCCGCCTGAAGGTCAATTTCAGAATTATAGTCAGGGCACGTAATCATTTCTGGTTATTTTCTAATCAATGCCTGGCGTAATAGTTGCCAGCGCTGCGATTAAATCCGCAGCTGGGATTTGCCCCTGGACTCGTAACCGTTACCAATACAAGAAGTTGTAAATGAAACGCCCCACCCCACCTTTAATCCCTGCACCCTGGCTGGTATTTTGTATAACGCGTGCACAATCAAAAGTGGAGTTGAAGACAAGCGATTAAATACATACAGTTACGTTGTTCCTTCAGATTCCAGTAAAAATCTTGCCCTTTAATCCGTGCATCCCCATCTTTGTTATTGGTACGAAAAGCGACTGAAATAAGGTATAAAGCCGCATGAAAATTCCAAATCGAATCCAACCTCTGGTTGATGACGGCCTGGTTGACGATGTGCTCCAGCGGCTGAAAAGCGGCAAAGAAGCCGACGTTTACACCGTTTTATGCGGTGACAAGATCCAGTGTGCCAAAGTGTACAAAGAAGCCATGCAACGCAGCTTTAAGCAGGCGGTGCAGTATCAGGAAGGGCGTAAAGTCCGCAATACGCGTAACACCCGAGCCATGCAGAAAGGCTCGAAGTTCGGGCGCAAGCAACAAGAAGAGACCTGGCAAATGGCAGAGGTCGAGGCGTTGTTCCGTCTGGCTAACGCTGGGGTACGCGTCCCGCAGCCGTATATGTGTATTGATGGCGTGTTACTGATGGAACTGGTCACTGATGCCGAAGGTGCGGTTGCGCCACGTCTGAGTGATGTCACTTTGACGGAAGAGCAGGCGGTTGCTGATTTCCAGACGATGATCCGCAATATCGTGCGCATGTTGTGTGCAGGCCTTGTGCATGGGGATTTGTCGGAGTTTAACGTGTTGCTCGATGCCGAAGGGCCGGTGATTATCGACCTGCCGCAAGCCGTCGACGCCGCAGCAAACAACCATGCTGAAACCATGTTTGAACGCGATGTGAATAACATCACCGCGTACTACGGCCAGTTCGCTCCGCAATTATTGAAAACACGTTATGCGAAAGAAATCTGGGCCATCTATGAAGACGGTAAATTAACCCCAGAAACACCGCTAACCGGTCTTTTTGTCGAAGAAGTGCATGATGTGGATATGGATTCACTGATGGATGAAATCATCACGGCAGAAGATGATTATTACGAGCGTCAGCGCGCGGCCAGAGAGCGCGAACAAGAGTAAAAATGATTAAATAGAAAGCCCGCAAAACGAAAGTGATGCGGGCTTTTTTGTGCCTCGATTACGCCTGGGAGATAAAGGAACGAACAGCGATACCGTGCATTTCAAGCAAGCTGCGGATCTGACTTGCCATGGCAATCGCACCCGGGCTATCGCCATGTACGCATATTGAGTCGGCTTGAATCGCCGTGAATTTGCCGTCGATTGATTGCACGCCACCTTCGGTAATCAGTTGCAGCATTCTTTCTGCCACCTGCTTGGCATCGTGCAGTACCGAGCCCGCTTCCCGACGGGAAACCAGCGTGCCATCGGCATGGTAGGCGCGGTCAGCGAACGCCTCTGAAATCGTCTTCAACCCTTTTTGCTGCGCCCATTGCAGCACCGGAGAACCCGCCAGCCCCACCAGCGGCAGATTCGGGTCAACCGCCAGCATCCCGTCGATAACTGCCATCGCCTGACGCTCGTTATGGGCGATGGTGTTATACAGTGCGCCGTGCGGTTTGACGTATCGCACTTCGGTTCCTGCCGCCCGCGCCAGGCCTTGCAACGCACCAATCTGATAAATCACATCGGCGGTGAGTTCATCGCTTGCGACGTCCATGTTGCGGCGGCCAAATCCCACCAGGTCTGGATAAGCAACGTGCGCCCCTATCGTTACGCCCTGTGCGTTGGCGGCTTGCAGGGTTTCAAGAATGCCCGCAGGGGAACCGGCGTGGAAACCGCAAGCTACGTTGGCGCTGCTCACCAGTTTGAGGATCGCGGCGTCATCGCCCATGTTCCACTGCCCGAAGCTCTCGCCTAAGTCGCTATTGAGATCAATCGTTTTTAACATCTGTTATTCCTCAGACAACTTTTCAGGAAATTGAAAATAGCGCCAATGCAGGCCTAAGATAGTCGCTATATTACGCGGCCTCGCGGTCATTATCTTTTATATACTGTCATAAATCTGCCGGAAGTGTAGGCTGCCACGCACCAACAATCATCCTGATATTCCATAATAAAGTGATGCCAATAGGGATAGTATTGGCATGCTAAAAGCAATTTTTTGTCTGTAAGGAGCAGCATGTCTATTCAGAGTATTTCCCCAGCCGAAGCCAAAGTTCTGGTGGCGAAAGGTGCCGCGTTGATTGATATTCGCGAGCGTGACGAGTATGCGCGTGAAAATATTCCCGAGGCTCATTTACTGTCGCTTTCTGCAATCGATCTTGGCGACAGACTTGGCCCATTCGATCCTTTCGATACGGTAATTTTTTACTGCCAGTCCGGCACGCGTACCGCTCAAAATGCGCAAAAGCTGGCGGATGCGGTGGCACCTGCCAAAGTTCTGCTGCTTGAAGGAGGATTAACGGCCTGGAAGAAAGACGGGCAAGAAATACTCGCAGATAAAACACAGCCGTTACCAATAATGCGCCAGGTGCAGATTGCCGCCGGGACCCTGGTTCTCTCAGGCGTGGTATTAGGGTTTGCTCTTCACCCAGGGTTCTTTTTACTGTCGGGATTCGTTGGTGCGGGTTTGCTGTTTGCGGGTATCAGTGGTTTTTGCGGCATGGCTCGCTTACTGGCCATTATGCCGTGGAATAAGCGCTGAATCGCAGGTATAAAACCCGCCGCTTTGGGCTATGGTTAACGGTATACGTTGTTCATTTTTCTCAATTGAATGAGGCTCATTATGTTCAAAGTCGGTGATCTGGTACAACCCAAGAAAGGTGGCCCAAAATATGAAGTGTTGGATATTCAGGGGGATATGCTGTTCTGCACACCTCGTAACATTTTGTCCGGTGAAAAGGTCACGTTAAAAGCCGAAGACGTTGTGTTGTATAAAGAAGACGATGATTTTGGTGTGTGCTAATGCCGTTGTATTCAGGCGGGGAGGTTTTACCCGCCTGAAGCCCTTCAATCATGTTTGCTCATCATTGTGATTATCCGCCATTACCCGCCATCGCCGTTCGGTGAAACCAACTCCATGATTTGAATATAAATTTTAATCAGGAACAGACAAAATCAGGAAACACTGCCTGTAATGTCTCATTTAGCGGATTTTATTGACAAAATGTCAGTAAATAAAAATTTATCACTAATTGCCCGATTTCATTCAGAGATATAATCTAGTCAAATAAAATTAAGCCATTTATTAGCACTGCCACAAACCCGAATTGGCAGTGTATATATCTAATATTCATTCGGAGTTGGAATAATGTTTTCTCCTGAGTCACGTCTGCGCCATGCAGTCGCAGATACTTTTGCGATGGTAGT
>Ga0105244_10001286_pt1 | contig 20588 bp, 21 predicted proteins | sample KBSM44metaG_FD_80423 | JGI IMG/M metagenome (GOLD analysis project Ga0105244, IMG submission 80423) | Miscanthus rhizosphere microbial communities from Kellogg Biological Station, Michigan, USA - KBS M4-4 metaG | ecosystem: Host-associated > Plants > Roots > Rhizosphere > Soil | place... | reverse complement strand
TTACGCAACGGAACGCCTGTCAGAGATTGATGGTCTAACGATCTATGGTCCGGCTAAACGTCACGTTGGTGTAGTGACCTTTAACTTGGGAGATGTTCATCCTCATGATGTGGCAACTGTGCTGGATGCGAGCGGTATAGCGATTCGTGCAGGACACCACTGCTGCCAACCGCTGATGCGCTGGCTTGAAGTAAGCTCTACGGCTCGTGCGAGCTTTTATCTATACAATAACGAACAAGATGTAGATCGGCTTGTCAGCGCCTTAATCCAGACAAAGGAGTATTTTGGCGATGCAACTTGATGATCTGTACCGACGTGTTATAATGGACCATTACAAAAACCCGCGTAACCGCGGAACGTTTGACAATGACGTCGTCACGGTGAATTTGAACAATCCAACGTGCGGCGACCGGATTTCACTGCAGCTGATGCTGAATGACGGAATCGTTCAGGAAGCCAAGTATACGGGAGAAGGCTGTTCAATCAGCATGTCTTCGGCATCGATGATGACTGAGGCTGTCAAAGGCAAGACGATTGAACAGGCGCTCGATCTGGCTAACCGTTTCTCCTCATTGATGCAAGGGGAAGAAGTCGATTTCGATGATTATGAAGATCTCGAAGCCCTATCCGGTGTGAACAAGTTCCCTGCACGCATCAAATGTGCCACTCTGGCCTGGAATGCATTACGCAAAGGAATTGACGAAGAGGACAATGTACAATAACGATAGGGAGGTCGAGCAAGATGGCTAAAAAAGCACCAGAAATGGAAGAGTATAAATATGGTTTTCGCGATGAGCATAAATCCATCTTTCAAACCGGCAAAGGTCTGACAGCGGAAGTTGTAACGGAAATTTCTAAAATCAAAAACGAACCGGAGTGGATGCTGGAATTCCGTTTGAAATCCTTGAAACAGTTTGAGAAGATGGCAATGCCTAAATGGGGCGGCGATCTGGATGGACTGGATTTCAATGATATTCAATACTATGTTCGTCCTTCGGAAAAGCAAGGAAAAACATGGGAAGAAGTTCCTTCCGAAATCAAAGAAACATTTGATAAACTGGGTATTCCAGAAGCGGAGCAAAAGTTCCTTGCTGGAGTATCGGCTCAGTATGAGTCCGAGGTTGTATACCACAATATGCAGAAGGAACTGGAAGACCAAGGCGTAATCTTCATGGATACCGATACGGCTCTGAGAGAGCACCCGGAAATTCTGCGTGAATATTTTGCTACTGTTATTCCGCCAGCAGATAACAAATTTGCTGCGCTGAACAGTGCGGTATGGTCCGGAGGAAGCTTCATCTACGTACCAAAAGGCGTAAAATGTGAAGTGCCTCTGCAAGCATATTTCCGGATTAACTCCGAAAATATGGGCCAATTCGAGCGTACATTGATCATTGCAGACGAAGACAGCTTCGTTCACTATGTAGAGGGCTGTACTGCTCCAATTTACAGCACAAATTCCCTGCACAGTGCGGTAGTTGAGATCATCTGTAAGAAAAATGCCCGCGTTCGTTACACAACGATCCAAAACTGGGCACCAAACATCTACAACCTCGTTACCAAACGTGCGGTTGCTGAAGAGAACGCAACGATGGAATGGGTCGATGGTAACATCGGTTCCAAACTGACGATGAAATATCCTGCAGTTGTACTGAAAGGCCGTGGAGCTAAAGGTTCCGTTCTGTCCATCGCTGTTGCAGGCAAAAACCAGCACCAGGATGCAGGCGCGAAAATGATTCACTTGGCTCCGGATACAACTTCAACGATTGTATCCAAATCGATTAGTAAACATGGTGGTAAAGTAACGTACCGTGGTCTGGCTTCCTTTGGACGCCAAGCTGAGGGCGCGAAATCCAACATCAAATGTGATACCCTCATTCTCGATAATGAGTCCACATCGGATACAATTCCTTACAACGAAATCATGAATGATAACATCATGCTGGAGCATGAAGCAACGGTTTCCAAAGTGTCCGAAGATCAACTCTTCTACCTGATGAGCCGTGGTCTGACTGAAGCTGAAGCTACACAGATGATCATCATGGGCTTCATTGAGCCGTTCACGAAAGAATTGCCAATGGAGTACGCGGTTGAGATGAATCGTCTCATCAAGTTTGAAATGGAAGGTAGCATAGGATAACTTTTGTAGATTAAAGGTTATCTGGTGTAGAGGGGCGTTCAGTCCTAAATCCAACCTAAAATATTTCATCATGTAACGTGTATAAAGGTCGAGGGAATCATCCTCGACCTTTTTTAGGTATTAATGGGAGACGAACTTTTAAAGTTCGTCTCATTCTATTTTCTCCGGATCAGTGCTTAATCGCTGCATTTACTCTGTTGCTGAAGCTTGTTCCAGGCTTTACATGAAATCATTTGTTTTTTCCAAAGCCCATTGTGGTTCTTCGTATTCCCCATGTACAGAGTGCCCCGGTATTCTGACCCAATGAAAACCTTGTGGACTGAGTCCGCATGGTAGACGCCCTGTTACATGATGTGTACTACGATCTGTCCATTTATAACCGATATACGATGCTTCAAATTTACCAAGCCCCCAATGACCGTGATGATAATCGGGTGGTTCATTTTGTTGGAAAATAGCTTCCTAATGAGCTGGAATTTGGATATATCCGTTTAACATGTCGTAGATATCCTTTTACATTTGTTCTCCGAAAAGTAGTATGGTCTTTTTATGAAAAAGAAACACTGGAATAAAATATAAAAAGTGATATGGATTTGTGACGGGATATATACGAATTAGAATATCATCATGGTGTTGGACTTGCACTCAGATCTTGTGAATGAGAAGGTTCGACAATGAGCATCTTCATTGTGAAATTTGAACTAGCTTCTACTGTGCATTGATTGCTCAATAGCAAACAATTATTCAAGAAGGGATTAATTCATAAAAAATCACCTCCGTCCTTCGCAAAGAAAGCTACAAAGGACAGAGGCGGTTCTTAAATTATTCTATAACCTTGTACTCATTGACTTCAAAGGTAAGTATCTTATCATGAACGACATAATCTGTGCGTTTACTAAAAGGTCCCTTATTATTGTTATGTTTATCAAATCCAAAACGAGTTGATCCATTGGCTGTATCATACCAGTCAAGATAAGTATTAACTTCGTTCATGGAAAGATCGAACTCTTTAATCATACCTGTTGATAAGATGATAGTAAGCAGTGCCCTATTACCATTTGGCTGATTAGGTTCAGGAATAGTTTCTGGATCGGGATTTGGAATAGAGGCCGAAAGATCAGTAACTTCTACAAGATTTACAATTTTCTTTTCTTCATCTGAATATCCCCCCATAATAAAAGTCTTGTTTAATAGCGATTCAGCGGTATGGAATACTCTGCTTATAGCGATACTAGGCCCAGTTGTCCACGTATCTAATGCTGGATCATATATTTCTACTATATTCCCTTTGGAGGTATCGGTTTTACCGCCAACGACTAAAATCTTACCGTTGTTGAGAGAAGCACTCCCTAGATAGCGTCCTGTAGGCATATTACTTTTACGTACAACAGATCCAGATGAAGGATCATACTCTAAAACCCGCTGTGAATTAGAAATACCAGGTTCAGATCCTCCCAAAATATATATTTTGTTATTGAATGATATAGCCATCCCGCGTTCAACTCGTGGGAAGTCAGTTTTGACAATAGACCATTGATTGGTTACTGGATCATACTGCTCAACGTTGTATGTGATGGTTCCATAATTCACTTGACCACCAATGATATATATTTTATTATTAATGACCGCTGTAGAAAAGCCTTGCCTCGCTGTAGACAACATGTCAGCTTTGGAACTCCAAGTATTTGTAGAAGGGTCATATTCCTCGATCTTTTTGGTATATTTACCTGTTGAATCAAATCCACCAATTGCATATAATTTTCCATTCACTTGAGCTGTTGAAATATCGCTACGAGGTGTTATCATTGGGGCTTTTGTATCCCACATTTTAGATACAGGATCATATAGTAATAAATCCTTATTAATATCTGAAGCTTGACCGCTAGAAGAACCACCAACTATGTAAATCTTATTGTTAATTACGCTTGAACCCGACATATATAATTGCTTGGGTAAGGGAGTAGTAAACTCCCAACCTTGATCTGAACTTGCTGATACCTGAGAAGACACTGGAATGCATAACATTAATACTGTAATTAAAGCAATGACTAATTTTGAAATGTTTTTCATCTTATCTCTCCTTCATTCTTATATCTAACAAAGGTACAGTATAACAAATTCATAATCAAGGGAAATTTAACTATTTTTGTTAATTAAAGTTTGATTAAGTAAAGTTTTTTACTGAACACCAGAAGCCTACAAACTTCACCTAAAGGGATAGAAAATAATTAAATTATAATATGGTGCTACTGATCACACGATAATTCATGTAAAAATAAGACTAATAGCACAGGCCAATTCATAGAGTTAAGCATTTAATGGTAGAAAAAGGATGTGAGTCTATGAATGCAAACCCTTTCGAAGGGTATCGGATTACTAGTTCATTCGGCTATCGAATTCATCCTATACATGGAGGCCAGACCTTTCATCGAGGGGTAGACCTGGTCACCGAGCCTTGGAATGGGCCTGTATCTGCTTTTCTTGAAGGAACGGTACGTTTTGCAACGGAAGGACGCACAGGCTCCGGTTTTGGCGGTTACGGGCTTACTGTGGCGCTGGAGGATCATCGTGGATACTTGCATTGTTACGGCCATCTCTCTCGAATTGCCGTTAAGGTTGGTCAGCGAGTGAGGAAAGGACAACTAATCGGTTACCAAGGCAGTACTGGACAGAGCACGGGGCCCCATGTGCATTATGAGATTCGAAAAACAAGCTCGCCCTCGTACGGGTATACTGCAAGTGAAGATGGTGTTGTGGAACCAACGGCGTATTTGTTAAACGAATACGGAACGATCTCTCAGGAGGAGGGTCCGCCAATGACAAGTCAGGAAAAGCAGTTGTTCACGCTTATGCAGAAGCAATTAGAGCTTCAAGGAAGCTGGATTCAAGAACAAAAGCGATTATCCAACATGAGTTGCCCTGACTGGGCGCAGGAGGCACTGGCTTATTATCGTCCCTATATTCAGGATGACAGAGGAAGTTATGACTTTTGGAGAATACTTGTGATCATGTATCGGAAGGAAACGGGAATACTGGTGCCAAAAGAGGATTGAAACTTGAAGAGCAAGGTTGGTATTAGAGCGAAGGCCAGTATAAGTGCATACCACTCATATCTTATGGGCTATGAACCAAATTGCGAAGAATGCCGTTTCGCCCAGTTCCTCCGGCAGGGAAGCGTCATATGTTAGGGTATACCTGATAAAGAGGAGGCAATCACATGAGCGAAGTAGGTTACGGCTGTAAAGGCAACGTTGGTGGTGTAGGCGGTGTAGGTGGATACAATCCATGTACTTCGGTTGGCGCGATCTTGGTACTGTTCATCCTGTTGGTTATCATCACAAAAGCATTCTGTGTGTAACTCCATCGACCGAATATAAGCAAGAGGGATCAAAGGAAGCTCATTCGAGCTTCCTTTGATCCCTCTTTTCTCTTCACGCGTATTTATTGAACGTAAATCTCAACAATGGCAATATCTCTTTCTTTCGCTAAATCGATAAAGGCCGTAGAGGTCTGAACGAGTGGGCGGAAGTAGTCAGCTGGATTGTTCATTACAATGACACCAGTTTGTCCTGTTGTGAGAAGTACTTTTTTACCAATAAAATTCGGAAGCATATGTTTGATCAGCTCTTGGGTGGCTTCACCATTTAACTGACCAAAACTGAGGCTGTATAGCTCGCATAGAACAGAAATTAGCTCCTGTTTGGTCTGATACACCCGATTTGTTGTCATAGCGCTGTAAACGTCGGCTACAGCAGTTATACGAGCATAAGGATGAATCTCATCTCCTCGCAAACCATGCGGATAACCACTGCCATCCTCACGCTCATGATGTTGAAGAGCAACCATGGCGATGATTTCGTCCTCTGTTGAAGCTTTGATAATATCGTAACCATAAAAGGTATGTTTTTTCATTTCTGCGAATTCTTCTGTCGTTAGTTTGCCTGGTTTATGTAAGATTTCAGAAGGAATCTTGGACTTGCCAATATCATGAAGATATCCTGCCTTGGCTACCGTAATACATTCATCCGGGCTATAACCCATCCACCCAGCAATATAAAAGGCGAGCATGCCAACCTGTAAGGAATGATTGTAGGTGTAGTCAATGTCTCCATCCAGCATAAGTAACAGGGAGACAACATCCTTTTGTTTTTCAAGCTGTCCCGTTAAGGTGCCTAATATTTCGTCAACCTGTGATTCATCAATAAAGCCTTTTTCTATGGCTTGTTCGAACAGAGATTCTGTGCCTTTGATCGTGTCGTTAAACAGATTGGTTAACAGACGGGTCTGATCGGAAGGCAAGTTTTGTTCATTAGAGTGAAGGTCGGATGATTGTTCTACATCTGCGAAATCAATTCCATGCTGCAGCAGCTTAGATATATCATCTTCGCTGAGAACGGAACCTTTCATCAGCATGTGGAGACCTGAAGTATTGTAGATATCATTTTTTAGCAGGTCGCCGGGTTTAAGATCTGTAACATGCACTCTCACGTATAAACCACCTTTTCCTCGACTAATATCGACACATATCATTATAATAACAAGAAAAAAATGGGTTGACAACGACTTATTTACTGTTTATGCGCCTCTGTAAACAGCGAATAGACTCATTTTTTCTCGTCCATGGGGTTCCAGGGTCCTAGTTGATGGCCTTTCCATTCTGATCCGTCTTCCCAAATTTCTTTTTTCCAGATTGGTACGGTTTGCTTCAGTCTTTCAATAGCGTAACGGCTTGCATCATAACAATCGCTGCGATGAGGCGAGGATACCGCGATAACGACACTGATTTCGGCAACGTCAACTTTGCCGATTCGATGACTTATCGCACAAAGTACACCTGGCCAGCGTTCTGCTATCTCCTTGCCGATCGCAGCCATGTGGGACAGCGCCATGGGGACGTATGCCTCGTATTCCAGATGAACCGTACGCTGTTCACCAGTCATTTCCCGTGTCGTGCCTACAAAAGTTAACGCAGCGCCATGATTAGCCGTAATGACCATGTCGGTCGTTGCCTCCACGGACAAGGGCGCATTGGTAATCAGAAACAGGCCGTCTTCAGTGCGATGCTCTTGTGTATAAGGGTGATCCTCGTCTTGGTTCGTCGAACCGTCACCTCCAGATACAGGAGGGATCAAAGCCAATTCATCATCCGTCTTAAGTAATGTATCGGCAGGAGCGTATCTCTGGTTAACTGCTAAAAATGATGAACGAATCTGTGTGGCAGCCTCAGGATAAGCCTGGCTCAATTGTTCTTTAAGCATAGCAGCTGTAAGCGTATCACCATCATACTCAAATTCAAGTTGGGATGTATTTAAACGTTCTGCAATACCTGCAAATAGTTGAATTGTCAATTTCATGGAATGAATCTCTCCTTTTTGATCTCTAAACCCTATAAATATATCATAACGACGTAGAAAATGTTATGCTTATCCATTAGAAGAATGTACGTTTAATGAACGGCAGGGGAGGCAGTGTAATGCGCAGCAGCGAGAAGCAAACATTAACCATTCTGCACACCAATGATATACACAGTCATTTCGGCTCTATGAGTGCGATCGCTGCTATGATCAATGAAGAACGTGCCCAAGGTGGACATCTGCTTGTCCTCGATATTGGAGACCATATGGATCGAATGGCTGTTGAAACGGAAGGCACACTCGGAATGGCCAACGTAGATGTGCTCAATCTGACAGGTTATGATGCCATTACGATTGGAAATAATGAGGGACTAACCTTTACGCCAGACCAACTCGCTCAGTCCTATACGGGACTCCTATGTCCGATTGTGTGCGGCAATGTGGTAGAACAGGATACAGGGCGTCCTCCAGCCTGGATGAAACCTTGGATTATTGTCGAAAAAGGACCATTTCGCATTGGTCTGCTAGGAGCAACAGCCCCGTTTAACACCTTCTATGAACTGTTAGGCTGGCAAGTGACGGACCCTGTAGAAACTTTAAGAGATCAGGTTGAGGTACTGCGTGAGCAAGTGGACGTGATCGTTGTTTTATCTCATCTGGGTCTTTCAACGGACAAAAGACTGGCGGAACAGGTTGAGGGCATTGATGTTGTCCTGGGCGGACACACCCATCATGTGCTGGAGGAACCCTTGCTGATTACCAATACCGTGCTGGGAGCGGCAGGTAAATTCGGACAATGGCTCGGTAGAGTTGTGCTGGAAAGAGCAGGCCAAGCAGAGCCTGTGCAACTGGTGAGCAGCGGTTGTGTGCCAGTACACAGTAACATGCTGGAAGAGCAGGTGTCTCTGGCAATTGCTACGAATAGTAAGGAAGCTGAACGATTGCTGGATCAGACGGCCGTGATCACGGATCGAACCTTGCCCGTTTATTACGAGCGGGAATCTCCTTTTGCTATCTTGCTTGCACAAGCTGTACGGCACTTTACAAAAGCGGAAATATCACTTGTGAATGCGGGCCAGTTACTCGGAAACCTGCCACAAGGCGACATTACGAAAGGAATGTTACATTCCCTATGTCCATCTCCAATAAATGCTTGTACAATATGTTTGAATGGTGATCAGATTCGTGAAGCGCTTGAACAGTCACTGTTGGAGGAATTCTTCTCTAAACCCATCGTGGGATTTGGCTTTCGGGGACGTATTCTCGGGACGTTATGTGTAGATGGAATAGAGGTTCTTTACGACCCTAGTGCGCAAGCATATGATAAGATCCAATCCATTTATGTGAACGGTATACCTATGGATGGGAAGCGTGAATATGTGGTTGGAACGCTTGATATGTTTACGTTTAATGTGGGATATCCTTCTTTGGCTCAAGGAAGCAATATACAATATCACCTTCCGGAATTTATACGGGATTTGCTGGAAGAAGAATTAAAACGACCAGGGGCGCTGGAGGAGAGCCTGCGTAACCGCTGGTTATCAAGCTAAAAGCCAGAAGCTAGAAGCTAGAACGAGACTGCCTTCTGCTGATGCGGCGGCTAGTGTTCATTACATCTATGGAGCGGGAGAGGATAGGCTGTGCGTTTAGTACATATAAACTTATTGCAGCCTGGCATGAAGCTGGGGAAACGAATTTTTAGTGAGGAAGGTCTGGTTTTACTCAGTGAGGATGTAGAACTGACGAGTCGTTTAATCGGACGGTTGAAAGATCTTGGGATTGGATATGTATATATTCAGGATGCTGCGACAGAAGACATTATCGTGCCCGATATGTTACAGGAAGAGACCAAGCGAAGAGCACTTGTGGAGATCAAACAGCAATTTCAACATATGTCCGGCTTCAAAAGTAAAAACCAGATCACACATTTTGGTAAAGCGCTTAGTGGGGTAATGAACAGCATTCTTGAGGACATTGGTGGTCAAAAGGAAGCGATGATCATGTTAATGGACATGAACTCCAGCGATTTTGACCTGTATACTCACTCACTGAATGTTTGTGTATATACTCTTGTTCTCGGTGTGGCATCAGGTTATACACGTCAGCAACTTATGGAGATTGGTCTAGGCGCTCTGCTCCATGATATTGGGAAAACGCAGATTCCCTCCGACATTTTACATAAACCTTCACGTCTGAGTGATGAGGAATACAAGATTATTCAACAGCATACCACGTATGGACACCGCATTCTCAAGGATGAACCCGGCATCCCTCTGCTCGCAGCACACTGTGCACTTCAGCATCATGAGCGAATTGATGGCAGTGGCTACCCTTTTGGTTTGAAAGGCAATGAAATCCATGAATATGCGAAGTGGATTGCTCTTGCCGATTCGTATGATGCCATGACAACCAATCGGGTCTATCGTCAAGCTTTATTGCCGCATCAAGCCGTAGAGGTACTGTATACAGGTTCTGGAACGCTTTATGAACAGTGGATGCTTGAAAAGTTTAGGGATTGTGTAGCGATCTATCCCGTAGGTATATCCGTAAAACTGAGCACTGGAGAAGTTGGCGTTGTCGCTGCAATTCAACCCCGCGTGCCACAACGGCCATTGATTCGTGTAATCAAGGATGCAGAAGGACAGGTCCTTACTGCCCCCTACGAAATAAATCTTGCTACGAAGTTATCAGTCATGATTACAGGGGTGGAGGGTGCGGAAGATTCTGCTACACTTATGAAGCATGAACAGCTGAATAGTTAAGCTAACGAAGTATAGAGCAGGCGCTCAGGTGGTCATATCGGGAACGTGAAGCTAGGCTAATTTCCGATGATTCATGAGCGTTTTTTGTCATGTAATGGTCAGGGTTTGGCTGTGCAGGAAGATTCATAATTGTGCTATGATAAAAGATAACTCCCAAAAAAGTAATCTCGGATATGATGTAAATAAAACTTTTTAGGTTAATAAAAGGAATAAGGTGAAGAACAATGACCATGCTAAACTCAGGATCGGTACAACCGATGCCATTATCGCCAACGAATGATCCGTGGGATCCGATTGGCTCTCTGCGTGCATATGGCCGGCATGTGCTGACCAGTGTAGAAATGACAGTGACACATCTGTGCAATATGCGATGTGAGCATTGTGCCGTGGGGGATATGCTTACGATGCAAGAGGCACCAGCACTGCCACTCTCACTAATGTTGAAACGACTTGATGAGGTGGAGCATCTGCAGACTATCAGTTTGACAGGTGGTGAACCCAGCTTTAGCCAAAAGACGGTGGATGAGATGATCATTCCTCTGCTTAAATATGCGAAGGAACGCGGAATTCGCTCCCAGATCAATTCTAATCTGACACTGGATATCAGCCGTTATGAAAAACTTCTCCCGTATCTGGATGTGATGCACATCTCCTTCAATTATTTGAATGCAGATGATTTCCATCAGGTGGGATTTGCCAACAGCGGTAGGTCGGTAAAACGTGAAGTCGCCGTGAAAATGTATGAAAAGATGATGGAAAACTCCCGCAAGCTAAGTGAGGCCGGAATGTTTATTTCCGCTGAGTCGATGATTAATTATCGGACGCATGATAAGTTGGACGGCATTCACCAATTGATTCGGGAAATGGGTTGTGTACGGCACGAAGTACATCCGATGTACAACTCTAACTTTGCGTCCTCTCTTCCAGTATTATCACTGGATCACATGAGGAATGCCATTCATCGCTTGCTTGATGTCCGTGACAAAGACATGTGGATGCTTTTCGGAACACTACCGTTCTTTGCATGCAGTGCAGCTGAGCAGGATCGTGAACTTATTAATCGCTTGTACAGCGAACCGAATGTAACGGTTCGTAATGATCCGGACGGACGCAACCGTGTTAACGTCAACATGTTTACTGGCAACGTGTACGTGACTGATTTTGCCGATATCCCTGCATTCGGCAATATCCATGATCGGAAGCTGGATGATGTATTCCATGAATGGTCTGCTGAGCATCCGCTCAATCAGACCGTAAATTGCCATTGTGATGCTGCATCGTGTTGCGGGCCAAATCTTCTTGTGGCCGATATGTATTATAAAGGCGTGGACTTCAAATCTAGAAAAGCTATTTTACGTTAATATTCCAGGTGCATTCCTGAAATAGACAGAGAAGGGGAGTTACATCTTGGGCATTCATACCGAATTTCATCTTGGACAGCTGGTATTTAATCTGGTCTGTGTCTTTTTGCTCGTATTTTTGAATGGTGTATTTGTCGCAGCAGAGTTCTCTCTCGTCAAAGTAAGACAGACACGCCTGACACAATTGCAGAGTGAGGGAAACCGTCTGGCTGGTTACGCCCTGAAGGTGAACGGTAAACTGGATGCCTATCTGTCGGCAACGCAGTTCGGGATTACACTGACATCTCTCGGACTGGGATGGTTGGGGGAACCTGCGATCTCCAAACTGCTTGTGGAACCGCTGATGTTTAAGCTTGGCGTTTCCGATACAGGTCTGATTACAACGGTATCTGTTATTATCGGATTCTGTATCATTACGTTTCTGCACATTGTACTTGGTGAGCTGGCCCCAAAATCGCTGGCGATTCAAAAAACAGATGGAGTGGCGTTGCTTTTATCGGCACCGTTACTATTATTTTATAAAATTTTCTTTCCGTTCATCTGGGTTCTTAACGCATCAGCGAATGCATTATTACGTTTGGCTGGTATTGAACCCGCGAGTGAAAGTGAGGCCCATTCCGAAGATGAGCTTCGCATCCTGATGAAACAGAGTGCCAAAAGCGGGGTCATCGACAAGGATGAGATCAAGCTGATGGATAATATCTTTGATTTCTCCGATATGTTGGCGAGGGAGGTCATGCTGCCTCGCACAGATATGGATTGTTTGTATACCCACCTGCCACTAGAGGAAAATCTAAAGATCATCAATGCAACGAAGCACTCCCGCTATCCGGTTGCCGTAGAAGATAAGGACGAGATTATCGGATTTATTCATATTACGGACTTGCTTCTGGCAGAACCGGAGCAACAACAGGATCTGGCTTCAATGGTGCGTCCGATTCTGAACGTTCCCGAGTCGATGGAGATTAGCCATGTGTTACGTTTAATGCAGAAAAAGCACTCCCAGATGACGCTCGTTGTCGATGAATATGGGGGGACTGCAGGCTTGCTGACAGCTGAAGAAATTTTGGAAGAGATCGTTGGGGATCTGTATGATGAATTCGAGGATGAGCGGCCACATATGGAACGAATCGGTGAGGCTTTCTCGATTGACGGACGTTCGTTGATTGAGGAAGTTCATGAATGGACCGGAGCGATCATTGAGGATGAAGAGGTAGATACCATTGGCGGCTGGCTCTTCAAAGAACTGGAAGGCAGTCCGGCTAAGGGGAGAACACGTGAACGGAACGGCTATGTTTTTGAAGTCGAAGAGTCTACACGTCTACGAATTAACCGGGTCAAAGTGTACAAGCAAGTAAAAGAACAAGATGAAATCTCGGAAGATGAGCAGTGATCTTCTATTGTCTCCGGATGATAATCGATGTGAACAATAGCGGATAAACAAGATTTTTAAGTAAGACCTTTGAGCTGGTGTTATGACACCTTTCAAAGGTCTTTTTTTGCATGTCGGGAATAAGTGAGCTTGCTCTGCAATGGCAAAATCCTTCTTATAGTTTCTGTAAAAAGGGATTATCTTGATCATCTCGACATATGGTTATAAGGACAGGAAATGATGGGGATGTACTGTATGCCTTGTGAAGTAATGCCCAGAATGCAGAATGCATGTGATTGCATGATAAAGGAGGCGTTTCGATTGAAAGATCCTCTGAAAGATCCTCAGGTTCGGGCTTATGTTCCTTTTGTGGGTCCATTTGATCCGTGTAAACCTCTAGGTATTCGTACGTATCTGGTTCCACCGCAATTATTTATTCCTTTTCAGCCTATGGGGTGGCCGCAATACAGTCCGGCTGAGGCTTTAAGGCTCGGCACATTGTGGCCGGCGCTGTACAGCCCGTATACCTCGAAGAAAACGAAGGAAAGGGCGGTGGTGAACGATGGAGAAGGAACAGCCGAAAGCCTGTGACGCCAAATATTACGAACTGCTGGAGGAACTACAGGCGCTGGATTTTGTTCTGGTTGAGCTGAATTTGTATTTGGATACACATCCGGGAGATTTTCAAAGCATCGAACAGTATAACAAGTTCAGCCAGGAACGGATGCGCGTTGCACATGAATTTCAGCAGTTATACGGTCCGCTGACGAATTTTGGTCATGCCTTTTCCAAATATCCGTGGGAGTGGTCCCAGACACCTTGGCCTTGGCAAGTATAAAATCGAAGGAGGCGTCCTGTGCATGTGGGTATATGAAAAAAAATTGCAATATCCAGTTCGGGTGAGTAAATGTGATCCTCATATGGCAAAGCTGTTGATGGAACAATATGGCGGTGCAGACGGAGAACTGGCGGCAGCCCTGCGATACCTGAATCAACGTTATACGATTCCTGACAAAATTATCGGTCTACTGAACGACATTGCGACGGAGGAATTTTCTCACTTGGAGATGATTGCAACGATGATTTACAAACTCACCAAGGATGCCACGATTGAGCAATTGGAGCTGGCCGGGTTGGATGCCCATTATGCGGCACATGACAGAGCACTCTTTTACAATAACGCTGCTGGAGTACCCTTTACCGCCACCTATATTCAAGCGAAGGGTGATCCGATCGCGGATTTGTACGAAGATATCGCAGCCGAAGAGAAAGCTCGGGCTACATATCAATGGTTAATTGATTTAACGGATGACGTGGATTTGCAGGACAGTCTGAAATTTTTGCGGGAACGCGAGATTGTGCACTCACTGCGGTTCCGGGAGGCCGTTGAAATTCTGAAGGATGATCGGGAAACGAAGAAAATATTTTGACGATGAGCCAATCAGCAACATATGTAGCGTAAGGGATAAAGGGCAGTCCAGGTGGGCTGCTTTTTATATTTAGGTACAATGATATAAGTTGAACTGTTCTTTTACACGTTATGGGAGTGGACTGTGTAAAATCTTTAGTTCAACTTATATAGATTGAAAAAATAAGATCAAAAAAAGGACGAAGAATGAAGAGTTGTTCCTCAAGGTCGTCCTGCAGATTGAACATATAAGTTTGTAGAAGTGCTTTTGCCCTTAGTATTCCACGACCATGGCAACATTTTGCCACCCGGCTCCAACGGTCCAGAACAACACTTTGTCACCGCGCTGCAGCTCTCCGGAGCTAATGGCTCGATGCATGGCTATAAACGGGCTGCTTGTCGAGGTGTAACCAAATTCGTCGCCAATATATACAGCAATGTCATCAGCAATGCCGATGTTTTCGGACACTGCACGAATGTTAGCAATGGACAGCTGAGAGAAACAGGCGGCTTTAATCTCATCCGGCTTGATTTCATTCCGTGTCAGCAACGTACGAATGGACTCTGAAGCTGCATCGACACAGATTGAATCGTCAAACGGTGTGAATTTCACATGAAAAGCTCCTGCATCAACACCCGTGCTTCCGAGCTTCGCGAGTCCTTCGGCTGGAAAGAGAGAATTTTGATATACACAGGTATCCGTCTGGTAGATTGAATCGATAAACCCAACGGCATGTTCATCCCGTTCTACAATTACGGCTGCGGCCGCATCTCCGAAATTCGCAAAATAAACCGGATCATCCGGACTGGCATGAGGAGCAACATAGTCTGAGCCGATGATCAGCGCACGCTTGATTCTTGGATTACCAAGCATCTGCCGACTGACCTGTTCAAAAGCTGCGGTCATGCCTGCACAGTTGGCATTGCTATCAATACAGATGGTGTGGGCTGCTCCGCTAATCAGATGATGAATCATTAAGGAATTCGTAGGAAAAATATATTCCGGTGTTTGGCTTGCATACGCAATCAAGTCGATATCTTGTCCGGTTAATCCGGTTTTAGCGAGTAGCTTTCGGGTGGCCTCGAAGGCCATGGTCAGTGAGTTTTCGTCCTCCTGATCAATTTTGTAACGTGACTCACGCCCGAGTGCTTTTAACAAACCACGAATATCGACCCCTCTGGCATCAAAATGTTCAATGTAAAAATCATTGTGCACCTTGGTTTCAGGGTGATATATATCGATATCTACAATACGAATTCCAGCCATCGTCATCCTCCTCTTAAGTGGAAAGGCAGAGCTGTCATTAAAGCATCATACAAATCAGGGAGCTACGCCGAAATAATTTCGAGATTGTCCAGCCCTACCGTCCGACCAAGTCTTGCAAGCTGCATTTTCAGAATGGCATTGTTCTCCAAGGTTAACACCACTTTTTTGTATTCGTCCTTTTTAAACATGGCCAGGCATCCCTCCAGAAGAGGTACAATCTCGGGGGCAGTAACATTCAACTTTTTGCAGTCAATATCCAGGTTAAACTCCTTGGTGTTGATGGCAGATATCGTATCCTGATAAGCCGAGATCGAACGAAGACCATCCTCTTGAGAAAAAGAACCTTCCAATTCAATGTGCAACACCTTGTTTGAAGCATCCGTTTTTAGATTAAACTTTCCCATTGCGCGTTCTCTCTCCTTTGTAAAAAATGAGTGAAAGCTATCCTCTATGGAATGACTGGAGCAGTCCAATAGCCCCTAAAGTGAGCGGGACCAGGTTGTAAGGCTGGAAGGATAATTTACCCATATTATAAAGGTAATAATGTAAAAAGATCAATAAAAAGGTCGAATAATGTATAAAAATGTAGAACGTTGAATTACTGGATTTCCTCAAGCGTGGCAAGCAATACATTAAATGCACTGATAATACGTGGAGCACCGACACACGGTGCCAGATGAAGCAATACTCCCTTAAGTTCATCAACGGTAATACCCACACTTAAGGCCATGGCATAATGCACACCAAGCTGTTCGAATTGTCCCTGTGTAATTAATGACGAAATAATGGCGATTTCTTTCCACTGATCTGTAATGGTTGTCCGCTGAAAAATATCACCATATGCCGTTCCCATTATAAATTCGGACAGTTCGGGAAAATGCTCCTTAATCGGAGCAAGTGCCTTCGCACCATATTCCCCGGAAAGCTTGGCAAAACGATCTAACCCTTGGGTCACTTGGTCACTCATGACTCGTACCTCCTAATCTAGATTGACAACCCGATGAGCCGTTGGTGGGATCTCGTCCCGGTCGGTCAACAGCTCGATGACAGCAACTTGATTTAATTCCAAAGCGGCTTCCAGTGCGCTTGAGAACTGCGGTAACGTTTCTGCACGGAAAGCCTTAGCTCCAAGAGACTCGGCAAACTTGACTGCATCCATGGGAACCTCGAAAAGTGTGCCATCGATGCGTCCCGTCGTTTTTTCCATGCCTTTCAAGGCCATATCCAGCTGTTTGTTGTTGACAACGATAAAAATGACAGGAAGATCCTTGCATACAGCTGTATTGATTTCTGTGCCCAGCATCATAAAACATCCATCTCCGGTGATACATACAACCGTTTCTTCAGGTGAAGCCGCTTTGGCACCAATAGCCATGCCGATGGCATTCCCCATGCAGGCAAAGTAGGCATCAAATATGAAACTGCCGGGTTTCTTCACTTTGTAACGCTGGACGGCATGAAAGCCGTGGCTTCCATCATCAACAAACAGTTTGTGGTCATAGGGAAGCAGTTCGCTCATCTGATCGAGTACGGCAGCAAGTGACAGATGCGACAGATCTGGTAATGGAGTTTGATATTCAAAGGACTCGAAGGCACCTGTAGAAGCAGATGTAAGAGAAGATGGCAAGGTGCTGAGCAGATATTGCAGATTGTCTTTGATATCCCCTGTGATATGTAAGGTCTGAGATTGAAGGATTTTGCCTACGAAAGTTGGATCGGTATCGATTTGAATCAGCTGTGCCGGATGATTATGCGGCTTGAGATTGCAGAGCGTCATATCACTCAGTCTGGAGCCGAGGACAATATACAGATCACTTTGATTCAACATCTCGTCCCCGTGTGGGAATCCGCCAACACCACAGGGGCCATGATATAAGGGGTGATCCCATGTTATGGCTCCTTTCCCCCCAGGAGTTGTCACGACTGGAATATTAAATGTTTCGGCTAATTGCTTTAGTTCCTCATGCGCCCCGGCACGAGTTACACCTTTACCTGCAATGATTAATGGGCGTTCTGCTTGATGCAGTAAAGGCAGGATTCGATTCAAACTTGAGATGCTGAGCAACGGCTCAGGTTCTGGAATAACAATACGACATATTGGAAGTTGCTCTGTTTGCACGTCAAAAGGCAGGCAGAGATGGACAGGACCTTTGTTTGGGCCAAGTGCAATAGAAAGAGCATGATTCAAGATGGTTCCGAAGTGATCTCCACGTTCGACCAGTTTGCTGAATAGTGTGGCAGGTCTGAACATTTCGGCCAGATCAGCCAAATACGAAGAGGAGTCCTGACACTGGGGGATGCCCAGTTCCTGAATAGATTGATGGCCGGTAAGAAATAAAACGGGAAGATTATTCGCTTTGGCATGGGCCGCTGCGGTGAGCAGATTAGTTCCTCCAGGGCCAGAGGTGGCGAAGGCTACGCCCAAACGGCCTGTCTGCAATGCATAACCCGACGCGGCAAAGCCTGAACTGGCTTCGTGACGACCTGGGATAAATTCCAAACCGTAATCTACCATTTTCAGAAGAGCGGGACAGATGGATTTTCCGATAATACCAAATACATGAGTGACACCCAGATTGCGTAGCGTTTCTGCTAAGTAGTCCGCAACAGTTCTCACGCGTGGACACCTCGTTTCAAAGTAGTAGGTTTTAAGAACCAGGCGGCTTATCCAATTGTGCATGTTGGTATTTGTCTAAGGTTGTAAGAAGAAGAATTACTTGGTACTAGAAATGGTATCTTTTTTTGTGGTTTTTTGTCAATCCTTTTCCTGATTCCAATGACCCGAGGCTATTTACCTATACATATTGACGCGATGAAGCGATATCGGGATAACGCAATGCATGATCAACGGTTCTAATCCACGATTTCTGCTATACTGAAATTGAATTGGAGGGAATGCAATGACATCATTGAAAATGGCTGTAATCGGCCTGGGTAAGATGGGTTTACATATGATTCATCAAGCGGAAAATACTCAAATGGATATCTCCGTTGAGATTACTGCGGTCTGTGATGCGAATGAGCAAAGCTTACAGGAATTTGCAGCAACCCGTCCATCGGTGAAAACATATCGTGATTATAAACAGCTACTGGATGAACAGCAGATTGACCTCGTCTACATTGCTGTACCGCCGAAATATCATTATCCGGTGGTTATGGACGCTCTGGACCGTCGAATTCATGTGTTCTGTGAAAAGCCGCTCGCTAACAGTTTAGAAGAAGCGCGCAAAATGGTCGAAGCTGCTGAGCAAGCTGGTGTGGTTCACGCCGTTCATTTTTCGATGCCGCATGAGTCAGCTGTGTTGAAGTTGCAAGAGATGGTTAAACAACAGGCAGTGGGTGACATTCGCAAAATTGACCTGATTCTGCAGTTCCCGCAGTGGCCGCGCTCATGGCAGCAGAATGAATGGATCACAAGCCGGGATCAGGGAGGTTTTATTCTCGAAGTTGGCATTCACTGGATTCATATGATCCAGAATGTATTCGGGCGTCTACGTGTACTGAATGCTCAAGTAACCTATCCTGCCGATCAACCAGATGCTTGTGAACAGGAAGTGCAGGCTGTACTTGAAGTACAGGGTGGAACCCGGGTTCATCTGCAGGGGATTTCTCATTTTGCTGGCGAGGAGCGTGTGTCCATGGTTGTATATGGCACCGAGGGCACCATTGCGCTGGAAAATTGGGAGGAATTGATGAGTGGCAAGATCGGACAGCCGTTGTCCCCCGTGGAAGTGCTGGAATCTTCCAGCGAACTGCCTGTGTTGAAACATGTCATTGCCCGTATTCAGGAAAAACCGGGCAGGATTTATACGTTCCACGATGGGTACGAGGCGCAACAGGTGCTTGAAGCGCTTCGGAACAGTAATTCATCTACAAATTAACCAATTTCACTCCGAAAGGAATTTTGCATATGACCAATATATCGGGTTTACGTAAACCGGAAGCGATGATTTTTGATATGGATGGCACGTTGTTTCAGACAGAGACCTTGCTTTTGCCTGCGTATCATCAGTTATTTGATACGTTGCGTGCAGAGGGGCATTTTGAAGGAGAAACCCCGCCGGAAGAGCGGATGCTCGGAAGTCTGGGCATGTTGCTTGAAGATATCTGGAAAGTCGTTATGCCTGAAGCATCCGAAGCAGCTCATCGTCGTGCCGATGAATTATTGCTGCAACTTGAGATCGAAGGACTCGATGGAGGCGACTCCAAACTGTATCCCGGTGTCAAAGAAACATTGACAGCACTGAAAGCCCAAGGTATTCGTCTGTTTGTTGCCAGCAATGGGCTTGAGGATTATGTCAAGGGGGTTGCGTTCGCACACGAAATCATGCCGCTATTTGAAGGGGTATATAGTGCAGGTCAGTACAAGACACCTTCCAAAATTAACTTGGTACAGATTTTGCTGCAGAAACACCGGATTCAGGATGCCTGGATGGTAGGTGATCGTTCTTCGGACGTCGAAGCGGGCAAAATGAATAACCAGACCGTTATCGGCTGTGCTTATGCCGGATTCGGCAGGGATGAAGAACTTGCCGGTTCCGATGCACTGATCTCAGATTTCACTGATTTGCTCCGTCTATATGAAGAAGCAGAATAAGTGTTTTAACACAGCATGATCATGGCAACACCCCCTGACAAACTCAAAGCTACCTGGCCTCCGTAGGGTATGTCTGGTTATCAATAAACAGCACATGAGCAACAGCCTTATCAACGATTTACAGCTTTTTATCACACACCTGTATGGGCCTTTTTGCGCCTATGCAGGTTTTTTGCGTTTTTGCACGCAGTCACATTCTCCCCTGTAGAAAGTTGATTTCCCTATCCCGCATATGATGTAAATCCCTCTATACTTTCATTCAAAAGCTATAGGGGGTCTGATTCTGATGAAACCATCCAAACTGAACGCCTACATCTTCATCATCCC
>Ga0105244_10001279_pt1 | contig 20637 bp, 19 predicted proteins | sample KBSM44metaG_FD_80423 | JGI IMG/M metagenome (GOLD analysis project Ga0105244, IMG submission 80423) | Miscanthus rhizosphere microbial communities from Kellogg Biological Station, Michigan, USA - KBS M4-4 metaG | ecosystem: Host-associated > Plants > Roots > Rhizosphere > Soil | place... | reverse complement strand
TATCCAGGCATAGAGGCTATGCGTCGACACGCCAAGACGCGCCGCCACATCAGCGACAGGCAGCTTCTTTTCGGTCACTTGATTGACCGCTTGGATTTTGAATTCTTCGGGATAATGTGGATTGCTCATGGCACCTCCTGATTGGCCTCAGTTTAAGGCATGGAGGTGTCTACGAAACCCGGGGCGATTCGCTTTACCCTGGCTGGGCTTCTCGCACAGATACAAACGCATAATGACTCCGATGAGGATTTGTGGCTCAAAGGAGAAAAGGTGCCATTGATTAGATGCAGGCGCCTTAAAAAACCCTAAATTAATCCATTGGGGTTGTTTAATTGAACAATGAGCAGGAGTCATGAACGAAACTTGCTCGGTCTCCGGTTTTGTCTTCCTAACGAGGCAGGTTGACGATGGGGTATGAAAAAATATGCTCTCAAATACGCTTGTATTCGTATGAGAAACTGCTGTTGTCGCTCATTCGCGTTTCATATCAATCTCAATTAATTTATCGTCTATAAACCTAAGATATTGATATGAACCGCCATTAGGACCATAAACAAATATAGTTATAGTCGCAGCATTAAGTTTAGGAACTCCGTTGGGGCGTCTCGCAGGACCCTCTCTGCTCTTTCTGAGTGGGGGGCCACATTTCTCTAGGACAGTTGACATCGAGTCGCCCTCGCTGATCAGCGACGTGCCACACCTCATGGTCGCATTAGTGGTACTCATAAATGTGGTTAAAACAACACCTGCGCTCAATAAGAGCATGTGTTTAGTCAGCATGAAAATTCGCTCCTTCGAGTTGGCGCACCCCAGGCGCGCCACGTTGTACTATTAGCCAGCTGCTCTGACTGTGTCCAGATAATTTTCAACACTATAATTGGTCACCCCCACAGACGTGACGATAATTGATGTTGTGGGTTGAGCCACTTCGATACCTCGAACGACGACATTCCCTGGGCTTCTGTATCGGTTAATTGAGATCCGTTATAAGACAGCACCATGTTGGTATTGGCTGAGGATTGTATAATTGGTAATATGTAAGATAGGGGTGGATATTGCATGGTGTTCACTGAGATAGTATGCGAAGTGTTGGCGGCTGCTACTACTTGCTGGAGCTTGTCGCCATTGACCGGGTCCACCGATAGCTGTCGGCCATTGAACTCTAGAGTAAGTTTTCTATCCCCGTTGAGCGTCAATATTTCGAGTAGATCGGAGGTCGTTAGGACTTGAGGCGTTGTCAGAGTTATGGATGTGTTAGGTCCTGCGCTAGCGACAAAGCTTTTAAGGTAAGGGACTGTGAAGTCGGAGGCATCAAACGTAATAGCAAATTTCTTCGCTCCAACCGAGGCTAGAGTCTGTGGCATTGCATCGGCATTAATGAATCGTGAATTGGAGAGGGAGATATTTGAATTCTCACCAATCTTACCAATTGTTTCTATGATGCTGGTGGGGGTAGATAGTGAGCCATCTAGGGAGATACTATAGGTTTTGCTTCCAATGGCAGCCAATACAGTGTTCCTGGCTTCCAGCTCCTGAATTTTCTGCTGCTCGGGCGTCAGGGCTTTGCTCTGAGGCATTACGCAATTGCGCTCCTGCTGGAGCTGGCTCGCCCAGTGACGCAGCGCAGATTCCACCACCCCAAGCGAACGGGCGGCTTCGATATGGCTATAGCCTTGGTCGAGCACGAGGCCTGCGGCCTCGCGTTTGAATTCAGCGGAAAAGGTACGGCGTTGCTTGGTCATCAGACACCTCTATCTGGCGATATTCTCGCCTAAATGAGTGTCCGGAATCATTAGACCACTACATAACGGCTGCCGGAGCAAGTTGTTTAGAGTCTGGGGTATTTACAGATTTACGCACTGTTTCTAAAAAGCGGTTCACAGGCTCAAGGGTTTATCGTGGGCCGCCGTATAGCGCGGAACAATCAGATGGACAAATCTTCTCTAAAATATGCACTGAGCGATGCTCGCACTGCGATTGTCGGCAAAGCTTAAACCGTTCGCATTTATTCATCTTGCCAAGGTCAGATCCACAGGATCCGTGCAAGCCCCTTCCCAATCCGTTCGGGTTCCATGCCTAAAGGACAATGTCATGGCGTCAATCGATAGCAAGGCCACCATCAACTACACCGTGCGAACAGGCCCGGGAACAGTGCAGGTCGACCCATCCTCGGGTGGCGATTCAAACTGGAGCATCATCCTTCAGCCTGACGGCAAAATCCTTGTCGGTGGCGAAAGCTTCCAGACTGCCATTGGCTATCCTGGCTCGCCGGGCGATGAAAGCTATGGTACGCGCGGCAGCTACACGGCGGTGCGCCTCAACGCTGACGGCAGCCTGGACAACAGCTTCGGCCAAGAGGGAATTGCCCTCGTGCCCGGCAACCTGGACCCGGAAGATTATGCTTACTACGTAATGGCGGTGCAGGCCGACGGTAAAGTGCTATCAGCACAGCCAGGGCTTGGCGGTTTGAAGGTAGAACGCTTCAACGTAGATGGCACTCTGGACACCACTTTCGGCAAAGGCGGCGCGGCTGGCCTTGATGTACCGATCGGCGCTGATGGAATGGCTATTTACGCCACAGCAGATGGCTCGGTGTACGTCAGCCTTCGCGGCACGTCCCAAGCGATCGTGTTCAAGCTGGACAGCACCGGGGCGCCGGTCGAGGATTTCGGTGCCAACGGCGCACTTCTCCTCAACCCGACGGGGCATTACGGCACCGGTAATATCGCCACCGTTGTGCAGACCGACGGCAGCTTATTGCTCGGCAGTTGGCTGTATGTGGGCGCCGACGGCCCCCACGACCCGGGCGGTCCGGTTTATGCCGTTCAGCGACTTGCAACCGACGGCAACCTGGATACCGCGTTCGGTGTGGACGGTGTGGTGTATTTTGATACTGCGCTGGGGCTGGACTACCGGGCTGCGATAACCGTGCAAGCCGATGGCAAGATCATCGTGGCCGGCGAGAGTAACGACAATAACGCCTTCAACGTACTGCGGCTGAATGCGGATGGCTCGTTCGACACCTCCTTTAGTGACGATGGCAAGCTGACGATCCAGGTGCCCCAAGGCGCGAAGAACTATGCCCACTCGGCAATCGTTCAGCCGGATGGCAAAATCCTTATCGCCGGCGACGTGATCACCCGACTGAACGCCGATGGCAGCTTGGACACCACCTTCGGCAGCCAGGACGGCCAATACCACGTGGACGGATCCAGCCAGGCCAACCACCTGATTGGCAACGACACAGCCGAGATTATCCGTGGCCTGGGCGGAGACGATGTGCTGCAAGGCGCGGGTGGCCGTGACGTGCTGGCAGGCGGGACGGGCTCAGATATTTTCCGCTTCACCCAGATCAGCGACAGCTACCGTACCGCTACCGAAACAGGCAGCGACCGGATTCTGGACTTCGACGCCTCTCAGGACCGTGTCGATCTGATTTCGTTGGGCTTTACCGGCATTGGCGATGGCCATAACGGCACGCTGGCCATCCAGGCCAACGCTGAGGGCACGCGCACATACCTGAAAAGCTTCGATGCCGACGCCAACGGACAGCGCTTCGAACTGGCGTTCGAAGGCAACCTGACGGGGCAGTTTAACAGCACCAACCTGGTGTTCACGGCCCCCACCGTCGAAGGAACGGCTGGCAAGGACGTAATCACGGGAAGCGCAATGTCGGAAGTCATCTATGGCCTGGCCGGCAACGACCGTATCGACGGCGGCAGAGGCTCGGATGTGATCATCGGAGGCGCGGGCGCCGACTTGCTGATCGGCGGCGACGACCCGAACCTTTCGGTCTCTGGCCGTAATGGCATCAATGACGCTGACGTATTCCGCTACACGGCAGCCACTGACAGCTACCGCACGGACAGCCAGAGTTTCGTGGACCTGATTGTCCGGTTCGCAAACAACAACGACAAGATAGATGTGTCGGCGCTGGGTTACACAGGGTTCGGTGACGGTACCGGCACTACACTGAAGATGGCCTATAATGCGGATCTGGACCGCACCTACCTCAAGGATGTGGAACCTGACGCTCAGGGCCATCGGTTTGAGATTGCCCTCACCGACGACTGGACCCAGGATCTGGGCAACAACGATATGATCTTTGCGCCAACTGCGCAGGTGTCGCTGGTGGGTGTGGCTAGCGCGTTCACCCAATCACCAGATATGGTGTAGCTGGGCAGAACATTGATGGGGTTCTGAGCAGTGGTGAGGGTGGCTGGCGCGCCTTTGGGCTTGCTGGCTGCCGTTATCCAGGACGACGCTATTCTGGACAACAGCCACTTCACGAACTCATAAAAGTCGTTCTAATGCCCGCCACGGCCTGATGTCGATCCAAGGGTTGCTCAGCACGAGGATTCGATATTCGCATTCACCAAAATCACGGATCCCATTTATGAGATCTCGATTTTCTTTCAGCTCATCCTTTCTGATTATGTTGTCGCTGACAGGATGCGCAGCCAGTATGGATCCTCAAAAGCGCGATCAGCTTGGAGAAAGCGCGCTTTACGGCAGTTGGCGTGCTGCAGGTGTCTTCCGGAAATCCCAACTGGTCGAACTGACGCACCTGCGCATTTGATCTGCGCAGTACGAACACATCCTGGCCGAAGGCATCGGGTAGCCGATCCTCGACCTCAGATTCATCGTCGTAAGAGATGTCATTAGTCAGTGCCTCAACGAGCCGGATACGAAGCGAGCCTAGGCAACTGAGTCGGTAAGCGGTCACATGCCCCCTTGATTGTCAGACCACCGGCCTTTCACCAGCTGGAAGTCGGGGCTTGCGTGTGCGCTTTTCGGGAACTCCCTGCCACTAGGCGATGGTCTCCAATGTGCTCGGCAGGCAGGGCCGGAAGCGCTGGCAAACTTATTGAATGTTGCTCCCTCAAAGTGATCTATAACGCTGTGATTAGTTGTCCCGGCGCCGCCATTCCAGCCGTCGATCAGGTTCGCTACTCCATCCAAAAGATTCAGGAAAAGTGAAAAATGGAAAAAGAGGCTTTTTTGCAACTGCTGGCTGCCGAAGGGTTTGGAACCGTTGTTGAAGTTGAGCGCGAAGCGTTTGGAACGCTGAACTCGCATGCCCACAACTTTGAGGCGATGGCGCTGGTTCTGCACGGTAGCCTCGTCATCCATAAATCTGATGGTGATTTCACCTACAACTCAGGAGATATTTTTCACCTGGAATGTAACGAGCCCCATTCGGAAGTGTTTGGTGAGCATGGCGTACGGTACCTCGTGGGAAGAAAGTGACGACGCTGGCCTTTCAGCCTGGATTCAAGTGATGTCAGACGTACAGGAAAGACCATGTTCGAACATCTCGACCTCAACGCGCTGATCGCCGCCTACGGCTATTGGGTCATCTTCCTGGGCTGCCTGTTGGAAGGTGAAACAGTGTTGATCCTTGGCGGTATCGCTGCGCATCAGGGCACTTTGCAATTGCTGCAAGTAATCGGCTTGGCTACGTTGGGCGGTATGCTCGGCGATCAGTTGTTATTCTGGACCGGACGTTATTCCGGGGAGCGCCTGCTGCCCAGACTCAAGCGTCACCAGTCTGCCATTAGGCGGGTCGAGGGTCTCATCCAGCGCTACCCCACGACCTCGGTATTCGCTGTTCGCTTTCTCTACGGCATGCGCCTGGTGGGGCCCATGGTAATAGGTGCAAGTGGCCTGTCGCCTTGGCGTTTCGCGCTTATCAATGTGCTGAGTGCGGCAGTCTGGGCAACCCTGTTCGTCTGCGCCGGCTATTGGGCCGGAGAGGCGTTACAGCATTTACTTGGTGACCTGAAGCCGTATCGCCTGCCAATCTTCCTTTCGGTGGTAGCACTGGTGACTCTCGCGGCGTTGGTGCGGTATATGCGTCGCCGATCCAAGGCAACGCATGATTGAGGTGGCGGTGGAGTCGGCGTAACGGCAAGACGCCCTTCAGTGACGGACAGAGACCTGTCTGTATTGGAACCGCTGTCTGCGTCGGGTCCACCAAGGGGTTTTAGGCCATGAGACCCGCCATGAACCCCATTCGTAATTCTCCGTCTTTCATCCCGCCCGCTCATTCGCCGGCAACTCAAGCGCCATCGCCTGGCACTGCGCTGCATGCTGCAGTGGTCAGTCGCGACAGCAAGGCCGTAGCGCAGCTGCGCAATGAGGGCGCGCGCCAATAAACTGGATGCACAAGGGCACTCGCCTCTGGACGTCCTCGACACTATGCGTGATATCGACGAGCGCAGCCGTTCCAGTCTGCGCATGGCATTACTGCAGTCACTCAATCCGACTGCGCCACTGGGCTATACCAAGCCCGAGGCTCTGCACGGAACGCCCTGGGGCCTGGAAATCCTGCAGTCGGGAGCGCTCAGGGGCGGTGTCAATGATGCAAAGGGTGGAACCCAGTCTCTTGAAGGCAAGGTGTTTTTCTCTGATCGAACGCGGGAGAGTGCGAGCGCTGAAACCACTCGTGCAGACTTGCGCAGCAAGCCCAGAATCTATGCGAAAGGTGAGGGGATGCATCCCAGCAATGCTTACTCGCGCGCTCAGCAACACCGAATGGCGCAAGTGATCCTGCATGCGCTGGACAACGGCAGATCGCTCTCCACCAATGAACTCGCGCCATCGATCGAAGTGAGCAGCCCAGAGACGCTGCATATCGAAGGTGCTGCGTGGCTGCAACGTTTACTGCATGGCGGGTACATCAATAAATTAGGCGGGCTCCCATTCATCAATGCCCCACTGGGCGAGCATCTGGACTCACTGAGGTTACCTGGCTCGATTGAGTTGAGAGTCGATGGGCAGGTAAAGAAGTTACAGGGTGAAGAGCTGAATCGCTTTTATCATCAGGCGGCGAGTGAACTGCAGCGTTCTCTGGAAAATGGCAAGGCCCCTTACCTGGGTTTGTTGAACAAGGGAGCCATTGTTCCACTGGTGTTCGGTTTCGAGAAAATCAACAACCTGTCTACGCATGAAATCAAATTACGCTCGAAAACCACACAGCACTCTTATCAGGATACCGAGCACCCACTTGCCGGAAGTCCGGAGAATGGTGGGAAGCTGAAAGAAGTGGAGGTGCGTAGCCTGGGTGATTTCGCCACATTGTGCCTGGGGTGCGCGGTCAAGGGCTTTGAATTGCCTGCCGATATAGTCGTGCGTGTTAAAGGCCAAAAAAGCGAAAAAGCTCAGTATCTGGACGCGCAAAAAATACAGGCATTTCGACAGAACCTGGCAGCTCAAGTGGCCGAGCAGACAAGGGGGAAGCCTCTGGGAGCACTTCCTTTGCATCAGTTGCAGGAAATCAATTCTCGACTACGGGCTGGCGATTTAAGTGACTGGACCAACGTTTGAGAACGGTTGGGCGATGCGCGCCTGACAGCATTCATCGTCCCTGCCTGGCAGCTGTGCAGTGCTCAGCACCTCACTCTTTCGGAAAGTCCGCGCCGATGCTGATGTCGCGAACCTGCTCGATCTGCTTCAAGCGTGTCTGACGATCAGCCACCACAGCGTCATACCCCCAGCTACCCAATACAAGATGACGCGGCGCATCGGCTTTTTGGGTCAGGGCGACCATCGCCTCTGCGGCACGTACCGGGTCCCCGGCCTGATTGCCACTCGATTGTCTGGTCGACTCCAGACGCTTGCTGGCAGTGTCCTTGTAGTCGTTGATGCGCGATGGCGTCTGGCGCAATGAGCGTCCTGCCCAGTCGGTGCGAAACGGCCCCGGCTCTACGCACGTGACGGAAATCCCCAATGGCTTGACCTCCGCGAGCAGCGCGTCGGAAAAACCTTCGACGGCGTGCTTGGAGGCTGCGTAGTAGCCCGATCCCGGAAAGCCGATAAGGCCGGCAACCGAAGTGATATTGATGATGTGGCCGCTGCGTTGTTCGCGCATGATCGGCAGCACGGCGCGGGTGACGGCGAACAGACCAAACACGTTGGCATCGAACTGGGCACGGATTTCAGCGTCTTCGCCTTCTTCGATCGAGCTCTGATAACCGTAACCCGCATTGTTGACCAGTACGTCGATTCTGCCGAACTGCTCCTTTGCGGCAGCCACGGCGGCTTCTATCTGGTCTGCCTTGCCGACGTCGAGGTCGACCACCAGTACCTGGCCTTTTGCACCCTCGGCCAGGTCTGCGACTCGCGACTTGTCCCTGGCCGTTGCCACGAGGCGCCAGCCGCGAGCGATGACAAGTTTGGCCAGTTCGCGGCCGAAGCCGGTGGAACAGCCGGTGATGAACCACACCGGGGTATTGGTCGATTCGCCTGCCATGTCATTTTCTCCGTCACAAGGGGTCTGATGGTTGTGACAGGGCATAGCGTGCGTCGTTTCATTGAGTCGCCGGTCGGAATCACGCCTAGGCAAGCGGGTCTTCAGGAACGCTTCTCATCGCTGCCTGATGAGCCAGAAACAGCTGTTAAATCAGTTTTTTGGCGCTAGAATCGGCGCGCCTCAAGAAGTCTGGCCGATATCCACCGGGTATCAGCCATAAGCCTTTGTACAGATGGCGCAGCCTCTGTCAGGCTTTTTTTATTGCCTGTATTTCGGGTGTAAACTTGCCTTTCGCGCACTGGCGCTTTCAGGTCCCGTGAACATGACACAGATCTCCGAACGTTTCCTGGTGCAGGCGCATCTTGATGCCAAACAGCCCAGGACGTTGAGCCCGGCAGAGCAGGCGCGTTACCGTGCCGACATCGCTGAGGAACTCAAGAAGCAGGACGCCGTGCTGGTCGCTCACTATTACTGCGATCCGGTTATCCAGGCGCTGGCCGAGGAAACCGGTGGCTGCGTGGCCGACTCTCTGGAAATGGCGCGCTTCAGCAATAACCACGCGGCCAGTACTGTGCTGGTGGCGGGTGTACGTTTCATGGGCGAAACCGCGAAGATCCTCAACCCGGAAAAACGCGTGTTCATGCCGACGCTCGAGGCCACCTGCTCGCTCGATGTGGGGTGCCCGGTCGACGAGTTTTCCGCTTTTTGCGACCAGCATCCGGAGCGTACGGTGGTGGTGTATGCCAACACCTCGGCAGCGGTCAAAGCCCGTGCGGACTGGGTAGTGACCTCAGGCTGTGCGCTGGAGATCGTCGAGAGTCTAATGGACAACGGTGAGAAAATCATCTGGGCGCCAGACAAGCACCTGGGCCGCTACATTCAGCGTGAAACCGGTGCCGACATGCTGTTGTGGGACGGTGCCTGCATCGTCCACGAAGAGTTCAAATCCAAGCAGCTCGAAGACATGAAAGCCTTGTACCCCGAGGCTGCGATTCTGGTTCACCCGGAGTCGCCGGAAGCGGTCATCGAGCTGGCTGACGTGGTCGGCTCCACCAGCCAGATGATTGCTGCAGCGCAACGCTTGCCCAACAAGACGTTCATCGTCGCCACTGACCGCGGCATCTTCTACAAGATGCAGCAGCTGTGTCCGGACAAGATCTTTATCGAGGCGCCTACGGCCGGTAACGGCGCGGCGTGCCGGAGTTGCGCACATTGCCCGTGGATGGCGATGAATACGCTTGAGCGCACCTTGCAGTGCCTTCGTGAGGGCAGCAACGAGATATTTGTCGACCCGGCGCTGATCCCCAATGCCGTGCGCCCATTGCAACGCATGCTGGACTTCACTCAGGCAGCGCGCTTGCGACAGGCAGGCAACGCCTGACCGCTGTGATGAAAAGCCCGACTGAAGCGTCGGGCTTTTTATTTGTGGTCGTATCGGGCGCCTTGCGCCGGACGATCAGTTCATCATGTCCTTGACCATCCGCTCCTGCTCGATCAGATCCTTTTGCCGCGCATCGATCCGTGATGCCAGCTGAAAATTATTGGCCGCACGGCGTTTGGCGAAGTCCAGCTGCTGGATCGCCTGACGGAAATCACCGACCAGCGCAAAGTACTCGGCGCGCGCCTGATGCAGGCCGATGGTGTTGCCGTTCAGGCCACGGGTTTCCGCCACGACGTACCATATGTCCGGATCGTCCGGGCGGGTCTTGAGCAGCGCTTCAAGGCTTTTCTCTGCCTCGGCCGTGCGGTTCTGCTTGAGCAGCACGTCGATACGCACGTCGTTGAGCGGATAATTGCCGGGGTACAGCGTCAGCATGCGATCGACACGCTGCTGCGCATCGGCCAGCCGGTTATTGGTGATGTCCAGATCGATCTGCGTCAGGTTGTAGGTAATGTCGTTCGGCGCTTTTTCGAGCAATGGCTTGAGGGTTTCCCTGGCCTCGTTCAACTGTCCGCCCTTGATCTGTGCGATGGCCAGGCCATAGCGCGCCGGATCGGATTTCGGGTTTTCAACCAGTTGCGCACGGAAGCGCTTGGCGGCGATGCCAGGCGTTTCTTCATAGATCAGTGCCACGCGGGCGCGCATCAGTTGATACAGCACGCTGTCTTCCTTACCGCCCGGTTTGGCCTGTTCGGCACGGTTGCGTGTGTCGGCGATCCGCGATTCGCTGACCGGGTGAGTCAGCAGAAACTCCGGAGGTCTGGCGTCGAATCGATATTGGCGCATGAGGCGCTCGAACATGGTCGGCATGTTACGCGGGTCATAACCGGCCTTCTCCAGGTTGAGAATGCCGATGCGGTCGGCCTCCTGCTCGTTCTGGCGTGAAAAGCGCCGTTGCTCCTGGATCGCGGCGGCCTGTGAGCCGGCGATGGTGGCGATACCCGCATCACCGGCACCTGCGGCTGCCATGACGATACCTGCCAGCATCGCGGCCATGACTGGCACCTGCATGCGTTGCTGGGCTTCTATGCCTCTGGCGAAGTGGCGCTGCGACAAGTGAGCCAGCTCGTGAGCCAGTACCGAAGCGTACTCGCCCTCGGTCTGAGCATTGAGAAACAGACCGCCGTTGACGCCGATGATCCCGCCGGGTGCGGCAAAGGCGTTGAGTTGCGGGCTGTTGATCAGGATGAATTCAAGCCGCCGGTCCTGAACCTGACTGGTCTCGGCAAGGCTGTAGACCGAGGTTTCGACGTAGTCCTTGAGTTGCGGGTCCGACAGCTGCGCCACCTGGCCGCGCAGCAACCCCAGCCACGCACGGCCCAGACGGTGCTCCTGTTCGGGAGAGACAATCGAGGAGCTGGCGTCACCCAGTGAGGGGAGGTCATCCGCCATGCCGTGTGTAGCGAACAGGCAGGCGAGAGTGAGCAGTGTAGGACGCAAAAAATTCATGCATGAAGCTCTGGTCAGAAGAACCTGTACTGTAGCTGGCTCAATGGCGTGCTGACCAGAGTGAGGTATTCTTGCCGCCTTGTTCGTGCTGCCTTTTCGGCCCCGCTTTGTAATTCGATGTGTCCGCCTGGAGAGAAACGATGTCTGACGCTGTAGTGCGCCCCGAGGCCTGTGATGCCGAACTGGATGCCAGTGGTCTCAACTGTCCGCTGCCCCTGCTGAAAGCCAAGATGGAGCTCAACCGCCTGGCCAGCGGCGCGGTGCTTAAAGTCATTGCCACCGATGCCGGTTCGCAGCGCGATTTTCGAACCTTTGCCAGGCTTGCCGGGCATGAGTTGCTGTATGAAGAGGTCGATGCTGGCATTTATCGTTACTGGCTGCGCAAGGCCTGATCCATTGCTGCGGTTTTTTTCGAAAAGGATGTTTGATGTTCAATGTGCTTCGCAATTGGGTGCAACGCTATTTCTCTGACGAGGAAGCGGTGGTCCTGGCAGTTTTGCTGTTTCTGGCGTTCACCCTTGTCCTGACGCTGGGCGGCATGCTGGCGCCGGTTCTCGCCGGTCTGGTGCTGGCGTTTCTGATGCATGGCCTGGTCAGTGCTCTGGAACGCCTGCACATGCCTGAAATGGCCGCCGTCGGTCTGGTCTTCACCCTGTTCATCGGCGTATTGCTGGTGTTCCTGCTGGTGTTGGTGCCTCTGCTCTGGCATCAGTTGATCACCTTGTTCAACGAAGCACCGGGCATGCTTGCCAAGTGGCAGTCGGTACTGCTGTTGCTGCCCGAGCGTTATCCGCATCTGGTGTCCGACGAGCAAGTGCTGCTGGCCATTGAAGTCGCCCGTGGTGAAGTGGGCAAGATCGGTCAGTTGGCGCTGACGTTCTCGATCTCCAGTCTGCCTCTGCTGGTCAACCTGATGATCTATCTGGTGCTGGTACCGATTCTGGTGTTCTTCTTCCTAAAGGATCGGCACATGATCGGCCGCTGGGCGCGTGGTTATCTGCCCCGTGAGCGTGCCTTGATCAACCGGGTGGCGGATGAGATGAAGCGCCAGATTGCCAATTACATTCGCGGCAAGGTCATCGAGATTTTCATCTGTGGTGGCGTGACCTACATCGCTTTCGCCGCGCTCGGGCTCAATTACGCGGCGCTGCTGGCAATGCTGGTCGGCATATCGGTGGTCGTGCCTTATGTCGGCGCAGTGGTGGTCACCGTGCCGGTGGCGTTGATCGGTCTGTTTCAGTGGGGTTGGGGTGATCAGTTCATCTACCTGATGATCGCTCACGGGATCATTCAGGCGCTGGATGGCAACGTGCTGGTGCCTCTGTTGTTTTCCGAGGCCGTCAATCTGCACCCGGTCGCAATCATCTGCGCCGTGCTGTTGTTCGGTGGGCTGTGGGGGTTCTGGGGGATCTTCTTTGCGATTCCGCTGGCCACGCTGTTCAAGGCCGTGCTCGACGCCTGGCCACGCAATGAGCCGACGGTAGCCCCGTTGCTTTGACGCGATCATTGCGACAGCAGGACTGAATCGCTGCGGCACCTTGCGCGCCGCAGCGGGGCATGCTGATCAGCCTTTGTTCAGGGCTTCGGCCTGCGCCAATACTTCAGCCACATGGCCTGGCACTTTCACACCGCGCCATTCCTGACGCAGTACGCCTTCCTTGTCGATCAGGAAGGTGCTGCGGTCGACGCCCAGGTATTCCTTGCCGTAGAGCTTCTTGAGCTTGATGACGTCGAACAGTTGGCAGACAGCTTCGTCCTTGTCCGAAATCAGCTCGAACGGGAAAGACTGCTTGGCCTTGAAGTTTTCGTGGGTCTTCAGGCTGTCCCGGGAAACACCGAGCACAACCGTGTTGGCTGCCTGAAACTGCGCGATATGGTCACGAAAGTCCTGGCCCTGCGTGGTGCAGCCGGGCGTGTTGTCTTTCGGGTAAAAATAAATCACGACCTGCTGACCCTTGAGCGCAGACAGCTCGACAGTCTGTCCGCTGGTAGCGGGTGCCTGAAAATCGGGAACCGGATGATCTACTGTGACAGTCATGAGGACTCCTTACATTGGGGCTTGTGGGCGCCAGGGTTCGATCAGTGCGTCCAGATTCAACGCGTCGGCGAAATCGAGGAATTGATCGCGCAGCCAGCTGATCTGCGTCCCGGCAGGCAGTGTCACCGTAAACGTGGCGTTGAGCATGGTGCCGCCGGTCTGTGGAGCCTGATAGGTGTCGCAGATCAGGTTCTCCAGCTCGACATTGTGGTCAATGAAGAACTGGCACAGCTCATTGATGATGTCCGGGCGGTACGCCGAGCTGACGTAGGCCACGTAGGGCAGGGCTTCCGGACGGTTCTCCAGCGTGGCGCTGCGCACGACGCTGGTCGTGAACGCATGCTTCTTGGAGAGACTCGCCAGGCCGGTTTCAAGGCGCGCCAGAGCGTCCCAGCTGCCCGACACCTGAAGAATCAGCGCACTGCACTCGCCGTGGCGGGTGAGGCGCGAGGTGACGACCGAGCAGCGGTTTTCATGGCTGGCGCGGCACAGGACGTTGGTCAGCTCCATGGGGTTTGCGCCAAGGGCACTGATGACAAGGAATTGTTCGCGAACTGTGGGGGTGGACGACATGCAGCATTCCTAGACGATGAGCGGTCGGTACTTTTTCGGACTTGCGGGGCTGTTTCGACAATCGATGGCGCAAGATAACTTGCCGGGTCCCTCGGCGCCCGGCCTGCATGGATATACCATGACTGGGCTGGAGTGCGCTGGGGCAGGGCTTCTGGCGACAAATTCGACCGATTGAGCGAGGTGCGCAGGTGACCAGTACCGATCAAAGGACGAAGGGTAGCGAAAACCATCGCTCAGGGGAATGCTCAGAGCGCGGTACTTCGCTTGTACAAGGCTGATAGCGCCAGTACCATTACGGCTCTCTTTTTCCGGCAGGAGCGGTTGCATGATTGCGGGCAGTATGGTGGCACTGGTCACACCAATGGATGCACAAGGTCGTCTGGACTGGGACAGCCTGAGCAAACTGGTTGACTTCCACTTGCAAGAGGGCACCAACGCCATTGTTGCCGTAGGCACCACCGGTGAATCGGCGACGCTGGATGTGAACGAACACATCGAAGTCATCCGCCGGGTGGTCACTCAGGTTGCAGGTCGCATTCCGGTCATCGCCGGTACAGGCGCCAATTCGACGCGTGAAGCCGTCGAACTGACCACCAACGCCAAAAATGCGGGTGCCGACGCGTGCCTGCTGGTGACGCCTTACTACAACAAGCCGACTCAGGAAGGCCTGTTCCAGCATTTCAGCCACATCGCCAATGCCGTCGACATCCCGCAGATCCTCTACAACGTGCCGGGCCGTACGGCCTGCGACATGCTGCCAGAGACCGTTGCGCGCCTGTCGAAGGTAAAAAACATCGTCGGCATCAAGGAAGCCACCGGCAACCTGCAACGCGCCAAGGACATCCTGGCCAGCGTCAGCAGCGATTTTCTGGTGTACTCCGGCGACGACGCTACAGCAGTCGAGTTGATGCTGCTGGGTGGCAAGGGCAATATTTCCGTCACCGCCAACGTTGCACCGCGCGCCATGAGCGATCTGTGCGCAGCGGCCATGCGTGGCGATGCGCAAACGGCCCGGGCGATTCACGAAAAGCTTATGCCGCTCAACAACACCCTGTTCATCGAATCCAACCCTATCCCCGTGAAGTGGGCCTTGCATGAAATGGGTTTGATGCCAGACGGTATCCGTCTGCCGCTTACCTGGCTCAGCGAAGCCTGTCATGAACCGCTGCGTCAGGCCATGCGCCAGTCCGGCGTCCTGGTTTAATTGAGGAAGTATCACGCAATGAAGCGATTGGCCGGACTTTCCGCACTTGCTCTTATTATCTCCAGCACCAGCGGTTGCGGTTGGCTCTGGGGCGAAGATGGTTACTTCCGTGATCGCGGCAGCGATTACCTCCAGGCGACCCAGACCCCGCCCATGCAGTTGCCCGCCGATGTTAGCGGCGTCAAACGCCTGGATCCTTTGCTGCCGATCCCGCGTAACGTGGCTGACAGCACCCAGAAAGACGGCGAGTACATCGTGCCGCGTCCTCAGCCGCTGGGCACGACTTCCGAGTCGAGCGACTTCAGCCTGCAGAAGAGTGGCGATGCGCGCTGGATCCTGGCTCAGCGCCAGCCTGCCGAAGTCTGGCCGGTGGCTCATCAGTATTTCGAAGACAACGGTTTCCGTATCGCCGAAGAGCGTCCGCAGACAGGCGAGTTCAGCTCCTCGTGGCAGCGCCTCGATGAGTTGTCCGCTTCGGTGGCCAAGCGTCTGAGCGCCGCTGGCGTCGCCGCCGATGCAGAAACCCGCGTGCGGGTGCGTATCGAGCCGGGCGTGCAGCGCAATACCAGTGAAGTCTACGTGGTCAGCGTCGAGCGTCCTGCCGGCAGCACTGCCGACGTGGCCTTCCCGACGCGCACCACCAACCTGGGCCTCGATGCCGCACTGACCGACGATCTGCTGGCCAGCATGGGCCGCAACGCCGAGAAGGGCGGCTCTATTTCCCTGTTGGCGGCACGTGACTACGACACCCCGAGCCGTGTTGCCTTGAGCGAAGACGGCAGCGGCAACCCGGTATTGAACCTCGGTGCCGATCTGGACCGCGCATGGTCGAGTGTTGGCCGCGCCCTGGATCAGGGCGACTGGCGTGTCGAGGACATCAACCGCAGCCTGGGTCTGTACTACATCAACCTGGCTGAAAAGGCCAAAACGCCTGAAAACGAGCCTGGTTTCTTCGGCAGGATGTTTGGCAGCAAGTCGACCAAGGAAGAGATCGATGCCCGTGCCGAGCGCTATCAGGTCCGCCTGAGCAAGGTCGGTGACAACGTTCAAGTGACCGTCGAGAAGAACATCAACACCGTTGCGCCAGCGGATATCGCGCGCCGGGTGTTGAGCGTTATTCAAGACAACCTGGGTTAAGTGCGTTTCGCGGTTCTCGGCAGCGGTAGTCGTGGCAACGGCACGCTGGTCGCAAGCAACGATACGTACGTACTGGTCGATTGCGGTTTCTCCTTGCGGGAAACCGAGCGGCGCCTGGCTCGTCTGGGCGTCTCGGCAAGCCAGCTGAGCGCTATTCTGGTAACCCACGAACATGCCGATCACGTGCATGGCGTGGGTTTGCTGTCGCGGCGCTACAATGTGCCGGTCTACCTCAGCAACGGGACCTTGCGCGGAATGCGCAAGCCGGTGGAAATTGCCGGCCTCCTGGCAGGCGGGGAGAGTTTGCGGATCGGCGCACTGGACATCGACGTGGTGTCAGTCGCTCACGATGCGCTCGAGCCGACGCAGTTCGTCTTCAGTGACGGCAAGCGCCGCTTCGGCCTGCTGACCGACCTTGGGTCTTACTGCTCCAACGTATTACAGCGTTATCAAGGCCTGGATGCCTTGATGATCGAGGCCAATCACTGTCGCGACATGCTTGCCCGAGGCCAGTATCCGGTCTTTCTCAAGCAGCGCGTGGGCTGTGAAACAGGTCATTTGAACAACCATCAGGCCGCCAGCCTGGTGAGCGAGCTGGGATGGCAGGACCTTCAGCACCTGGTGCTGGCGCATCTCAGCAGCAAGAACAACCTGCCGCATCTGGCCCGGCAATGTTTCGTCGACACCCTCGGGTGCGACCCGGACTGGCTGCAACTGGCCGATCAAGATTCAGGGCTCGACTGGCGACATATCGCCTAGCCCAACTACTTAGCAAGCGGAGCCCATCATGGAAAAACGTGAAGAACTCTACCGCGGCAAAGCCAAATCGGTTTACAAGACCGACGACGCTGACCGCTTGATCCTGCTGTTCCGCAACGACACCTCGGCGTTCGACGGCAAGCGCATCGAACAGCTGGACCGTAAAGGCATGGTGAACAACAAGTTCAACGCCTTCATCATGCAGAAGCTTGAAGAGGCGGGTATCCCCACCCAATTCGACAAGCTGTTGGGCGATAACGAGTGCCTGGTCAAGAAGCTCGACATGATCCCGGTCGAATGCGTCGTGCGTAACTACGCCGCTGGCAGCCTGGTCAAGCGCCTGGGCATCGAAGAGGGCACCAGGCTCAATCCGTACACCTTCGAACTGTTCCTCAAGGACGACGCCAAGGGCGACCCGTTCATCAACGAATCCCACGTTGTGGCATTCGGCTGGGGTACCGCCGAGCAACTGGTTCGCATGAAAGAGCTGTCGATCAAGGTCAACGACGTGTTGACCAAGCTGTTTGACGACGCTGGCCTGCTGCTGGTCGACTTCAAACTCGAGTTCGGCGTATTCCACGGTGAAATCGTCCTTGGCGACGAATTCAGCCCTGACGGCTGCCGTCTCTGGGACAAGGACACCCGCAAGAAAATGGACAAGGACCGCTTCCGTCAGGGTCTGGGCGACGTTATCGAAGCTTATGAAGAAGTCGCAAACCGTCTGGGCGTGCCGCTGTAAGCGGAAAAAGCACGCAAGCGCTTGATAGCACGAAAAAAAACAGCAGAAGGGCTTCGCCTTCTGCGTTGATGCTGTTATGATGCGCGCCGTTGGAGAGATGCCAGAGTGGCCGAATGGGACGGATTCGAAATCCGTTGTACCTTCACCGGTACCTAGGGTTCGAATCCCTATCTCTCCGCCATTATTTATCCAAAAAGCCCCGCAATGCGGGGCTTTTTGGTTTCCGGGATTTGGTGATCCTCAGCCCAGCCCCTCACTTCTATCGTGAAAGGCTACTTTTACCGTGAGACCAGCCGAGCCACCGCTTGAGCGCGGTGCCTCATCAGTAGCGTGATTGGAAGGGCGTGTGCGCCCCGGTTGTTTCAGCGCACCACGCGTCGGTTGTCGCTCACCGAGGCGGGGGAAACCTTCTACCGTACCTGCACGACGGTCGTTTCAGATCTGCAGGAAGTCGAGATTGCGCTGACTTCAACCCAGACCGAGCACAGGGCAAGGCGCGTATTGATTGGCCAGCGGCATCTGAATAGCGGCAGGCTGGTGGCGGTGCTACTGGATCTTGCTACCGAAGGCCTGCCGATGAGTCTTGTCTGGCTGCGAAGTCGCGAGGCGCTGCCAAAAGTCAGCGCGTTAAGTGCCTGCCTGGGAGCCAACCTCACGCCTGCCGGGCATGTTGGGAGGTGATGGAAAACTCGGGGAGAATGTGCTCCTGAAGTTCATCGATTACCTCCAGAGAGGGACGCCGCGTCGGCTTGAGGTTCAATGCGACATGATTGATCCCGGCTTCGCGTTGCCGGGAGAAGAAGTCCTTCAGCGCCTTTCGACCACCCCGTAGCATCCGCCCCGTTTGTAGCGGCGCGTCAGGATTGGCGTCGAGGTCGAACATCGCGCCGTAGCCGAAAGGGATGAATCCCCTGGAAGCGGTTGCCTCACGCCAATGCGGTACAGCCTCCGGCATGCGCAGCGCATCGCCATGCCAGATCCAGGCATCGACATTGGCCGCAAGCCACTCCAGGCTCTGTCCAGCACGACCGATGGCGATGACAGGGACCGGTTGAGCAGCGGGTTTGGGTACCAGATCAATGTCGCCCCGCAACTGGCCGAAATGCTGTGTCTTCAGCCGCGGAAACGACTCTGAAAGCAGCGTTTTGATCAGCGTTACCGCTTCCCGATAGCGTTCAGCCCGGCTGGCAAAGTCGACTCCGAAAGCCGGATATTCTGTTGCCCGGTCACCCGAAGCCATGCCCGCGAGAAAGCGGCCTCCGAGGAGTTGGTCCGCCGTCGCAATCTGCTTGGCGGTGATAACCGGCTCCCGCAACGGGCTGACGATGCCTGCGGTGCCGATGGCGATTCTGGTCGTGAGCGCTGCCAGCCAGCCCGCGTACACCATCGGATCAAGGACCTGGCCGGTATCACCAAATGACGGATCGTAAAACGGCACATCGCGCAGCCACAGCGCCGCAGCATCGCTCTGATCGAGGCGCTGCACGATCTCGGCCTGGTCCTCCAGGCTGGGAAAAGGGCCGTCAGGATAGCCTCGCGCGGGCGAGATGAACCCGATGGTCAACTGATCACGCTGGAATGTACCGCTGAACGCCGTATGGTTCTCCAGGCCGAGCGATTGATTGTTCTGAGTCATCGTTTTACTCCGTTTCGGAAATCGATCATTTGATTCTATAGATGACCTTCAGGCTGATCTCAGACCTTTTGGATCAGTCATGGTGAAAAAAAATCACGAATAGTCGGTCTGCAGCACTTAATTGAACCACTGGCATCCCGTGCAGGGTAGAAACACTGTCACCATCCACCTGCGAAATCGCCTGGTCTCACTCGTCCCATTCGGCCATTCGCAAACTAATCCTGCCTCCCGGTTTCGCTTTCGTCCTTTCTGATCTATACCTTGGGTTCAACGTTTTGTGAGGCGAGGAGCTTTCAGATGTCAGACGTAGATCAGGTACAAAAGTCGCAACCTTCTCCCAGCCAGAGCCACGATGACGTGATTGCTCAGTTCAAATGGCAGGGCAAGCAGATCGACTGGTTGCTGCAATGGCTGGTCAAGTTTGTTGCCAACACCAAGGTTGAGATGGGCGTGACGCTGTCGGTGGGTGGAAATCTGGTTTCCGGGCATCTGATTTCTCACGATGCGTATTTCGAGCAGTTGGCCGACGATATCTCGGCACCGTTCAGCTCGTTCGCCAACGGCACTGACGCGACCATGAAAGAGATGATCCTGTCCTTCAAGCCCGGTGAGTCATCTGAAGACACCCCGGCCTTCCATTTCATTCACTTGAAGGACTGCCGCACCTATTCCACTGACGGCAACCCGATTTGTGATGCCGGTGTGCTGTGGCGGGGCCGAATCTCGGCCGTCGATGGGTTCACCATCGGGCTTATCGCCGAAAAGCCTGACGCAGCCTGACCCCATGGAGCCTCGACGTCCGTCGGGGCTTTTTCAACCCGAGACCATGATGGCTTCCAGCGTGCAGAATGCACTGGTTGGTCACGGAATGCTGCACCTGCAGTAGCGTCACTTAGCCATTCTTTGCGCGACAAAATGTCGCAAGCCGCTGTCAGGCGAGTAATATGTTCGCCCTGACCTTATCTGCCGAATGGTTTTCGGCATGGCCTGATAGAGAGCTGGCGACAAGAAAAAACAACAAGAACTGAGCCAGGCTGCCCGCCCCGGTCGACGTAAAGAATTAATGAGTAGACGAAAAAGGCGATTAGAGAAAATGACCAAAACTTCGCGACCTTTGTACATTTCCTACGCAGGACCTTCACTGCTGGAAATGCCCCTGCTGAACAAAGGCAGTGCCTTTACCCCGCAAGAGCGGGTCGAATTCAATCTGATCGGGCTCCTGCCGCAGAACGTGGAGACGATCGAAGAGCAAGTCACCCGGGTCTACAGCCAGTACAAACAGTGTGCGAGCGACCTGGACAAGCATATCTACCTGCGCTCGATCCAGGACAACAACGAAACTCTGTTTTTCCGTCTGCTCGACTCCCACCTGGACGAGATGCTGCCGATCATCTACACGCCGACGGT
>Ga0105244_10001278_pt1 | contig 20643 bp, 14 predicted proteins | sample KBSM44metaG_FD_80423 | JGI IMG/M metagenome (GOLD analysis project Ga0105244, IMG submission 80423) | Miscanthus rhizosphere microbial communities from Kellogg Biological Station, Michigan, USA - KBS M4-4 metaG | ecosystem: Host-associated > Plants > Roots > Rhizosphere > Soil | place... | reverse complement strand
GTCCGAGAGACAGGGCGATTGATCGCCGGGCGACCCGGGGTTGACCTTGTGCAGTTGCTCGGAAGCTTGCATGTCTTGGGCGATGAAATGGACGACTTGCATCTAGACGTACATGAACACCTGTGGTCGGTATTCAGGATGCGCGTGGCGTTGTTGATCGTGGTGTCGTTTCTGGAGCGCCATCGCAAATACTTTCAACCCGCAGACAAGGAAGGAGTGCCAGCCCTTGCCCATTGATCTGGAAGTGGGGGGCGTCTATCTGCCGCCAATCGCCCAGGCGCTGTTGCTGGCCTTGCCGATTTTTCTGCTGTTGGACTGGACCTTGCGCCGCCTGGGGGTATTGCGATTTGTCTGGCATGAAGCCCTGTTCGAAGGCGCGTTGTATGCCTGCGTATGCGCAACGTTGATTCTGGTGATGGGCGCCTGAACTGTAATTTCAACTGGGGCCATTAACGTTGAACCGCGCATCAGCTTCTGAGCGGACTCTGTGCGTTGGCGTACAGACTCGTGCCTGTGAATACACTCAATCTGGGCTCTGTCAGATTGCTGGACGCGCTTTGAGCGATAGTCAACCAGCCAGTTTCTTCATGCGTCCGAGGAGATAGCCATGAGCTTGGGCACAATTCTGTTAATTATTCTCATCCTGCTGTTGATCGGTGCGTTCCCGAGTTGGCCGCATAGCAGGAGCTGGGGATACGGGCCAAGCGGTGGGTTGGGCATTGTGGTGATCATCGTCATCGTGCTGCTGCTAATGGGGCGACTTTGATTGACTGGCGCCGGGCTTGACTGAACAGCGGCATGTTGCTGTTTCGAGCCCCTTGCCGCCTTGTCTGAGGTTCGCTACCTAGCTTGCTGATGAGACCGATGCGCGTCTCGGAACGTTATTTATGCATTCAATCTTCCGCCGGGCACTTGGGCAGCGCGTTCTATCACCCCCCTGGAGTGACCATGCGCCGGTACGGGAGACGCTTTTCGGTATCGAGCGACTTGAGCAGCATGCCGAGAGTCTGGCCATCGCCCAGCAGGTGACACCCAGGCCGCCCACTGTGCTTTCCTTGCATGTACGCCTCGACGACAACGCTTCGGTCCTGCTCGCCGCCTACCGGGCGAGCGCCGCGGAGCTTGAGAGCGGCCACAGCGTGGTGCCCGCCGCCGAATGGCTGCTGGATAACTACCATATCGTCGAGGAACAGATCCGGGAAATTCGCGATGATCTGCCACCTGGCTACTACCGCCAGTTGCCGAAGCTCGCCGAGGGACCGTTCGCTGGCTACCCGCGGGTCTTTGGCCTGGCCTGGGCCTTCGTTGCGCATACCGACAGTCATCTCGACCTCGACATGCTGCGGTGTTTCATCGATGCGTACCAGCGGGTCCAGCCGCTGACCATCGGTGAGTTGTGGGCTGTGGCGATCACCCTGCGTATCGTCCTGATCGAGAACCTGCGCCGACTCGCCGAGCAGATCGACGACGGTCGTATGGCCCGCGCGGACGCCGACGAACTGGCCGATCGTTTGCTCGTACCTGCCAGCGCCCGTTCGGCGCTGGCAGACATCGCCGCGCGTCCGCTCGGGCGGTTGCCCGAGCTGTTCGCCGCTCAACTCGCTAAACGCCTGCGCGACCAGGATCCGCGTACGACCCCGGCGCTGGGCTGGCTGGACGAACGTCTGCAAGCACAGGGTGTTTGCGTCGAGGAGGTGGTGCAGCACGCCCAGCAACGCCAGGGTGCCTCCAATGTCACGGTGCGCAACATCATCACCAGCATGCGGCTGATTTCCGATATTGACTGGGCCAAGCTGTTTGAAAGTGTCAGCCTGGTCGATGCGCGCTTGCGCGCGGGCAGTGCGTTTGCCCTTATGGACTTCCCGACGCGCAACCTGTACCGCAGCGCCATCGAGCAACTGGCGCGTGGCTCGGCTCTCTCGGAACTGGAGGTCGCCGACCGGGCCTTGGAGGCTGCCCGCCTGGCTGAGAGCGCCGAGCAGGGCGAGGAGTGGGGTGGGCGAGCGAGCGATCCTGGCTACCACCTGATCGCCGAGGGACGCCCGGCGCTGGAGCGGGCCATGGGCTTTCGCGCACCTCTGCGCTTGCGCATCAGCCGCTTCAACATTCGCCTGGGCATCGGCGGCTATGTTGGCAGCATTTTCTTGCTGACCACGCTGCTACTGGCGCTAATGGCCTGGGCCTTGGCGGTGCCGTCCGTGGCTGTTGGCTGGATCCTGTTGTTCCTGCTGTCGATGTGCGTGCCGGTCACCGAGGTGGCCACGGCGCTGGTCAACCGCATAGTCACCCGGAGTTTCGGCGCCATTACTCTGCCGGGGTTGGAGTTGTCCGCCGGCGTGCCGCAGGCGCTACGTACGCTGATCGCTGTGCCGACGCTGTTGACCAGCGAAGCCGATCTGTTGGAGCAGATCGAGCGACTGGAGGTCCACCATTTGGCGGGCATCGGCGGCGATCTGGCCTTTGCCTTGCTGGCCGATGGCGTCGATGCGCAGCAAGAGGAGCTCGACAGCGATGCGCATTTGCTGACGGTAGCAACCGAGGCGATCGAACAGCTGAATCGCCGCTATGGGCCTGGGCCCGGCGGCCAGCGCTTCTTCTTGCTCTGTCGGCGGCGCTTGTTCAATGCCCGCGAGCAGTGCTGGATGGGCTGGGAACGCAAGCGCGGCAAACTGCACGAGCTAAACCGCCTGTTGCGTGGGGATGGCGAGACGAGTTTCATGTCCATCTTCGGCGAGGCACCGAAAGTGCCGGCCGGGGTGCGCTACGTGATCACCCTTGACGCCGATACCCGCCTGCCGCGGGAGGCGGCGCTGCGGCTGATTGGCAAGATGGCTCACCCATTGAACCACCCACGTTTCGACGCCGCGCTGAAGCGCATTGTCAGCGGCTACGCGATCCTCCAGCCACGGGTCACGCCCTCTCTGCCGCTGGGCGGCGAGGGCTCCTTTTACCAGCAGGTGTTCTCCGGTCCCGGCGGCATAGATCCCTACGCGTCGGCGGTTTCGGATGTTTACCAGGACCTCTTCGGCGAAGGTTCCTACACCGGTAAGGGTATCTATGATGTGGATGCCTTCGAAGCCGCGCTCGGTGGCCGGGTCGGCGACAACCGGCTGCTCAGTCATGATCTGTTCGAGGGCATCTTCGCTCGCGCCGGCCTGGCCTCGGATGTCGAAGTGATCGAAGAATCCCCGGCGCGCTTCGATGTCACCGCCAAACGTCTGCACCGCTGGACGCGCGGCGACTGGCAATTGCTTCCTTGGGTATTCGGGCACTGGAGGGGGGCTCAGGCGGTACCGCCGATCGGCCGCTGCAAGATGCTCGACAACCTGCGTCGCTCGTTGTTCGCGCCCTTCGCCCTGGCCAGTCTGGTGTTCTGCTGGTGGCTGCCGTTGCCGCTGGCGCTGCTCGCTACACTGTTCGTGCTGGCGACCCTGATGATTCCGGCCCTGCTGCCAACCGTCTGCTCCCTGCTGCCGCAGCGGCGCGGCATCCGTCTGCGCAATCACTTCGGCATGTTAGGTGCCGACCTGCGTCGCGCGGCTCTGCAGATTGTGCTCTCGCTGGCCTTTTTGGCGGACCTTGCATGGCGCATGGGAGACGCTATCGGGCGCACCTTGGTGCGGATGTTCTCCAGCCACGATCACCTGCTCGAATGGACCACCGCCGCGCAGGCCTCCGGCTGCCCTTTACCAGACCTGCGCGGCAGTTACCGGCAGATGGCTGGTGGCACCGCGCTTGCGCTGCTGATGAGCGCCGCCGGGCTGGCCTTCGCGCCCAGCTCCTGGCCGTTAGTCGGGCCACTAGCGTTGCTCTGGTTGGCGGCGCCGGCGCTGGCTCTGCTGAGCAGCCGGCCATCGAAGGTCGCCCGCCAGCGCACGGCTTCGCCGCTGGACGCGCATGCCCTGCGCTTGACCGCGCGACACACTTGGCGTTTCTTCGAAACCTTCGTTACAGCGGAGGATAACCTGCTGCCGCCGGACAATTTCCAGGAACAGCCCAAACCGGTACTCGCACATCGCACCTCGCCGACTAACATTGGGCTCTACCTGCTCTCGGCAGTCGCTGCCCGCGACTTTGGCTGGGCCGGCAGCATTGAGACGCTCGAGCGCCTGGAAGCGACCATGGCAACCCTGGAGAAGCTGCCGCGTTACCGCGGGCATTTTTTCAACTGGTATGCGACCCACGACCTGCGAGCCTTGCATCCGGCCTACGTGTCGTCGGTCGATAGTGGTAACTTCGCCGGGCACCTGATCGTGCTCGCCAACGCCTGCGATGAGTGGCGGGAAAGCCCGTTGGCGCAGGAGGCCTGTCGTGGCCTGATGGACGACCTGTGGCTGGTCCAGGAGGCCATCGGCGGGCTGTCGGGCGCCGGTGGCGAGCCGCTGCGGCAACTGCGCGACGATCTGGAGGAAGTCCGCGTCCACTTGGCGGGGCTGCAAGCATTCGACGGACTGCTGCCGAGTCTGAAGCGGCTGACCGAGAAGGCCGCCAAGGTGGCCGTCAGGGTCGTTCCGGTCGGCGAGGGTGATGACCTGCTGTTCTGGGTCGAAGCGCTGCGCAAGGCAGTGGCTGAACACCTGCGCGACCGCACGCTGCCGGACGAGGCGCGGTCTACATTGGCGCCGCGCTTGCAAGCGCTCGCCGATATGGCCCGGGCGATGGCCGGGGCGATGGACTTCAGTTTTCTGCTCGACCCCGAACGAAAGCTGCTATCGATCGGCTACTCCCAAACCGATAATCGCCTCGATCCGAGCTGCTATGACTTGCTCGCCTCGGAAGCACGACTGGCCAGCCTGTTCGCCATTGCCAAGGGGGATGTCCCGACTCGTCACTGGTTCCGCCTCGGACGCATCGCAACGCCGGTCCCCGGCGGCTCGGCGCTGATCTCCTGGTCCGGCTCGATGTTTGAATATCTGATGCCGTCGCTGGTGATGCGAGCGCCGGCTGGCAGCCTGCTGGAACAGAGCACTCGTCTGGTGGTGGCGTTACAGGAAGCCTACGGCCGTTCGTTGGGCATCCCCTGGGGGATCTCGGAGTCCGCCTACAACGCCCGCGATCTGGAGTTCACCTACCAGTACTCCAATTTCGGTGTGCCCGGGCTTGGCCTCAAGCGCGGGCTGTCCGAGAACGTGGTGGTCGCGCCTTATGCGACCGGTCTGGCGGCGATGATCGATCCGCAGGCGGCGCGCCGCAATTACGAGCGGCTGGCCGGGATGGGCGCGCAGGGCCGCTATGGTTTCTACGAGGCGCTGGACTTCACCCGCTCACGGCTGCCGGATGACGAGAATGTGGCGATCGTTCGCTGCTTTATGGCCCACCATCAGGGCATGACCATCGTTGCCATCGCCAATGCCTTGCACGATGGCAGGATGCGCTGCCGTTTCCACCGCGAGCCGATGATTCAGGCCTGCGATTTGCTACTGCAGGAGCGCGTGCCACGGGACGTACTGTTGGCGCATCCACGAGCCGAAGAGGTGACTGTTTCCGCGACCGAGGGCCGCAGCGAAACCCTGCGGCGCATCGATGCGGGAGGCGGCGGCGCGCCGATCACCCATCTGCTCTCCAATGGCCGCTACGCGCTGATGCTCACCTCGGCAGGCGGCGGTTACAGTCGCTGGGGGGATATCGACGTGACGCGCTGGCGTGAGGATGCCACCCGCGATGACTGGGGCAGCTTCATCTTCCTGCGTGACACCCAAAGTGGGGAAGCCTGGTCGGCGACGCTGCAGCCCAGTGGCCGCGACGTTGAAAACGGCGAGGTGCTGTTCCACGAGGATCAGGCCGAGTTCATTCATCGCCAAGGCTCGCTGGTCACCAGCCTGGAAGTACTGGTGTCCGGCGAGGACAACGGCGAAGTGCGGCGAGTTTCGCTGGTCAACAACGGGCGCAGGCCACGCGACATCGAACTGACCTCCTATGCCGAGGTGGTCCTGGCGACTCGGGCCGCTGACAGCGCGCATCCAGTGTTCTCGCGAATGTTCGTGCAGACTGAATACCTTGCCGAGTTCACGGCACTGGTCGCCACTCGCCGCCCGCGTGGACCGGAGGAAACGCCGGTATGGGCGGCGCACTTCGTGGTGGTGGAAGGTGAGCTGATCGCTGATCCGCAATACGAGTCCGACCGCGCGCGTTTCCTTGGCCGCAACCGTAGCGTGCGCGAGGCGCTGGCGATCACCGGGCATCGGGCGCTGTCGAACAGCCAGGGGACGGTCCTCGATCCGATCTTTTCCTTGCGTCAACGTCTGCGGGTTGGGCCCGGCAAAGTTGCGCGGGTAGCCTTCTGGACGGTGGTCGCAAGCTCGCGAGAGGAATTACTGGATCTGATCGACAAGCACCATGAACGCAATGCCTTCGAGCGCGCCAAGACCCTGGCCTGGACCCAGGCCCAGGTGCAATTGCGCGACCTTGGCATCGACTCCGAGGAGGCGGCGGACTTCCAGCGCCTGGCCGCGCCGATTCTCTATGTTGACCCACGTTTTCGCGCTTCGGCGCCGGCCATCATACGAGGGGCGGGGTGCCAGTCGGGGCTATGGCCGCTGGGGATTTCTGGTGATCTGCCGTTGGTTCTCTTGCGCATCGACGAGGTCGAGGACCTCGCCCAGGTCCGTCAGTTGCTGCGTGCCCGTGAATACTGGCGGATAAAGGGCCTGCACGTCGACCTGGTCATCCTCAACGAACGGGCGTCGTCCTATGTGCAGGACCTGCAGGAGGCGATAGAAACCGCAGTACGCAGCACTCAGTCTCGCCTGCACTTTGGCGAGGAGCGCAGGCGCGGTGCGGTCTACACATTGCGCACCGACCTCATGACCGTAGAAACACGGGCATTGCTGCAGGCCGTGGCGCGAGTCGAGTTGATCGCCCATCGTGGTTCCATTGCAGACCAGCTCGAGCGCCTGCCAAAGCCTGCGCCGCGCAACTGGCTTGCCGTCCGCCAGCCTCCGTCAATGCCAGTGTGGCCGTTGCCGGAGGCACCGGTCGGGGATGACGGCCTGGAGTTTTTCAATGGCCTGGGCGGCTTTGATCGCAACGGGCGGGAATACCTGATCACGCTTGAGCGCGACCAGACGACGCCCGCGCCGTGGATCAATGTGATCGCTAACCCGGCGTTCGGCTTCCAGGTCTCGGAGCACGGCAGTGGCTACACTTGGGCCGAGAACAGCCGTGAAAACCAACTCACCCCCTGGTCCAATGACCCGGTCGCTGACCCGGGGGGCGAGGCGCTGTATATCCGCGACGAGGAGAGTCACCAGCTTTGGAGCCCTACCGCGCAGCCGATCCGCGACGACGGCGTCTACCGCGCTGCGCACGGCTTCGGCTACAGCCGCTTCAACCATTCGGCACACGGCATTCACACGCAATTGCTGCAGTATGTGCCGCTGGACGACTCATTGAAAATTTCCCGACTGACCCTGCGCAATCTGTCCGGGCGGCCACGTCAACTGTCGGTGACGGCCTATGTGGAATGGGTGCTCGGCACCTCGCGCGGGACCAACGGGCCGTTCATCCAAACGGAGATCGACGCCGCCAGCGGCATGCTGCTGGCGCACAACCCATGGAGTATCGCCTTCCCGGGCCGTGTGGCATTTGCTGATCTCGGCGGCCGGCAAAGCGCCTGGACCGCCGACCGCCGCGAATTCCTCGGTCGCCATGGCGGGCCGGCGGCGCCTCGGGCGCTGCTTGGTAGAGCTCCGTTGTCCGCGGCCTGCGGTGCCGGTCTGGACCCATGCGCGGCGCTGCAGTGCGTCGTCGAGCTGGCCCCCGGCGAGTCTGTCGAGGTGCTGGTTTTGCTGGGGCAGGCCGTATCGACCGATGCTGCCCGGGAGATGGTTCTGCGTTACCGCGAGCGTGACCTGGACGAGGTACTTGCAGCGGTCAAACGGCACTGGGACGAAGTGCTCGGTGCAGTGCAGGTACGCACGCCCGACCGCGCCCTGGATATCCTGCTTAACGGTTGGCTGCTCTACCAGACTCTGGCTTGCCGCATCTGGGCTCGTTCGGCGTTCTACCAGGCCAGCGGTGCCTATGGTTTCCGTGACCAGTTGCAAGACTGCATGGCACTGGCATTCGCACACCCAGCGCAAACCCGGTCTCATCTGCTGCGTGCTGCCGCCCGGCAGTTCGTCGAGGGCGATGTGCAGCACTGGTGGTTACCGCATTCGGGGCAGGGGGTCCGTACGCGGATTTCCGATGATCGTGTCTGGCTGGCCTTTGCCTGCGCCACCTATGTCACGTCTTCCGGGGATGCCGGGGTGCTGGACGAGAGCGTGCCGTTCATCGAAGGGCGGCAGTTGCTCCCCAGCGAAAGCGACGCGTTCTTCCAGCCGATGCCCGCGGACGAGTCGGCTTCGCTGTTCGAACATTGCGCCCGCGGTCTCGACCAGTGTCTGACGCTGACCGGTGCCCACGGCTTGCCGCTGATCGGCAGCGGCGACTGGAACGACGGTATGAACCGGGTTGGCGCGGGCGGGCAGGGCGAGAGTGTCTGGCTCGGCTGGTTGCTGTTGAGCACCTTGAACAGTTTTGCGCCTTTGGCCGACGGCCGCGACGATCAGCGTGCCAAGCGGTGGCGGGCGCATGCGGGGTTGCTGCGCAAAGCGTTGGAGCGTGAGGCCTGGGATGGCGACTGGTATCGCCGGGCGACGTTCGACGATGGTACGTGGCTCGGCTCGGCGGCGTGCGAGGAATGTCGGATCGACTCCATTGCGCAGTCCTGGGCGGTACTCTCAGGTGGCGCCGATCCCGCCCGCGCGAGGCTGGCGATGGCCTCGCTGGAGCGTCTGCTGATCCGCCGCGACGACAACCTGGCGTTACTGTTCGCACCCCCGTTCGCGCACACTTCGCTCGACCCCGGCTATATCAAAGGCTACCCGCCAGGCCTGCGCGAGAATGGCGGGCAGTACAGCCATGCGGCGATGTGGACGATCCTGGCGTTGACCCGACTCGGGGAGGGCGACAAGGCCGTCGAACTGTTCGCGCTGCTCAATCCGATCAACCATGCGCGCACGCCACAGCAGGTCGAGCGCTACAAGGTCGAACCTTATGTGATCGCCGCGGATGTCTATTCCGTTGCGCCGCATATAGGCCGGGGTGGCTGGACCTGGTACACCGGCTCGGCCGGCTGGATGTACCGCGCCGGCGTAGAGGGGATTCTGGGGTTGCGCCGAGAGGGGGCGTTTCTCGTTGTCGATCCCTGCATCCCGCGTCACTGGCCAGGTTTTGAAGCCCGTCTGAGGCTGGACGGCAGCGACTACACGATCAGCCTGAAGTCGGCGGGACGACGTTGCCGGGACCTCGAGCAGGCGCTGCTCGATGGTGTACCGCAGACCTGCGAGCAAGGGGCCGTTCGCGTGCCGCTGGACGGATGTGCGCATCGTCTTGAGCTTGTTCTCTAATGGGTACGCTGGCGCACAGAACTACGTTGCCGATGCGTTCAATCTGGAGGTGTTCAGAAGTCCTGGATCACAATCGGAGAATCGTCATGCTACAAACAATCGTGGTCGTCCTGATCGTCCTGTGGTTACTTGGGCTGGTAACGTCGTACAGCCTGGGAGGCTTCATTCATGTCCTGTTGATCGTGGCGCTGATTTTGCTGGCGGTCAGTTTCTTTCAGAGCAGGCGCTCATAAGCCTCTTCGGTCCTGCCGATGAACAGGGTTGAGCGCCGCTCGCGGACAGTACAGTCCACACTCGCCGATGAAGCGCTTTTCGATCGCCTGCAGCGTGCCGCCTTGGGTTATTTCCTGCAGACATTGAATCCGTTTAACGGACTGGTGGCCGATACCTCGCGTCCCGGTTCGCCCGTCAGTATCGCGGTGGTCGGATTCGCCCTGTCAGTGTATCCGCTGGCCGTAGATCGGGGCTGGTTGACACGGGCCGACGCGCTGCGGTTCAGCCTCGCCGCACTGCGTTTCTTCCAGGCCAGCGATCAAAGCGGTAGCCCCGGGGCGACAGGATATAAAGGGTTTTATTATCACTTCCTTGATATCCATACGGGTGTGCGGGTTTGGCGCTCGGAACTGTCGATGATCGACACCGCTTTGCTGATCGCCGGCGTGTTGACGGCAAGCCTGTATTTTTGCGCGGATACCGCTGACGAGAACGAGTTGCGGGGCCTGGCCGACTTTCTTTATCGGCGCATCGACTGGCGCTGGGCACAGGACAGTGGTGAGACGATAAGGCAGGGTTGGAAACCCGAATGCGGGTTCCTGCATTACGGCTGGGAGGGCTACAGCGAGGCCATCCTGCTGTATGTGTTGGCGCTCGGCTCGCCAAGCTGTGCAATCGTGGGCGACTGCTACCGGGCATGGACCTCCACCTATCAGTGGGAAAACCTCTACGACCATGACTATCTCTATGCCGGGCCGCTGTTTGTCCACCATTTCTCCCATGCATGGATAGATTTTCGCGGCATCCACGATGGTTTCATGCGTGAGAAGTGCTCGGACTACTTCCAGAACAGCCGACGCGCCGCTTACATCCAGCGTGAGTACGCGCGGCGTAACCCGCAAGAGTTCGCCGGCTACGCTGAAAATTGCTGGGGCTTGTCCGCTTGCGATGGGCCGAGCGATGAGCAGCCACAGCTGTCCAATGAGCCGCGGCGATTGTTCGGTTATGCCGCTCGTGGCGTACCGTACGGGCCGGATGACGGCACACTGTGCGCCCCCTCGGTGGTGGCGTCGTTGCCGTTTGCGCCGGAAATTGTCCTCGACGCGGTGCGGCATATGATGGAGCGCTACCCGGAAATGTGCGTCGAAGGGCGCTTTTCCAGCAGCTTCAATCCGAGCCTCGCCGATGACAACGGGCGCGCCTGGGTGTCCCCAGGGCACTACGGGCTCGATCAGGGCATTGTACTGATGATGATCGAGAACCATCGTAGCCAACGGATTTGGGAGCTGATGCGCGCCTGCCCCTACATCCGCGACGGTTTGCAGCGCGCCGGGTTCCACGGCGGCTGGTTGCAGCAACCGCCATTTGCGGGAGCAGGCTGATGACGCAAGACTACGATGGGTCGATCACCACGCCGCAGGATGCTTATGAGCGTCAACGCCTGGCCAGTGTGCATCCGCCGCGCTGGGTCAATCCGCACGCTGCCGAGCGCTACCACTTGGTGATAGTCGGTGCGGGGCCTGCGGGTCTGGGCGCCGCGAAAACCGCTGTAGCGCTCGGCGCCAGGGTGGCGTTGATTGAATGCAGGTTGATCGGCGGCGATTGTCTGAACAATGGTTGTGTACCGTCGAAGGTGATTATCCGGACGGCGCAGTTGTATGCCGAAATGCGCGATGCCCGGCACTATGGCGCGCAAGTGCCGAGCGACATTCAGGTCGACTTCGCTGCCGCGATGGAGCGCGTACGGCGTATCCGCAGTCACCTCAGCGGCGGCGATTCGGCGGCACGATTGAGCGCAATTGGCGTGGATATGTTCTTCGGCGAAGTGCGCTTCACGGGGGCTGATTCGCTGACCGTCGATGGGCAGACCCTGCGCTTTCGCAAAGCCTTGATTGCGACTGGCGCGGCCCCGAATATCCCGCTGATTCCCGGTCTCGCGCAAGCCGGTTACCTAACCAATGAAAACGTTTTCGATCTGACCGAGTTGCCGCGCCGCCTGCTGGTGATTGGTGGTGGCCCCCTTGGCTGTGAACTGGCCCAGGCCTTCTCCCGGCTTGGCGCACAAACCACCATCGTGCAAGACATGCCGCTGTTCCTCGGCAACGAGGAACGGGACGCCGCGCAACTGCTCTCGGATGCCTTCGCTCGCGACGGCATCGAGGTCCGTCTGAACACCCAGGTCGTTGCCGTGCGCGTAGAGGGTGGGCAGAAACTGGTCGACCTGGTCAGCGACGATTACCGCAGTACGGTTGCCGTCGATGCGATCCTCGCCGGCATCGGCCTCTCGCCGAATGTCCAGGGCCTGAACCTGGAAGCCGCCGGTGTCGACTACGACGCCAGTGAGGGAATCCGTGTCGATGACTTCCTGCGCACCAGCAATCCGCTTATCTACGCTGCCGGGGATGTCTGCCTTGAGCACAAGTACACCCATACCGCCCTGGCTTCAGCCCGCATTGTCGTGCAGAACGCCCTGCTGCGCGGTCGCGAGCGGATGAGCCGGCTGGTAATCCCCTGGTGTACCTACACCGATCCGGAGATTGCTCACGTCGGTTTGTATGTGCGTGAGGCCAACCGTCGGGATATTCCGGTGAAAACCTTCACCATTCCCATGCATCAGGTCGATCGTGCGGTCACTGACAGTGAGGAGGAGGGTTTCGTGAAAATCCACGTCAGGGAGCGCACGGACCAGATTCTCGGTGCCACCATCGTCGCTCGCCATGCCGGCGACATGATCAACGAAATCACCCTGGCCATGGTGGCGGGCGTCGGCTTGCGCACATTGGCCCTGGTGATCCATGCCTATCCCACGCAGGCGGAGGCGATCCGCAAGGCCGCCGATGCCTACAATCGTACCCGCTTGCCTCCTCGCGTCAGGTCACGTTTGGCGCGTTGGATGGAGCGCTGAGTCAGTAGCCTGAAGCCGTCCCAGCAGCGCCTTGGCGCGTGCACAGACATTGTCGATGCTGAAGCCGTATTCGCGCAGCAGTACGTCGGCCGGTGCCGAGGCGCCGAAGTGTTCTACCCCGAGCATGTCCCCCCGCGCGCCAATGTAGCGCTCCCAGCCTTGCCGCACACCCAACTCGACCGCCAGCCGCGCGCCGACTGACGGCGGCAGTACCGCGTCGCGCTCGGCCTGCGGCAGGGCCTCGAACAGCTCCCAACTGGGCATCGAGACACAGCGCACGGCAATGCCTTCGCGTTCCAGGCGCTCGCCCGCCGCCAGGATCAAGGCGACTTCCGAGCCACTGGCGAGCAGGATCAGTTCGGGCTCGCTGTTCGCCGCATCGCTCAGCACATAGGCGCCGCGACGCAATCCATCTGCCGGGGCATAGCGGTTGCGATCCTGGGTTGGCAACGATTGCCGGGTCAAGACCAGCAGTACAGGGCGGTCACGGGTGGTCACCGCAACCTGCCAGGCGACTGCGGCTTCATTGGCGTCGGCGGGGCGGATCAGCACCAGATTCGGGATGGCGCGCAGGCTCGCCAGTTGTTCGACAGGCTGATGGGTAGGGCCGTCCTCGCCGAGCGCCAGGCTGTCGTGGGTGAACACATGCACCACGTGCAGGCCCATCAGTGCCGCGAGGCGTAGCGGTGGGCGCATGTAGTCAGAGAAGATCAAGAAGGTCGCACCAAAGGCAATGAAGCCGCCGTGTGCGGCAAGGCCGTTGACGATGGCGCCCATTGCATGTTCGCGCACGCCGAAGTGCAAGTTGCGACCCGCTTTGCTCCAGCCGCCCACGTCAGAGCCTTGTTGATCCGTGCCCGTGGTAGGCGGCGGGTTGAAGTCGCCAAGGCCCTTGAGCGCGGTTTTCGTTGAGGGATCGAGGTCGGCGGAGCCTCCGCTCAATGCTGGCAGACGGGGCGCGATGGCATTGATCACCATGGCGCTGGCGTCGCGTGTGGCCAACCCCTTGGCATCGGTGGGAAACACCGGAATGTCTGCATCCCAGCCCGGCGGCAGTTCCCCGTTCAGGCGCTGCTCCAGTTCATGGGACAGTTCTGCAAAGGCCTTGGTGTAGACGTCCATGCGCATGTGCCAGGCAGCCTCGCTCCGCACCCCGTGTTCCACGGCCTTGCGGAAATGCGCCAAGGCAGCGTCGGGTATCAGGAAGTCCGGCTCGGTGGGCCAGCCCAGCTTCTCCTTGGTCTTGCGCACCTCTTCCACGCTGAGCGGCGAGCCGTGGGCCTTGAAGGTGTCCTGCTCGGGTGAGCCGTAGCCGATATGTGTACGAACGAGAATTAACGATGGCCGCGTGCTTTGCGCCCGTGCCGCCTGCAGCGCGGCATCTATCGCCAATAGGTTATTGCCATCTGCCACCGACACTGTGTGCCAGCCGTAGGCCTCAAATCGCCGCGCACGATCCTCGGAGAAGGTCATGGCGGTGCCGGCGGCCAGAGTAACGGCATTGTCGTCGTACAGGCAGGTGAGCTTGCCCAACCCGAGATGGCCGGCGAGCGAGGCGGCCTCGCTTGCCACGCCTTCCATCAGGTCGCCGTCGCTGACGAGGGCGTAGGTATGGTGGTCGACGACCGCATGACCGGGATGGTTGTAGCGCGCGGACAGTTGCGCCTCGGCCATCGCCATGCCGACCGCGTTGGCCAGGCCCTGACCAAGCGGCCCGGTAGTGGTCTCCACGCCGGGCGTGTGTCCGCGCTCGGGATGCCCTGGCGTCTTGCTACCCCATTGGCGGAAACGCTTGATCTCCTCCAGCGCAAGCTCGTAGCCACTGAGGTGCAGCAGACTATAGAGCAGCGCCGAGCCGTGTCCGGCGGAGAGCACGAAACGGTCGCGGTCGGGCCACTGCGGGTTGCGCGGGTTGAACTTTAACCAGCGCGTCCACAACACATAGGCCATCGGCGCGGCACCGAGCGGCAAACCGGGGTGGCCGCTATCGGCTTTTTGCACCATGTCGAGCGAGAGGAAGCGTAGGGTATCGATGCATTGCTGGTCGAGTTTGCTGGTCATGATGGTCTCTTGGTGAGGTAAAGGGGACTCAGCGCGTCGCGGGTGTTTCGGTTGTGGTCCACATCCATCATCGGGTTCACGTCCCTTTACTCGCGGTTCCCGCTTTGATCCAACGCTCATCAGGTATGTCGTGTATTCCACCAGCAGATAAAAAATGCCCGCCAATGCGCCGGGATTTCTCGTTCAGCCTCTACCCAATCCTGAGCGTTGGCCTCTGCCCATGAGTCGTTTCGAGGTCCTCCTGAATTTCAGCTATAAACTTGCCTATCGCTCGATTGCAATTGAGGCTGGCTGTACTAATTCCCGTAACCAACAGCTCTACTCGACCAGAGACAGGCTCGAATATCAGAGCTTGCAGTGATCCGCTTTGATCGACTCGGCACTCGCAGGACAGGGGACGGAGTGCTGACTCGATGATGTGACGCAACTCAAGCGTGGATAGCATGATGACTCCAGTGAAGACGGTGGACTCGGGAAGGGCGAGTGTTGAACCGTCTCATAGCTGGAGTGTGAGGGACGCCGTAGGGGTGGTCTGTTCGCTAGAACACGCAGGTGCGGGTCAGCAAGACGGTTTTAACGGAACATAGGGCAGCAGGCGCTCGGTTTCTTTTCTGACGACGGCGTAGCACTCGCAACTCAGTTGCTCAAGTGCGGCCCTGTCCAGCACCTTGATATGGCCACGGCTGTATTCGATGACGCCCAGGCGTTGCAGTTTGCCAGCGGCATCGGTCACGCCTTCACGGCGTACGCCGAGCATGTTGGCGATCAACTCCTGGGTCATGATCAGTTGATTGTCTTGCAGGCGATCGAGAGACAGCAGCAACCAGCGGCACAATTGTTGATCGATCGAGTGGTGGCGGTTGCACGCGGCGGTCTGCGCCATTTGGGTGATCAACGCCTGGGTGTAGCGCAACATCAGCAGGAGCATCTCCCCGTGGCGATTGAACTCATCCTTGAGTCGCTGGCTGGGTAACCGAAAGGCATGCCCGGCGCTCTGTACGATCGCCCGGCTTGGTGTGCTTTCACCACCCATGAAGACGGCGATGCCGATCAAGCCTTCATTGCCTACCACTGAAATTTCCGCCGATGCGCCGTTTTCCATCACATACAGTAAGGACACGATGGCGTCGGTGGGGAAGTAGACGTGCCGCAGGACATCCCCGGATTCGTAGAGCACCTTGCCGAGCGGCAGGGTGATCAGTTCGAAGTAGGGCAACAAGCGCTCCCTCGATTGTGCAGGAAGGGCCGCCAGAAGATGGTTCTGTTGTGGCTTGGGTGTATCAAACATATCAGCCAGCATCCGAGGTTGAGACTTCCAATACCTAAAGATTAATCCATGGCGCACGCCGTACGCTGCCATATGGGGCCGTCCGTCGGTTTTGCCGGCACATTCAATTCGGGCCAGGCCCTTGGACGGCCGTCGAGGATTGGCGGCTCCATAGGCTCCTTGTCATCTTTCAGGCCTTTGAAGAGCGGCGTAACGGAGGAAGACGATGCGAGCGCTTCGATCAGGCGTGAGTGCTATTAAGTGCAAAGAAGCGTCAATGGCTCACCAGCGGCAACATCACCACGAACTCACTTCCCTTACCATTACCCTCGCTCGTGGCGGTGACCTTGCCACCGTGCGCTTCGACCAGCTCCCGAACGACGGTCAACCCGATGCCCAAACCGGAGCCGTTGAAACCTATGGCGTGTTCGTCTTGAACATAAGGGTCAAAAATAAAAGGGAGTGCTTTAGCCGAAACGCCGATTCCATTGTCGGAAATACTTATCTTCAGAACGTCGGCCTCTACCGTGGCAGACAGCTTGATTCTGCCTTCGGCCGGAGTGTACTTGGCCGCATTCGCCAGTAGATTGTGAAGAATCTGAGCGAGGCGTCCTGAATCACCATTCACCATCAAGGTGCCATCTGGAAGATGGACATCGAACTGCTGCTGTTGGGCGATCATCACAGGACCACACGCATCAACAGCCTCAATCAGAATTTGCATCATGTCGACATCGCGGCGATTGATTCGCAGCTTGCCCGTGCTGGCGCGGGAGACGTCGAGCAGATCGTCGACCAGCTGTGAAATATGCTGTACTTGACTCTCAATCAACTCTCGCATTCGCGGCAGTTGGTCGCTAGGCAGTCGAACCATACGCTCTGCAATCATGCTGATAGGTGTTAACGGATTTCGCAGCTCATGGGCCACCATAGCCAGTACGCTTTTCTGCTGGCTCAATGCGCGCTCGGCTGTAGCCTGAAGGTCTTGAGCGCTGAGCGCAGCCATTACCAGTTGCGCATTAGCCTCGCGCAATTGCTGGTACAAACGCTGCTCCTCCAGACGAGGGGGGGGGTACAGCGTCTGATTGCGCCAAGAGTATCGCCACTACCAGCTGCTGATTGGCCTCGATCACTTGCTCGACCTGCTGGGTATCCACCAACCGGCTGCTGGCGTCGCTCAACTGTTTTTGCAGTGCTGCCAGTACGGCGCGCGCTTCAACAGTTTTTTGTCCAAGCAGGAAGAGTTCGTGAGCAGCATTGGCCATCTCACGTTCCTTCTTGCCACCGGCTTTACTCATGAGTCGGGCTCAAACATTTTTATCTCCCGTACGTACCGCTCCTGAACTCTGTTTTGTCGGTCGACCACCGAGCAGCCCCTCCTGGTCCGGCAGCATTTCGCCGATCTGGAGGCCGTTATCGTCGATGTGGTACTGGCGCAACTGATCTGAATGGGCGCTGGCTCGGACCTTGACCACGGCCATGATCCGCAACAAGCGGCTCTCTACTTCAATATAGCGTTGAACGATGATCGCATCGGTGAGAAAGGCGGTGCCGTAAGGACTGAAACGCAGATCGGTGTAGCGGTCTTCCAGCTCGGAGGTCATCAACACACTGACCCCGGCGCCGGTCAGCGCGGTGACCATGCGTGACAGCGACTCGCGGAAGTCATCGCGGAAGGTCGGCGCCAGCGCCAGTTCGAAGCCCGACAGCGAATCGATGACCACGCGGGTGGCTTTCAGCCGGGTGATCTCGCTCAACAGCAACTGCACGATTTCGTCGATGGAGAGGTCCGGGGCCCGGCTGTCCACCAGACCGACCTGGCCACTCTGGATCAGGCCAGCGAGGGTGGCATTCTGGGAGTGATTGGGCCGCTGTTCGAACACCGCGATCACGCCGGTTTCGCCATTGCGCGCGCCTTCAGCGAGAAATGTCGCGGCCAGAATGCTTTTGCCCGAACCCGAAGGCCCGGCTACCAGCAAGGAATAGCCACGGGGCAGACCGCCGCCGAGCATCTCGTCGAGCTGCGGCACGCCCATCTTCAGGCGCTTGATAGGGAACTCCAGCGGCGCTTCAACCGGGTTGGGGGCCGTCGGCGCAAAGACCTTGATCCCCGACGTCGCGATGCGGAAGGTATGCAGCCCCGGCAGTGTCGGTTGGCCGCGCATCTTCATGATTTCCATCTTGCGCACCATGGAATTGCGTTGAACGCTTTGACGCAGCCAGATCAGGCCATCGGCCACGGTGAAAATCGGGTTGGTGTCGGTTTCGGTGAAATATTCGCCGATCAGGAAGGTCGTCGCCTGCCAGGTGGTCATCAACATGCCCAGTTGCTGAATGAACTGCGGCAGGTTGTTGTTGGGGTTGTCCTGGGTTTGGCTGGCCAGCACCACCGAACGGAACGAGTCGACGAACACCAGTGACGGAGAGTGCGCCTCCACCTCGCTGACGATGCGCCGCAGCACTTCGTCCAGATTTCCGGCGAGGGTGTCGTTGGCCAGGTTGATATAGCGAATCGAATGGTTGATCGCTTCACTGTCGAAAAAATCGAATTGCTGTTGATAGCGCAGCATCTTCAGTGGCGGCTCGCCAAGCACCGTAAAGAACAGCGCCGGACGTTCGGGCGTCGCCAGGGCAAACATCATCTGGTGAGCGAGGGTGGTCTTGCCGCAGCCGGGAGGGCCGGCGATCAAGTTGAACGAAAACTCCGGCAAACCTCCGCCCAGCACTTCGTCCAATCCTGGCACGCCGGTGGCCAAGCGGTTGATAGTCACTTTGGTGCTCATGGCGAATTTTCCTGCGATGGGGTGTCGCTCAAAGAAGGTTCCCACACGTCACGAAGCAACCGTGCGGTGAGCGAGGGCCCGATCAGCGTGGTCAGCAGTTCGTAGAAGGTGATCAGCATCACTTCACCGAAAAACAACGCATCGGCTTCGCTTTGTTCAACTAGTACGGATTTGAGGGCAGCCAGATCCAGCGCGGCCTGCACGCGGTCATAGGTACCGGCCAGGCGCGGATGAGCGCAAGTGCAAAGCTGGAGGCTACGGCGGTAAAGCGCGGCAACCCCCTGCGGCCCAATGATGGGCGTGAGGGCTGCGTCCATATCCTGCAAGGTTGAAACGATCGCTTGGGCGACCCTCGCAATGTCCGCGTCGGGACCAACACGGTGCGCCAGAGAAGCTACGATCTGGCGGCTCTCTTCGCTTAGCGTGGACATGACGGACTAATATCTGATGGACAGAGCCTGATAGTACACCTTATCTCGAGTTTATCGAGACTCAGTTCTGAGGCAGTATTGAAAAAGCAGTCTGATTGTCCTTTTGGCTGTGATCTGAGCTTGATCCCATCGGTACGGGCTGGAGAATCGGTTAAAGCAAGGGTGTGATCGTCTCTTTTTCTGACGATGCCGAGAGAAAAGCCTCCTTTTTACCGGCGCCAGTGGCTCGCTGTGGGGCGGTACGGTGCTACGAGACGGACGCGTTGTGCTGGCTGTGCAATCTCATCTGCCCATTACAACCTATCTGAAAATATTCAAATCTCAGTGAAAATGACCGTCTACGCTTGCGTGTGTGCGGTGGTGATTTTGGTGATGGGTATCTCATGAGTCTGAAGAAAACCGTTGCACAACTGGTGACTTTGGCCGTAGTCGGGTTGGCGGTGCTGCTCGGTTGGTTTGCTTGGGATCATTACACTCGATCACCCTGGACTCGTGATGCGCGAGTGCGTGCCGATGTGGTGACGCTATCAGCCGAGGTCTCGGGACGCATCATTAGCTTGCAGGTGCAGGACAACCAGCATGTGCAGAAGGGCCAGTTGCTGCTGGAAATCGACCCGGCGCGTTACGCACTGGCGGTCGAACACGCGAAGCGCTCAGTCGAAGTGGCGAAAGCCACTGAGGGCCAGTCGAAGGCATCAATCATTTCCAGTGAGGCCTTACTCAAACAACGCCAGAGCGAAGAGCAGAGGCGAAGGACGCTCAAGCAGCGTTTCGCGATCTCCGGCGAAGAGTGGGAAAAGTCCAGTACCGAAGTGGCGGTAGCTCAGGCGGACCTGTTGAGAAACCAGGCCAACCTTGGCTTGGCGCAAGCCAATGTGCAGCTGGCTATTGCGGCCTTGACCCAGGCCGAGCTGGATTTACAACGAACCCGGGTGGTGGCGCCGGTCAGTGGCTATGTGACGAATCTGCTGACCCGCGAGGGTGACTTCGCTAGTGGTGGCGGTGCGCTGTTGGCGTTGGTTGACAGTCAATCCTTTTATGTTAGTGGCTACTTCGAAGAAACCAAGTTGCCGCGAATCAAGGAGGGTGATCGGGTCAGGATCGAGTTGATGAGCGGCGAGACCTTCGGCGGCACCGTACAAAGCATCGCTTTTGCTATCGCCGACCGTGAGAACTCCCCCGGCAGTCGCCTGCTGGCCAACATCAACCCCAGCTATACCTGGGTCAAACTGGCGCAACGAGTGCCGGTGCGGATTCAGATCGACGCCGACTATATCGCCAAAAACAGCTTGCGTGCCGGGACCACGGCTACCGTCACTGTCATGGAAAACCGGGATAATCAGGCAACCCACTAACCCCATATGGGGACGGGCTTATGTGGCGAGGGGGCTTGCCCCCGTTCGGCTGCGCAGCAGTCGTAGATTGGGGCCGCTTCGCGACCCAACGGGGGCAAGCCCCCTCGCCACAAAGGCTCGCTTGTATGCTGGTACTTGAAGGGAGGAGGAGGGACAAGGCTCGATTCTGACTGTTGGCGCAGTACAGATCCGTGGGAGATTTCGCCCCTCCTCCTTTCACCCAAGCGCCGATAAAG
>Ga0105244_10001275_pt1 | contig 20660 bp, 22 predicted proteins | sample KBSM44metaG_FD_80423 | JGI IMG/M metagenome (GOLD analysis project Ga0105244, IMG submission 80423) | Miscanthus rhizosphere microbial communities from Kellogg Biological Station, Michigan, USA - KBS M4-4 metaG | ecosystem: Host-associated > Plants > Roots > Rhizosphere > Soil | place... | reverse complement strand
TTCCGCAGCTGACCCACTCAGATGGCGGTTTTTTGCCTGTCGCCTGCATGTGCGATAGGTATGTTATGTCTATTTTGGCAAAACTACACTGTCATCGTACATTTGACGGCCGCTTTTCGCTCACAGCAGACATCTAAATTGCTTAATTGAACGTGCCAACATCAGATCAGCACAGGATTGACCGGATCGTTCGCTTTCAGACACAATCGAAACGACGCTTCTGATATGGTTGTGGACTGTAGTTGTGCTAAACCCCGGCTCAGCTATGGCATTTTGTCATTTATAGGGAGTAAACATGGAAGTAACGGTAGAAATGTGTCCGCCAGATGAATGGGAATCCATGGTGAAAATTTTTACCGAGATGGAAGAGCACTACTATGGTAAGGGCATCACTCAGAAAGCACTGTTGAAGAATTATCTACGCAATCGACTCTTCAGTCAGCTCTCCGGTACTCTGGTGCTAAGGGCTCGCCGCGATGCAAATATCGTTGGGGTGGCGTGTTGCAGCATTCTCTATCCTTCGCCCCGGTACAGTGGAGAATTGCACATCAAAGAGCTGTATGTTTTACGGAGTGAGAGAGGTAAAGGCACAGGGGAATCCATAATGCGCTTTATGGCAAAACTCGCTCTTGAGCATGAGTGTCGTAGCCTTAGCTGGAATGCCGAGAAATCAAACGCCGGAGCAAACCGTTTTTATCAGTCTTTAGGGGGCAGAATAAATGGCGATATTGTGAATTATTATCTCCATGGTGACCTCCTAATTAAACTGGCTTCCGGCAGTTCGGCACTGTCTGGCGGCTTTACCGGTTAGTCTCTCGCACTGATTTGGCTTGCCAGCAAGGCAGAGGGGACTGCGTAATATTGATGCCGTGTCCGCTCTGTGCCAACTGCGGACATTACCCCCTTCGGTTATCAATTAACGGGGAACAGGTTACCTATGCCACTGACACACGTGAAGATATCCTGCGCGCTGCGGATATCTTTCTTGAGAATGGTATTCATACTGAAACAGGCCCACACAAACACGCCATACAAGGCACATTCTTCCTATAAGTTAGGAGCCAGCGGGGAATCGTGTCGAGTTGGCAAACTCTGGTGCACGGCTGATTTTCGCACCAGATTAGCAGACAGTGGTTTGGACCAAATCAGAGCGGAAGCGAGGTCAGGCGTGGGGATTGAAGACAATTGAAACATTCTGGAGTTGCCCCCGCTAAAACAGAGTGCGAGGACATAATTTAATTATTTTATATTCCAAAGGTGTGTTATAGGGATGCCGCAGGCACCCCTATATACCAGTCACTGACTATTAAACAATAACGTCGAGGAAGTACTATTTTACCTTTGCGTATCTGCCTAGTAGACCTTTTCCCACTATCAAGATACAACTTACCACTTGCCCTCAATTCATCGATCGCTTGTTCTAAATCACCGTTAATATTCTCCTTGAAAAAGTCAGCTTTGACGGCTAAGACTTTAACATTACCTATTACATGAGCTATTACTTCAATTTCATCTATTGTTTCAGAACCCCACATTTCCTCTGTCGGCTTGCAGGCATTAATGAGCGAGTCTTTTAGTAACTGTGTGAACATTTCTTTTTTCAATGATTCTTTATTACAGGCTTTCATATAACACCAAGAAATACCCTCCATGACATTTTCACAACTAAATGGCAGCACTTTAAATTTAACTGCTAAAACTCCGCTTGCGTATGCTAATGCGAACCTTTTTGCCAAACGTTTTTCAAACCCATTCACGCCATCAACATTATGCGCAACGAGAAATTTCTGAACGTTTTTATCGATGATTCTCTCTAAAACATCTGATGATTTTTTTACAAGTTTTTTTATTAACGCTGACCCCGCAGTACCGTGATAGCGTTGACAATTTTCTTTAATCATTTCAGCATAATCACTAGGCATAACCTTGTCAGGTAAATTAATAAAAATCCCCAAATCATTTTCACAATCTACAGATACATCAATTAACCTTACCTGCTCTCCTTTTTTACGCGAAACATCCCCGTCAGAAGCATGCTGGGCAAGGCCACTTTCCCCATTGCTAATTGCATTCAGGCTCCATAAAGCTGTATGCTTCTGGTAACTGATTGAACGCTGCTTACCTCTCCCTGAACCAAGCAAGTAAACCAGCTTTTGCATTCTTTGAGCAGATTCCTTCTTGTTTTTCTCTAATAATCCAAGTTCATCCAATATAAGCAAACCATTATTTCTCGATTCAGCAAGCTCCTCAAATGCTGTTTCAGTAACATTCCAATCACAAATATACCGGTCATTACCAAAAATTGAAGCAGCAGCAATAAGAGCTGTGGTTTTACCCTTTGAACTATCGCCATAGAGGTGGAATCCTCCCGGCTCAAAATCCGTAAAATTTATGACTAACCCGGCCATAGCGCTGCAGACCGTAAGCATGATGTAAGGGCTGTGCAGTGCCGATGGTGCTACATTTATCTTCCATTGTTTTAAAGTCCCTTTTTTAGTCTCATTGTATTTAAAGGCCTGAGCATCAGGGTGAGGCATAGGTGCATATCCTTTGTACTCACCGATGACCTTTCCACCACCAGTTAAGTAGCATAAGAAGCCATCAACCGTCACAAAACCCGGTCTCATGCATAGCTTAACGCGATCTTTTGGAAGGCTCTTTAGGTGGTTAACGATTTGCTTAAAATCACTTTCAGAAACGTCCAAGCTCAGACCAGCGTCCGTGAGAAACTCACGCAACTTTCGAGGATCATTTATCAGACTGGAAGGTATTAACTTTTTATCCCACTTACCACTATGGCAGTTCTTAATCTTTACCAGCCGATGTGAACGATGATTTTCCTCAGCTTCAGATAACGCTAATAAGCGTACCGGCAATTTTTGCAACTTAGTCATGAAATTTTTCCTCTCGTCCTTCACAAGCATGAGGACCCAATCACTTAATCACTTAATCACCACGCCACACGTCAGTTTTTGGCGTGCAGTAAATTGTGTGGTAGGAAACTATTCAGTGTTACCCACCACATATGCTCAACTCATGCTCTCGCTGCTTCTAGCAGCTACATTGAGGGCATCTTTATGAGTGATCGCTTTACCCAACTTGGACATTTACAGCGAACGTGAGCATCCCATCGCTTAAGCGATCAAGCTTCACAAGTGATTTGGCGTAAACGCCTGCACTCTTGATTCGCCGAGGGTTTTTACTCTTCTTAAGCTTGTTGTCTGCGTTGAGAAACCATGGATACTCCATCCAGATGCCAGTTATGCAATAACTCATCTGACGCTCAACATTCGTGATTACATCAATACGCATCGGCCGATTACGCTTACCTTCACGCGCAAGAAGGTTCTTTTTCCGCAACATGTACTGCCTCAACATTTCCAGTTTCTCTGGTTCATTTGGCATCAGTAAATGCAGATGAGGTAACCAATGGCTCTGCTTCTTATCGTGGGTAAAGTTGTGGTAATCCATCTCGAAGCCACCGATGATCGGTGACTTGAAGCCTATGCGTTGCATTACCTTTAGTACGCGTTGTTTCAACTTGCTGTATTCCCAATAGAGGAGTTCTGATGTTGAATGTTTATCCGCATAGAACACCAGTGTTACCGCTACATGGTCTTCTTGATGCGCTTTGATGTAGGGCACCCACTTCTGCATAAACCTCAGCCTGCGATATCGGCTACACAAGCTACACGCCATACTTCCGCACGGTTCTTCCGGGCTACAGTTCTCCAGTTTGTTCGCTACGTGAACGCACTCCTCGTGAGCTTTGGGTATACCGAACTTACGCAATGCTTTCACACGCTTAACATTTTCGTTCAGCGCATCATCGATAGTCTCAAAATCTGTCATGACCTCCCTGATCGCCTTTGCCACTTTCTCAAGCTCAGGAAACGCTGATTTGTAGTTCGTGTAACGTGGTCGTTTCATCTTATTTCCCCTTAACCGGCATACGGCTGGCAATCCAAGCGTCAATATCTTCTGAGAGCCAACCTACTGCCCGCCCTTGTGGAGAAAGCCTCAATTGAGAGGGAAAGCAACCTCCTGATATGTAACGATAAAGTGTCGCATTTGAGATGCCGCAACGGTGTAAGACTTCTGTCTTTTTGATAATTCGGCTGGTCATTTGATGACTCCAGTAGTGAATGGAGCCACCTCTTTAAAAGCCTCAACAAAATGAAGAAGAAAGCAGGTTGCCTAATCGTCACAGATCAATATAAGCAATTGAAATTAATGAATATAAAAAAATAATATTTTTTTATTTTTGTTGAGCCTCAATGTAATATGTTGAGCCTCAACAACCTCTCTGGGTAAGGAAACATCTAATGCCTGTTAAGAAACGGCCTCCAACGAAAAAGACGCTCATAGCGCCTAGCGATAAGCCGAGTGCAGTCAGCCGCAGGACAAAAAATCAGCTCTATGCGCAAGTGGGTATCAAGGAACAGAAGGTATTTCTGGGAAAGGATGCACTTGATAAATTGAGGTTCTTATTAAACCTCCAATATAGCCACGAAGATGATGTTGATGACCGGGACCCGCTAGTGTTGGGGGATGTGCTGAGTTACTGCATTAACACCTGCTATAACTCAAAGTCTTTCAAGGCTGAGAGAACCAGTGATGCTCCAAAAACAATTACGGCTGCTAAGACACCGCAAGGTCAGCGCCTGTATCGTTACCATCAGATGGCAAAAACTATCGATACCTTAGAGCTGTCGAAAACCTTCAACGCTTGCGATAAACGCGGTAAACCCTATTTCCCTCACACAGAAGATGTCGCTGCACACTTTTATTGGACCGATGAATTTGACGAGATGCCGAATGCTGAAGAGTCAGAGGAAGGTAATAATGAGGACAAAGATGAATGGCTGGCACATGAAATCCAGAAGCTGCGTGATGCTAAAGCAGTAAGGGAATGCATTAAAAAATGGAATGAAGTGGCCTTTCCGACTAAGAATGAGCAGCCCGTTTCAGTGGACGAAGTTGGGGTAACCCCGAGATTAAAAAAGCCAAAAGTGAATAAGATTTCAAGTGATCCTGCTGACGATGATTTTCCTGATTTTTGATTGATGCGCGAAAAGACGGGCGTTCATGGCAACGCCTTGCTCCTCAAGGGCTCTGTAAGAGAGTAATGCTATATTTCATTTTTTTGCTAACACAGTGGAAACATCACATTTGCCCTCATAACATTAGCGGAAGCCTTGGTGGATAAGAGAGTGTCGTAAAAATAGCCATTGTTTGGCGATATGAGCGTGAGTCGGCTGGCATTACCAGCATCGTAGCCGCTGCGAAGCCATAACCTTTGCTTGATCCCCACGATGATCGTAACTGGCTGTAGTGCTGATGTCGCTATGGCCTGCCAGCTGACGTACGGTATTGATATCAACGCCCTGCTCCAACAAACGAGTGATAAAGGTTCGCCGCATATCATGTGGTGTGAACCGCGTAATGCCTGACGTCTGCTGTAACTCTGCCAGGATACCTGTTAACCCGGTAGTTGTTAGGGGTTGGCTGGCGGCTTTGCCTTTGCGTTGAATTCGCTTAAACATCGCGCTGTCAGCACCGTTTGCACTAACTTTAAGCCATGCGCGGATAGCCTTATCCACTGTATCCGCCACGTGAATTTCTCGGTATTTTCGCCCCTTCCCCTGCCTCACCGTCAGGATGCCGTTGTCATAGTCCCGGCGCTCAAGTTTTACCAACTCCCCGGCCCGCAGGCCTGTGCCACAAAGCGTCATTACAATTGCAACATCACGACAACGCCTTACCGGTTGCGGATGCTGCTTAGCTGCCTGAATCAGCGCACGGATTTCCTGCTTGTCTAACGCCCTTCCCTTACGCTGGATATCGCCGCTAACACGCTTAACTGACCGGATTCGTGCCAGCGTTTCGGCATTCATGCAGTTCAGGTTAAAAGCTGTCTGCGCTACGCCCCGTAGTGCTGATAACGCCATGTTGACCGACGACACGGCGTAACCGTCATCCAGCAGTGCAGCACGTACTTTAGCAACGGCGGCGAAGTTAAGTTGCTCCCACGGAAAGTCTGCGGCATCCGCACCGCGTTTGAGTATGCTGGCGCTGCGATTTAACAAGCTCGTGATTCCCCGTCGCCCCGATGGTGCCAGACCGCTGATATACGCATCGAACACGGTGGTTTGCACCACCGGCACGATCTGACGTAACGCAGCTCCGCTCATGCGTATAACCCGTGATAACGTACATTAAACCAAGTAACTGATCGCATCAGACCATCCCTCGTTCAGCCATCGATACTGTTTCAGCGCCAGCAACGATAAAGTGATCTAACAACCGCACGTCCAACATCTCCAGCAGCCCTTTTAGCTTTTTAGTCAGATTGATATCACTTCGGCTGGGCTCCGGTTCGCCGCTGGGGTGGTTGTGAACGAGGATAGCTGCGGCAGCGTTGTGTTTCAGTACAAGCTTGATCACTTCGCGGGGATGAACGCTGACCGTATTCAATGTGCCCCTGAACAAAGTTCCCCAATGTAACAACTGGTTCTGGTTATTGAGCAGGATGATGCCAAACTCTTCATGTTCAAGCGGTGCCAGTTCAACCATTACGCACCGTCTGACATCACCAGGACAGGATAACTCAACACCATGCTGATAATACCTGCTGATAATGTCGCGCGCCTGATCAAGGATGCGGGTTTCACGTGTGGTAAACATCGTCATGTCAGAACTCCCGTTCAATAAAATAGATAGCGCCTGTAAACAGCTGGCGGCGTGTAACGCCAGTGCGAAGTGAGAAGGATTTACGTGGCATAGTGGTGCGCCCGCTACTGTCGAAAAAACAGAGAGTTTCTTCGTCCATTTTGACCAGAAGTGACCAGTGAAGCTGATCGCTGAGAAGGATGAGGCGGGAATGGTCAGTGACATCAAGAAACCGCTGCATTTCTCTGAAAAGTCGTCCGTCTGTAAGCCCCCTCTTACCAGCAAAGGGTTTGGTTATTTCAACCGGGAACTGACGGCTGTAATGGCCTTTCTGCAAAACTTGAGCCATCAACCAGTCGAGTCGATCTTCCTCAATACCTTCGGTCAGCCATTCATTTAAAGGCCAACGCTGCTGATAGGTTTGAGTAAGTCGGTTCATTAGTGGGCGCCGCTTAACCTTCCCGTCGTATAACCAGCTCAGCATATTAACCACGCAGTAAGCACCGCAAAGACAGTCCAGTTCGCCCTGTTGAGACGCACGTATCCCTCTGTTTGCAGTCACAGATAATGTCTCCGTTGTATTTAATGATTAATCAGTGCGGTGGGATTAGCTTTCCCAACTGACGGTGAGAGAGTAGACCTTCAGAAAGTGATAGTGGACAAAGTTACGCTGCCATAGCTCAAAAATGTCGCGCCCTTCTCCTGGATGTAAATCACCAACAAAAGACTGGAATACATAACGCTGGCTCCAGCTAAAATCAATATCTTTTTCAAGTTCAGGGTATAGCCCCATATATTTGAAGTCGGTTATGTAATCGAAATACCATTCATCGTTTCTGGACGTCAGTCTTATCTCTACAGGATGGTAACCACCGTTTTCAGCACTGTAATTGACATCTTTGAATAATAAAGTGACTGCGCGAACATTGGGACTGGCGGGTGGCCTCCTGGATATTTCATTAAATATAACATTAATTAACTCCTGACTTACGGGCATAGAAAGCCCTTCCTGACGGACAATATTCATGCGTATTTATTCCGGTAAATATATATTGAGTTAATAACTACATTGCAATCCACTACCCCCCATTTTGAACGCTTAGATGATAAGCGTCCTCCCGACAGAAGGGATATAGAATGAAGTGACACATTAGTTATTAGTTTGGTGTATCAGTTACTGAGTAATATTACACTATCCAGTAATGACATTTTACCAGGAATATACATCAAGAGCAAATAGTTTCATTTGGGAACTAATTTCACTTTGTGAATTCATCAAGGAATAAAATCAAACTTTTCTTTTTATCATGATCGAGTTTCGTCCAAACTTGATCGAGTCGTTGCTTTAGTTCCATATCGTGACTTGTCACATAATTAGGTTGCATGTCATCAAAGTTGAAATCATCCATACAGCCAATAAAGAACCAACTTATCGGTGTCTTCAAAGCAACCGCAATTGTGATCAAATGAGCAATATTGATCTTATTTGTCCCGCGCTCATAGCGAGAAAGTTGTTGCTGCGAAATATCAATAGACTCCGCCAGCTCAGCTGCGGTTAATCCTACCTCCTTACGTCTGGCCTGAATACGCTGTCCTACCAGCTTATCCGCTGATTCTGCCACGAGCTTAACCATTACATGATCTCCAGTACGTCCATAAAAGGAAGTCTGGGGCCTTTTTACTCTTGCATGAACATCACTAATGGACATAAAATCAATATAAATTCCATTTATAGACCTTTTACGGAAGGGAAATTGGCCAATCAGGTCGTAAACGTGGCTTGTCATCCCACGTGTTGATAGATGGCTGGTTAGGGAGAGCATTGTGGCAACCACCATTAGTGAAATAACGGACTGTTTTGAGTACTTTTTCAGCTCCCTTTACCGGCGCGAATTTGTCAAAACATTGCGTCTGAATGAATGTAGCGAGCGTGAACTACTGCCATTAGTACGTTGCTATTTACTGGGCTGGTTTGCGGATAACTTCTCGCCGGAAGTAAAAAGCAAACTACCAGGAACGGTATCCGGTCATGGCTTTATTGATTTTGTCATTGACGATGTGGCCGTTGAATTTGCCGTCCGTAAACCAACAGCAGCTCGTTCGAATGTCTCCGCAACTGTGAATAGCACTGAGGTGAAGAAATTAATGAAGCACGACGGCAAAGCCCTGCTTGTCCTGTTCGACTTCTCTATTACACCCTACTCGGAAGCCCAGATTCAGGCTTTTCGCGACTGGCCTTCTCTCGGTCGTGGCAATCACAAAAAGTCAGCGTTTAATGTCGCCTATTTTTATATAGAAAAACGCAGACCGCTGACATTCGGTAAAATCACCAAAAATATTCGTATTAATTGACAAGGAAAAACGATGAAAAGAGTCATTTTAGCCACCCTGATATTGAGCACATCTACACAGGTTAACGCTGCGGAATACGTTAAAAAGAATGGATATTTTGAAATAACGAATCATAAAGAGTCTGCCGAGTTTTCAATTAACTCATCAACACCGGATGGATCAGGAGTATGCAACATGGAAGGGAATGCAAGTGCAATTTCAGCCAGCACGGGGCAGAGAAAACGTTGGTTTTGGAACGATTCTTCAAGCCAGTGTGTAGCTGTTATCAGTGAATTATCGACGGGAGGAGCGACAGTTATGACTAAAGATTGCGAGGATTACTGTGGGAGTTCAGCAGCAGGCACTATGGATGGAGTGTATAAACCAAAATGAAAGACAGCCAGAGCATATCCCCTAACAGAATCAAAATTACAGAAACAATCAAGAACGAAAATGATGCACCCACTGACCTCTTTCATGAACAGACCCTTGAGTTAATTTTCAATGAAGGATTAAAAGTCGTCAAGGTAAGTACTGTACAGCATCATTTTAGAATAGGTTACAACCGGGCCGCTAATATTCTTGAGAAAATCAGAAATTCAAATTAAAACCATGATTAAAAACACAAGAGAAAACCATATGTTTAAAATTTTCATTAGTTTAGTTATTGCTTTTATTCTCTCTGGGTGCAACGAAAATACACCTAAATGCAGCAGTAACGATGCAAAGAACTTAGTTATTGATATCTCACGTAAGGAGATCGAAAAATCACTAAAACTGGATACGGACGTATCAATTTCCGTAAATAACGTCAGGACACTGAGCCACGATTCAAAGTTAGATGTGTATCAGTGTGCGGCTGATCTGACGTTCAGTAAGCCTGATTTAAAGCAGGACATTCCCATTACTTATCGAATTCAAAAAACTGATGAAGGTAAAGGCCAGTTTTATATTAATGTTTATGGTTTGTAGTTTTGCATGGCTCTTAAAATCAAAAGACATTAAAACGATACCTACATGACATTGTTAATTATACACTCAAATGATTCGGGTGTATAATTACGCTAGAAAGTAGTTTAACTCCCTCCACCCAATATATAAAAGCGATAAACTGTATCGCCACGGATAATCTAGACACTTCTGAGCCGTTAATAATATAGGTTATCATATTCAGCCGGTGGCATCTGCTCGCTCGAACCATGCTGACGTTTACTGTTATAAAACATTTCGATGTAATCAAAAATATCGCTTCTGGCTTCGTTTCTCGTTCCGTAGATCTTTTTCTTAATCCGTTCGCGTTTCAGTAGCTGGAAAAAACTCTCAGCAACCGCGTTGTCGTGGCAGTTACCGCGACGACTCATGCTGCTTTCAAGATTGTGTGATTTCAGGAACGACTGCCACTCATGGCTCGTGTATTGACTGCCCTGATCAGAGTGAACCAGTACCTGTTTTTGAGGATTACGCCTCCACACCGAGCCGATAACTTTTCGGGAGAACAGATCAACCACCACGGCCAGATAGAGGCGGCCTTCGTGGGTTCGGAGTAGAGTAAGAGGCAGGGCGTAGTCGGACTATTTCCCTGCCTCTCCTCTCCGAACCGGACGTGCACCTTTCAGCGCATCCGGCTCTCCATTTAAACGCTGGCGAACGCCATTGCCACTTCAGTGTAGCGCGATGTATAGGTGTTTCTGGCATCGGTCCTCAGGTAAGGGTTACCTTCAAGCAGACGCCAGCGGAACAGCTTCTTGCCTTGCCCGACCAGCCGGTACAGGATTTCACCGTTGAGCTTACCGTGGTTGGTTTTACCAAATACAACCCACGTTTTACTCTGACCCGGTTTCGGTGGTTTACACCACCACCTCATCAGGTACGCGATTCCTTTACGGTATTTTCGGGCCAGCCAGTGAGCCAGCTTCCAGAACACCACACGGTCGATATAACTGAACACGCTGGCCTTAAAATCAACGAACTGATAGAACGCAGCCCAGCCTTTCAGCTTCCGGTTGAGCATCTCAACCATATCGATTTTGCTTTCACTGTAATTGCCTGATAACAGTGCCGTTAGTGACGCGGCGAAGTTTCTGCCTTTTTCCTTCGGGATGGTCGAAACCACCCGCATATCACCATAACGACTGCGTTTGCGGATGATCCTGTGTCCCAGAAAGATAAAACCGTCATTAACATGGGTGATACGGGTCTTGCCCATGTTTAGCCTGAGTTTCAGGCTGTCTTCGAGTACACCACGACACTCTTCCCTGATGGCTTCTGCCTAAGCTTTGGTGCCTTTGACGATAAGCACAAAATCATCTGCATATCGGCAGTAAGCCACGGCAGGTTTCCATTGCCAGTTTTATCTGACAGCAGTACTTCGGCCCCGCTGGATGCTGTTATTCCAGTACCAGCGATCCTTTCGCGCTTTTCCGCTCAGGTAGCGTTTATCCAGATACTGGTCGAATTCATTGAGCATGATATTCGACAGCAACGGAGATATTACGCCCCCTTGCGGTACGCCCTCACTGGCTGCCCGAAAGAGACCGACATCAACATGTCCCGCCTTGATGGTTTTCCACAGTAGAGTCATAAAACGTGTGTCATTGATCCTGCGGCGTACGGCCTTCATCAGCAGGCGATGATGTACGGTGTCGAAGTAACTGGAGAGGTCGCCTTCAATCACCCAGCGCCCCCGTGTTTCCCCGCCATCGGTGAGCTGTAATTTCACCGTGCGGATCGCGTGGTGGACGCTGCGTTCAGGTCGGAAGCCATACGAGAGAGTATGAAAATCACTCTCCCATATCGGCTCCATTGCCATCAGCATGGCCCGCTGTACAATGCGATCCCGCAGTGTAGGGATACCCAGTGGCCGCAGTTTGCCGTTGCTTTTAGGGATATAAACCCGTCTGGCTGGCATAGGTTGGTAGTGACCCGAGAGAAGTTTTTCGCTGAGCCTTTGCAGCTCAGCAGTCAGTCCGGCCTGCAGCTTTGCTTTGTTCACACCGTCAACGCCGGGGGTTTGTGCCCCCTTAGATGAAAGTGTGATCCGCGCCGCTACAGCCAGCCATTCTTGTTGCGTTATCAGACGCAGCAGCCGTTCAATCCGTCGGGACGGGTCAGTTGCTGCCCATGTGGCAAGCTTGCGTTGCATTTCGCTGATTATCAAAGGTCTTCATCTCACTGGGTCAGTTAATCCACTTCGCAAACACATTTAAACTGCTCCCCTTCGCCATGTAATGGGCTTTCCCCATTGCGAAATACTACGGAAGCTCCGCCAGTCAGCGCGTCATCGGAGCCATGCCCCCTTAACATCCGTCACTGACCTTCCCCGGTTCACCTGTCTGGACTCAGACATACTGAGGAGGCTGCCCGTCGCACTCTTTGTCCTTACTTGCCGCAAGTTGGCAGAAGTCAGCAGTGCGAGCGTGTTAGGCACTGCTGTCCCGGTGTTCTGCTTACATATCAAAAAACACTTTTGACCGACACGGCATATCTATCAGTGTCAGTTCCTTCTGCACGGCCTGTCAGATCACATAGGCCGTGGTGACATTTTCAACCCACAGAGGCGGATTAACGGGTTTATGTTCTTCAGCCTTTCAGTACTCAACCTTGAGGATCATCTCGGCTTAGTGATCTCACCTCAATCCCCGTTGTCAGCGGGTTACATCACCCTGCGTGCATGCCGCAGGTCACTGCCGCTCAGGTTCTCCGCCGTCACACCCGGCAGGATTGTAGGGTTCCTCGTCATGAGTTACCGGTTCAATATTCCAGACAGACTCGTGGTTCATTTGTGCCTCCATGCTCGCCCTGAACTCCGGGCACACTGTAGGTCATGTCCGTCACCCAACTCACATCCGGCGAGTCCGGATTGAATTGACGCTGGAGCCTGTTGGATGCAACGATGCTGTCTTTGCGTGCCCGTGGGCCACGGTACCCGACCTGAGCTTTTATTCCGGCACGCTTCATCAGTCGCCAGACCCGGTTCACTCCGCACTGCTGTCCGGTATAACGAAGATCGAGATGGATCTTGCGATAACCATAGACGCAGCCAGATTCAAACCAGAACTGCTTGATCTGCCCGGTCAGCATCTGGTCTGCTGGTGACGCTGTGAATATGACTGCTGAAGCCAAAAATAAAATCCACCAGGATGGACATCCAGAACCCAACAGAGCAAACGAACAGGCCAGCAACATCTGTTGTCGCGGATAAAGGCGTACCTTAGTCGGAAAGCTTTGCGAAGTACGCCGCGGCTTTTTTGATATGTCTCGTTCGTCGGTAACCCGCTTCAGCTCTTTCTGTAGGTGGCGGATCTCGGCCTGAGCATCTGACTTTTCATTATTAGTGGGAGAATCCGAACCGTATTTCTTTATCCAGGCGTAAAAGCTGTGGGTGGTGACATCGAGACGTGTTGCAACGCTGGAAACAGAATGACCACGATCAACAACCTGTTTGACTGCTTCAATTTTAAACTCTTCAGGATAACGCTTACCGCTCATGGACACCTTTCTTTAAGTCATCTAAAATGACTCAGAGGTTTCTGTTAAACCCGTGGCGGTTCAGTATATTTAAACGCTTTACCTCATTGGTAGTGGAATTCTTTAAGGAAAAGTTTGTCTGGGCCAAGAAGAAGCCAGCACCTGTTTCCGTGGATGCTCAACATGATAGAAGCATTGCTGAAAACTACGTGTTTGATAAAGTGAAGGGTATCTATGTGCCACGCGTGGAGCATAAGAGACGAGCCAAGTTTAACAATGATAATTACAAGCCTACCTTTTATGAGGTCAAACGTTTTCCAACTCGTCCACAGCACGCAAAACCTATAACAGATAGCATTATTGATCTGAAAGCATCTATACCAATAGTTCAAATGAGAAAACGAAATTCGCTGAAACTAAGACCTCCGGGTTACAGAGATAGAAAATGATCGCCAAAGATAAATTTTTTTATCAATCCGATCATAACGTGTATTAAAATGAACAAATGACATGCTAAGATAAAGAACCACAATATTATTAACGCGGCGATTCTCAGATAAAGTATTTAACTGCCATAAAGAATATTAAAATCATCATCCTCTGATGAAAAAATTAAACCCCTCGTGCTTTCAGAGCAAAAAGTAGAGAATGAGAAAAATTTTTAATTTCATGTAATATCGTGATAACTCTTTTCACAAGGATAATAAACGGGAGGATATCATTTTATCCATTGACCCTAATCATTAGCTATGATAAATAGAAGCAAATTCAATACCACTCAAGGATGTTGTAATGGACAGTATTTATTTTGATGAAAATAACATGGCCCGTATTAAAGCCTTAATGAAAGTTAAAGGTCATGCTCTCTCCTATAACATAGGAAATATCAATTCATATTTTAGTCATTTTAGTAATGTTGTTGATATTCCCTTGTCATATATTATTAACGATGAAATCTCCAATTCTTTACATAGAGGCCCTATAACACAGTTACTAACAGAATGTCTTGCTTGTCAAGATGACGAAATCTCCACAAGTGTTATGGATATGAAAGATTTATTCGTAAATAGGGCTGATTTTCTTGTTGGCAGTTTACTTCTAGATTTTAACGTCAATGCATTTTCCACATTCGAGCGTTGGATGTGTAGCGCATACGACTTCATTAAACCGAAATATCAATCCTCAAACACAAAAAAGAAAAAATTAATTAAATACATCAAAAAATATAATCTAACAGTAAGTATGGAAGTAAACGATGAAACAAAAACCAACCCTGTAGAGAATGAAGCAACAAATGATCATGTTGAAAATGAAAGAAATCTTATCCTATCAAAGATAATGAATGAATGTAGTAATTATGAATCCTCAATGGAAAAAATAAAATTCGTACTAAAAAAAGTCGCTGAGAAATATGAACCATACAAAACTCGAAAACAAGACCTTGAGCTAATAGAGTTTTTGTCCAAAGTAAGAAATACAGTGCATACCGGAGGGTTCAACTTAACTAACAATAACTACTCGATAACTATTTCTGATGAGGTATATACTTTGAATTCTGGTGAAGGATTTAAATCGAAAAATCATGCACAGTCAATTATTTTATGGAACAAAATAATTGACATATACACATATGTATATGTATTTATAAATGAAAACTTTCCGCAAAAAAGCTATGATGGGATCCTTTACAACGTAGTTCTAGAAGATGATGAATAATAAAAAGCGCAAGGTACTGTTTGCTCAGGCAATACACCGGAATGCTATGCAAAAGCGCACCACAACCCCGCCAGAGAGTGCAAACAGATAATGGACAAAAAAGCATGCTTTCATCATATATAGCAGGAAAGCGAAGCGAAGCCGCTTTTCAAAACCTACATTTGGCACGACGAGAATAAGAGAACGATTCAAGCATTTGGACAACAGTCTAAGGCCATTAACAGCATAAACATGCTGATACCATTGCAATAATTTTGAGTTTTTAACGCCAACGCTGGGGAAGTCATTGCGGCTTCATTTGAATTTAAGCATTCAGGGAATTCTTCCCTGAATGCTTAAAGATTAACTATTTTTTAATCTGAGTCGCTGCTGCTTTTTTTGCTAAATCTAAAAGAAGCTCTAAATCTGCTCGAAATTCATCAGGATTTGGTAACGCTGTCTGTTTGTATGCAGGTTGATCATGAGCATCAGTAATACGGTGGCATTTTGACCAGAGTTCAGAAATCGCAATACAACATTCTCGCTCAAGCCCACTTAATTTATGTAAATTGCCAACTCCTATAATTTCACTGAATCTAACCACAATCCCAGAAAATATCACATCTTCAACCATTTTCTCAACCGTTGATCTCATACGGCTATATAACCTTCGCATCGAGTTGTCTTGCTCAGCACTGGGATATACAGGCCAAGGATCTAATTGCCTAGATTCTTGTTTTAACTTTTCAACTCTAGCTTTATAGCTGACCTTGTCCCAAGGTAAACCATCATAAACGCAGCCTGAAAAATCTCCAGTCCATTGCAGGTGATGTATTAAACTATCAACATTATTTTTCTCGGTAGCAAATATTAACTCGCTCAAAAAAGCGATGTCATGCGTGAGGATTATTACTTGCCGATTTTTTGCTTCTTCAACCAATCTTGTTGCTACCCGTCTTCTTCTATGATGGTCAAGTGAAGAGACTGGATCATCAAAAATTATCCCACATGAATTGTTGGCGAGATTTAATTCAGCTAAAAAAGATGCTAACGATACAGCTCTCTGTTCTCCTTCACTCAAAATTAAATCTACCTTATTTGCGACAGGTATATCCAAAAGTAAACTATAAAAAACCTTCCCCTTAGAAACTCTTGGTTTGAGAACTGTTTTTATATGAGAAACACCTAATTTAGAAAACTCTTCATCCAAATCTTTTTTTAAAGCATTACTTATTATTGAATTTGCAAACAACTTAGATTTATCTGATACTTTTTTTGATATTGCTGAAAAGCTAATAGAATTAAGAGTGTTATATAACTTTAACCTACCAACTAAGGAATTTAAGCCATCTAATTTCTCCGCAAGCATAATTCGCGCTTTGAGTTCTTTACTTTCCTTTATTAGAGCGTCAATCTTCCTCTTTTTAGATGCCTGCTTATATAACCTTGCTTCACGTAACTTGCTAGCAGCCAGAAGCCTTAGCTCTGAAATTGGATTATAATCAAGTTGGATACTCACGAAGTTCTTACTGTCAATCATTGAAAGCATCGCAGTCTTTGTATTGATAATATCTTCTTGATACTTACTAACTCTTTCAATTAATTCTCTATGCTCATTACCAATTTCAATATGTATTGCAGCATTAAAACTAAAATCAAGGGTAGCAGTATATATTTTTTCTCTAGCTGTTTTTAGTGTGGATTTTCTTTCATCTAATAATTTAGATATATCATCATTAATAAACTCATTGAAGCGTAACATTCTATCAGTTGCTTCGGATATAGGTTGCTGGCATAAAACACATTTTGCATCACTACCAACAGAGGGGAAGTCATGGTCTGGATAAGCACAACTGAGTGAGTATTTTTTGGCGGACAGAAATAAATCCCTCCAGATATTTTCACCAGTTTTAGGCAATAAATCATCTCCGGCCGCAAGTTTTTGCGCTGATTCATTTAATGCCTTTTCTGCATTAGTAACGCCTTCAATCAACGTTTTAAGCCTTGTCATGGCCGCGTTATTTATAAACTTACTTTGATTATTGATCCTAACGCAAAGCTCTTTTATGTGCGATACACTTTTTAGTAATTCTTTATACTTTTCCTCAGGATTTTTTTCTGCCAGAACTTTATCTAGTTCTTTATCTCTACTTAGCTCAAGATCACTTAAAGTGGCCAAATCTCTTAATTTTACAGTATCTGTATTATGATCCAATACTTTACATATATCAGATACAATAGTGCCATCTGTAAACACTTGAGTTATTTCTTTATTTAAATCTATAGTTTTAGCCTCGGCTAAAATTTTTGCTGCTAATTTAGGAATTATTGTGTTTGCAAACCCCTCAAGAATATCGAGACCGCGAGGTAAATAAGCAGCCTCGCCTTCTTTCAGATATGATGATGCACAAAGAGTATCAAAAACACTAATTGACGACAATAATTCTGGGGAGGGGGAATTATAAGACCATTGTAAATCGTGTTCTTTCCCATTCAGAGAAATTTTAAATTTCCCGTTAGGTATATTGGATGAATACCCAGGCAGGTTTACATTAGGGAGTATCGCACCACCTTTATCTCGTGCTCTACATGCGTGCTTGAGAACTCGTCCGTATCCTGATTTTCCCGCACCATTCATACCATAAATTATGGTAATCCCATTATCACAGAATGCAATTTTTTGGTCAGGTGCAATCCTGTTCACGTGAACAAGACCGCTTAGTTCTTTAATCTTAATGACTTGATCATTAACCGCCGAAACCGGAATATGATCCTCATTTAAGGGGAGAGGTTCTAATTTATCGGTGGGCAATATTTTATTTTCAATCTTTATCAATTCCAATAATTCTTCATAATCACTATCCTCCAATGAGGGAGAAGCCAATTGTCTCCTTAAGCAGTCTCTTGCCCAGAGGGGGAGCTCGGAACCAGACCATTTCAATATTTCCTGTAAGACATCCATGATAGCCTCTAACAGTTATTTTTATAGATAAGAATTGCCACCTATCTTTCACATAATAGCGCTGATAGAAAATTTCAAAAGCAATTCATAAGGTTAGACTGTATCGCATCCGCCGAAGACATTGGAATAAAGAAGAACACGCTCTTCAATTTAACTTAACTTTCTCATAAACATCGACATATTCGACACCATTATGTTTTAAGTGAAGAATTCATTTAACGCAACCGAAAGCATATTAAACTGAGTCTATTCTTTCACATTTTCTTCTAACCTACAGATTATTCTGGCTTTGTTGAATAAATCTAACTTTTATTCAGCCTCATATCACGCCTTATCCTGACAATTCAGGCAATCCCATGGCAAAGCATAAGTCCAGAATAACCAACTGGAAGACCTACAACAAAGCCCTTATCAACTGTGGCTCCATCACCTTCTGGCTGGACGATGAAGCAGTTAATACATAGTACGAAACTGCAACACAGTCATCACGGGGACGACCTCAACGCTATTCTGACATTGCCATCACCACCGTCCTGGTGATTAAAAGTGTATTCCGGCTCTCCATGCGGGTTACTCAGGGTTTTATTGACTCCATTTTTGCTCTGATGGATGCCCCGCTGCGCTGCCCGGACTACAGCAGCGTCAGCAAGGGGGCAAAGTCGGTTAACGTCAGTTTTAAAGCGCCCACCCGAGGTGAGATCGCCCACCTAGTGATTGATTCCACCGGACTGAAGGTCTTCGGTGAAGAATCGGCTAAAACCTTCCCGAACTCGATTCTCTGCCTTTCCCGTGAATTTCCCCCGCGCTTGTAGCGAATATATTTTTCACATAACTCGCTCATTTTCACCGAGTAGTTTTTACAATTTACATACTCATTCTCCGGCAACGATGGGGACAATCTTGCAGTGGGTATTGCTTTTGGCTTCTCAGGAGTTGCAGGAGATGGTGAGGGGCTATATGACAGCCAAAACAATCGTAAGCGCTCGACTTGCACACGATGAATTATTAGTGAAGCAGGCGAGATTTCGACATCGGGAAAGTCAACGAACCATGTGTCTTTGGATGAAGCCTATGAGGATTTAAAAGTGGTTTCTACGTCTAGCGGCTCGCCAGCGATAATCTGACGTAATATACGTGAAGTAACAAAGGCTGGATATAACCGTTCAGAGAACCTCTGATCCCGATGTTAATGGCACTATCGATGATAAATCTGGAAACCTCAGGATCGTCCTTATCAACGAGTGAAAGGTCTTCTACATAGTAAGCAGGACGCCCATCAGCAAGCCAAAACAGCCGGATATTCGTATCAAGCAGGTGCTGAGTGACGTGTTGTAGGGAAGCTCTCGTCAAACTGCAAAATTCAGCGAGGCTGATCATTCCTTCTCCAGCCAAAGCAGGCGCACTGCTTACCAACTTTTCTCTATCAAATTTTTGATACTCATCCAGACATCGCTGCCAGACAACCAATAGACCTGCGGCAATCGCTCTGGCTTTTCTAATGTCGTTTGTTTCTGTTGAAGCATGGATCTCACGCTGTCCCGTGTAGGACTGTATCGGGCGGGAACTGCATTACGGACAACATAAATACCGCTGCTAAAGCGATACAGATTATCACCTTGAGCCATCGGCTGTATGACCTCTATGTAGTAGAGGCTACGCGATCTCATTCTGAATGAATTTAATTTCAATTAAATCAATTGCATGTGAGTTATTGGTGCGATAATAGGAGTCAAACCTAAGACCTTCGCATTACGAAAGCGAGCCAGCACAAGAATGAGTACAGCAATGAGTACGCGTAATATATTAACTTATTAATATAATGTTTATCAGTAATTTATAACTTTAATCACGGTTCAACGTCTGATTTTTTCATGCGGTTTTAGCAACCCCATAAAACCTGACAGACTCGCTAAGACCCACGCACTGGCGTGGGTTTTTCTTTTTAACGCTCTTACAGTAGTGTCTGTCAGCATATTCCCGCAACGCCGGGATCATGGCCTAAAAGTTTACTGTTTTAGCTTCGCTTTTCTTCTGCAAAAGCCGCCAAAAGAATCTGAAGCTACCTGAGCGCACCCTCTTCTCCTTCTCTTCACCTGAAACGGCACCTGTTCAGCCACGGATAAACTGCGCCTCACACTGCCGGGCGATTTCCCACAGTCTGTTTCGAATAACCTGCTTAAGCTGCAGAGTGGACTGCGACTGAGGCTGGTCACGGCGGCTGATCAGCATCACTTCAAACGGCAGAGGTTGTGCTATGGGCAGCAGTTTTAACTGTTCGGCATAGCGGCAGGCGGTGAAGAGATCCACGACGCCCATGCCGCCGCCTGCCAGCACCATATCCGCAATGACAGAATAGGTTTTAATCGACAACGACACGGCGGGGTTCAGTTTTTTATCGCGCAGCGCACGATGAAGTACGCGTCCAAGCGGATCCTGCGCCTGCATCATCAGTAAATTATTGTTGCACAACCACTCCAGCGTAACGGGTTCATGCCAGTGATGAGTGAGCGGTAGCAGCGCCACCATGGAGGAC
>Ga0105244_10001274_pt1 | contig 20663 bp, 22 predicted proteins | sample KBSM44metaG_FD_80423 | JGI IMG/M metagenome (GOLD analysis project Ga0105244, IMG submission 80423) | Miscanthus rhizosphere microbial communities from Kellogg Biological Station, Michigan, USA - KBS M4-4 metaG | ecosystem: Host-associated > Plants > Roots > Rhizosphere > Soil | place... | reverse complement strand
GCCTACCGCAACCGCGACTTCTGCTGGTGGCTGGGCGTGCTGGGCGAATGGGACCAGGCGGCAATGAAGCCCGGCCGCGAGCACGTGACCATTGCGGTCAGCGGCGCACACGGCGGCAAGACCATCGACTTCCGTGAACTGGCCCAGCAAGGCATGACCCTGGTTGGCCTGACCCAGGCATTCAATGGCAACGTCGCCTCGTTCCAGCCGAACCTGGTGGAAAACCTCGCACGCGGCGATGAGAACTACCTGGCCCTGCTGGACGCCGCCGATACCTATATCGAGCGCAACGGCCTGGACCTGCCGCTGGAACCCGAAGCCCGCCGGGTGTTTCCCGACGCAGACTGCATCAAAAACCCGATCCTGGAATTGGACCTGGCCAAGGCCGGTGTTACCTCGATCATCTGGGCCACCGGTTTTGCCGTGGACTACAGCTGGCTGAAAGTCGCAGCCTTCGACGAGGCCGGCAAGCCCCGGCACCAACGCGGCGTGTCCAGCGAGGCCGGAGTCTACTTCCTCGGGTTGCCGTGGCAGTCGCGCCGTGGCTCGTCGTTTATCTGGGGGGTGTGGCACGACGCCAAATACGTGGCCGACCACATCGCCATCCAGCGCCAATACCTTGAATACCGCGAAGCCGCCCCGGTGGTTCGCCAGTCCCCTGTCAGCGCCTGATCACTTATTGCCGGAGTTTTTTTGATGCCTACTCACACTCGCATCCGCATGTTCAACACCAAGGAAACCTACCCCAACCAGAGCCTGGACAACGACCTGTGCCAGGCCGTGCGCGCCGGCAACACCGTGTATGTGCGCGGCCAGGTAGGCACCGATTTCGAGGGCAACCTGATCGGCCTCGGCGATCCGCGTGCCCAGGCCGAACAGGCGATGAAAAACGTCAAGCAACTGCTGGAAGAAGCCGGCTCCGACCTGTCGCACATCGTCAAGACCACCACCTACCTGATCGACCCGCGCTACCGCGAGCCGGTGTACCAGGAAGTCGGCAAGTGGCTCAAGGGCGTGTTCCCGATCTCCACCGGGTTGGTGGTGTCGGCCCTCGGCCAGCCGCAGTGGCTGATGGAAATTGATGTGATCGCGGTTATTCCCGAATAAGGAGCGCCACCATGACCTTTTCAATCGTCGCCCGTTGCGCCGAGACCGGCCAGCTAGGCATCGCCATCAGCTCATCGAGCATTGCCGTAGGTGCCCGCTGCCCATGGCTGCGGCCCGGCGTGGGCGCGGTGTCGACCCAGAACATCACCCTGCCGGCCCTGGGCCCGGACGTGCTCGATTGGCTGGAACAGGGCCTGGCCCCGGCTGAAGCCATCGATAAAGCATTGACGAGCAACGGCTACAGCCAATACCGGCAACTGACGGCGATTGATCACCTGGGCCGCACCGTGCATTTCAGCGGCAGTGAAACCTTGGGCACCCACCATGCGGTCTCCGGTGAGCAGTGTGTGGCGGCAGGCAACATGCTCGCCGACCGCACGGTGATCCAGGCCATGGTCACGGCGTTTGAAAGCGGCGAAGGCCAATTGGCGGATCGCCTGTTGGCCGCGATGCACGCCGCCATCGCCGCCGGTGGCGAAGCCGGCCCGGTGCACTCGGCGGCGCTGGTGGTGGTGGGCGAGCTGACCTGGCCGATCATCAACCTGCGGGTGGATTGGGCCGATGAGCAACCTATCGCCGCGCTGCAAAAACTCTGGGATGCCTACTGCCCGCAAGTGCAGGACTACATCGACCGCGCCCTCGCCCCGGATCGGTCGCCGGGCTACGGCGTGGCCGGAGACGACCGATGAGCCGCAGCCGCCAACTGCTGCAGACGCTGGTGGGGTTCGACACCACCAGCCGCGAGTCGAACCTGCAGTTGATCGAGTTCGTGCGCGCTTACCTGGCCGGTTTCGGCGTGGCCAGCGAGCTGATCTACAACGAGGAACGCAGCAAGGCCAACCTGTTCGCCAGCATCGGCCCGGCTGAGTTGCCGGGGATTGTGCTGTCGGGCCATACCGACGTGGTGCCAGTGGATGGGCAGCCGTGGACGCTGCCGCCCTTTGAGCTGACCGAACGCGACGGCAAACTGTTTGGCCGTGGCACAGCGGACATGAAGGGCTACATCGCCTGCGTGCTGGCGCTGGTGCCAGCGTTGGTCGAGGCGACTTTGCGCCTGCCGGTGCATATCGCGCTGTCGTATGACGAGGAAGTCGGTTGCCTGGGTGTACGTTCGTTGCTCGCCGTACTGGAGCAACGGCCGGTGAAACCGATGCTGTGCATCATCGGCGAACCGACCGAACTCAAGCCGGTGCTGGGCCACAAGGGCAAGCTCGCCATGCGTTGTGACGTGCATGGCGAGGCGTGCCATTCGGCGTATGCGCCTTACGGGGTGAATGCGATTGAACACGCCGCTGACTTGATAGGTGAACTGGGGCGGATTGGGCAGCGGCTGCGAGACACCCGGGATGCGCGGTTTGACCCGCCGTTCAGCACCGTGCAGACAGGGGTGATCAGCGGCGGCAAGGCCTTGAACATCGTGCCGGCCGATTGCCGGTTTGATTTCGAGGTGCGGGCGTTGCCGTCCCAGGACCCAGGCGAAGTGGCGATTGAACTGAAGGCGTACGCCGAACAACACGTATTGCCGCGCATGCAGGCGGTGAGCGCGCAGAGTGCAATCCGCTTTACCGAACTGTCGGCGTACCCCGGCTTGGTCACCGACGAGCGCAGCCAGGCGGCGGAGTTGATTGCAGCGTTCTCGGGCTCGCGGGATTTTGGCACCGTGGCGTTTGGCACCGAAGGCGGGTTGTTTGACGCCAAGGGCATTCCCACGGTGGTGTGCGGGCCTGGGAGCATGGACCAGGGGCATAAGCCGGATGAGTTTGTGAGGGTGGAACAGCTTCAAGGCTGCGATGAAATGCTGCAGCGGATGCTGGATTCGATCCGCACCTGAGCCGAACACCGGCCCGTCACTCAATGCAAAACCCTGTGGGAGCCGGGCTTGCCCGCGATAACGGTATAACGGTCATATGCTGGTTGACTGATACAGCGCGATCGCCGGCAAGCCGGCGCCTACATGGGTTGGTGTTGGCCTGTAAGCGAAATGTCTCGATTCACTTGCCAAATGCCGCTCAGGAACCGAGCGCATTGACCCAACCACCCACGAAAGCGGCTCATTTGCCACCCAAAATCCAACCATTTCGTGGGTATTTCTATGTCCGGTATTTCATCTCTTTCGTCTAGCACGAGCCCCCTACCCCTTCAGGCCGCACCTGAAGCGCTGCGCATGCGCCCCGCGCCGGGCACGACAGATACGTCAAACGCTCGATTCACGGTGACATTTAGTGATCAGTTCGAAGCCAAGGAAATTTTCACTGAACTGGCCAGAAAGAAAGCCATTGGTGTAGAACTCAAGTCCGACGACTTGGATTACCTTGACTTGGGTGATGGGGCACAACTGCATGTGACCTTCGATTTCCGTTTCAAACCCAATGGCCCCAACGGCACCTTCAGCCCTGCCTTGCAGATGAGAATCGACGACTTTCGCCGAGAGTTCCAACAGGAGCTGCAGCAGGCGGGTATCCGGAACTACGCCCCAGAAAGCTGACAGTTGCCCCACCGTGACACATGCCTGAAACGCCTTCCCCGTAGGAGCCGGCTTGCCGGCGATGGCGGTGCCTCAGCCAGCACAGTGGTTGGCTGACATACCGCTATCGCTGGCAAGCCAGCGCCTACAGGGGATTTGTGTTAGCCGAGAAGTCTTGCGAGTTCTTCACGGCAGTAATCCACAAACAATTGCACCGGTTTGGTCAGCGGCGCCCGCCGCAGCCACACGGCCGACAAACCCGAGCCGGTCACGGTCTCGGCCAACGGCACGCACACCACCTTCTGCCCGTCGTAGGTGTACTCGGTGAACGGCTTGGTCACCAGGATCGAAAACCCGAACCCGCGCCCCACCATCCCCCGCACCATCTCGATGGACGGCGAGCTGAACACAATATTCGGCGTCAGCCCGCGCTCTTCAAAGATGCTCACGAAGTACGTGCGGCTTGGCAGTACGTCGAGCAAGATCATCGGTTCCAGCACCAGGTCCGCCAGCGAGACCTTGGCCTGTTGTGCAAAACGGTGATCAGCCGGCAGCAACGCGTAAGGCTGCTGCGGCGGCATCAGCGGCGTGGTTTCGATGGTGCCGCCCAGGTCGTGCTCGAACAGCATCGCCACGTCGATACTGCCCGCCGTCAGCGCCTGCACCAGCTCTTGCTGTTCGCCGTCGCGGATGCGGATTTCCACCCCTGGCCAGAGCGCCTTGAACCCGGCGATCAGGCGCGGCAGGTACAACGGCGCCACGGTTTCAAAGCAGCCGATATCGATCTGCCCGGCCACCACATCGTTGTCGGCCAGGGCGTTCTGCTCGAACTCGTGGGCCACCCGCAACAGCTCCAGCGCCTTGCGATAAAACCGCGCGCCGCTGGGCGTCAGCGACACGCCCTGGGCGTGATGGCGGATAAACAGCTGCACGCCAAAACTGTCTTCCAACTGCTTGATGGCGGTAGAGACCGACGGCTGCGCGATATAGAGCTTGCGCGAGGCCTCGGCGACGCTGCCGCACTCGGCCGTTGTGACAAAATATCTGAGTTGGCGCAGGTTGTAGGCAGCCATCAGGACCTCCAGAAACGCGGGACTTCGCCCATAGACACAGGTAGGCAACATACCGGAGCACGCTCACGCGCGAGCTATATTTTTTAAGGTCTATAGCAACAAACTTACTAATTTACCTCCCTGCGCCCATTGCAGATGATCACTCCAACAACAAAGCGCCCGCCCGTGCGGCGCACAGCGAAGTACGTCAACGTACTCACCTTGCCTTGGAGCTCGTCATGGTTACCACTGCAACATCCTCCGCCCCGCTCATCGAAAAACACACGATAGGATACGTGCCCCCGGAAGATCGCCATGGAAAGGTAAGAGACCTGTTCACCCTGTGGTTCGGCGGCAACATCGCACCGCTGCCGATCGTCACCGGCGCATTGGGTGTGCAACTGTTCCACCTGAACCTGCTATGGGGCATCGTCGCGATCCTCGTCGGCCACCTGGTCGGCGGCGTGCTGATGGCGTTGCACTCGGCCCAGGGCCCGCAAATGGGCATCCCGCAGATGATCCAGAGCCGCGCCCAGTTCGGCTCCCTCGGCGCCCTGCTGGTGGTGGTGATCGCCGGCGTCATGTACATCGGTTTCTTCGCCTCCAACATCGTGCTGGCGGGTAAATCCCTGCACGGCGTGGTCGACAGCGTGCCGGTGCCCGTAGGCATCGTGATCGGTGCCATTGGCTCGGGCATCATCGGCATCATCGGCTACCGCTTCATCCACGTGCTCAACCGCATCGGCACCTGGGTGCTCGGCGCCGGCATTGTGCTGGGCTTCGGCTACATCTTCACCCACGTACAGACCACGGACTTCCTGACTCGCGGCGAATTCAACATTTCCGGCTGGTTGGCAACCGTGTCGTTGGCGGCCTTGTGGCAGATCGCCTTCGCCCCCTACGTGTCGGACTACTCCCGCTACCTGCCGGCCGACGTACCGGTGGCGTCGACCTTCTGGACCACCTACCTGGGCTCTGCCCTGGGCTCCAGCCTGGCCTTCATCTTCGGCGCCGTTGCCGTGCTCGCCACGCCCGTGGGCATGGACACCATGGACGCCGTCAAACTGGCCACCGGCGCCATCGGCCCGCTGATGCTGGTGCTGTTTTTGCTCAGCGTGATCAGCCACAACGCCCTCAACCTGTACGGCGCCGTGCTGTCGATCATCACCCTGATCCAGACCTTCGCCTACCGCTGGATCCCCACGGCCAAGAGCCGCGCGGTGATCTCCACCCTGGTGCTGGCCGCCTGCGCCATTGCCGCGGTATTCGCCTCCAAGGACTTCATCGGCCACTTCGTCGACATGGTGCTGGTGCTGCTGGTGGTACTGGTGCCGTGGACGGCAATCAACCTGATCGACTTCTATGCGATCCACAAAGGCAAATACGATATTGCCTCGATCTTCCGCGTGGATGGCGGGATCTACGGCAAGTACAACCCACAGGCGTTGCTGGCGTACGCGGTGGGGATTGCGGTGCAGATTCCGTTCATGAACACGCCGCTGTACGTGGGGCCGATCTCGGCACACATTAATGGCGCGGATTTGTCGTGGGTGGTGGGGTTGGTGGTGACGTCGCCGTTGTATTTCTGGTTGGCGAGTCGGGACAGTGCGTATAAACGCAGGATGGACGGGGGGAAGTTGGTGGGTGGGGTTTGAATCAACTGCCTGTAGTGTTTGAATCGAGATGAATGGAACCACTCTCATCGTGGCTTTAAGGCCAAGACGTGAGTGGTTTTTTATTCGATCCACCTAACTAACTCCCGCCGCATCGACTGCAATACGTACAATCTCCAATAGGCCACTGATCAGCGAGGCAACCACCCCTGAGTAACAAATTGCAGCCACTATCACACCCAGTTCGAAACAAGCGAACCTAGGAAACCCTTCCAACTTACACTCTTTATGAACAAGCAACCTTGTCATCTGCTGGCGAGGAAGATGATAAATCAGACCCATGACATCCAACTGCCGAAATACCCTGACTATCGCCACCCCTCCCGCACAGACAAACATTAAAACATACAGAACATGTTTAAATTCACTGTATTCCCCTCCAAGACTGGACGGAGGCATGGAAGTATAAGTACTGGCCAATGCAAAAAAAGCAGCTTGTGAAAAGTAAATGCCCCCTGCGAACAATACAGACGTCGCCACCAATGCCACTGACACCCGTATCAATTTCTTCCGCAGGCCAACGCTGTAGCGCGTATAAGAGCGCTGACTCTCGATAAGCAAAAAAGAAAACACCGTGGTACTGGCAGCAATAATCCAATCTATATAATTAACTCCAGTTTTCGAAACAGCCAGCGCACCCACAAAAGTGAGTGCCCGACTAAAAAATTTCCACATAATCCGTCGATCTTCACTTAGACCAGCCCAATAACCTTCAGTAATACCAAGTTTTTTACTGCGATGACTCCCCATCTACCCTTCCTTTAATCTGCCTTTGGTTGCTTCTGGATAAGACGGGTGAGCCGATTGGAACTAACCCCACCCAACGAACCACAGACTCAACTGGCCAAGCGCCCGCTTTGGCATCATTAAGTTACGAGTATCCAACATGTCGAATATTCCCTCCACACCATTGCCAGCCTTTGCGCCTCAAATCGAGACGTTCCGCCCCTCTGGAGACACCACACCGTCGCCCCGGGAAAAAATTCCTGTACTGGTGAAAGCAAGCGACGTTGATAAAACGCTGGAGATTGCCTTCAGGCTTGCTGAAGCACTGGGTTTACCGCCGCTTAACAATGAAGTTGGCGACCCTGAGCGAGCCCCCTTTGCAACGCATGAAAACGTCTATCCCATCAAGTTCGATTTCCGCCCTGACGGCCCGGACGGACGTTATACCCCTCAGATGCAGCAAAAAATCAATCAGTTCAAAGAACAGTTTGACCAGAGGCTGCGCCATGAAGGCATCGAGGACATAGGCCCCGACATGTTCACCTGATAGCTGCCTCGAGGGCGGTGTTTCACTATGATGGGGCCCTCCACTCACGGTTTCAGGAACCCACATGCCCGCCCTCACTTTCCGCAACGCCCTGCCCGCCGACGCCGCCCGTTGCTTTGAAATCGAAATCGGCGCCTACGAAGGCGACGAAGCCGCGACGCTGGAGAAGATCGCCACGCGCATCTCGCAGTACCCGCAGGGCTTTCTGATCCTGCAAGCCGATGGCGAGCTGGTGGGTTTTATCAACTGCGGTTGCGCGTTTGACGTGGTGATGTCGGATGAGGCGTTCAAGGAACTGGTGGGCCATTCGCCCGAGGAGCCGAACGTGGTGATCATGTCGGTGGTGGTCGACCCGGCGCATCAGGGCAAAGGCTATTCCAAGGTGTTGATGACCGAGTTTGTGCAGCGCATGCGCGACATGGGCAAGCAGACGATTCATTTGATGTGCAAGGCGCAGCATGTGCCGTTGTATGAACGCATGGGCTATGCGTATGTGCGGCCCTCGCCCTCGGATCACGGTGGGATGGCGTGGCATGAGATGGTGATGGCGCTTTAAGCCCGTTCTCTGTTGTGTGTATCGGGACGTTTTCCGGCAAACAGCCAGCTGAAAAGCCCCCTGTGTTTCAACGTGCGAAAACCCTCGCCGCGCGGCCAGCTTCTGACGCACAACTTGAAACGGCACACAGAAACAAGGAAGCCGCCTACAGACAGTCACAACCTACTCTGGGGCGTGATCAGGCGCGGTTTTAACCCGTTACATCTACCCAAAAAGCCTTCATTGAGCGGCTTTTCTACGCTCTGTAGCCTGCACAACACGACCCGCCAGCCCACTGCTGACGGGTTTTGTTTCCTACCTTCAGAGAGGTGTAGTCATGTCTTCAATCAATGGTTTCAACCCGTACGTGTCGATGGCCTACTCGGCGCTTCAGAGCAAAATCGATGACGACAAACCCAAGCACAATCCACTGGATGAATCCGCCGGGGATGACGCCGAATTCTTCGATCCCGAGACACAGAGCTGGCAGCCCACCCAGGCTGCCGGCAAGGGTCAATACGCCAACTTCGGTAATCCGTATCGCGAGGCGATAGACTTCGAAATCAAGGCCGATACTATGGGTGGATGGCAGCAAGCCTAAAACCAGCGAGCCCCTTGATGACAGCCCCCCTCTTTGAACTAAGCGACCACCCTTCCCCCGACGCCGAACAGGTTCTTGGCAACGGTCTCGCCGCGTTCAATGAGGGCATCACGGGTTACAACGACCGTCGGCCATTGGCGGTACTGATCAAAGACCCCGTCACCCAGCAAATACTCGGCGGCATCACCGGCAAGACCACCTTGGGCACGGCGTTTCTCGACCTGTTCCACCTGCCCGAATCCTTGCGCGGCTCAGGCCTGGGCAGCCAATTGCTGCAGGCGTTTGAAGACGAAGCCCGGCGCCGGGGTTGCCGCCATGCGGTGTTGTATACCCTGAGTTTCCAGGCGCCGGGGTTTTACGAGAAGCACGGCTGGGTGCGGTTTGGCGAGATTCCTTGTGAGCCGCAGGGTAGTTGTCGGGTGTTTTTGTCTAAGCCGTTGTAGCACTCAGGGCTTTGCCAAACAGACGGTTCTCGTGAGTTTCCCCTTGAAAGGTATAGGTGGGCGAACCCAGCTCCACATACCCGCGCCGTGGGTAAAAATCCAGCGCCCGTTCATTCCCCACCCACACCGTCGCCCACAGCAGCGAAGCGCCGCCTGCAGCCGCCTGCTGTTCAGCCGCGTCGAGCAACTGTTGGCCAATACCCTGCCCGGAGAAGCGCTCCTGGATGTACAGCCGCTGCAACTCGGCAACGTCATCGGCCTCGATCATCGAGTGGCGGGTGTTGAGTGTGAGTTGGGCGAAACCTACCAAGTGGTTGTTCACTTCTGCCACCAGCAACAATGTGCCGGGCTGATCGATCAGTTGGGCGATGGACTCGGGGGCAAAGGCGTGCAGCGCCTCCTTGGCAATCGCGCAGCGAATGCCTTCGGTGGCGTAGGTGTCGAGGAACACCTGCATGCCCAGCACGCCGATGCACAGGGCGTCCCGGGGGGCGGCCTGGCGGATCACGGCGCTCAACCCTGTTGCCCCGGCACGGGGAAGATGACTTCCTGGGTGTCCAGGTTGCGGATGCTCGAATAGGTGCGGTATTCGGTGCTGTAGTTCGGGCCCACGCCCTTGGTGCTGGCGGTCAGGCGGAAGGTCACCACGTAACACTGGCCGGGTTTGAAGTCGACGTCGTCGGCGCCGTTGTTGCAGAACGCGCCGCCGGTGCCCAGGGCATTCATCGACACGTTACACCAGCGCAGCGAGTGCTTGCCGGGGCTGAGTTTCAGCGCCTGCTCGCCGGTGACGTTGAGGATCGACGTGCGCCCGGCGCCGGGCAGTTTGACGCCGTCCACTTCCAGGGCCAGCACCAGGCGGTGGAACGGAATGCCCAGCTCGCGCTCGCGCCAGGTGTCGAAGTACACCAGTGCGGCGTCGGGGGCGTTGTTGGAGAGGTCGACGGGGTGCAGTTTTTCCGGGGCCCAATCGCCTTGGTAATCCTTGTAGTGGTAGTCCGAGGAACAGGCGCCGAGCAGTGGCAGGGTCAAAACGGCGGCGAGTTTCAGCAGTTTCATCGGGTGACGGTCCTTGTGAGCGATGAGATCATATCGACATGATCCCTGATTCCTTGAGGCAATTGCCACTGCTGGTTTGCCGCAGTAGGGTTGTCGCCTCGTCCACCGTGCAGGAGCCCGCCATGAGCTTTTTTTCCGACCCCGACGCCGTCGCCCGTTACGCCGAAGGCCCTGTACGCCTGGTGCCGGGCTTTGAAGGCCTGCAACGCATGACCACCCTGCTGCTACGCGAAAGCGTGCCGACCACAGGCAATGTGCTGGTGCTGGGTGCTGGCGGCGGGTTGGAATTGAAGCGGTTTGCCGAGGCCGAACCGGGTTGGCGTTTTGTGGGGGTGGACCCCTCGGCAGAGATGTTGAAGCTGGCGCAGGCGACGTTGGGGCCCTTGCTGGAACGCGCGCAGTTGCATGAAGGGTACATCGACACGGCGCCAGCGGGCCCGTTCGATGGGGCCACGTGCCTGCTGACCTTGCACTTCATCCCGGCCGAGGAGCGCCTGCAGACCCTCAAGGCGTTGTGGCAACGCTTGCGACCGGGGGCGCCGTTGATTGTGGCGCACCACAGTTTCCCCCAGGCGCCAGAAGAGAAAGCCCGGTGGTTGAAGCGTTATGCCGCGTTTGCAGTGGATTCGGGTGTGCCTGCGGCGGATGCCGAGCGGGCGATTGCGGCGATCAGTGAGAAGCTGCCAGTGTTATCGCCCGAGGCGGATGCGGCCTTGCTGGTTGAAGCCGGGTTCGAAGGCGTGGAGCTGTTCTACGCCGGCTTCAGCTTCAAGGGTTGGATCGCCCATAGACCCCTGTAGTGAGCGGGCTTGTCCCGCGCTGCGCCTTACCTGACGGAACGCATCGCCCCAGTCCGGGCGCCGTGTTTTTCAGGGAGAACTGCGGCGGCCTCAGCGCGAGGCAAGCTCGCTCACTACAAGCGAGGAATCGTTTACCAACTGCCGGAGGCACCGCCGCCGCCGCTGGAGCCTCCGCCCCCGGAGGAACTGCCGCTGGAACTTGAGCTGGAACCGCCGGAACTCGAGCCCGATGAGCCGCCGCCCGACCCCGAACCGCCCTCGGAAATGCTCTGCACAAACACGATGAACGCCACGATCGAGGCCGCGGGTATCGCCACAAGCCAGTCCTGGTAACCGTGCCCCAGCAGCATCCCCACCGCCACGTACACCGCTGCCACCGCCAGCACCCGTACGATGAAAAAGCGCGGGCTCTTTCTCCAGGATTCGCGGATGACAAAAAACAGCCCCACATACAACCCCAGCACCAAGGCGCCGCCCAGTGGCATCGCCAGCCAGCGCACGAAGTCCACCGCGACGAAGTGGTCCGCTACCAGCAGCCCGACGATATACGCTAGCACCGCGACCACGCTGTAAAACACCGCGCGCGCCATCCACAATGCGCCGAAGGTGGCGCCGCCGATCAGCAGGGTCAACGGCAACACCAGCAAGTACATCGGCCAGTCAGGGCCACCGCCGTAAATCGCCAGCAACACCGTGGCCGCCACGCTGGCAATCAACGCACGGCGCCAATGCAGCTTTCCGGCCGCCATCAGCACACCGCCAATGGCCCCGGCGATAAACGCCAGCAGTAGCGCAATGAACTGAGGGTTAACCTCTCGTGCAGCCGGCGCCGGCAGATCACCGCCGTCCACCAGCAGGGTCAAATCATTGACTGCCAGCTGCACGCCGCCCGCAAAGTCGCCCTGGCGAAACGCCGGGGTGATGTGTTCTTCGATGATGCGGTGGGCCAGCAGGTCAGTCACGGTGCCTTCCAGGCCGTAACCCACTTCGATGCGCACCTTGTGGTCTTCCTTGGCCACCACCAGCAGGATGCCGTCGTTGACGTCCTTGCGCCCCAGTTTCCAAGCGCGAAACAGCTGGTTGGCATAGTCCTCGATGCTTGCGCCCCCCGTGGTGGGCACCAGCAATACCGCGACTTGCGCGCCTTTGCGTTGCTCAAGGGCAGCGAGCTGGTCTTTGAGACGGGTGGTCGTACCCGCGTCGAGGGTGTTTGTAAGGTCGATCACCCGCTGATCGAGGGCAACGCCAATGGGCGAACTCTGCGCCTGGGCGGTGCTCAACAGGCCGATGAACAGCATTGCCACCAGGCTCACGATCGATTGCCGCACAGTCGCCATCATGTTTTGTTACCTGAAGTTTCTTCCTGAAGGCGCCGACTTTACCCTATCGATGTACAACACGTACGCCCGCCTCCATTACCAACTGCCGGAAGCCCCGCCACCGCCACTGGAGCCGCCTCGGCCCGACCCGCCGCCACCGGAAGAACCACTGCTGGAAGAGCCGCCGCTGGAGGCACTGCCGCGGGACCTGAAGCGCACACGACGAGATCCACGGCCCGAGGTGAAATCACTGGGACTCAGGCCGAAGATGAACAGCGCTGCAATCGCAGCAGTACGCACCGCCGAGAACCAACTGTCGAGGCCTGCGCCAGCCTCCAATACCGCCGCAACATATACCCCCACCGTCAAACACAATCGTACGAAAAAACCTATTCGGCTCTTGTCCCAGGCGATCTTCATGAACACCGATAGTATCCATCCCCCTCCCAGCAAAACGGCTGTGCTCACCAGAATATCTAACCAGTCGAACGGGTTGTATTGGTTCACCACGAGCAGACTCACGATGTAAACCAGTAACGCTGACGCGCCGTAGAGCAGCCTGGGAAACTGCCACAACGCGGCGAATAACACGGCACTTACAAGCATGTTCGATGCAAACACCACGGGGTACAACGGCCAGTCCTGATACAGGGTTAAACCCCCTACCAGCAGCGTCAGCACCAGCGTGGCCATCACGGCGTAACGCATGCGCAGCCTGCGGCTCACCACCAGCACACCGCCCGCTGCTCCGATCACAAACGCCAGCAACACAGCAGTGACGCCCAGCGGCGACGCTTGCTCAACCAATTTGAACGAGCCGGCATCTTCCACCAGCGACACCAGGGCATTCACGCCATCGGTAATCCCCCCCGCGTAGTCGCCCTGACGAAACGCCGGTGTGATGCGCTCCTCGATGATGCGCTTGGCCAGCACGTCAGTGACGGTGTTTTCCAACCCGTAGCCCACTTCGATGCGCACGTTGCGGTCGTCCTTGGCGACCACCAGCAAAATGCCGTCGTTAAATTCCATGCGTCCCAGTTTCCAGGCGCGGAAGAGTCGGTTGGCATAGTCTTCGATACTCGTACCCTCGGTGGTGGGCACCATTAAAACTGCCACTTGCGCACCGTTGCTCTGCTCAAGGGCATCGAGTTGGTCGGTGAGACGGGTGACGACACGGGTGTCGAGGGTGTGAGTGAGGTCAATCACCCGCTGGTCGAGCGCGACGCCGATAGGCGAAGTGTCGGCCAGGGCGACATGGAACAAGCCTGTGGTCATTAGCGCCAGCAGGCTCAATATAGATAGGTACAACCACCGCCTCATGCTTTATTACCTGAAGTTTCTTCCTGAAGGCGTCGACTTTATCCTATCGGCGCTATAACGCGTGACCCCGCGCGCCTGACTATCTAAACTCCCAACACACTAGCAAAACGCCATAACCGGGAAGCCCATGGACCTACACCACCGCAACAACGTCAGTGTGATGGGCCACGGCACCTCGACCCTGGTGTTTTCCCATGGTTTCGGCTGCAACCAGGCGATGTGGAACGACCTGGCACCGCAATTCTTCGAGCGCTTCCGGGTGGTCATGTATGACCTGGTCGGCGCCGGGCTCTCGGACCTGAGTGCGTTCGACAAGGCCAAATACAGCACGCTGGACGGCTATGCCCGTGACCTGAACGAGCTGATCGACGCCTTTGCCGTCGGCCCGGTGATTCTGGTCAGCCATTCGGTCAGCGCGATGATCGGCACCCTCGCCGACCGCCAGGTGCCCGGGCGTATCGCCGCCCATGTGATGATCGGACCTTCCCCGCGCTATATCGATGACGTCGGTTATATCGGCGGCTTCACGCGCAGCGACATCGACGACCTGCTCGACACCCTTGACAGCAATTACCTCGGTTGGTCCAGCACCATGGCGCCGGTCATCATGGGGGCACCCGGGCAACCGGCGCTGAGCGAGGAACTGACCGACAGTTTCTGCCGCACCGAACCGGAGATCGCCAAGCAATTTGCGCGGGTCACCTTCCTGTCGGATAACCGCCAGGACGTGGCCGGCCTCACCACCCCGGTGCTGATCCTGCAATCGAGCGATGACCTGATCGCCCCGGTCGCCGTGGGCGAATACCTGCACAGCGTGTTGCCCAACAGCACCTATTGCCTGGTCGATAACGTCGGTCATTGCCCGCACATGAGCGCGCCGCAGGCATGTGCGGCGGCCATGGAGGCGTTCCTGGCGCCATGGGCGGTCGCCGATGCCGGCTGACCTGTTCGACAGCGCCGCCTGTGCCCTGGCCGTCACGGCCGAAGACGGCACGATCCTGCAGGCCAACGCCCGCTTCAGCGACTGGCTGGGGTTCAGCGCCGCCGAGCTGTGCGGCCGGCGCTTCCAGGACCTGCTGACCATGGGCGGGCGGATCTTCCACCAGACCCACCTGGCGCCCATGCTGCGCATGCGCGGCAGCGTCACCGAAGTGAAGCTCGACATGCTGCACCGTGACGGGCACAAGGTGACCGTGCTGCTCAATGGCCTCAAGCGCGAACAGGCAGGCGGCGTGGTGCATGACCTGGCACTGTTCGGCACCACCGACCGCGACAAGTACGAGCGCGAGTTGCTCAACGCGCGCAACCTGGCCGAGGCGCTGCTGCAGGAAAAAACCGCCACCGAATTGGCCCTCAAAAATGCCCAGGCCGAGTTGAGCGAGGCGTATGCCATTGCCCAGCGTCGAGCCTTGTTTGCCGAGCAGATGGTCGCAATCGTCAGCCATGATCTGAAAAACCCGCTGACGGCCATTCGCATGGCGTCGGATTTTCTCAACCGGGGCGAGCGCACCGCCAAGGAGCGCCAGTTGCTGGGGCATATCGCCCAGTCCTCCGAGCGTGCGCAACGCATGATCGCCGACCTGCTGGACTTCACCCAGGCCCGGGTCGGTCACGGCATCACCATCAAAGCCGCGCCACTGGATTTGCATGCGGTGATTCATCGCGCCGTGGACGAACTGCGCGTGGCCTTCCCCAAGGCCACGCTGGAGCACACCACCGAAGGCAACGGCGACGCCTGCCTGGATGCCGACCGCGTGCAACAGATCATCGGTAACCTGGTGGCCAACAGCGTGGCATATGGCGACCTGCTGCGGCCGATCACCATCACCTCACGCCTGGGCGACAGCGGCTGCGAAGTGTCGGTGCACAACCACGGCGCGGCCATCCCGCAAACGTTGCTGGCCGGGCTGTTCGAACCCATGACCCGAGGCACCGACCAAGGCAGTGATGTGCGCAGCGTGGGCCTTGGCCTGTACATCGTGCGCGAACTGGCCAGGGTGCACGGTGGCGACGTGGCCGTAAGCTCCTGCGCCACCCAGGGCACCACCTTTACCGTGACGTTCTAGAAACCGCAGGCAGTGCCCTGCATGATCGGCTCCACGCGGCCGGTCAATATCACGCCGCCCTGCCCGTCCCATTGCACGGTGACGCTGCCACCGTCGCACTGCACCTCGACGCGATCGTCCAGCAACCCACGCCGGATGCCGTTGACCACCGCCCCGCAGCAGCACGACCCCGAGCCCAGCGGCACGCCGCCGCCACGTTCCCAGATGCGCAGGCGGATGCGACCTCGGTCGAGTACCTGCACGAAATGCACGTTGGTCTTGGCCGGGAACAGCGGGTGAACTTCCAACGCTGGGCCGCGTGCCGCGACGTCGACCGCGTGAATGTCCTCCACGAAAAACGTGAGGTGCGGGTTGCCCATGCTGCACGCCGCCGGGTCGCCGTCGATGGGCAACAGGCGAGTGTCCAGCGCTTCGGCCAGGGGGACGGCCGCCCAGTCCAGGGAAGGCTGGCCCATGTCCACCGAGACGCGCTGCCCGCTGGCACGTTCGCAGGTCAGCAGGCCGCGGTCGGTACGCAATACGATGGTGTCGGTGCCGGCTTCGTGCATCAGGCGGTCGGCCACGCCACGGGTGGCGCTGCCGCAGGTCGCCAGGGGCGTGCCGTTGGGGTTCCAGAACTTGATGCGCGCGGCGGCGTCGTCACAGTCGAGCACTACGGCCAGCTGGTTGAAACCGATGCCGGTGTGGCGGTCGCCGAGCGTGCGCGCGACCTGTGCGGTGATGGGGTCGGCCTGGCCACGGCGGTCGATAATGATGAAGTCGTCGCCATGGGCGTGCATCTTCACAAACGGCAAGGTCATGGGCGCTCCTGTGGGCGAGCTGAACGGGAGCCTAAGCATACGGCAGTTTCATCCCGGCGGATTCGGTCGCGTGCTAGCGTATTTTGGTACCAATCCTGCCGAGTTCTTCATGAACAAAATCGCCTTTGCCCTGGCTGCTGTGCTGGCTGCGTTTTCCAATGCGGCCCTGGCCGCTGACCTGTGCCAGCCCGCCGCCAACCCGACGAACAAGGCCTTGCTGGCCGCCGCCGAACGCCATCTGGGCGACCAGCCCCATCCGCTGGCCCACCTGCACACCGAAGGCACCCTGCCCCATCAAGGGATTCGTGAGCAGAGCATTGCAGCGGAAAAGGATTGGCCGATCCTGCGCCAGGCGGCCCTGGCCTGGCGTTTGAGCGGTGATGCGCGCTACCTCCAGCAAGTCGACGACTACCTCGCGGCCTGGGCCGAGGTGTACCAGCCGGACTTTAACCCGATCGACGAAACCAACCTCGACATGCTGATCCATGCCTACGCGCTGACGGCCGATCACCTGCGCCCGCAGACCCGCGACGCCGCCCGCCAGTTGATCAGCCGCCTGGGCAACGGCTACATCGCGCATATCCAGCAGTTTCACGGGCAGAAAAAAGGTACCCAGACCAACAACTGGCAGAGCCATCGCGTCAAATTGGTGACCGTGGCCGCCGCCGCGCTGGGCGACCGGGCGATGCTTGAGCAGGCCCATCAACTGTTCAAGCAGCAGATTGCCGATAACGTGCTGCCTGACGGTTCGGTGACCGACTTCCAGGACCGCGACGCCTTGCATTACGTGGTCTACGACCTGGAACCCCTTGTGCAAGCTGCGCTGGCGGCCAAGCCCTACGGCATCGGCGGCGACTGGCTCACCCTCAACGCCAACGGCGCATCACTGGGCGCCGCCCTGGATTGGCTGGTGCCCTATGCCACCGGGCAACGCAGCCACGAGGAATTCGTGCACACCCACGTGCCATTCGACACAGCCCGCGCCAAGGTCGGTGAAGTCGGCTACGCCGGTACCTGGCAGCCCAAGAGCAGCGCCACGCTGTTCTGGCTGGCGGCGCAGTTGAACCCGCGTTATCTGCCGGTGGCCAAACACTTGGCAGCCCACCCCGCCGATTGGATCAACACCTGCTATTTGAAATAACCTGTTGTAGTGAGCGGGGCAAGCCCGCTCACTACAAACCGCGTTAGGGGGATGGGTTAGAGCACGGTGCCCATGGCCTTGATCAGCACGGGGTCGCGTCCGTAGATGTCTGGCGCGTAGACCAGCCCGCCGTCGCGATTGACCTCCACCGTCCAGTACCCCAGCAACACCGGCACCGGCGTGGCCAGCCGGAACTCGTGGGTCAGGCCGGTGGCCAGCAGTTCATCGGTGCGCGTACGTTCGGCCGGGCTCACCAGCAGGTCACGCAGCAGCAGCGGTTGCTCGACCCGCACACAGCCTGAACTGAACGCCCGTGGGCCTTTGGTAAACAGCGGCTGGCTGGGCGTGTCATGCAGGTACACCGAGTACGGGTTGGGAAAGCGCATCACGATCTTGCCCAGCGGGTTGCGCGGGCCGGCGTCCTGGCGCAGGAGGATGTTGCCGGGCCGGGACCAGTCCACCTGGTCCGGCATCAGTGGGTGGCCTTGGGCGTCGAGCACCTGCAGGTTTTGCTGGCGCAGGTATTCGGGGTTGAGGCGGATGGCCGGGAGTTTGTCCTCGCGCATGATGGTCGGCGGAATGGTCCAGGTGGGGTTGAGGGTCAGCCGGGTGATGCGCGACTTGAGCAGCGGCGTCTGGCGTTCGGCGCGGCCGACTTGCAGGCGCGTTTGCCACACGGGAATGCCGCTCTGATAGACGCTCAGTTGCGCTGCGGCGACGTTGACCACCACCCCTTCGGGCTCCAGGTCCTGGGCCAGCCAGCGGAAACGTTCGAGGTTGATGCGCAGTTGGTCGCGGCGGATCGCCGGGCTGATGTTGAGTTCGGCCACGGTGCCGGCACCAATCACGCCATCAGCTTGCAACGAGTGGCTGAGCTGGAACGCCTTGACCGCCTTGACCAGGTCATCACGGTATTGCTTGCCGCTCGGTGCCTTGGCCAGGTAGCCGCCACTGATCAGCCGCCGCGCCAATTCCGGCACGCGGGGGTCTTCCATGCCGGGGCGCAGTAACGGGCCGGTGGCCACCGGGTCCCAGTGCGGCAATGGTTGCTGGCGCACGGCGGAATAGGCATTGCGCAGGCTGCGGTAAAGATCGGCACTGGGGCGCGCCTGGTCGAAGGCTTGGGCCATGTCTTGCAGGCCGGTGGCGGCGAAGGCGAGCACTTCGGTGTTGGCGTCGCGGGCAGGCGGTTGGGAATGCCACAACGGCTCGAAACGCGATTGCTGAAGGCGCCCGTAATGCAAGTCCTGCAGGGCTTGCAGGTACTGCTGGCTGGTGCCGATATCGGTGCACAGCACGTTGGCCGTGGCATCCGCCGTGGGCAGGCTATAGTGGGATGGGTCCAGGCCGTCATCCGCCAGCATCAGCAACTGAGCGTGCAACGCCTGGCGGCGCTCGGCCTCGGTCCACAACGGCGCATCGCCCTGCTGCTGGTAGAACGCTTGCAGGCGCAGTTGGGCGGCCGGGTCGATGTGCGGGGCAAGGTCGGGGCAAACGCTGGGCAACTGGGCGAGCGCCTGTTGCACCGGGCTCACCGACAGCACGGGCACAGGGGCCAATGGCACCTCGTCAGCTGTCGCGACCAGTGGTGCAACGAGCAGGCAAATGCTCAAGTAACATGCGTGTTTTTTGAACACTTGGCTTCACTCCAATCCGCAGCGGGGGGATGTACTGCAGATGCTGACTTTTATGTACCGGTTAGGCCCGATCACCCTGGGTCTGATTTCCATGAGCCTGGCTGTATTGAGCAATTCTGCGCTCGCCGCCAATGGCAACCCTCCTACCTTGTATAGCAGCCTCGCGCGCTCGGCTCCAGAACTCAATCCCACGGTGCTTAAAAGCGCCCTGAGCGCAGTGCAATGTGCGGTCAATAACGGCGAGGAACGCTCCGAGCGACTCGCCGTCATTGACTACTCCCAGCCCTCGACCGCCCGTCGGCTGTGGATCTTCGACCTGCGCAAGAAGACCCTGGTACTGCGTGACCTGGTGGCCCACGGTGCCAAATCCGGGGAAAACTTCGCCACCCAGTTCTCCAACCGCGAAGGCAGCCACCAATCCAGCCTGGGCTTGTTCCGCACCCAGGAAAGTTACCTGGGCACCCATGGCTACTCGTTGCGCATGGACGGCCTGGAACCGGGCTTCAATGACCAGGCCCGCGACCGCGCCCTGGTGATTCACGCCGCCGACTACGTCAACCCGGCCTGGAGCAAGCGCGAAGGCCGCATTGGCCGCAGCCAGGGTTGCCCGGCCGTGCGCCCGCAGGTGGCCCGCCAGGTGGTAGACAAGCTCAAGGATGGGCAATTCATGTTTTCGTGGTACCCGGACCAGCGCTGGCTGAAGTCTTCGACCTATCTCAACTGCAAGCCCCAACAGGTGGCGAGTAGTCGTACAATCCGTGGCGGATAGCCTGTCTCCCTATATAAAAGACAGAAAAAAGAGAGCGTCGAATGCTTCTACATAAATCCACCTGGATCGAGATCGGGCAGTTTCTGGAACGCAGCCGCACGGTGGTGGTGCCCATCGGGTCCAACGAGCAACACGGCCCCACCGGCCTGCTGGGCACCGACTGGATGTGCCCGGAAATCATCGCCCATGAGGCGCAGAACAGCGCCGATATTCTGATCGCGCCGACCTTCAACATCGGCATGGCCCAGCACCACCTGGGTTTCCCCGGCACCATTTCCCTGCGCCCTTCCACCTTTATCGCCGCGATTGGCGACTGGGTGCGCTCGCTGGCCGGGCATGGTTTCGAGAAGATCCTGTTTCTGAACGGCCACGGCGGCAATATCGCCACGATCGAAGCAGCGTTTTCCGAGCTGTACGCCGAAGCGAGTTTCGCCCGCCGCCCGGCCGGTTTCGCGCTCAAGCTGGTGAACTGGTGGGACCTGGAAGGCGTCAACGACCTGGCCCAGCGCCAGTTCCCGGTGGGGCTCGGCAGCCATGCCACCCCGTCGGAAATCGCGGTGACGCAATGGGCCTATCCGGAGTCGATCAAGACCGCCGAGTATTC
>Ga0105244_10001270_pt1 | contig 20672 bp, 5 predicted proteins | sample KBSM44metaG_FD_80423 | JGI IMG/M metagenome (GOLD analysis project Ga0105244, IMG submission 80423) | Miscanthus rhizosphere microbial communities from Kellogg Biological Station, Michigan, USA - KBS M4-4 metaG | ecosystem: Host-associated > Plants > Roots > Rhizosphere > Soil | place: Michigan... | reverse complement strand
AGGCAGCGCCGGTTTTCCAGATAGCCAGAAGGGACACAACCAGATTAGCGGAATTCCGCATACTGACAGCTACCTTTGATCCTCGATTCATACCTTTGGCACACAAAGCAGATGCACACTGATCGACTTTTTGGGCAAGTTCCTGATAACTAAACTGCTCCTGATGATGCTCTACCGCAATACGGCTTGGATATTGCTCAACCATCTCTTCAAAACGCCGGATTGCCGTATACCTGTCTGAATCTTTTCTCTCAGTTTGATTCCATTGATGAAGCTGTAGATTACGTTCTTCACCAGTAACTATAGGAATATGATCAATTTTAGTCGTTGGAGTTGTCAAAACAGATTCAACGATATGTGTAAAATAATTCATCCATCGACTTACCGTGGCTTCCTTAAAAATATCCGTTCTATACTGCAACTCTAGTTTGAGTCCCTCTTTGACCTCAGTTGCCAATAAAGAGAGATCTACATCCATGTAATAATTTTTAGTCGAACGTAATTGGATTTTCATTTGATCCGTCAGAAGACCATCTTCTAATGGGATAAGTTGAAATTGACTGTTGTATAATGTAGGCCGATTAAAATTCCGCTCTAATTTCAGATCTTCAACCAATAAATTAAAAGGATATTCACTGTTTGAATATGCCTCTAGTGTCATATCTCTATTTTTCTTTAATACATCCAAAAATGACGGATCACCTTCAAAGTTCATTCGAAGGATTAAATTATTTACGAAAAATCCCACAACGTCTTCAAATTGCATTTGATGTCTTCCGGCCTCTGGTGTGCCAATAATCAAATCCTTCTGTTGGCTAAGCCTAGTTAGTAACACACCATATAGAGATAAAAGGGTCACAAATAAACTAGTGTTATGTTCTAATGACATTTTTTTCAGTTTCTCTAGTTGAGCAATAGGGATAAAGCCGTCTACCTGACTAGCGCTAAAATTGGACGTAACCGAACTTGTATAGTCAATAGGCATATTTAAAGTAGGTAGTTCCCCTGACAATTGATTAAGCCAGTAGGTTCTCATACCTTGCAATTCTCCATTTTCAAATCGCTTATTCTGCCAATTCGCATATTCTTTATAATGGTACACAGTTGCATTCTTTACAGAAGGGAACTTATTATTTATTTTATAAGACTCATACAACTCCATTAAGTCCTTAACGATAATCTGCCAAGACCAATAATCACTTATGATATGGTGCATACTCATCCAAATAATAAAATGGTTAACGGACACTTCGGTGACTTGTACTTTGAATAAAGGTCCCTGTTCTAAATCAAATGAAAAGCTCTTCTCTTCGCGTTCAATTTGATCAATCTTCTTCATCTGAGAAGTCTGATCTAGTGCTGAGATATCTTCGAATTTCACCTCTATGCTGGCTTGGGCATTAATCAGTTGAGCCGGCACCCCATCGTTGAGCACAAAGGTTGTGCGAAGCGATTCGTGTTTATCTACCAAAGCTACAACTGCTTTTTGGAAAATAGCTTGGTTCATTTCCCTTTTAAAATCTAAAGAAACTAACATATTATATGAATGATTGTTCGGTTCTAACAAATTTAAAAAGTAGAGCCGATGTTGTGCGTTTGACATCGCATAGGATGTAGCTGGCTCTAGTTTCTCTATGCTTTGTTGCTCATGACCTTCAGTGGTGGAAGTTTGTTTAAGGAAGATAGCAAGCTTCCGGATCGTCTGATGTTCAAAAAGAGACTTAATTGAAACATCAATCCCTAAATGTTGTTTAATACGCGAGCGAACTTGAATCGTTTTTAGTGAGTTTCCACCCAATGAGAAGAAGGGTGTCTCAACGCTGATTCTTTCTAGACCCAATACATCTAACCATATTTGTGTAACCGTATTTTCCCAATATCCCTCTGGAGCAACATAATGTTCTTCCGAAATTGAGTTAAACCCAATAAGGGGTAAGGCTTTTCTATCAATTTTCCCATTTTGGTTTAGAGGCATTTCCTCCAGTATCATCATTCGTTGCGGTATCATATAGACGGGTAATAATCCTCCCATGTAGTCCCTTAATTCTTCTTCACTAATATTGGAGTTTAAAACAAGATACGCTGCAATCTCATGTTCCCCGTGGTCCCTTGCTTCGGCAACCACAATGACTTGTCTTACCTCATCATGTTTCAGTAACACCGACTCAATCTCACCTAATTCAATGCGCAAACCTCTAATTTTGACTTGAAAATCACTTCTTGAAATAAACATAAGCCTGCCTTCTGGCGTATACCTTCCCAAGTCTCCCGTTTTATAAAATTTTTGCATATCCTCTCCGTGCAGATCATAACTAAAAAAGGCAGCATCTGTACGTTCGATGTCATTTAAATATCCTCTACCTACTCCGATTCCGCTGATATATATTTCGCCGTTACATCCGATAGGAACCATCCGTTTCCATGAATCCAACACGTAATGCTTCATATTAGGAATCGGCTTGCCTAATTCAACATAATGGTCATTATGGTGGTAATTCTTATCAATAACGATATGGGACGTATCATCTGAACATTCAGTAGCCCCATATGTATTAACAACTTTCACATCGGGGTAGCTATTCTGCCAGCGTTGCAATAATGGAACTGAAAGGCCTTCTCCTGTTGAAATCATATAATGCAGATGTTCAAGCTTGAATCGGTTCTCTGTTGCACTTTGAAGAAATAATTCACTAATTGCAGGCACCATCTCAAGTACATTAACTTGGTCTGTGCATACCGACTCCAACAATCGGAGAGGATCCATTGCAACCTCATTTGGATATATAATAACCTGTCCCCCAACCATAAGAGGGGCTAAAAATTGCCACACAGAGATATCAAAGCAGTGGGAAGCATTCTGCGCAACAATACTCTTTTCATTCAAACCCAGCAAGTTTATTTTGGCATATAAGTGGTTAAGCATGCCCTCATGTTCTATCATGGCTCCTTTAGGCTGACCTGTAGAACCCGATGTAAAAAACACATTTGCTAGATTGTTGTTGGTATGAATGACATTTAAATTATCCGTTGGGAAACGATAAAGGGTATGATCCCCCTCTATGGTTTCAACCGCTGCTTGAATGGGAAAAAACTTTGGTCGTTTGCTCGAATCCTGAAAAACTTCAAAATATCGGCTTTTCGCTTGATGATCAATAAGCATAATAGAAATATTTCCATTATCCACAATATGCTGCAAACGCTTATCAGGATACGAGATATCTAGTGGTACATACGCTCCTCCTGCCTTCATCACAGCAACTATACTTGTAAGCATTTCTATACTTCGATCAGCCCATATGCCTACTAGATCATCTGACTTGAGATGTTGATCTCGAAGCCAACCTGCCAATCGGTTTGCTCTATCGTTTATCTCCTGATATGTTAGTGACTTCTCATTACATATGACCGCAATTTTATCTGGATATTTTCTTACCTGCTCTTCAATAATCTCATTAAGCGTACGGCTAACTGAAAACGGAGGAATATTACTTTGATTAAAGTCATGTACTAAGCGTTTACGTTCAGTCTCTGGCAGTAAAGTTAACGTATCAAGACTATGATTCATTCCTACAACCACACTTCTCAGGATGGTTTGAAAATGAAGCATGATATGTTCTAGTTGTTCCAGCGATGCTCCGCTTGAATTATGAAATTCAATATTCCATTTCGTTCCCATGGTAATGAAGATTTCCAAAAAGGACTGGCTCTTCTTAAACAAAACACCATGTGATTTCTCTATAGATCGGTCATGATTAATCGTTACATTTGTATCAAATAACAATCTGTCCTGTGGAGAAGAAGTATTATTTTTGACCATCGTTACTGTTGTACTACCGAAAGTTCTTATAGACTTCAATTGGTATTCCACATCTTGGATTACATCGATACACTTCTGACTGGAGTCCAATCTGAATTGTATAGGTAAAGAATGACTAAATGACCCTATCATCTCATCGGTGGCGGGGAATGTTTCGAAATCTGCTGTCAGAGTAGAGCCGCAAGCGACGTTTACGTCTCCTGTATACACATGTAATGCGAGCAACCAGGCAGAGTACACTATGCTATTCACAGAAGTGTTATGTTGACGGCTACACTCTTTAATCAAATCAACCAGATCTTCCGGAAGGTCCGCATTCAGTTTTTTATATATACTTTGGCTTTCAGAACTTGATTGAGTCTCAGGCACTTGGAGAGCTGAAAAGGAGTATTCTTCCATCTTATCGGACCAATAATCCTGAGCAGGCTTCCCATCTTGCTCTGCTTCCCATTGAAGATAACTTTTTATATCCCCGTAACGTAAGTCCTTATCTTGAATTGCCTTGGCTTGTACCATCCATTTGTCAAATAAAAGCTCACAACTATGCATATCTATGCTCAGAACATTAAATGTCCATATTAAAACAGTTCTCTCTTGTCCAAATGTAAGGATAGCTACTCTATGCAAAGGTTCTTCGCTTATAAGAAACTCGCCTCTGTACTCTTTGGCAACAAGTTCAATCTCAACCTGTTGATCTGCCAAAGATACAGCCTCTCTATCCATCCAATGCAATTCAATTGGTATCGATTTGAGTACAACTTGTACCGTTCTATTTTTTAAAGAACGAAAAATGGTTCGTAGTGCAGGAGAATCTTCAACCAATGTATCCCATGTCCTTTGGATTTGGTTTCTGTCTATATTCAAGGGGAGTTCAAATACAAGCTGGTTTACAACCTGTTGTTGTAAATACTCTTTTTGAATGTGAGATAATTCCAGAACTTCTGAAACGTTCTCTTTCGATAGATAGTTCATGAAATAGATACACCCTCTGCCGGTAAATTTTTAGTTGAACAGTTCCTGCAACAACGTATCATCATTTAACTTAACTTGTGATAACCTCATGCTCGGGGAATTCACCATTTGATCGAGAACTTGCTCAATCTGCTCAAAAAAATTCTGGATTGTATCTGTACAAAATTTATTGTGGTTATAATAGATTTCAAACAAGAGTTGATCATCATTATCGAACAAATAAATCAACAAATCTAATTTTGTTTTTTCATTCTGATCCATTTCATAACTACCAACCGTGATATCCATTCCCTTGGTTTGAAACTCATCCAAGTTGCAGAATCGAACATCAATCTCCTTGTTCTGAAGTTTCGTCGTATGGGCATTTTGCCCGATAAGACATACGGAATATAACGACTTAATCTGGTCATGCATACCATACTGATCCTGCATAACCATATCAAAAGGATACTCTTGATTCGCGTATGCTCCAACACATGTATCTGCGACTCTTTGTAGAATATCTTGCATTGTTGGATTTCCAGATAACTCAGTACGCATAGCAACTGGATTAATGCATAAACCGATCATGCTTTCTAAGTCTGGATGTGTACGGCCAGAAAGAGTCGAACCTATCGTTATCAGAGTTTCATCCGTTACATGAGCCAGCCAGATTTTCAAAGCAGCGAGGACTGTAATAAAATTGGTAGTTCTCCCACTTAAAACGTTTAAATCATATATTTTTTTAGTCAATTCTGGTGTAAGAGTGTATCTGCACATCTCTGAGATCGTTTCCTGTTCTTTTATCTTCTCCTCAGAATCGCCTGGCAATTGAAGAACAGGGGCAGATCTGTGCAACTTCTCTTTCCAATATTCCCTCTGTTTCTCAACTCGTTTAGTTGTAATTTGCTTGTGCTGCCATAACGAAAAATCTGCATATTGACGAGGTTGAGCTATTTTATAGGGATCTTCTCCTCGGATTAAAGAGGAATATATTTTGAACAAGTCATTCAAAAAGGCATAATGGGACCAGCCATCATGGCCAATATGATGTACTGATAGCAAAAATATAAATTGTTGATCAGCTAAACGATATAATTTCATACGGTAAAAGGATTCCAAGGTTAAATCAAATTCTGTAATTTTCTGTATCTGTGTATCTTCAGCAACACGCTCACGCTGTTCCTCATCTGAATAATGAGCCAGATCCACATACTCAAAGGGAAGCTTCAAAAGATGGTGAACTTTTTGATAGAATACTCCATCTACCTCGGTAATTGTGGTTCTCATGATTTCATGCCGCTCAATTAAGATGTTTACAGCCTGCTGAAAGTTCTCGATATGCAATTCATTTTTAAATTCATACAGATATACGTCGCCGTATGCATGCCCAGTAAACTGTGCCCTAAACCACACTCTCTCTTGAGCGTTCGATAGAGGATAACAATGGGGTTCAAGTAATTTATTTTCATTTTCCGCCAAAAGTATATCTCTACTAGGAATAGGTGTATATTCTGTTTGATCGGAGCCTTCGCAATTTTCAATATATCTACTCATTGCACGAATGGTTGTAGAAACAAACAATTCACTTAAAGGGATAGATATATTAAATTCTTTATGAATTCTAGAGAAAATCGTTGTGGCTTGTAATGAATTCCCCCCGAGTTCAAAAAAACTATCGTGTACCCCAATCTTTCCAATGGATAAAATCTCTTTCCAAATTGCAGTTAATTTTTTTTCAGTAATCGACATATTTTCCGAATTTGAATCAACTGCTTGAAGGGAATCATCCTGTTTTGATATGGAGCTATCTAACGTATGCTCCTTAGAAACTAATGCCTTCATCCTGTGCTCTAACTCGTGTTCAATGATAATGTTTTCTAAATGCAGATCTTCGTTTTCCGTGATACGGGAAACAAGTTCGTTAAAATAACTCACCCACAGATCTATCTCATTCTCCTGAACAAGCTGTGTATTGACATCTAATTCAAACCAAAGCTCTCCGTTTACGTCCATCACATTCATGAAGAGATCATATTTGGAGTATTGAATTGGAGTTGGAATGAGTTTAACATCCAGATCATGCAATTTTGTTTTTAAAATTGGCCTGTCCATGTTAAATAAAACATTTAATTCGGGTACATGATTAAAGTTTAATGAGTCAATGAACATAGAGAATGGAAACTTCTTCACGTCTTCTAGTTCCTTCATCACTTCTTTCAGGGACGCTAAATAATCCCTAAAAGAGCCTCCCTTGTTTACTTTACTGACCACCGGTAGAACGCTTGCGCAATTCCCAATCAAATTGTAATTTTGCATTTGTGCCTGACCAGACACAGGAATACCTATAGCAAGTTTTGAATAGCCTGTTAAACGATGTACAAAGACTTTATATACAGCAAATAAAGTAACAAAAAGACTATTTTGAGAGTGAATACTCAATTTTCTGAGTTTGTCAGTTACTGATTTTTCCAATTTAAGATGAATCCTTTTACCTTGATATTCTCTCTTTAACATGCCTTCAGTAATCGACGGAATGACAATACCTTTAACCGGTTCTACAAAGATTGATTTCCAATACTGCACTGCCTTGATATGTTCCAAAGTATTAACCTGCTTCTCACGCCAATCTAGATATTCTCTAAATTGACCCGGCGCAGGTAATTCAATGAGATCATGTTCATGGCTAGAGTACGCGCTATACAACTTATGAAGTTCGTCCACAACGACAGAAATAGACCAGCCATCCGCAATAATATGATGAAAAGACATAACAAAAATATGATGATCTTTTTCCATTTTAAGCAAATGGTACTTCGTCAGCGCAGAATCCGGACTAAGTTCCATCTGGTTCTCACTCTCTGTAACCATCCATTCCTTAAATACGAGATCTTTCGCTGTTCTTTGATCTGCTGTAAGATCTGTGGTTTGAATCTCTACATTTTTATATTTTAGGACCGTTTGTTGCTCTCCACTGTGGTCTATGACGGTTCGAAGGGCTTCATGTCTACTCGTTATGGTCTGGATCGCCTTCGTTAAGTTCTCCAGATCTATAGAACCCTTTAATTCCAGAGCTACTCTTTCAGTAAATGCAGCAGACTGATGCTGCCTGGCTTTGGAAGCAAACCATAATTGTTTTTGTTCACTTGTAACGGGGTAAACTTCGCTTTTTTTTTCAGCTTCCCTTAGTGGACTGTCTAGGCTAGGCTCGTGTTGAAAAAAAGTATTTCTTTTTAGCTCAAATATACTCATATAAACAGCGCGCACAATTTTATTTATGTCCTCTTCAGTATGTGCTGTTGATAAAAAACAGTTACGCCCCTCCCAAATGTATACACCGTTTTTGATCATCAGATAATAGAACAGTTCAATATCCACAAACGATACAAACCTGAAGAGTGATCCACAGTTGACCATATGAATAGGAATGTTTTCTTGTTTAAAGAACTCATTCAAAGTAAGCATTAGTTTATTAGTGCGTTCGTTTAATTCCCTCTGCAGACCCGGCCCTCTATCCTTTAAGTACTCTAACGTTTTTAATGCCGCCTTCATTGTTATCGGATGAGTACAGAATGTTCCGCCTACAAATGTTTTGATATTAGCATGTGGTGGATAGGAGTCATCTCCGAATTCCCAATATCCTCCATCAACTACATCCAAATATTTAGATTTTCCCGCAACGACACCGATCGGCATTCCACCGCCAACAACTTTTCCATAGACAGCGATATCAGCTTCGATGTCATACCATCCTTGGGAACCCCTCATATCAATCCGAAAACCCGTGATAACTTCATCAAAAATCAATGCTATATCAGACTGCTCTGTCAGGGTTCTGATCTCTTGGATAAAGGCCTTAGGTTGCAGATCGGGTCTGCGGCTCTGGATTGGTTCTACTACCACTGCAGCAATTTCATTTTTATATCGCTCTAAAACTTCTAATGCATGTGGGCTGTTATAATTCAGGATGAGAACATCCTTCAAGTAACTTTCAGGGATACCCGGGGCCATCGGCAATGCTTCTCCATCATCTGCATTCATATTGGCAACGCCCAGAACTCCGTCAAAGGTTCCATGATATGATCCAGAAAAGAGCGCTATTTTGGAACGTCCACTCTGTGCTCTAGCCAATCGGATAGCCACCATAATTGCTTCAGTTCCAGAATTATAAAAAGCAACCCTCTCACAGCCAGTTATCTCTCGTATTAACTCGGATACCTGACCTGCTATATTAGACATAGGCCCAAGAGGAGCGGGTTGACTGCTAATTTCATTTTTCAACTCATCTGTTATAAATGAGGGATTATGACCAAACAAATTCACGCCAAATCCCATCGTAAGATCAATGTATTCATTACCATCCAGATCCCATAGTCTCGAACCCATTGATTTTTCTGCAATCACGGGGTATACCATTTCTTTCATATATGAACGAAAACCTGAGGCATTTCGATTATTAGCATGTACTTTTCTATAAGTTTGTGTGTATTCTTTAGACTGCTTTGTTTTCTTTGTATATTCTTCGATGAAAGAATCCATAAAGTGCTGTTGCTCTTTAGACAGACCACTTTCGGAATTAATAACAATAGGTTGGAAAGGTACAAACACCTTTTGTTCGGGTTGCGGATCAGCATGAAGCGCAATATCCATATGCTCCTTATTATGTTCAATGCTTAATTCTCCGCGATCACTGTCGTTGTTCCTCGAAACAGATGGGGAAACATGTTCTACAGCACTGCCCTGTTCCATTCTCATTAGCTCTAGTTGTTGATTGAAAATCTCATTTAAATTTTTCTGGTGATTATTTAACAGATTAATTTGTTGTTCCATAATGCTTAAGAAGCTTGAATCAGTTGAGCGATTTGCCGATGCTGATCTAATACCATTTTTGGAGGTTAGGATTCGAGATGCTTCATTTGAGTCTTGAACATCATCTGATTCCAGCACTGGAGCATGTTCCGTAATATATTTATTTAACTCGTTCAAACTAGTAACGGATTCAAATAACAAATTTACGGGAATATCTACTGAGAATTGTTTCATGATACTGATTTTGACTTGATTCAACATAATAGAGTCTATACCCATCTCTAAAAAATGGGAGTCTGTGTCGATCTCATCCTTGGAGAATCCAGTTATTTTTTGAAATATTTCTTTAAGAAGGTCTCTATGATCCGCAGTATTTTTTAATGTTTTTTTCACACTTCGATCCTCCACCATGCCCTCATTACGAACCGCTGTCTCTCTTGAAGTTTCAGTTCGTTCTATCCAGCATCTCTTTTTCATGAACGGATACACAGGTAGAGGCACTTTGTTTAGTTTGGAATCGCCTTTATACAAGTCGAAATTTGCACCTTGGACATAGCACTCACATAAAATTTCTATGTCTTTTTTGCTTATTGGAGTCTGAGTGTCATATTTGCCTAAGATCTCGTTAGCTTGTTGAGAAAAATCCTGAATACGTGATTGCTCATCCACATGCTCTTTTGGGATGAGTCCTCCTGAACTTAGAACTTCTGTTAGTTTCGATCTCAACTCTTCAAACGTGTGCGCGACGATACCGATCCGCAGTGGGAAATGAGTTCTACCTATATTAGCCGTATAACAAATTTCTTTTAGTGTGTAATTAACATTACATGAAAAAAATTCTGTGTATCTTCTTACCAATTCGTACAATGAATCATGAGTCTTGGCTGACAAGGTAAATAATTGATAGTCATCTTTTTCAGTGGGAATAGGTTGCTCCATCCGGTTGTATTCTTCAAGAACAACATGACAATTCGTACCACTAAACCCAAACGAACTTACACCACTGCGTCTAGGTACGTTGTAAGTTTGCCAATTTGTCAAAGTTGTCGGAACGTACAATGGAGTGCTCAAAAAATGAATGTTACGGTTAGGTTTTTTAAAATGGGTTAGTGGTGGTATTTCTTTATGCTGTAAACAAAGGATGGTTTTTATTAGACTAGCAATACCTGCTGCTTCATAAAGATGTCCAATGTTGGCCTTGACTGATCCAATTCCACAGAACTGTTTGTTGGAAGTATGTTTCTGGAACGCATGACTTATCGCGTTAATCTCTATTGGATCACCTAAAGGAGTCCCTGTGCCATGTGTTTCAATATAAGAAACGGTTTCTGGTTCAATCTCAGCGTTTTGCCATGCTTTTAAAATAAGATTCGTCTGAGATTCTGTATTAGGAGCAGTCATACCTACGGTTGCTCCATCTTGATTAATCGCACTTCCTTTGATCACTGCGTGGATATAATCCCCATCCTCAATCGCTTGCTCTAACGACTTTAATAAAATAGAGGCTACTCCTTCTCCAGTTCCTGTACCATCAGAATCATCATCGAAGCTTCTAGCTCGATCGTCTGAAGACTCCATACCAATTCCTGCTTTGATTGGAAGGAGAAGTGTCCTTACACCTCCAGCAATGGCCAGTTCACTCTCGCCTCGTATAATGCTTTCACATGCCATATGCACGGCTACTAGTGAAGAAGAGCAGGCTGTGTCGATTGTTATTGCTGGCCCTTTAAAATTAAGTAAATATGAAATTCGACCTGATATGACGGATGAAAGGTTACCAACAGCATATTGTGCTAAGGAGGCGTTATCACTTTCCATTAATAATTGTTCATAGGTTTGGCCGATCTTTGACGCCCCTACAAATACACCAACTTGACGTCCAGATAGCTGCCCTCCTCCATATCCAGCATTTTCAAGGGTGTGCCAAGCCGTTTGTAAAAATAACCGTTGATTAGGATCCATAAGTTCCGCTTCTTTAGGTGTCATTCCAAAAAATGAATAATCAAATTTATCGATCTCTTCAAGAAACCCGCCCTCAACAAATGTAAATTCGTCGTTCTTTCTATTTATAAATAGACGCGCATCCTTAGCTCTTTCCTCACTTAAAGGGCTGATCGCATCTTGCCCTGTAGCAACTAATCTCCAATATTCATCTAAATCAGCCGCTCCAGCAAATTCACCTGACATTCCAATGATCGCAATGTCATTTTTCTTAAAGTGCGAGAGGTCATTAACTTCTTTTTGTCGTTTTGTTTTCGACTTAACGTCTATTTCCTGACTTTCAGTACCTAAGAGGTAATTCGCTAACTGATTAATTGTTGGATACGAGAAAAAGTCAGATGTCGGAATAACAATGTTTAATTCATCTTCTAATTGAGTAGCAATCTCCGTTAATTGTATAGAAGTTGCTCCTATTTCAAAGAAACGATCATGTTTGTTTACATCTTGGATCGACAATACATCTTTAAATATCTTTACAAGTTTCTTTTCCAATTCTTCAACATGTTCTTTGGGCCTTTGATTGGCTACTCGACTTTCCCCATCGACTGCTTCATTACTGGGTACAGATCGAGAATTATACATGCCACTGGAATATTCGTCTGCTAACTTGTATCGCTGCACTTTCCCACTCGTCGTTTTAGGTAACTGTCGAATAGGCACCACATCTGAAATTTTCCATCCTGTCTGTTCATTGATATAACCCTTTAATTGAGTAGCATATGCTGAGAAATCTTTGGAAGAATCTTTATGCACCACAAAAAGAATGATTTGATCTTCATTTGTCGTTGTGTCGTAAACACCACATGCAGCCACTTTCCCGAGCTCAATATTTTCAAATCCTTCAGCGACTCTTTCTATATCATGAGGGTATACATTTTGACCATTAACAAAAATAATATCTTTATATCTTCCAATCACATACAATTTTCCATCTACAAAAAAACCTAAATCTCCTGTTCTAGTCCAGCCATCTAACGTTTTAAGTTTGAGGGTAGCTTCCTCATTACGATAGTAACCTTGGGTTACATTTTTCCCTTTTATTTGAATATGTCCATAAAACCGATCGGGGACTACAACATCATTATCATCTGTGATCCGCAAATCGCAGTTCTCAAAAACAGTACCTACATCAACAACTGATAAGCCTTCTTCTTGATCGTCAGTTACATGTATTGCGTTACCGATCGTTAGTGATTTTCTATGAAGTAACAGCGGCTCTGACGTTAATTTCCCTGCTGCAACCCCCACCGATGCTTCAGCTAGTCCATATGCTGCGAACATTGCGTCTGCTCTCAACTGATATGGGGCTAAACATTGCATAAAATTCATACTAACTTGATGCGCTATCGGCTCCGCTCCATTTAGAATAACTTTCAAACTCGATAGATCCCAATGCTCTGCATTTTCTTTTTTAAATTTGGAAAATAAATACTTAAGGCCAAAATTAGGAGAGCCAGTAAAGGTGATTTTATAATCGCTGATTTTTTTCATCCATAACATAGGACGGCGAATAAATGTTGAAGTAGCAATCAGATGTTGATTCAGGCCACTAACTAAAGGCAAGAGATGGTATACAATTAATCCCATATCATGTGTTAATGGCATCCATGATAACGTGGAATCTTTTGCTGTAATACCTAATTGAGTCGTAATATCTTTGATGTTATACATTAAATTCTGATGGGTTAAAACGACACCTTTAGGAGTCCCTGTTGATCCGGAAGAGAATTGGATAAATGCAATTTCTTCGCTTGTTCTAGATACACCAGAATGATGTTGATCATAAGCTTTTGAATCCTTGTCCTCATAAAACAACACCCTCTCATGCATACTCAGAGAATACGGATCAATTACCGATTTGGACAATAATCTATTCCATATCGATTGATCTGTGATTATGTATGGATTTTTGAGAGTTGCCCAAACTTCAAATAATTTTTTCCTATGCTCATTATTACCTCCTGTAGCCAAGGGAACAGGAATGATACCTCCGAGAATACATGCCCAGTAGTAGGTTACAAATCTGTTCATGTCCTTCTCTTCGAAATAAAGAACCAATTCATCCTCAACGCTTACCCCTCTGCTATTGAGGTATTCCAACGTATGAAGTGCCTCGAAGTACAGTTGTTTATAAGAAATGAATGTTGTATCGCTGTCTCCATTGATGAAGTTAATACCGCGATCTTCGATCTCACTAACTCTTTTCAAAGCCTCTATTAAAGAAGTAGGAAAATCCATTTCAACAACTCCCACTGTGATTTTATTTTATGCATTCTCTCTCAACCATTTCGTTTTGAAGCTCTCTTGTTCTTCCGATGGAGTATGTTTTAAAGCAAATACCTCCAATATATATTGGATGATTTGTCTATCACGATTTGAATTGAGGGGATCATTGTTCTTCAAATCATTTATCTTTTGATAAACTTTTTGAATTTCAGCATAATTCGCATCAGTAGGGTTATAATTTTTCATCACCATACTGTGATTTAGTAATTGATTAATAGAAGAAAAAGAAAAATCATTTCTAGTCGTCACTGAATGATCCTTCTGTTTTTCCATTATCATTTTCACCTGATCAACGTCTTTACTTGTACAAAAGGATACATATGGGAAATGTTTCTTATCATCATCTATCATATTTCCTAACACTTTCCTCGGTCCGATTTCGACAAATGATGTTGCACCATATTTTACTATATTATCCATCGTATTTTTCCATCGGACTGGTTTAGTAATTTGTAGCACAAGCATTTTTCTCAACGTATTCACCGTGTGAGGAAGAGCATCTATATTTGATAGAACTGGGAAATCACCTTTGTTCACCTTTATATTATTTAATATATCAAACATGTTATTCGCCGCATCTTGCATCGTGTCGTTATGAAATGCACCTGAGTTATTAATCACTTTATAGTGGATATTTTTATCTTTAAGATAGTCTATAAACATCTCTGTAGCTTCGATCGTTCCTGAAAAAACCTTATTTGATTTTGAATTATGACATGCAAGGGTTAAATTTCTCCAACGTTTCCTTATACGATCATAAATTCCTTCTACGTCTGAATCATTGGAATGCATCACCGCAATCATTCGTCCAGGAAATTGTTCCGCAGCTGCTTGCATTAATTCGCCTCGTACTTTTACAATGTTTAAAGCTTCTTTGAAAGAGATGCATCCACTGCTGACCAGTGCGGCATATTCTCCTAAACTGTGACCAGCAGCTACAGAGGGACTCCATCCAATTTCTTGATGAAAAACTCGAAATGCTGCAATGCTGACAGCAAGAATCATAGGTTGTGCATCCCGAGTATTATCCAGATTAAAATCCGGTCTCCAGCACTTTGTTATATCCATCTTGATGATTTCACTTGCCTCATTAATAGTCTCGTTTGCTAGGGAAAATGATGAGCACAGTTCCTTTCCCATACCTATATATTGAGAGCCTTGACCTGGGAAAATTAAAGCTAATGACATCGTATCCTCCCTCTTTCCTTGAAAATCATTTCTACGTCTTATCCTGTTAATATAGAATGTATGATTTTAAGTGCATTTTTGATATCCGTAGAGTTAATCCCTGAATGCGTAACCATTCTTATTCTGTTCGTGCCTAGTTCTGCTAGATTTAATCCCCTTTTTGTTGCTTCTTCGATAAAAATCTCTGTTGTGAGTATGGATGCTTCAACACGAAAGAAGACAATATTTGTATCAACGTTATTCGTTTCTAAGATCACACCAGGTATACTAGCCAAGCCTTCGGCCAACATCCTTGCATGTTCATGATCCGCAGTTAGTCTGTCCATGTATTCCTCTAAGGCAATTAACGCAGGAGCTGCTATAATTCCTGCTTGTCTCATACCTCCTCCCAACATTTTTCGAATTCGATAAACTTTATTGATAAACTCTTTTGAACCGGCAACCATAGAACCGATCGGAGAAGATAATCCTTTAGATAAACAAATTTGTACTGTGTCTGCGAATTTTGTAATTTCTCTCGGCGCTAACCCTAATGAAATTGCTGCGTTAAATAGTCTTGCTCCATCCATATGAACTGGTATCTTTTTCTTGATTGAAAAAGCACTCAACTCCTCGAGATACGATAGCGGCAAAACCTTTCCACCCATTCGATTATGCGAGTTTTCAATACAAATTAGTGATGGGAGCGCGAATTGAGGATCGTCTACATCCTTAGGAAATGCTTCCTCCAAGTCTTGGATACGCAGTGTTCCATCGGACATAGTGGGGATTTTTTCGTACATAATGCCTCCACATACGGATGCCCCTGCAGCTTCATAGATGTAGATATCACTTTCATCCCCCACGAGTATTTTTGATCCCCTAGCACAATGTGCCATAATCGATGACAAATTTGCCATAGTACCACTAGGCATCAATATAGAAGCTTCTTTTCCTAAGATTAAAGCCGTCTTCTCCTCCAGTTCTTTGACTGTAGGATCTTCACCGTACACATCGTCTCCAAGAGTTGCACTTTGTATAGCTTGCATCATCCTTGATGTAGGAAGGGTAAAGGTATCACTTCTAAATTCAATCATATTCTGCTCCTTATCCATTCGAGATTAATGTTCTTTGGCCAACGGGCAGTGGATCGACGGAATACGTTATCAACTGTTCAATTTGCTTTAACAGTTGATTTACTTCCTCATAAGAATTGCCGGCAACAATAACGTGTCCAATTCTGTGCGAGAAATTTTCAGGTACCTGTACAGCATCCCCTTCATTTACATAGATAGAGATACTTTTCACCTCGGCCATCTCTTGAATTGGCTTCAGGTTATTAATGCTCCGCAAGACACCAGATTCCTTCACCGTTAGAAAATAGATTCCCGAAACTCCCAGATTCTCGTTCTTAAATTCCGGTTTTATACCCACAGAACAGAGAATCTGGCTATTCAACAAATCTATACCAGTAGCGTTTCTGACAAGCTCAGGTATCATACCCCCAGGCAATCGAGCATTCGTTTCGATAATATATGCCCCTCTATCGGTTAGTTTAATTTCAGTATGTGAGGCACCATATGTGAATTTAACGGCTTGAAGTGTGGAAGTGACCATATCTATAATGCGATGTTCCATTTCTTTAGATATTTTTGCCGGGAATATATGCGCATGTTCGACAAAGTAAGGGCTTCCAGTTACAGCTTTCTCCGTAATCCCAATGCACTCAGCGACACCATCCCATGAAAACATCTCAACACTAAATTCAGGCCCTTCGATGTACTCTTCCACGAGTACGGTTTGCACCGTTCTTTGACCACGTCCATTGAACTCCATTTTCAAAATTTTCAGAGCATGTTTCTCTAATTCTTCCCATGAAGAACACAGAAGTACATTATTGGACCCACTGTCATCTGCAACTTTACATACACAGGGAAATTCGATTTTTGATCGAAGTGAATATAACTCCGATTCTGATGTTATGATGTCGTATTCAGGTTGTTTTACATTGCACTTATTGAGTTTCTCTCGAAATAGAGCTTTATTCCGGCAAATATGTATTGAATCACGACTATTACCCTTAAGTTCAAAATATCCAGCAATTTCAGCAGCCGTTTCTAAGTAAAAATCACTTGTTGTCATAATTCCTGCTATGGATGGGATATTCTCTTTCATCAGAGCCTGATACAAACTCGCTTTATCATTTGTCTCAGCCGTTATAACAACACAAAGATCATGATTTAGATTACGATAAATATCTGGATTTCTAGCCATTAGTATAGGTTCATAATTTAAATCCCTTGCCTTTTGCAATGCCTGCATTCCCGTCCCTGTTGTATTTGATTCAATAAATACAAGACATTTACTAAGCTGCTGATTCTTTCGAAGAGAAGTATATGACCATGAATCGGCGACCGTATTTAACTCGATATATTTAGGCTCCGTTTGTGTTCTACCTATAAATAAGTTGTTTTTTTCATAGTATTCTTGGTTATAGATACTGTTGGCATATCGGTCGCCCCGATCGGGAAAAATCGCAACGACATTACAGGATTCCTCCGCTTGTGATGCTAACCACTTGGCGACATGATAAGCAGAGCCAGAGCTGTTTCCTGCGAAAATTTGCTCTTGGTAAGCAAGTTGCAGGGTAGCATTAAATGCTTCCTCATCAGTTAACCAGTGGACTTCATCAATGATATTAAAATTGACATTTGGGGCTATTAAGCTGTTCCCTAATCCGCCCTGCAGCCGTCCTGGTTGATCCGGTTGACCGAAAATCACACTGCCAACCGCATCGACAGCAACTACCTTCAGATTCGGATTATATTTTTTTAACGTTTGAGCTGCTCCGGACAGTGAACCCCCACTTCCTACAGAACCTACGAGAATATCTACTTTACCAATATCATTTACGATCTCCATCGCCATATCTTCATAAGCGTTAGGATTCTCCGGGTTTTCATATTGCCGTGGCCAAAAAGCATCAGGGTATTGCAATAGTAAAGAATTTAACATCTCCAGACGTGCTGATTGCCAACCTCCCTCTACCCCCATTTTCGATACAATATGAATCTTGCATCCCAAAGATTCTAACTTCGCATGGGTTACCCTATCTATACGAGGGTCTGTAACAATATGTACAGGATGTCCCATACAACGTCCGACCAGTGCAAGTCCACAAGCCATTGTTCCTGAAGAACTCTCGATAATAGGGGCACCTTCTTTTAACACGCCTGATTTCTTAGCACACTCGATGACTCTTTTGGCAACGCGATCTTTCATGCCAAATGGATTCATCAGTTCCAATTTTGCAAAACATTTTCCTGGATGCACTGGGGAGGCGTTCACTTTCAATTGAATCAGAGGTGTATTACCAATCATACCTACCATATTCTCAATCATAATTATCCCCCTGCTATTTTGTTTTTTACAAAAAACGTGCTAATTGTTTTTCCCGTTCTATTTGGGAGCTTAGGAGACTCGCTACTCTAGATTCCAAGTTATTTTTACATTGCGTCGTCTCTTCCAATTGATGCTCAATTCTTGTTTTCACCATGGATGGATTAGTAGATCCGTATGATGTTTTTAAATTCAGATTATTTTCCACATCAAAAGACAAAGAAAGTATTTCCGCTGGATTTTGAATACTAAATCCCTCTTCAGCGCATTTTTGTTCAAGAATATGCACATTGTAATCTTGGGGTGAAAGATTTAACCGCATAGCTTCCATAATATAGCGACCAGCTATAACTTGAGACTTTCTATAAGGAATGTTATCTCTAATCGTCAAAAAGTTAGCTAAACTGAATCCACCAAAATAATCCTTTTTACAAATGGATAACATTCTATCTTCTTTAAAATTCAGGTGTTGAATAACGAGTGTTAAGAGAGTGAGTATAGATTGGCTTGTGTGGGAGAGGTCTATGAAGTAAGTGCTACTTTCTTTTGAGGTTTCGACCAAATTAGAATATGGAGTATTTTTCTGTCCTAAAATAAAGTTGTTATGAAAAGCGGCTAAATGAGAACACTTTCCTCTGATTCGTTCCAAAATAGGGAAATTCTTTTTCTGAGGCATGGCAGAGGAAATACCTGATAGACTTCCAGGTAAGTCAATAAACTGAAATTCGCTGCTCCCCCATAACATAAGATCCGTAAGAAATCTTGAAATCAAAACGGAAAACACGGATAACTCAGCAGATATTTGTAGAACCCATTGTCTCGAGGCCACGGATCGTAAAGCATTGTTGTTTGTATCACTGAAGCCGAGTAAGCGAGCAAGTGCATCACGATCCCAGTTCAATTCCACCCCAGCCATTGCACCAGCTGCCAGCGGAGATTTATTGACATTGTCATACGTTTGTATCCAATTTTTATGTATTTGTATCAGTTCATCCAACATAGCGGAAAGGTAAAAACCTGGAGTAATAATCTGTGCGGATTGAAAATGAGTATATCCTGGCATCGGAGTGTCTGTATACTGCTTCGCTAAATTCAGTATTTCATCTATTAGGAAGCCCAGTTTTGTGATCAATTGTAGCAATTCCTGCCTAGCAAACATCAGTTGAGCGCATGCCTGAACGTCATTTCGACTCCTATCGGCATGCCAATAAGGAACTGGATCACTCAAAGAGCTTTCAACATTTTTTTCAATAGCAAACAGAATATCAGACATATTATTTTCAGGACTAGCAACTAATAGATCCTTGGTAATTGACGTTAAAATATTGTTGATTTCAGCACCCTGATTTTTACTAACACATTGCATTTTCACGTATTCTAACAACATAACTTGTTCAATTTGAATGTAGTACTGCAAAAGATGTTCTACTTCATAATTGAATTGTGGCTCTAAAATTTCATCATGCAATATTTCTTTAGGAAAATTGTCAATTCTACCCGTAAATGCATTGGACATCTCAAGCACCCCTTTGAATTTCTAGTTTCTATCCATTTTGGGACGTATATTAAATTCACAATTCGATCTAATATGCAAATGAACATTCAAAAATAGTAGGGATGTAGATCTATAGAACAGAGGCAGTTTCACAGTTCTGAGTGGGAGACAGATTCAATTATCTTAATATATATCAATAGATACTAATCATTCAAATAAAACTAATAATTTTATAATATAGATTAAATATACATTATTGATAGTTAGTTTTCAATAATAAACACCAAATTATTCTATTTAGTAACAATTAATTCCTTAATGTTACTCGTGTTACCTGTATTGCATATGATATCGAAACTGAAGCGTCATCCTATACCAACAAATTATATAGCATAATATTACATATAAGTAAAATAACCATAAAAAATGAAATATATATATAACTATAAACACCTCTTCCTAGATACTCCGTTGAATTATGATGTGCACATAGGAAATAGCCGCTTATCTACTCTTATAGATAGCGGCTATTTCCTGATATTATATGTTATTTTATAATTAGGCCATATGGATGGAAATCTTCACTAGTATCATTCTCTAGCATAATCAATCCTTCTTCCCTTCACCCACACCGTATCAATCTCCAAATCCTCATGCAGCAAAACGATATCTGCCTGTTTCCCCTTCGTCAGGGAACCCGTTCGATGGTCGATACCTAGCAAACGTGCTGGCGTCAAGCTGGCTGCT
>Ga0105244_10001269_pt1 | contig 20673 bp, 17 predicted proteins | sample KBSM44metaG_FD_80423 | JGI IMG/M metagenome (GOLD analysis project Ga0105244, IMG submission 80423) | Miscanthus rhizosphere microbial communities from Kellogg Biological Station, Michigan, USA - KBS M4-4 metaG | ecosystem: Host-associated > Plants > Roots > Rhizosphere > Soil | place... | reverse complement strand
TCGTCGCAGATCGCCGCCCTGGTCACCGACCAGATCGCGACCCTGTCGACCAACCAGGTCGCCGCGCTGACCACCGCCGGCGTCGCCGGCCTGACCACCGACCAGATCGTCGCGCTGACCACTGCCCAGGCTGGCGCGCTGAGCACCCAGCAAGTCGTCGCGCTGAGCACCAACGCCATCGCCGCCCTGGAAACGGCCGACTTCGCCGCACTGAAGACCGCCGCCGTCGCCGGCTTGACCACCAACCAGATGCGTGCCCTGACGACCGACCAGGTGGTCGCGCTGACGACCGCCGAAGCCAACGCCCTGGGCAGCGCGCAAGTGGCCGCCCTGAGCACCGATTCGGTCGCCGCCCTGCAAACGGCCGATTTGGCCGCGCTGCGCACCGCCTCGTTCGTCGGCCTGAACTCGGCCCAGGTCGCCGCGCTGACGACCGACCAGGTCAACGGCCTGGCCACCGCCCAGTTCGCCGCGATGAGCACCGCCAACATCGCCAACGGCTTGACGACCGACCAGATCGTCGCGATGAAATCGAGCCAGTTCGCCAGCCTGAGCACCGCCCAGATCGGCGCCTTGTCGAGCAACAGCATCGCCGCGATCGAGACGGCCGACATCGTCGGCATCAGCACCGGCGGCATCGCCGCGCTGAAATCGTCGCAGATCGCCGCCCTGGTCACCGACCAGATCGCGACGCTGTCGACCGGCCAGGTCGCCGCGCTGACCACCGCCGCCGTCGCCGGCCTGACCACCGACCAGGTCGTCGCGCTGACCACGGCCCAGGCCTTCGCGCTGAGCACCCAGCAAGTGGCCGCGCTGACCACCAACGCCATCGCCGCGATCGAGACGGCCGACCTGGTCGCGCTCAAGTCGAGCGCCATCAGCGGCCTGTCGAGCGCCCAGATCCGCGCGCTGACCACCGACCAGGTGGGCAGCCTGTCGACCGCCGCCATCTCGGTGTTGACCACCGCGCAGGTGGGCAACGCCCTGACCACCGACCAGATGGTGGCCCTGACGTCCAACCAGGTTGGTGCGCTGAGCTCGTCGCAGGTGGCGGCGCTCACCACCAGCAACCTGGCCGCGATCGAAACCCAGGATATCGTCGGTCTGAAATCGTCGGCCATGGGCGCGCTGCGCACCCAGCAGGTTGCCGCGCTGACCACCGACCAGATCACCGCGCTGGGCACCGCGCAACTGTCGGCCCTGAGCACGGCGGCCCTGGCCGGCGGCCTGACCACCGACCAGGCCGTGGCGCTGTCGAGCAACCAGCTCAACGCGCTGAGCACCGCGCAAGTGCGGGCGCTGTCGACCAACAGCATCCAGGCGCTGGAAACGGCCGACATCGCCGCCCTGAAGACCTCGTCGATGGCCGCGCTGAGCACCGCCCAGTACGCCCGCATCACGACCGATCAGATCAAGGCGATGACGACCGCCCAGTTCAAGTCGATCACCACCGCCCAGATCCACGCGCTCACCAGCGCGCAGGTCCAGGCGATGAGCACCGACCAGGTCAATGCGCTGCCGACCTTCACGCCGATCGTGCTGGACCTGAACGGCAACGGTATCGACACGTTGAACGTGTCGGCCGGCGTCCAGTTCGACATGCTGGCCAACGGCCATAAAGTCAACACCGGCTGGGTTGGCGGCGGCGACGGCTTGCTGGCAATCGATCGCAACGGCGACGGCGTGATCGACAGCGGCGCCGAACTGTTCGGTTCGGCCACCACCCTGGCCGACGGCACCAAGGCCACCACCGGCTACCAGGCCCTGGGCGAGCTCGACACCAACGGCGACGGCACCATCGACGCCAAGGATGCGCAGTTCTCCAGTCTGCGTGTGTGGGTGGACGGCAACGCCGACGGCGTCAGCCAGGCCGATGAACTCAAGTCGCTCGCCGACCTGAACATCACCAAGCTGAACCTCGACGCCAAGCAGGACGTGTCGCTCAACAACGGCAACTTCGTCGGTATCACCTCGACCTACGAAACCGCCGACGGCGCCAGCCATGCCGCAGCCGACGTCTGGTTCGCGGCCGGCGCGGCCAGCACCAACCTGGCCAGCTCGGTCAGCGGCCTGGCCTCGGCGATGTCGAGCTTTGGCGCGGCGACGGCGGCCTCCACCGTGACCAAGCTGGAAATGCCTTCCAGTACGAACACGGCGGTGGCGGCGATGGCCAGCGCGATCAGCAACTACGACACCAAGCTGAGCGCCGTGAGCAACTCGGTCTCGACCGAGGAGACGCTGCGACTGAAGGCCCTGCAGGGCGCCCATCACCAGGGCATCCTGGCTGCCAAGTAAGCCGAACTAGCCTCATCGCCAAGACGGCAAGCCCTGCGGGGCTTGCCGTTTTTTTTTTGATGCGCCGAACAGCGGGGTAAACCCGCTTGTGCTTCTAAACAACAAAAGCCGTTTGCGGGCTCTGCGCTGGGTTAGAATCCGAAGGCTGGCACGATAGTGCGCGAAGGCAAGCTTCGCCCGGCTACACGGCCCAGTTTTTTCCCACACATCAGGCCTATGCACGATAAATATCCCCATACCGCGATCCAGTGTCTGACCGCCATCGCGCAACACCATGGTCTGCAAATCAACCCGGAGCGGCTGATCGACGACTACGCGTTGCGCGCGGAGGAACCGGGCGACGGCGCGCTGCTGCGCATCGCCTCGGATATCGGCTTGAAAGCCAAGGCGGACAAGCTCACCTGGTCGCGGCTGATGGCGCAGGGCGGCGTGTTCCCGCTGATGGCGCGCCTGGTCGACGGCAATATGATCATCGTGGTCGGCGTCAAGCCGGCCGACGCGGTCGGCCATCCGGGCGCCGAGGACCAGGTCGCCGTGCTCAACCCCACCAACGCCAACGCCGCCGTGGTGATGGTCGCGCGCGGCGAGTTCGAGAAGCGCTGGGCCGGCGAGGTGCTGTTCATCAAACGCCAGCACAAGCTGACCGATCCCAACCAGCCGTTCGGCCTGCGCTGGTTCATCCCCGAGATCCTCAAGCAGAAGGCCGCCTTCCGCGACATCTTCATCGCCGCCATCGCCATGCAGCTGCTGGCGCTGGCCTCGCCGATCTTCTTCCAGTTGGTGATCGACAAGGTGCTCACGCACCAGAGCGTGACGACCTTGCAGGTGCTGGCCGTGGGCATCATCATGGCGCTGACGTTCGACGCCACCTTCGGCTTCCTGCGCCAGACCTTGACGCTGGCCGCGTCCAACAAGATCGACATGCGCCTGACGCGGCGCGTGTTCGCCCACCTGTTGTCGTTGCCGATCGACTTCTTCGAGACCACCAGCGCCGGCGTGGTCACGCGCCACATGCAGCAGCTGGAAAAGATCCGCAGCTTCCTGACCGGGCGCCTGTTCTTCACCGCGCTCGACCTGATCGCGCTGCTGGTGTTCGTGCCTATCCTCTTTAGCTATTCCTTCAAGCTGGCGATGATCGTGCTGCTGTTCGCGGGCATGATCGGCGGCATCGTGCTGGCCATGGTGCCGACCTTCCAGCGCCGCCTCAACGCGCTGTACTCGGCCGAGGGCCAGCGCCAGGGCATGCTGGTCGAGACCATCCACGGCATGCGCACGGTCAAGGCGCTGGCGATCGAACCGTCGCAGCGCCGCATCTGGGACCAGCGCTCGGCCGAGGCCATCACCATGCACTTCCGGGTCGGCCAGATCTCGATCGCCGGCAACGCCGTCACCGACTTCCTCGGCAAGCTGCTGCCGGTCACGCTGATCGTCGTCGGCGCCGCCGACGTGTTCGACCAGACCCTGTCGGTCGGCGGCCTGATCGCCTTCCAGATGCTGGCCGGCCGCGTCACCGGGCCGCTGATCTCGCTCGTCGGCCTGGTCAACGAGTACCAGGAGACGGCGCTGTCGGTCAAGATGCTGGGCGAGGTCATGAACCGCGCGCCCGAGGGCCGCGCCGGCGCCAACGGCCTGCGTCCGGTGCTTGAAGGCGAGATCAAGTTCGACGCCGTCACCTTCCGCTATCCGGGCGCTCAGGCCATGGCGCTCAACAAGGCCAGCTTCACGATCGAGCAGGGCACGGTGGTCGGCATCGTCGGCCGCAGCGGCTCGGGCAAGACCACGCTGACCAAATTGATCCAGGGCTTGTATCCGGTACAGGAGGGCATCGTGCGCTTCGACGGCATCGACGCCCGCGAGATCGAACTGTCGCACCTGCGCCGCCAGATCGGCGTGGTCCTGCAGGAGAACTTCCTGTTCCGCGGCACCGTGCGCGAGAACCTGTCCGTCACCAAGCCCGACGCCACGTTCGAGGAACTGGTCGCGGCGGCGGCGGCGGCCGGCGCCGACGAATTCATCGAACGCCTGCCGATGGGCTACGACACCGTCCTGGAAGAGAACGCGTCCAACCTGTCGGGCGGCCAGAAGCAGCGCCTGTCGATCGCCCGGACGTTGGTGGCGCGGCCGCGCATCCTGATCCTCGACGAGGCGGCCAGCGCGCTGGACCCGGAAAGCGAGGCCATTTTCATCGGCAACCTGTCGAAGATCGCCGTCGGCCGCACCGTGGTGATGATTTCGCACCGCCTGTCGACCCTGGTCAACGCCGACAAAATCATGGTCATGCAGCAGGGCAGCCTGATGGATGCGGGCCGTCACGAAGAACTGCTTACACGTAGCGAAACTTACCAGCACCTATGGAACCAGCAAACAAGTCACCTTTAAGCTTCAAGCGCCGCAAGGACGAGACCGAGATCGAGTTCCTGCCGGACGCGGACGCCATCGAGCGCGGTCCGCTGCCGCGGTCCGTGCGTCTCACCCTGCACGTGATGCTGCTGGCGTTCATCGCGTTCATCCTGTGGGCCTGCTTCTCGCCGGTGGAGAAGATCGTCGTCGCCCACGGCCGGCTGGTCAATCCGCTGCCCAACATCGTGGTGCAACCGCTCGAGACGTCCATCATCCAGAGCATCGACGTGCGCGTCGGCCAGATCGTCAAGAAGGGCCAGGTGCTGGCCACGCTGGACCCGACCTTCAGCGCCGCGGACGAATCGCAGCTGCGCATCCGCCTGCAAAGCCTGGACACCCAGGCCGCCGGCCTGCGTGCCGAGCTGTCGGGCAAGCCCGGCGCCGCCGTGACCAGCGGATCGAGCGCCGACGCCCAGCTGCAGTCGCAGCTGTCGAGCGAGCGCAAGGCCAACTTCGAGGCGCAAAAGACCAAGATGGACCAGAACATCGCGCGCCTGCGCGCCGGCCTGGAGACCAACAAGCACGACCAGGTGATCCTGGCGCAGCGCGTCAAGGCGTTGCGCGAGGTCGAGGCCATGCAGGAGCAGCTGATGGCCGAGCAGTTCGGCGCCAAGATGCACCTGCTGGAGGCGCGCGACCGCCGCCTCGGCGTCGAGCGCGACATGGACATGCAGCGCAACAAGGCGATCGAGATGGCCAGCGAGCTGGCCTCGGCCGAGGCCGAGCGCTCGGCCTTCGACAAGAGCTGGCGCCAGAAGGCGATGGAGGATTTGTTGACCGCCTCGCGCGACCGCGACGGCATCAACGAACAGCTGGCCAAGGCCGACAAGCGCCTCAAGATGATCCAGATGGTGGCGCCGGCCGACGGCGTGGTGCTGGAGATCGGCAAGCTGTCGGTGGGCTCCATCGTGCGCGAGGCGGAGGCGCTGTTCACGCTGGTGCCGCTGGGCGCCGAGCTGGAGGCCGAAGTGCAGATCGATTCGCTCGACATCGGCTACATCAAGCCCGGCGCGGTGACGCACCTGAAGGTCGACGCCTTCTCGTTCATGAAGCACGGCATGCTGGAGGGCAAGGTGCGCACGATCAGCCAGGACTCGTTCAAGCGCGACGCCGCCGACAAGAACGGCGGCGGCATGGACGCCTATTACCTGAGCCGCATCCAGTACAAGGGCGACCTGAAGAAAATGACGGAGGGCACCCGCCTGCTGCCCGGCATGACCGTCTCGGCCGAGATCGTCGTCGGCCACCGCACGGTGATGTCCTATCTGCTGTATCCGCTCACCCGCGCGCTCGACGAATCGATCCGCGAGCCCTGACGTGGACTACCGGCCTGCATATCCCTCTAAAACACGTAGGGCGGATTAGCGAAGCATAATCGGCCATGCATGCGCCGCCAGCGGCTCACACATGGCCGATTACGGCGTTCCGCCTAATCCGCCCTACGTGTTTCAGAATTAATTCGACGCGCCGTATTCATCGCATACGGCGGATCAATAGGCCTCAGCCGCCCATCAGGCTGGCGATGACCGCGTCGACATTGTCGGCCGTCAGCGGCTGGTACAGCACGTCGCGATGCCGCGCGATGGCCTCGTCGCTGACCTTCGAATAGTCCAGCTTGACCATCTTCGCCACCACCGCCGGCGCGTAGCGCTGCTTGATCACCTTGGCCGGATTGCCGCCGACGATGGTGTAAGGCGCCACGTCCTTGGTCACCACGCTGCCGGCCGCGATCACCGCGCCCTGGCCGATGGTGATGCCCGACATGATCAGCACCCGCATGCCGATCCAGACATCGTCGCCGACCACGATCGCGCCCTTGGTGGTCGATTCCAGCCCCTCGCCGAAGAACTTGACGCGGAACGGGAAGGTCGACACCCCCTCGTAGGGATGGTTGCCGCCCAACATGAAGGTGACCTCGTCGGCCAGCGAGACGAAGCTGCCGATGGTCAGGCGCTCGTCCGGATGGCCGTAGGCGATGACCCGCAGCGGGCCGTAGCTGTGCCGCCCCGCCGTCACCCGGCTGAAGTCGAAGGGCCCGGCCGACAGCATCAGGTCGGTGTGGTTGTGGGCGTTGAGGGCGCGCCAGTAGGCCCGCTTCTGTTCCTCGTAGGACGGCGGCGGGGGCGGCGGCGGCAGGGCCCGGGGCGGCACGTCGTGCGGCACGTCGCGGATCGCCTCGTAGAAGTAATCGTCGTCGACGTAATCCTGCATGTGCTCGAAGAAGCCGGTCTTTTGGTAGTCGTTCTCGGGGTCGAAGTAGTAGGGGATGATGTGCTGGATCAGCAGCGCCTTCTTTTCGTGCTCGTAGACCATGCGGTCGAGCTGGCCGGCGACGACGTAGGGCTTGAGCAGGGTCAGGTAATTCTTGCCGAATACCTCGGCGATGTTGTAGCCGCCCTTTTTGTAGCCGCCCTTGCGGCCGGTGGGCACGCCGCTGAAATACGGCTGGAACAGCACGATGGCGCGCTTGCCCGTGCTGAGCAAACGCAGCAGCACGTCGGTCTGCACCAGCCGCAGGTGCTGGTTGCGGGCGAAGTCGGGCAGTGCCAGGAACTCGTCGCGCCACATGCCGAAGCCGCCGATCCAGGTCGAGATGAACGACACGCGGCGCACGAAGTCGCTCATGCTGGTAATCACCTCGAGCGCGTTGCCCTGGAAGTGATTGCCGTTGGTGAAGAACACGATCGGCATCTCGGCGGCGGTGGCGCGGTAGACCTTGAGCATTTCCGGCAGGCTGCCCGGGTTGAACATCAGGTTGTCGTTGTGTAGCTTCAGATACAGCCCGCGTCCCTGTTCCATGACGAACTTGAAGTTCATGTCCGGCGAGATGGTCTCGGCGTGGCGGTGGTAGTGGATCTTGCCCGGATGGGCGGCGACGAAATGCGCCGCGACCTGCTCGGTGTCGTCCTCCGAACCGTTGTCGGAGATGACGACTTCGACCTCGCCACCGTCGCTGAAGGCGGGCTGGCTGACGATGCTGTCGAGCGTCTGCCGCAGGAACGGCGCGCGGTTGTAGGTCGGGATGCAGATCGACAGGATGACCTGGTTGGATTCCATAGGCGTGTAGTTCCGGGTTGGCGCTGTGTTCGGGGCTCAGGCGCGGCGGTAGCGGCGCAGCTGCTCGGCGTGCCGCTCCGGGTGCAGGAAGAAGTAGTTGGTCGGGATGGTGTTGTCGTCCATCTCGCCGAACTCCACCAGGCGGCCGTCTTCGGCCGTATAGACCTGGTAGCCGATGCTTCGGAACAGCGCGAAGATCTCGTTCGGGTTGTAGCCGAACTTGGCCGACCACTTGCGCAGGATTTCCGACAGCACGATCGGTTTGTCGCGGGCGATGGTCGCCATGCCGCCCTTGAACACCAGCAGCTCGGCGCCCTCGACGTCGCACTTGATGAAGTCCACCCGCACGCCGGTTTCGGCGGTGTAGGCGTCCAGCGTGCGCACCTCGCACTGCGCGGTGCGCACGTCGTCGCGCCCGGTCAGGTTGACGGCCGAGGCGTTGCCCGACCCCTCCGGCGGATAGTAGAAGGTGAACTCGCCGGCCTGTTCGGACAGGCCGAAGTTGTGCGGCTTGATGTTGGCGCTGGCGTTGAGGGCCAGGTTGGTCGTCAGGTGGCCGTAAGTGGTCGGAATCGGCTCGAACGCGTACACGGTCGTGGCGCGGCGCGAGGCGGCGATGTTGAGCGCGTACCAGCCGATGTTGGCGCCGATGTCGAAGAAGTTGTCGCCGTCGGCCACCAGGTTTTCCATCATGGTCGCCTCTTCCTTCTCGTAGTCGAAGAAGTTGAGCGTTTCCATCGGCGCAACGCGGTAATCGCCCGGCGTGCAGGCGATGCGGATGCCGCGGTCGCGCGAGGTCATGACGACCTTGCCGTCCTCGACCTCGATCTTGCGCACATTGGTCCTGCCGATGTAGGCGGCGTAGTCGAACAGCACCGCGTGGTGCTGTTCGTACATGGTCTTGATGAAGTTTGGCTTATCGATCGCGCCCTGTTCGAATTGCGCCAGCGTCGTTTGGATGGAAATCATGTCAGCACTTTCGGTAAGGTTTCAGGACAGGGTGGCGTGCCAGTCGTCCAGACGCAGGCCCATTTTCTCGCGCAGGAATTCCTGCGAGCCGGCGCTGCTGACGAAGGCGTTGGGGATGGCGACGCGGCGCACCGCCGGCAGCCGCGCGAGCGCGCCGTCGGACAGCAGGTCGTGCAGGCGTTCCAGGATGGCCGAGCCGAAGCCGCCGTTGGCCTGGTGCTCCTCCAGCGTGGCCACCTGCGTGTAGCGGGCCGCCAGCGCCGCCAGTTGCACGGTGTCGATCGGATTGACGAACGGGAAGCTGTACAGGTCGACGTTCGGCGCCGACTGCTCCAGATAGCGCGCGGCGTAGCCGACCATGTCGCCGGTGGCGAAGACGGCGGCGGTGGCGCCGCCGGTATTATTGACGCGCACCGGCACGATGCCGCCCAGCGTCAGCGCCGGCGGCTGCGCGTGCAGGCGCGGCTCGCCGGCCTTGTTCAGGCGCATGTAGCACGGGCCGCGATGCTGCGCGATGAAGGCGGTCATGGCGTCCACTTCGGCCGGGTCGCCGGGCGCCGTCACCACCATGCCCGGGATGGTGCGCAGCATGCCCAGCTCCTCGGTGGTGTGGTGCGAGGTGCTCAGCGGACCGTAGGCGTAGCCGCCGCCGACGGCGATGATCTTGACGTTGGCGTCGTGGTAGGCGACGTCGTAGCGGATCTGTTCCATCGCCCGCAGGGTCGGGAAGTTGCCGATCGAGTAGCAGAACACCGTGTAGCCTTCCAGGCTCAGGCCGGCCGCCAGGCCGACCATGTTCTGTTCGGCGATGCCGACGTTGACGAAGCGATCCGGGAAGGCTTCGGCGAACGGTTCCAGCACCGAGTAGCCCAGGTCGCCGCACAGCAGGAAGATGCGTTCGTCCTGGCGCGCCTGCTCCATCAGGGTCTTGATAAAACTGTTTCTCATGCTTGATCCTTCGACTCTTGCAGCAGTTCGGCGCGCGCGGCGGCGAATTGCGCGGCGTCCGGCGACTTGTAGTGCCAGGCCAGCTGGTTTTCCATGAAGCCCACGCCCTTGCCCTTGACGGTGTGGGCGATCACCACGCGCGGCTTGCCGTTGCGGCCTTGCTTGGACAGCGCGGCCGCCAGCGCGGCGTGGTCGTGGCCGTCGACTTCGATGGCCTCCCAGTTGAAGGCCTTGAACTTGTCGGCCAGCGGATCGAGGTCGAGCACGTCGGCGGTGCTGCCGAAGCTCTGGATCTTGTTGTAGTCGACCACCAGGGTCAGGTTGTCGAGCCGGTGGTGCGGCGCGAACAGGATCGCCTCCCAGTTGGAGCCCTCGTCAAGCTCGCCGTCGCTGACGATGGCGTAGGTATGCCAGGCGGCTTTGCGGCGCTTGCCGGCCAGCGCGACGCCGGCGGCCACCGACAGCGCGTGTCCCAGGCTGCCGGTCGACAGCTCGACGCCGGGCACCTTGTGGTTGACGTGCGAGGTGAAGTCGCTGTCGTTGTCGGTGAAGGTGTCGAGCGCGGCGCGCTCGTAGTAGCCGGTTTCGGCCAAGGTCGCGTACAGCGCCGTGCAGGCGTGGCCCTTGCTGTAGAACAGGCGGTCGCGGTCGGGCGACTTCGGTTGCGCCGGGTCGGCCGTCATCAGGCCGCCGTACAGCACCGCCAGCACGTCGGCCACGGAGAAGGCGCCGCCCAGGTGCGAGGCGCGCTTGGTGTGGCACATGTGCAGGCATTGCAGCCGGATGCGGCGCGCCAGCGCGGTGGTGGAGGCGGCGTCGAAGGTGTGGGTCATCACAAATAGCTTTCTATGGTGCGGCGGAAGCCGTCGGCCAGGCTGGTGGCCGGGATCCAGCCCAGCGCCCTGGCCTTGGCGATGTCGGGGGCGCCGCGCTGGACGGCGCTGGCCAGGTAGTTGTCGCCTTGCGGGCGCTCGACGTAGCTCAGGGTCAGGCCTTTTTCCGGGTACAGGCCGACCAGCAGCTGGCCCAGGCCGCGCATGCTGATCTCGCCGTCCGGGTTGCCGATGTTGTAGGCCTGGCCGTCGGTGCCGTCGAACAGCACCTTCCAGAAGCCGGCGACGGCGTCGGCCGAGTAGCAGAACGAGCGCGTGGCCAGGCCGTCGCTCTTGAGCGCGATCGGCTCGCCGCGCAGGATGCAGGCGACGAAGTCGGCGTACACGCGGCCGTCGTCGAGCAGCATGCGCGGGCCGTAGGTGTGGAAGGGGCGCACGATCTTGACCGGCACGCCGTACTGGTGGCTCCACGACACGCACATGTTCTCGCCCATGCGTTTGCTTTCGGCGTAGCAGGCGCGCACCGACGTCGGATCGACCACGCCGTAGTCGCCCTCGGCGGTCGGCACCTTGGCGGCGGCGCCGTACACCTCGCTGCTGCTAAAGTACAGGAAGCCCAGGCTGGCGCTGGCGCGGGCCAGTTGCAGCAGCGCGGCCGTACCCAGCGTGTTGGCGCTGAGCGTGCCGACCGGATCGGTGGCGTAGTATTTCGGGCTGGCCTGGCTGGCCGCGTGGATGATGTAGTGCGGCTGTTCGTCCAAGGTGAACGGCGCGCTGATGTCCTGTTCGATGCAGACCAGGTCTGGGCGGCCGCCGCCACCCAGATGGTGGGCGTAGCGGCGCTCGAAACCGGCGCGGTTGCGCACCATGGCGAGCACGCGGATGTTTAGCCCGCGCGTTTCGTTCAGGTACAGCATGGTCTCGACCATGTACGACGGCAGGAAGCCGGAGGCGCCGGTGACGCAGACGGTGCGTCCGCGCAGCAGCTCCCAGTCCAGTCCCGGCGTGGCCGCGATCGCCGCCATGTCGGCGGTTTCGATCGGGTGGCGCGTTGCGTGGGTCATGGCGCGCCTCAGAAGCCGACGCCGAAGAATTCCTCCAGCTTGGCGACGGTGAAGTCCAGCATTTCGCGGGTCAGGCCCGGGAAGACGCCGATCCAGAAGGTGTCGTTCATTACGCGGTCGGTGTTGGTCAGGTCGCCCGAGACGCGGTAGTTACGGCCGATCATGTACGGCTGGCGCGTCAGGTTACCGGCGAACAGCAGGCGGGTGCCGATCTTGTGCTGGTCCAGGTAGGTCAGCAGGTCGACCCGCGCGACGTTGGCCTCGGGCTTGAGCGTCATCGGGAAGCCGAACCACGATGGATCGGAATTCTCGGTCGCCACCGGCAGGATCAGGAACTCGGCGCACGACTGCAGCCGCTCGGTCAGGTACGCGAAGTTGTCCTTGCGGGCCTGGATGAAACCGGCCGCGCGGTCGATCTGCGCCAGGCCGCAGGCGGCCTGCATGTCGGTGATCTTGAGGTTGTAGCCCAGGTGGCTGTAGGTGTACTTGTGGTCGTAGCCGGCCGGCAGCGTGCCGAAGCACTGGCAGAAACGCTTGCCGCAGGTGTTGTCCTTGCCCGGCGGGCAGTAGCAATCGCGGCCCCAGTCGCGGAACGACTCGGCGATCATCTTCAGTTCCGCGTTGTTGGTGAAGACGGCGCCGCCTTCGCCCATCGTGATGTGGTGGGCCGGGTAGAACGACATGGTGCCGATGTCGCCGAAGGTGCCGACCATCTTGCCGTCGTAGGTGGAGCCCAGCGCGTCGCAGCAATCCTCGATCAGCCACAGGTTGTACTTCTTGCAGATCGCGACGATCACGTCCAGGTTGTACGGATTGCCCAAGGTGTGGGCCAGCATGATGGCCTTGGTCTTGGGCGAGATCGCCGCTTCCAGCTTGGTGACGTCGATGTTGTAGGTGCCCAGTTCCACGTCGACGAACACCGGCACCGCACCGAACTGGATGATCGGGTTGACCGTGGTGGGGAAGCCGGCGGCCACGCCGATCACCTCGTCGCCCGGCTGGATCGCGCGCGGTCCCAGCTTCGGCGAGGTCAGCGTGTTGAACGCGACCAGGTTGGCCGACGAGCCGGAATTGACGGTGATGAGGAAGTCCACGCCGATCATCTTGGCCAGCTTGGCCTCGAACTGGTCGTTGAAGCGGCCGGTGGTCAGCCAGGCGTCGAGCGAAGCCTCGACCATCAGTTCCATTTCCGGCGCGCCGACCACCTTGCCGGCCGGTGGGATCACCGTCACGCCGGGCTCGAAGGCCTTCGGCACGCTGGCCAGCGCGCCGTATTCGGCGACCAGCTTGTTGATCTCCGCACGGAGTTGTTCTTTGGTTTTTGCTTCGCTCATGGTTGCTGCCTTAGATGTGTTCGGTGTTTTGGTAGGTGTCGATTTGCGCCAGGGTGAAGGCGCGCATGTCGGCTTTCGCCGCGTGGGCCTTGTGCCAGCCGACGATCATGTCGATGGTGTGGCCCAGGTGCCAGCGCGGCTGCCAGTGCAGGCGGCCGCGCGCCTTGGAGCAATCGAGCTTGAGGTAGTGCGCCTCGTGCGGTTGCGGCGCCTGGTCCAGCTCCCAGCCGGCGCCATCGCCCCAGCTTTCGCACAGGCGCGAGATGATCCATTCGACCGGGCGGGCGTCGATGTCGTGCGGGCCGAAGTTGAAGCCCTCGGCGTAGGCCGCGCCGTGCGTGTACAGGCGCTCGGCCAGGGTCAGGTAGCCCGACAGCGGTTCGAGCACGTGCTGCCACGGACGGATCGCGTGCGGGCTGCGGATGCGCACCGGCTTGCCGGCGGCGATGGCGCGCACCATGTCGGGGATCAGGCGGTCCTCGGCCCAGTCGCCGCCGCCGATCACATTGCCGGCACGGCCCGAGGCCAGCGCCACGCCGTGCTCGGCGTACTTTTCAGGATTGAAGAACGACGAGCGGTAGCCGGCCGTCACCAGTTCGGCGCAGGCCTTGCTGTTGCTGTACGGGTCGTAGCCGCCGAAGGCTTCGTTCTCGCGGTAGCCCCAGGCCCATTCCTTGTTTTCGTAGCACTTGTCGCTGGTGACGTTGACGACCGCCTTGACGCCGGGCGTGTTGCGCACCGCCTCGAAGAAGTTCACCAGGCCCATGACGTTGGTGGCGTAGGTCTCGACCGGGTTGGCGTACGAGTAGCGCACCAGCGCCTGCGCCGCCATGTGGATGACGATCTCCGGCCGCGCCTCGAGCATCGCGTCGCGCAGCGCGGCGCCGTCGCGGATGTCGCCGATGATGGAGGTCATGCCGGCGCCCACCCGCGCGCTGTCGAACAGGCTCGGTTGGCTCGGCGCCAGCGCAAAGCCGGTGACGTGCGCGCCCAGTTGCTGCAACCATAAACTCAGCCAGCTGCCCTTGAAACCGGTGTGGCCGGTCAGGAAAACCCGTTTGCCCTGCCAGAACGAGGGCGTCATGGCCACCGCTTCCACGGCGCCTTGCCGCTTTCCCACAGTTCCTCGAGCAGCACCTTGTCGCGCAGCGTGTCCATCGGCTGCCAGAAGCCGTGGTGGTGGAAGGCGTCCAGCTGGCCTTCGCCGGCCAGCTGTTCCATCGGTTCCTTTTCCCAGGTGGTGCTGTCGCCGGCTATGTAGTCGATCACCTTCGGCGAGAGCACGAAGTAGCCGCCGTTGATCCAGGCGCCGTCGCCCTGCGGTTTTTCCTTGAAGCTGACGATGCGCTGGCCGTCGATGTCGATGGCGCCGAAGCGGCCCGGCGGCTGCACCGCCGTCATGGTGGCCAGCTTGCCGTGCTTTTTGTGGAAGGCGATCGAGGCGCCGATGTCGATGTCGGACACGCCGTCGCCATAGGTGAAGCAGAACGCCTCGTCGTGCTCGACGTGCTGGCGCACGCGCCGCAGGCGGCCGCCGGTCAGGGTGTCGGCGCCGGTGTCGATCAGGGTGACCTTCCACGGCTCGGCATGGCGCTCGTGCACCTCCATGCTGTTCTTTTGCAGATCGAAGGTGACGTCCGACGTATGCAGGAAGTAGTTGGCGAAGAACTCCTTGATCACGTAGCCGCGGTAGCCGCAGCAGATGACGAAGTCGTTGATGCCGTGGGCGGAATAGCTTTTGAGGATGTGCCAGAGGATCGGCTTGCCGCCGACCTCGACCATCGGTTTCGGCTTGACAGTGGTCTCTTCGCTGAGCCGTGTACCCAGCCCGCCCGCCAATATGACTGCCTTCATGCGATCTCCGGAGTGTGAGGATGTCCAGACTGCATTATCCGCCGGAACCGTCATATTCTAAACGAAAAGCAAGACTGGTTTTGCCCTCTGTTTACCTATAGCCACAGAGGGCGGCTTCGGCGGCCGATGGCGGGATGTCTTTGTTATACTCTGCTGACTATATCTTTGGAGTAACAGTGATGGCGACCGAAAAAGTCCTTCTGCTGCACGGCCCGACCCAGCTGCCGTTTCGTCCGCCGTATCCTGGCTTGCTCTTTTATCCGAACGTCCCGTACGACAGCCGGCCGGGGATCATCCTGATGGTGACCGTGTTCCGCGCGATCGGTTTCAAGATCGCTTTCAGCGGCTGGGAGGAGGACGGCGAGTGGCTGCGCGAGAACGCCGAGCTGTTCGACTTCGTGGTGGTTTCCGACCAGCATACCCTGAATACGGAAAGCAATTACCGCGGCAAGGTCATCGGCAACAACAAGGAAAAGCTGTACTACGCGGCGCTGGCCGGCATCCGCGCGGTGCGCGAGGGCCTCGGCGACGACGCGGTGGTCTACCGCCTGCGCGCCGACGTCACCGTGCACCAGGCCCATATCGCGATGCACCTGGCGCAGGTACGCCGCGGTTCGGGCGATATCATGATCGAATATTGCGACGTCAACAAGATCCATTCGACGCCGGACTTCATGCTGCTGGGCGAGGTTGCCGTGCTGGACGCCATCTACACCGGGCTGTATGAACGCAGCCGCGCCGGCACCGCGTACCACGTGTCGTCGCACGTCGACCACACGATGACTTTTCTCTCGCTGCAGGAGCAGGGCGTGGTGGGCCGCATCATCAGCATGCGCAAGGAGGTGCACGACTCGGTGATCTGGCGCGGCATCCCGCGCTACTTCGAGGAGGTCGATCCATCGTTGCAAGCCTCCCGCTCGTTCGGCACCGAGATGGCGCTGAGCGGCGGGCTGACGGTGGCGGGGCTGCTGGCCCAGATCGATCCGGGCGTATCGGGGCAGAACGAGCGCGCGGCGCCGGCGGCCTAGCCCAGCGCGCGGGCCGGCGGGTGGGCCAGGAAGTAGTCCAGGTCCTCCGGCACACCCAGGCCGTACATGCCGGCGCGGTCGGCGCCGATGTTGTAGTAGCCCAGCCGGGCGCCGGCGGCGATCATCGCGTTGTAGGTCGGCGCCACGTAAAATTCGCCGTTGACGCGCAGGTCGGCGGCGATCATGGCGTCGGCGGCGGCGACGAAATCGGCGCCGCGCGCGAAGTTGTAGATGCCCACCGTGGCCTCTTTCGAGACCACCTGTTTTTCCACCACCTCGATGATGGCGCCTTCGGCGTCGAGCCGCACGTAGGACCATTTCGGATGGTCGGCGCTCATCGTCATGATCAAGCCGTCCAGTTTATCGGCCGCCATGCGTGCCAGGTAGTCGTCGATGCCGGCGTCGATGTACTGGTCGCAGTTGGCGATCATCAGCGGCGTCGTGTCGTCGATCAGCGCGCGCGCCAGCAGCACCGTGCAGGCGGCGCCCTCGGTCACCTGCGCCACCGGCACGACGGCGCAGCCGGGCGCGATCGCCTCGAGCCGCGCGCCGAGTCCATATTGTTCCAGGTGCGCCTGCTGGCACAGGAAGATGAAGCGGTGCGGCTGGCTCGGGCGCAGGTTCTCGATCACCACCTCGATCATCGGCCGGCCGCCGATCGGGATCAGCGGCTTGGGATCGGTGTAGCCGGCGTTGGCGAAGCGGCTGCCATGGCCCGCCATCGGCACGACGATGTTGATCATGGCGCCTCGCCCAGGTATTTGTCGTCGACCGCGCCGGGCACCTTGACCACCACGGTCACCGTATCCTCCAGCACGACGAAATCGGTCGACTCCATCGGATTGATGACGACGATGTCGCCGCTGGCGTATTCGACGCCGTTCATTTGCACGCGGCCGCTCTGGATCACGGTGATCTCCTGCGCGATCTTGTGGTAATGGCGCGCCTCGCGGTCGCCGGCGCGGTAGTGCTTGATCCCCACCTCGGCGGCGCGGGTGGCCAGCGCGGTCGGCGTGAAGTCGCCGACGAACCAGCCGCGCACCATGTCGTCAAGCTTGTAGCGTTCCATGGTCAGCCCTTCGGAATGTCGAGGTAGGCGCGCAGCGCGTGCATGCGGCCGTCGCGCCACTCGATGACGTCGACGCCTTCGAGGTGGGTGGCGTCGATGTCGAGCGTGAATTCGATCAAGGTGGTGGCGCCGTCGGCGTAGATGTTTTTGGCGCGGAAGGACAGCTTTTGGCAGCCCTCGAACATGCCCTTCATCATGGCCAGCGCGGCCGGCCTGCCGTCGATGCGCTTGACCACAGGGTCTTCCAGCGAAAAATCGTCGGCCAGCAGGGCGCCCACGGCGTCGAGGTCGCGGGCGTCGAAGGCGCGGATGTAGGCTTCTGTCAGTTGTTTGCTCATGGTCGTGTCAATTGGGTTGGCGGTGCAGCGCGGCTTCGTATTCCTCGATTTTTTTCGGCGAATAGAAGGTGTGGTAGGCGTGGTTGGGCACGGCCAGCGCGGTCAGTTTGCGGTTCAGCAGAACCAGTTCGTTGAGCACCGGCGCGATGTAGAACACCCCGTCGACGCTGGTGTTCTTGCGGATCGAATGCTGGGCCGCCAGCACGAAGTCGGCGCCGCGCGCGAAGTAGTAGAAGCCGGCGATGGCGTGGCGGCTGATCGGATGCTTCTCGGCCGTCTCGATGATGGCGCCGCCGTCCTCCAGGCGCGCGTACGACCAGCGCGGGTGCACCGAGTCGAAGGTCAGCGCGCCGGCGTCGGCGCCACCGGCGCGGAAGCGCGCCAGGTAGTCGTTCAGGTCGACGTCGAACACCTGGTCGCCGTTGACGATCAGCAGCGGCTGGTCGGCGCCGATGTAGTCGATCGCCAGCAGCGCGCTGCAGGCGGCGCCCTCGGTCTGGTGCATCAGGCGGATGATGGCGGTGTCGGCGCCGGCCAGCAGGCGCACCGTGCTGTCGAGGTGGTAGCGGCTGCAATCCTCGTCGCGCAGGATGAAGATGAAGCGCTTGTCCTCGGCGATGCCGTCCAGGTTCTCGATCAGGTACTGGATCATCGGCTTGCCGGCGATCTCGATCAGCGGCTTGGGGAAGGGGAAGTCGGCGCCCTCGAAGAACGGGGACGACACGCTCAACGGCACGATGATGTTAAGCATGCGCGGCCTCCAGTTCGGCGATGGTGCGGGTGATGTTGGCGTGATTGACCTCGCGCACGTCGTGCACGCACATCACGTGCGCGCCGGAGTCGCGCGCCGCCTTGATGCCGTTCGGGTTGTCCTCGACGATCAGGCATTCGTCCGGGCGCAGTCCCATGCGTTCGATCGCCTTGAGGTACATGTCCGGCGCCGGCTTGGGCGCCGTCACGTCCTGGTTCGACAGGAAGAATTCGAGGAAGGGCAGCAGTTCGGCGCGTTCCAGCATCATGGCGATGGTGTTGCGGATCGAGTTGGAGCACACCGCCATGCGGTAGCCCTCGGCCTTGAGCCGTGACAGCGCGAACTGGTGGTGGAACACCGGTTTGCATTTGGCGTAGATCACTTCCATCGTGTAGATCTGCTTCATCTCGTTGATGAAGCCGTGCAGCGCCTCGGGCAGGCCGCGCTCCATCGACAGCATGCGCAGCTTGGTCTTGGTCGGCAGGCCGTCGTAGGTCACCAGATGATCGTAGCGGCTGATGGCCATGCCGAACAGCGTGAGCGCGCGGTTGAGCGCCTCGAAGTGCCATTCCTTGGCGTCGATTAGCACGCCATCCATATCGAAAATGATGGCTTTAATCCTGGTCATCGAAAAAATCCTTCGCGGCTTGGGGGAAGTCGGTGCACAGGCTCAGGGCCGCGTGCCGGTGCAGGCCGGCGGCGCGCAACCGGCGCCACAGGTCCAGGTGGGGGCGGCGGTGCAGCTCCGGCGAGACGACGCACACCGCCTTGCCCTGTTCCAGCCAGCCTTCGATGTCGCGCGGCTGGTACCACTCGCCGTGGAAGGCGTCGAGCCAGACGCCGTCGGCGCGTTCGAGGAAGGACGGCACGGTTTCGTATTCGCTGTGGCGGGTGTAGGCCGGCAGGCCGCGCTGCAGATAGCCCAGCGCGTCGGGCACCGCCATGTCGAACACGAAGGCGTCGGCGGTGGCGTGGGCGGCCAGCGCCGCCGCCACGGGCGAGTGCAGGCCGTCGGCCTTGATGTTGAGCGCCAGCGGCCGCCCGGCCGGGTAGCGCGCGCACAGCGCCAGGAAGGTCTCGAGCGTCATCTCGCCGCCGCCCGGCATGTCGTGCGAGATGACGACCTGGCGGCCGGCGTCGCGCAGATCGGTCTCGATGCCGAAGCCCCCCGCGAGCGCACGCTCAAACGCGGCCGGCGAGTTTTTTTCACTCTCTTCGAGCCAGTAACCCCGGTGCGCGACGATTTTCATGCTTGCATGTGTGTGCGGAAGAAGAACCTGTGATTGTACCCGGGGATCGCCCGGTGCAAGTCTATCCGCGTTGTTAATAGGCAACGCAAGGTGGTGGTGCGCGGGGTGGAGGTCCTCATGGCGCAAGCAGTTGTTGATAGGCCATTCGCATGGCGTGCTGCACGGCGTCCAGGCGGTCGCCGGCGGTGGCGGCCAACTGCGGATACCGGGTCGTCACCAGGACGTTGAGCTCCGACAGGCGGGCCGACAGCAGCTCCTTGAAGCGCGCCGGCGTGCCGAATTCATGGCCCTGCTCGCGCGCCTGGTGCAGCAGCCGCAGGCTTTCGAGGGCCGCGTCCAGCGCGGCCGCCGGCGCGGCCATCCCCGCCTGCGCCGGCGCGGCCGGGCAGGTCGACAGCGCTTGCGGCAGATAGACGTAGTCGCCGCCGGCCAGCGCGGCGAGGGCGGTGGCGATGACGGCGCGTTCGGGGTAGGCGCGGCCGCCGTAGCGGCCGAAGGCCTGGCCGAGTGTTGCGCGTTTGAACAGCAGGGCGCCTGGCGCGCACATGGCGGCGGCGGCGCCGTTGTCGCCGTTGTCGCCGCCGAGCAGCATGTTGGCCAGCGAGGCACCGTCGATCAGCAGCTCGTTCGGGAACAGTGGCGCCGCCGGCAGCGGCGCGCCGTCCGGCGCGCGAGGCTGGCGCCAGGCGGCCACCAGGCGCACGCGCGGATGGCCGATGAAGTAGGGCAGCATGACGGCGATTTTTTCCGGTGCCAGCGTGTCGCCGGGCGGGGCGACGGCGATGTATTCGCCCAGTGCCAACGCCAGACAGTGATTGAGGTTGTCGAGGGCGCCCAGGCCCGGCGCGTGGCTGTAGCGCAGGCGGCGGTGCGCTTTCAAATGGGGCGTGAGCAGCGCGCGGCAGGCGCCGTGCGGGCTGCTGTCGCTCACGATCACTTCGCAGTTGGCGTGGGTTTGCGCCAGCGCGCTGGCCAGCGTCGCCTCCAGCGGCAGCGGGTCGTCGGCAGGGATCAGGATGCTCACCAGCGGCAGGGCGGCGTCGGCGGCCTGTTTTACCGCGTGGTGTGCGGCTTTGCGGCGGCCGCGTTTCAGCGTGCCGCGCGCCACGCGCAGGTAAAGTTGTTCCAGGTCGTGCGCCAGCGCCGGGGTGTCGAACAGCGGTGCGCCGGCGCGGTTTTTCCCGAGGCGGTTGCGCAGGCGGGCCAGTTCCTTCGGATGGGTGGCGAGGCGGATCGCCTTGGCCGCATACTGTTTCTCCGTGCGCGCGATCAGCTCCGGCAGGCCGGCCGCCTGCAGCAGGCTGCCGCTCACGCGGCTGGCGAAGGTCGCGCCGGCGCGGGTCAGCAGCGGCAGACCGGCCCACAGTACGTCGCCGGCGATGGCGCCGGCGTTGTGCGGGCCGGTGTCGAGGAACAGGTCGGCCGCCCGGTAGCGCTCCGTCGCCCGCTCGCATGCGGTGGTGTCGGCAAAGCACAGCCGGTC
>Ga0105244_10001268_pt1 | contig 20676 bp, 22 predicted proteins | sample KBSM44metaG_FD_80423 | JGI IMG/M metagenome (GOLD analysis project Ga0105244, IMG submission 80423) | Miscanthus rhizosphere microbial communities from Kellogg Biological Station, Michigan, USA - KBS M4-4 metaG | ecosystem: Host-associated > Plants > Roots > Rhizosphere > Soil | place... | reverse complement strand
GATGAACACCACGTAGGCGGCCACGAAGAACATCAGCACCCACATGAAGTCGGCGGTGGTGGCGCGCAGCACCGAGTAGAACGCGGTGAAGTACCAGGTCGGCGCGATGTGCAGCGGGGTCTTCAGGGAATCGCCGGGCAGGAAGTTGTTGTACTCGAGGAAGTAGCCGCCCATTTCCGGCGCGAAGAACACCACTGCGCTGAAGATGGTCAGGAATACCGACACGCCAAACAGGTCGTGCACCGTGTAGTACGGGTGCGACGGGATGCCGTCGACCGGATGGCCGTCCGCGCCCAGGTTTTCCTTGATTTCGATGCCGTCCGGGTTGCTCGAGCCGACTTCATGCAGCGCGATCAGGTGGGCAGCCACCAGGCCGAGCAGCACCAGCGGGATCGCGATCACGTGGAAGGCGAAGAAGCGGTTCAGGGTCGCGTCCGACACCACGTAGTCGCCGCGAATCCACAGCGACAGGTCAGGGCCGATCAGCGGAATGGCGCCGAACAGGTTGACGATCACCTGCGCACCCCAGTACGACATCTGGCCCCAAGGCAGCAGGTAGCCGAAGAAGGCCTCGGCCATCAGGCACAGGAAGATGGCAAAGCCGAACAGCCAGATCAGCTCGCGCGGCTTGCGGTACGAACCGTACAGCAGGCCACGGGTCATGTGCAGGTAGACGATGATGAAGAAGGCCGAGGCGCCGGTCGAGTGCATATAGCGCACCAGCCAGCCCCAAGGCACTTCGCGCATGATGTACTCAACCGAACCGAAGGCCAGGTTGGCGTCCGGCTTGTAGTGCATGGTCAGGAAGATGCCGGTGACGATCTGCAGCACCAGCACCAGCATGGCAAGCGAGCCGAAGATGTACCAGAAATTGAAGTTTTTCGGGGCGTAGTACTTGCCCCATTGATCATTCCACAGCTTGGTGAGCGGGAAGCGGTCGTCGACCCAGCCCAGTGCTTTTTGTGCGGCCGGTGCATCGGCCGGGAATTTGGTCTCCTTGAATGCCCCCATGTTATGCCTCGCCTTTCTCGTCTTTACCGATGACCAGCTTGGTGTCGCTCAGGTACATATGGCGTGGGACTTGCAGGTTGTCCGGCGCCGGCTTGTTCTTGAACACGCGGCCGGCCATGTCGAAGGTCGAGCCGTGGCAAGGGCAGAGGAAGCCGCCCTCCCAGTCGTCCGGCAGCGATGGCTGCGGGCCAGGGGTAAATTTCGAGGAAGGCGAGCAGCCCAGGTGGGTACAAATGCCGACCGCGACCAGCAGTTCCGGCTTGCGCGAGCGCCATTCGTTACGGGCGTATTCGGGGGTAAATTCTTCGGGATTGCGCTTCGATTCGGCGTCGGCCACTTTGCCGTCGGTTTTTTTCAGCGAGGCCACCATTTCCGGCGTGCGCTTGATGATCCAGACCGGCTTGCCGCGCCATTCCACGGTTTTCATCTCACCGGGATTAAGCGTGGAGATATCCACTTCGACCGGCGCGCCGGCTGCTTTCGCACGCTCGGACGGCTGGAAGGTACTGACTAATGCGCCCGCGGTGGCCAAACCTACCACACCGCCAGCAGCGCCAGTCGCGACCAATAAACCGCGACGGCCTGAATCGACCTGCTTTTCGTTACTCATACAAACCCCAATCAGTCAAAGTGACAACAAAATCTTGAGAACTGTGTACAAACTGAAAAACTGAAACCAAGGCACGAAATCCAGCAACCTTACATTATAAGGTATGCACGATGCAACTCTAGCACCAACGTTGCTCTTTCCCCAAGATTTAGCCAGCCGGACACGGCTCCCGCAGCGATGATAGGGGCGAGGGCGATGAGCAGAAATTGATGTAGGTCAATTTATAGCGTAATTCGGCTTGCAAATGCGTAAACGGCAAGCGTGTTTGGAATCCAATTGAAAAAATAGTATGATCCAAGCGCAGTTTTGTTCACAATTGACCACAGCGAGGATAAAAATATGGCAATGATGCAGGAATTTAAAGAATTCGCGATGAAGGGTAATGTGGTCGACCTGGCAGTCGGTGTGATCATCGGCGGCGCTTTCGGCAAGATCGTCGATTCGCTGGTGGCCGACATCATCATGCCGCCGATCGGCAAACTGTTTGGCGGCCTCGATTTCGCCAATTACTACATCCCGCTCAACGGCCAGGCCGCCAATCTGAGCCTGGCGGAAGCGAAAAAACTGGGCGCCGTGTTCGCCTACGGGAATTTTGCTACCATCCTGTTGAACTTTATCATCCTGGCGTTTGTGATCTTCCAGATGGTGCGCCTGATGAACAAGGCGCGTACCCTGGGCCTGAAGCAGGAGGCCGCCGCAGCCGCTGCGGAACCGCCGCCACCAACCCCGGAAGATATCGTGCTGCTGCGCGAAATCCGCGACTCCCTCAAAAAATAATTCAAGGCCGCCATCCGGGCGGCAGGCTGGACTGCGATGCGACGACTCTGGTTATTGTTTGCGCAAACGGTGACCGTCGTATTGGCACTGTATTTTGTCTACACGGCGGTGGGCCGCGAGCGGCCGGCACCGGTGCGCGTGCAGCAGATGGGCAGCGTCGAACATCCGGCGCCGATGCTGGAGGCAGGTCCGTCCAAGCCGCCGGTGTCGGCCGGCGGTTCCTACCGCGCGGCGGCGGCGCGCGCCATGCCGGCCGTGGTCAACATCATCACCAGCAAGAAACCCAAGCGCGGCAAGCATCCGCTGCTGCGCGACCCCTTCTTTAAAAAATTCTTTGGCGATCGCGACCGCGATGAGGACAGCGACGACGAGTCCAGCCTCGGCTCGGGCGTGATCGTCTCGGCCCAGGGCTACATCCTGACCAACAACCACGTGGTGGAAGCGGCCGACGAAATCGAGGTGGTGCTGGCCGATGGCCGCAAGGCCGCTGCCAAGCTGGTCGGCACCGATCCGGAAACCGACCTGGCCGTCATCAAGATCAGCATGGACAAGCTGCCGGTGATCGTGCTGGGCCAGGCCGAGCAGGCACAGGTGGGCGACGTGGTGCTGGCCATCGGCAACCCGTTTGGCGTCGGCCAGACCGTGACCATGGGAATCATCTCCGCGCTGGGGCGCAACAACCTGCACATCAACCACTTCGAGAACTTCATCCAGACCGATGCCGCCATCAACTTCGGCAACTCAGGCGGGGCGCTGGTCGATGCCAGCGGCAATCTGCTGGGCATCAACTCGGCGATTTATTCGCAGACTGGCGGCTCGGTCGGCATCGGCTTCGCGATTCCGGTCTCGACCGCCAAGTCGGTGATGGAAGCCATCATCAAATCGGGCCATGTGGTGCGCGGCTGGATTGGCGTCGAGAGTCAGGAAATCACGCCCGAGCTGGCGGCCAGCTTCGGTCTGCAGCGCCAGAGCGGCGCCATCATTGCCGGCGTGGTGCGCAACGGCCCGGCCGACAAGGGCGGCATCAAGCCGGGCGACATCCTGCTGTCGGTGGACGGCAAGCCGGTGGCTGACACCAACAGCATGCTCAACCTGATCGCCCAGCTGGTTCCCGGCGAAAAAGCTAAAATGTCGGTCCTGCGGAAAAACCGCGAGACCACGCTGGACGTTACCGTTGGCAAGCGGCCAGCCAGCACCAAATAAGGAACTTCATGCACCTGCGCGACCTCACCCAATACCTGCGAGAACTCGAGGCCAACAACAACCGCCCGTGGTTCATCATGAACAAGCCGCGCTACGACATTTTGCGCGAGGAATTCCTGCAAGTGGTGACGGAGATGATTGCCGAGCTGGGCAAGTTCGATGCGCAGGTCAAGTTCAGCAATCCGAAAAAGGCCATGTTCCGCATCAACCGCGACGTGCGCTTTGCGCATGACAAGAGCCCGTACAAGACGCGCTTCTCGGCCGCGGTGGCGCCCAACGACATGCGCCGTCCGAGCAAGGCTGATGGTCCGACCTACTACATGCAGATCGATGGCAATGGCCGCCTGCTGTTCGGCGCTGGCGAATACATGCCGCCGCCGCACCGCCTGAAAGCGCTGCGCCAGCACATGGTCGATGACGCGGCTGGTTTCCGTAAAGTGATGAAGAACAAGAAGCTGGTGGCGACCTACGGCGACATCCAGAACGAAGGCAAGCTGCAGCGCCCGCCCAAGGGTTTCGACCCCGAGCACGAGCACATCGAGTACATCAAGCTGAAGAGTTTCTTTGTGTGGACCGAGATCGACCTGCAACTGAACAAGCCGGAGCTGCTGGTGCCGACCCTGGCGGCCGGCCTCAAGGACGCCTACCCGCTGGTCGCGTGGATGCGCGAAGCGAAGTCGGACGTCGAAGAGGAATAATTACTCGCCCTTAGGATCGCGCGACAGCAGGCGGGCTACCATCGCCTGCGGCTGGTCGCCGTCAAACAGCACGCCAGCCACAGCATTGGTGATCGGCATCTCGACGCCGAGTTTGGCCGACAGTTCGCGCACGGCCTTGGCGCACGGCACGCCTTCGGCCACATGGCCCAGCTCCTGCACGATTTGCTCCAGCGGCTTGCCCTGCGCCAGCCCGAGCCCGACGCGGCGGTTGCGCGAGAGGTCGCCGGTGCAGGTCAGAATCAAGTCGCCCATGCCGGTCAGGCCCATGAAGGTTTCGGTCTGGCCGCCCAGCGCCACGCCGAGGCGGGTGATTTCCGCCAGGCCGCGCGTGATCAGCGCCGCGCGCGCATTCAGGCCCAGGCCCAAACCGTCGGCCGCGCCGGTGGCAATCGCCAGGATGTTTTTCACGGCGCCGCCAACTTCCACGCCGACCAGGTCTTCGCTCGAGTAGACCCGCACATTGCCGCCGTGCGCAGTCTCGACCACGCAGGCGCGAAGCTCGGCCGAATCAGACGCAATGGTCAGCGCGCACGGCAGGCCCTTGGCCACTTCCTGCGCAAACGACGGTCCCGACAGCGCACCGCCCGGCACGCTGTCGCCCAGCACTTCGCGCACGATCTGGTGCGGCAGCAGGCCGGTATCGTATTCAAAGCCTTTGCACAGCCACACCACGTTGGGGATGGCACGGCCTTTCAGCGCTAGCAGCAGCGGCCGCAGGCCGGCCACCGGGCAGGCCGCGATCAGCAGACTGCCAGGCTCGGCCACATGGGCCAGGGCGGCGTCGAAATCAGCCGCCACTTGCAGGCGGTCAGGGAAGGGATAACCGGGCAGGTAGGTATTTTCGCGGGCGGCCGACATCGCCTGCAGTGCGGCCGCATTGCGGCCCCACAGCAGCACGTCATGGCGCTGGGCCAGGGCCATGGCCACAGCCGTGCCCCACGCGCCAGCACCGAGCACGCTTACCTTGCGGATTGCGCCCGTTGGTTTCGTTTTTGCTTGCATGGGATGTTAAACGCCCCAGACTTCGGAATTCTTGACGTAACCCGTCAGGCCGTCGCGGTGACGCACCTTGATCCAGCCGCCGGCGGCGGTTTCGCCCAGCTCCAGCAGCACGCCTTTGTCGGCGGTGAACACGGGCGCCGCCGTATCATCCGGCGTCGCGCGCACTTTCAGGTTCGGGGTCTTGACGATGACGTTGCGCTTCGCGCTCAGGCCCTTGGCCTCGGTCCACGCCAGTTCGCCGTTGACGTCGCGTACTTTCAGCCATTCGCCGTAGGCCAGCACCACTTCCAGCGGGGCGCCGCGCGGCACCACGAACAGCTTGCCGCCCTTGGTCGATGGCGCGTCGTACAGAATGACGGGCGCCGCGCCCACCGTCTTGAAATCGTAGGCCTGGCTGCCGGCAGCGGCCAGCGTCATGGTCAGGGCAGCGATTAAACGTGGGAGTGTCATGTGGTGTACCTTGGGATGGGGTGAAACTGCCGCCAGGCGAGCGCCCGGCGGCGACGCAGCTAACAGCGCTGCTTAGTGGGTTGCGTCAGCGGCTGGGGCAGCGGCAGCTGCTTCAGCGATCGCTTGTTGACGCTGCTGGTAGAACACTTCGAAGTTGATCTCAGCCAGGTGCACTGGTGGGAAACCGGCACGGGTGATCACGTCAGCGATGTTGGCGCGCAGGTATGGGTACACGATGTTCGGGCAGCCAATGCCCAGCAGTGGATCCAGCTGTTCGGCTGGAATGTTGCGGGCTTCGAAGATACCGGCTTGTTTGCCTTCAACCAGGAAAGCGACTTTGTCTTTGACTTTAGCGGTCACGGTGATGGTGACGGTCGATTCGAAGATGCCGTCGGCCAGCGGCTCGGCGCCTACGTCCAGGGCTACTTCGATGGTCGGTGCTTCCTGTTCCAGGAAGATCGCCGGCGAGTTAGGTTGTTCCAGCGACAGGTCTTTCAGGTAGACGCGTTGGATTTGGAATACTGGTTGCAGATTTTCTTCAGACATGGAACGCTTTCGTTATAGTGAAATCGGGCGGCACCGGCCACCCGGATGATGTTTGCTTGGTATGGCTAGAAGACAGCTCAAATCAAACGCGAGGGCAATTGTATCAAAACCATTATGGTTTAAAAGGCTTTCCACCCGGCGCACGTTGTATTTGGAGGCTATTAGCCATTTAACAAGGGGGACAAGCCGCCCGCCTGGTCCAGCGCATACAAATCGTCGAAACCGCCGACATGGGTGTCGCCGATGTAGATTTGCGGCACGGTGCGGCGGCCGGTCTTTTGCATCATGGTCATACGCTGTTCCGGGTCGAGGTCGACGCGGATTTTCTTCAGCTCGGTCACACCCTTGGATTCCAGCAGGCGCTCGGCGCGGATGCAGTACGGGCACACGGCGGTGGTGTACATAATCACTTCGGCAGTCATCTTGCTCTCCTCCACTTATTTAGCCAGCGGCAGGCCGGCTTTTTGCCACGCGGCAACGCCACCTTCAAGGTTGACCACGTCGGCGAAGCCGGCTTTGCCCAGCTTGGCGGCGGCGGCCGAACCACGGGCGTCGCTCTTGCCGACCACGATCAGGCTGCGGCTCTTGAACTTGTCCAGCTCCGGCAGGCGCTTGTCCAGCTCGGCCAGGGGGATGTTCTTGGCTTCAGGCAAGTGACCTTCGGCGTATTCCTTGGCGTCGCGCACATCCAGGATGGTGGTTTTGCCGCGGTTAATCAACATGGTAATGTCTTGCGGGCTGCCGCGCTTGCCGCGCACGGTCAGGGACGGCCACAGCAGGGCGCCGCCGGAAACCAGTACGATGGCGATCAGAAAAATATTGTCAATGAAGAATTTCACGGGATTCCAATGGTTGAACTTAATGCGGCCATTATAAAATAGAAGCTGTAAGACTTCTCAAAGCACCGGTTTTCCAACTTTTCTTGAAAAGATAGTCCACATGTACAAAATCGTTTTCATGCGCCACGGCGAATCCACCTGGAACCTGTCGAACCGCTTCACCGGCTGGACCGACGTTGACCTGACCGAAAAAGGCATCAATGAAGCCAAGCAGGCGGGCAAGCTGCTGAAAGACGGCGGCTTCACCTTCGACCTGGCCTACACCTCGGTGCTGAAGCGCGCGGTGCGCACGCTGTGGCTGGCGCTGGACGAAATGGACATGATGTACCTGCCGATCAAGAACGACTGGCGCCTGAACGAGCGTCACTACGGCGCCCTGCAGGGCCTGGACAAGGGCGAGACCGCCGCCAAGTACGGCGACGAGCAAGTGCTCGTTTGGCGCCGCAGCTACGATACCCCGCCGCCGGCGCTGGAAGCGAGCGACGACCGCGCTTCGTTCAACGACCCGCGCTACGCCGGCCTGTCGAAAGAACAGATCCCGCTGACCGAATGCCTGAAAGACACCGTGGCGCGCGTGGTACCGGTGTGGGATGAAGAAATCGCCCCGGCCATCAAAGCTGGCAAGAAAATCATCATTTCGGCCCACGGCAACAGCCTGCGCGCCCTGATCAAGATGCTGGACGGCATCAGCGACAGCGACATCGTCGGCCTGAACATCCCGAACGGCACCCCGCTGGTGTACGAGCTGGACGCCAACCTGAAGCCGATCCGCCACTATTACCTGGGCGACGCCGATGCCATCGCCGCTGCGCAAGCTGCCGTGGCCAACCAAGGTAAGGCCAAGTAATTTGTCCCGTTCTTCGCACCGGAAAGCAGCCTTACTGCTGCTGATGTTGTCGCTCGGCGTGCAGGCTGCGCCCTTCGGCAAGATGACCGAGCGCAGCAAGCAGAAAGCTGCCGCCGAGGCTGAACGCGCCGGCGTGCAGCAGAAGTTGTCCGCGCTCAAGAAAGACATCAGCAAGACCGAATCCGCCAAGGACGACGCGGCCGACACCCTGGCCGAGTCCGAACAGGCAATTTCGGACGCCAACCGCTCGCTGCGCGACCTGCAGCAGGAGCAGAGCGACACCAACGTCAAGCTGCAAATGCTGTCGGCCGAGCACGACAAGCTGGCCGCCACGGTGGCGCAGCAGAAGCAGCAGCTGGCCAAGCTGCTGCGCGAGCAGTACGTGGCCGGGAACGAAGACCGCATCAAGTTGCTGCTGTCCGGCGACAACCCCAACCGCATCAACCGCGATTTGCAGATGCTGGCGTACGTCTCGCAGGCGCAGGCGCGCCTGCTGGAGGCATTGCGCGCCAACCTCAAGGCCGTCGAGGTCAACCAGGCCGAGGCGCAGAACGCCAAGGACGAGCTGGAAGAAATCGCGCAGGAACAATTGCAGCAAAAAGCCAAGCTGGAGCAGGAGAAGGCGCGCCGCGCCGCCCTGCTGACCACCTTGTCGAAGAAACTGGTGGCCCAGCGCAAGGAAGCGGGCAACCTCGAGCGCGACGAACAGCGCATGACCGGGCTGGTCGACAAGCTGAACAAACTGATCGCCGAGCAGGCCGCCGCTGCCGCCGCCGAGAAGAAACGCCAGGAACAATTGGCCGCTGCCAAGGCGGCAGCGAAGGCCAAGGCGGAAGCCGATGCCCGCGCGCTGGCCAAAGCCAAGGCAGCCGAGGCGGAACGCCAGCGCCTGGCCAAAGCCAACAGCAACACCAAGTCCGGCACCATCAAGCCGGCCACGCCGAACCCGGCCGATGCGATCGATGCCGACGAGCCGAAGGTGGCCGCCGTCAAGCCGGCGCCAGCGCCGGCTCCGGAGGACGACACGCCGCCTGCCAAAGCGGCCGATATCGCGCTGGCCCCGGCAGCGCCGGCCGGCGCCTTTGCCAGCCTGAAAGGCCAGCTGCGCGCGCCGGTGGCCGGCAAGGTGGCCGCCAAGTTCGGCTCCAAGCGCGGCGACGGCCCGAGCTGGAAGGGCGTCTTCATCCGCACCGCCGAGGGCGCCGACGTGCACGCGGTGGCTGGCGGCCGCGTCGTGTTTGCCGACTGGCTGCGCGGCTTCGGCAACCTGATCATCGTCGATCACGGCGGCCAGTACATGAGCATTTACGGTAACAACCAGTCGCTGCTCAAACGGGCCGGCGACATCGTCAAGGCCGGGGACCCGATCGCCAGCGCAGGTAACAGCGGCGGCAACGAGGAATCGGGGCTATACTTTGAGCTGCGCCATCAGGGCGCGGCATTCGATCCGGCTGGCTGGGTCAAGTTTTAAGGTTAGCGGGAAAAAATGGGCAACAAAGTCAAGAACATCGGCCTGATCGGCCTCGGCATGGTGGCTGGTGTTGCCGCCTCGTTCCAGTTTTCCGCCATCGCGCAAAAAGTCACCGGCAGCCCGCTGCCGCTGGAAGAAATGCGCCAGCTGTCCGACGTGTTTGGCCTGATCAAGACCGACTACGTCGAAAACGTCGACGACAAGAAGCTGCTCACCGAAGCCATTTCCGGCATGGTGTCCTCGCTCGATCCGCACTCGGTCTACCTCGATAAAAAAGCCTTTCGCGAAATGCGCGAGACGGTGGCCGGCAAATTCGTCGGTGTCGGTGTCGAAGTGGCGCTGGAAGACGGCTACATCAAAGTGGTCTCGCCGATCGAAGACACGCCCGCCTTCAAGGCCGGCATCAAGGCCGGCGACATCATCACCCGCATCGACGGCGCTGTGATCAAAGGCGTGTCGCTGGACGAATCGGTGAAGAAGATGCGCGGCGAGCCGCGCTCCAAGGTCAGCATCACCATCAGCCGCAAGGACGAAGACAAGCCGCTGGTGTTCAATATCCAGCGCGAGGAAATCCGCGTACAGAGCGTGAAGGCCAAGATCATCGAGCCGGGCTACGCGTGGGTGCGCATCTCGCAATTCCAGGAACCGACGGTGGAAGACATGGCGAAGAAGATCACCGCCCTGTACCACCAGGACCCGAACATCAAGGGCTTGGTGCTGGACCTGCGCAACGATCCGGGCGGCGTGGTGCCGGGCGCGATCGGCGTGTCGGCCGCCTTCCTGCCGAAGGATTCGGTGATCGTCTCCACCAACGGCCAGCTGCAATCGTCCAAGGAAACCTTCTACGGCCGCCAGGAATTCTACGCGCCGCGCGCCAAGGCCGATCCGCTGGCCAAGCTGCCGGCCGCACTGAAAGAGGTGCCGATGGTGGTGCTGGTGAACGGCGGCTCCGCCTCCGCCTCCGAAATCGTGGCCGGCGCGCTGCAGGACTACAAGCGCGCCACCATCATCGGCCAGCAGACCTTCGGCAAAGGCTCGGTGCAGACGCTGCGCCAGTTGACCGCCGATACCGCAGTCAAGTTGACCACGGCGCGCTACTACACGCCGAAGAACCGCGCCATCCAGGCGCTGGGCATCACGCCGGATCTGAAGGTCGATGAAACGGCCGAAGGCGATGGCCTGAACCGCCTGCGCGTGCGCGAAGCCGATCTGCAAAAACACCTCGGCAACGACAAGGATCCGCAGGCCGACACCGTCAAGCGCGATCCGCAGGAAGAAGAACAAGCCATCGCCGCGCTGGCGAAGAAATCCAAGCCGGTGGAATTCGGCTCCAAGGATGACTTCCAGCTGGAGCAGGCGCTCAACCACTTCAAGGGCTTGCCGGTCAAACTGTCCAAATAAACCGCTGCGCGCCAACGCCGCAGAGAGACGATGAACGACTCACAATTGCTGCGCTACTCGCGCCACATCCTGCTCGACGAAATCGGTATCGAAGGCCAGCAAAAGCTGCTGGCCGCGCATGCGCTGGTGATTGGCGCCGGTGGCCTCGGTTCGCCGGCCGCCATGTACCTGGCCTCGGCCGGCGTTGGCCGCATCACGCTGGTCGACAACGACACGGTCGACCTGACCAACCTGCAGCGCCAGATCGCCCACACCACGGAACGCGTGGGCCAGTCCAAGGCCGAATCGGCGCGCCTCACGCTGCAGCAGATCAATCCTGAAATCACCGTCACTGCGCTCAACGAGCGCGTGGCCGACGCGCGCCTGGCCGAACTGGTGGCCGATGCCGACGTGGTACTCGACTGCACCGACAACTTCGCCACCCGCCATGCAGTGAACCGCGCCTGCGTGGCGGGGAATAAACCGCTGGTGTCGGGCGCGGTGATCCGTTTCGATGGGCAGATCAGCGTGTTCGATCCCCGTAGCGGAGAACAGCCGTGCTACTCCTGCCTGTTCCCGCAGGATCAGAAATTTGAAGACGTGGCCTGTTCCACCATGGGCGTGTTTGCGCCGCTGGTGGGCGTGGTCGGCGCCATGCAGGCGGCCGAAGCGCTCAAGCTGCTGATGGAAGTGGGCGGCTCGCTGGCCGGGCGCCTGATGATGCTGGACGGCCTGCACATGGAATGGACCAGCATCGGCGTCGGCCGCAACGGCGCATGCCCGGTCTGCGCCGCTAAAACCAACTAAAAGGAGATTCAACTTGCTGACGAAACGCCTCGCTGTACTGCCGCTTGCACTGGCCGCAGCTTTTGGTGCGCACGCCGCCACCACCACCAAATACCTGATCATCTCCGAGAACGCCAACAAACAAATCGGCCAGCAGATCGTCGAGCACCGTGACGATGGCGTGACCAAGGTGACTTTCGGCTACAAGGACAACGGCCGTGGTCCCGACCTGGAAGAGCAGTTCCGCCTCGGCGCCGACGGTACCATGACCGAGTACTCGGTCAAGGGCAACTCGACTTTTGGCGCGGTGGTGGACGAGCAGTTCAGCCGCAAGGGTGAGCAGGCGCAGTGGAAGTCGACCTCCGAGCAGGGCGCGAAAAGCGTCAGCGGTCCGGCCGCTTATCTGCCGTTGAATTCTTCGTTTGAAGTCGCCTCGGTAGCGATTACCGCACTGGCCAAAGCGCCGGACGGCAAGCTGCCGTTGCTGCCTTCGGGCACCTTGTCGCAGCGCGTGCTCGATAGCGTGGAAGTCACCAGCGCCACCGGCCAGAAACAAACCGTGAACCTGCTGGCGCAAAGCGGCATCGGCTTGTCGCCGTCGTTCTACTGGGCCACCAGCGGCGCGCAACCGCGCCTGTTCGGCGTCATCATTCCGGGCTTCGGCAATGCGCTGGAAGAGGGCTGGCAGTCCGCCGCGCCGGTGCTGGCCGAGCGCCAGAAGGCCGCCGAGCAGCAGATGCTGACCGATGCCGCCGCCAAGTTGCAGCATCCGCTCAGCGGCCTGACCGTGATCCGCAACGCGCGCATCTTCGACAGCGAAAAAGCCACCGTCGGCCAGCCGTCCGATATCTATGTGCTGCGCGGCCGCATCACCTCGATCCAGCCGGCCGGCTCGCCGACGCGCGAAGCCGACAATGTGATCGACGCCGCCGGCCGCATCGTGCTGCCTGGCCTGTTCGACCTGCACGGCCACGTCGACCGCTGGTCCGGCGCGCTGAATATGTCGGCTGGCGTCACCAGCGTGCGTGACATGGGCAACGACAACAAGCAGCTGCAAGCCATGCTGGACGAAACCGCCGCCGGCAAGCTGCTGGCGCCGCAGGTGGTGCCGGCCGGCTTCCTCGAAGGTGAGAGCCCGTACAGCGCCAATAATGGCTTCGTCATCAAGGACCTGAAGGAAGCCAAGGACGCCATCGACTGGTACGCGCAGCGCGGCTATCCGCAGCTGAAGATCTATAACTCCTTCCCGAAAGCCATCCTGAAAGACACGGTGGCTTATGCGCACAGCCGTGGCATGCGCGTTTCCGGCCACATCCCGGCCGGCCTGCGCGCGCAGGAAGCGCTGGATGCGGGCTACGATGAGATCCAGCACATCAACCAGGTGCTGCTCAACTTCCTGGTCAAGCCGGACACCGAAACCCGTAACCTGAACCGCTTTGTGCTGCCGGCCGAAAAAGTGGCGGATCTCGATTTCAACTCCAGGCCGGTGAAGGACTTCGTGGCCTACCTGGCGAAGAAGCAGATTTCGATCGACCCGACGCTGGCCACCTTCGCCTTCCTCAAGCAGCGTGACGGCGACATGAACGAGCCTTACGCCGCCGTGGCGTCGCACATGCCGCCGGACGTGGCGCGCGGCTTCAAGGTCGGCACCATGAAGATCGACGGCGACGCGCAGCTCAAGCGCTACGAGAAGTCCTACGCCAAGATGGTGCAATTCGTCGGCGTCATGTACAAGGCCGGCGTGCCAATCGTGGCCGGCACCGATGACATTCCGGGCTTTACGCTGCACTCCGAACTGGCGCTGCTGGTCAAGGCCGGCCTGACGCCGGCGCAGGCGCTGCAAGTGGCGACCCGCAACGGCGCGCGCTACACCCGCACCACCAATGACCGCGGCAGCATCGCGGCGGGCAAGCTGGCCGATATCGTGCTGGTGGATGGCGATCCGACCAAAAACATCGAGGACGTGCGCAAGGTGTCGGCGGTGATCACGCGCGGTTACCTGATCTATCCGCAGGAGATCGATGCGGCGCTGGGTATCGCACCGTTCGTCGGCGCGGCGCCGGGCGTGACCAAGGCTGCTCCGGTGGCGGTGACTTACGGCGGCGGCAACGAGGGCGCGCGTGCGCGTATTGAGGCTAGTGCCCGTAAGCACGAGTAAGTAAGTCCTTGTAAAGAAACTGTCATATTAAGCGCGGGTTAAGCGCTAAAACGGATAAATTAGGGCCAAAAGTCGCAACGGCCCGAATTCCGCCTTATACTCTGCACTCATTTTTATTTGCTATCAATTATGAAAAAGTTTTCTGCCCGCGCCCAACGCGGTTTTACGCTGATTGAAATCATGGTGGTGGTTGTCATCATGGGCGTGCTGGCCGCGCTGGTGGTGCCGAAACTGCTGAGCCGCACCGGCGAATCGAAGATCGCTGCCGCCAAGGTCGATATCGCGACCATCATGCAGGCACTGAAGCTGTACAAGCTGGATAACCAGCGCTACCCGACCACCGAACAAGGCCTGCAGGCGCTGATCGAGAAACCGACCGGCGGCCCGGCCGCCAACGGCTGGAAGGCCGGCGGCTATGTCGAGAAAATGCCGAAAGACCCGTGGGGCAACCAGTACCAGTATCTGTCGCCGGGCATCAAGGGCGAGATCGACGTGTTTTCCTACGGCGCCGACGGCCAGCCAGGCGGCACCGGCGATGACGCCGATATCGGCTCCTGGGATAACTGATCCGGCACCATCACCATGCGCGGCGAGCGTGGCTTTACGCTGATTGAACTGCTGGTCGTGATGGTCATCCTGGGCATCACGCTGGGACTGGTGTCGCTCAACGCGATACCGGGCCAGAAACAGGCCTTGCAGCAGGACGCCAAGCGCATCGCGCTGCTGCTGCAACTGGCGCGCGACGAAGCCATCGTGCGCAACCGCCAGATCGCGTTCGAAGCGAGCGCCGACAATTACCGCTTCATGGTCCGCAACGATAACAAGCAATGGGAGCAGGTGGTGCAGGACGATCTGCTGCGCGAGCGTGAATTCAAGAATGCGCCGGTCACGCTGATGCTGGAGCCGTCGCCGCAACTGCCCGAACCGACGCTGCGCATCATCTTCGGCCGCGAGCCGGTCGACAAACCTTTTGTGCTGACCATGACCGGCAGCGATGGCGGCAGCGTCGCCATCCGCGCCGATGGTATCGGCCACTTTACGGTGGACTGAGATGCGGCGCTCGATTCAATCTCAATTCAATCGCGGCTTCACCATGCTGGAAGTGCTGGTTGCGCTGATGATTGTCGCCACCGCGCTGATCGCGTCGCTGCGCGCGGTCGGCAGCCTGACGTCCAACAGCGACGGCCTCCGCGCCAATATGATGGCCACATGGTCGGCCGAGAACCGGCTGGTGCAACTGCGCCTGTCCAAGACCTTCCCGCCGATCGGCAAGCAAACCTACGAATGCCCGCAGGGCGACCTGCAACTGATGTGCGAAGAGGAAGTCATCGCCAGCCCGAACCCGCGTTTCCGCAGGGTGGAGGTCAGCGTGTACGAGGCTGCGCATCCGGAGCGCCGCATCATCAAGCTGGTCCAACTGGTGTTGAACTCCATATGATGAACCGGGCACGCGGATTTACTTTAATTGAACTGCTGCTGGCGATATCCATCCTCGCCATCATTGCGGTGCTGGGCTGGCGCGGGCTCGATAGCATCGTCCGTTCGCGCGAGACGCTCACCGCCGGCATGGACCAGACGCGCGGCCTGCAGCTGGCGTTTGCGCAGATGCAGAGCGATTGCGAGAACCTGGCCGACAACACGCTGCTGCGCAACCGCGCTTTCCTGCAGGCTGAAGACAACCGCATCACGCTGGTGCGCATGGTGATGGCGGAGAACCAGCCGACGCGCCTGCAGGTGGTGTCATACCGTGTCCGCGACGGCGTGCTGACGCGGCGCGAGTCGCTGGCCACGCGCGAGCTGACGCAGCTCGACAATCTGTGGCAGGCGGCGCTCGGCGATACAGATTCCAGCATGGCCGCCGTGGCGCTGCAATCGGGCGTGCAGGGCATGGCGATGCGCATGTGGATGCCGGGCAGTGGCACCGCCAGCGCCGGTAACGCCGGCGGCTGGCGTCCGGCGGCCGGTATTTCGACCGCCGGTAGCACCAATCTGCCGACCGGGCTGGAAGTCTCGCTGACGCAGCAAGGCCAGGAAGTCCCGATGGTGAAGGCCTTCCTGCTGGGGGCATTGTGAAGCTGCGACGGCAACAAGGCGTGGCCGTGGTGACGGCGCTGCTGCTGACCACACTGGCGGTGACCATCGTCGCCAGCCTGTTCTGGCAGCAGCAGGTGCAGGTGCGCTCGATGGAGAACCAGCGCCTGCAACTGCAAACACGGTGGATCGTGCGCGGCGCGCTGGACCTGAGCCGCTTGATCCTGAACCAGGACTTTAACGACTCGCGCCTGACCACGCGGCTGGACGGCATCTGGGCCACGCCGCTGGAAGAAACGCGGCTGGATGATTACGTGGAGCGCGAGCGCCTGCAAGGCGAGAACTTCAACGCCACGCTGTCTGGCCGCATGATGGATGCGCAGGGACGCTTCAACTTGACTAATCTGGCGAGCAGCCAGCAGCTCAATGCCGCAGAGATGGAAATGTTCGAGCGCTTGCTGTCCAACCTGCGGCTGGATTCGAGCCTGGCGCAAGCCACGGCGCAGATGGTGAAAAATGCTGCGCAGACGACGCAGGGCGCCACCAGTCAGCCTATGGGCCTGGTAAGGGTGGAGGATTTGCTGGCGGTGAGCGGCTTTACGCCGCAAGCCATTGAACAGCTGCGCGACTATGTCATCATACTGCCGGTGAATCGGGGGCTGAACGTGAACACTGCGCCGGCAGAACTGCTGTCGGCACTGGTGCCGGGCCTGTCGTTGTCGGATGCGACGGCGATGGTCAGTGCGCGCAAGACCGCCAGCTACCGCGACCAAGCCGACTTCAGGACCAGGCCGCAGGTGACCGGCAAGCAAATTACGGCGAGCTTCGATGTGCGTAGCGATTACTTCCTGGCCTACAGCCGGGTGAAGCTGGACCGCGCAACGCTGGAGACGCAGTCCTTGCTGGAGCGGTCGGCCAACGCGCCGCTCACCACGGTGAAATGGATACGGGAATACTAAAACAGCGATGAACGAAAGCGAGATCCTTTGACGACATTATTTATTCGCTATCCGGCCAAGGCCAGCGTCGACAGCGGCGCGGCCCAGACCTGCCCGTTCGCGCTGGTGGGCGATGGCGGCAACCTGCTGCAGCAAGGCGCCGCGCCGCTTGGCAACCTGGCCGATATGGTGGCCTCCGCGCGCCGCGTGACGCTGCTGCTGGCCGCCGCCGACGTCACCCTGTTGCGCGTGAAAGCGCCGCCGCTGTCGGCCTCCAAGCTGAAGGCCGCGCTGCCCGCGCTGGTGGAAGAACAAGTGCTGGGCGATCCGGCCGACTGCGTGCTGGCCGCCACCGCTGAAGACAACGAAGGCTTGCGCACTGTCGCGGTGGTGCAGCGCGCATGGCTGGAAGTGCTGGTCAAAGCTCTGCTGGCGCAGGGCGCGCATTCGGTATCGGCGGTGCCGGCGCAACTGTGCCTGCCGTTCCAGCCCGGCGCCGTCTCAGCCACGCTGCTGCAAGGCGACGCCGGTTTCGATCTGGTACTGCGCCAGTCGCAGTTCGAAGGTTTGGGCCTGACGCTGCCGGCACAGCCGCAAGCAGCGCTGCAAACACTGCGCGCGCTGGCCGGCGAACAGCCGGTCACGCTGTACCTGAACCAGTCGCAGATGACGCAATTCGCACCGCTGGCCGCCGAAGTCCCGCACCTGATGCTGGAGCAGGACCGCTGGGAACACTGGGCCGCTTCCGCGCGCAGCGCAGGCATCGACCTCGTACCGGCATTGGGCAACAGCGGCGCTTCGTCACGCGCATGGCAGCGCTGGCGCTGGCCGCTGCGCATCGGCGTGCTGGCGCTGCTGGTCAATGTGGTGGGCCTCAACATCGAATGGCTGCGCCTCAAGGGCGAAGCCAAGGTGGTGAACCAGTCGATGGCGCAAACCTTCAAATCGGTCTATCCGAAAGAGCCGCTGATCACTGAACCGCTGGCGCAAATGGGGCGCAACATCCGCCTCGCCAAGGCCAATAGCGGCCAGGCCGGCGGCGACGAATTCGTTACCCTGAGCGCCAGCTTCGGCGAAGCGCTCGGGGTGCTGCCGCGCCGCGACGTCATCGCTGCGCTGGAATACAAGGATCACGCGCTGGTGGCCAAGATCAAACCGAACACCGTGGATGCGGCACAAGTCGCGCAACTGCGCTCGGCGCTGGCCGGTCACAAGCTGGACCTGCAGGAGCAGTCGTCGGGCAGCTGGAAAATCGTGCCGGCCCCTGTCGCTGGAGGAAAGTCATGAGCAAACCAAATCCCGTTCAAGAACTGCGCGCGCGCGCCGACGCGTTCTGGCAAGTGCGCACCGAGCAGGAACGCAAGCTGCTGCGCATAGGCGGTATCGTGGTCGGTCTGGCGCTGTTTTACGGCGTGCTGGTCGATCCTGCGCTGAGCGGCCGCGCCGCGCTGCAAAAATCGCTGCCGCAGCTGCGCCAGCAAGCCGCCGAAATGCAGGCGATGGCGCGCGAAGCGCAGTCGCTGCAAAGCCAGAACACCATCGCGCCGACGCCGATGACGCGCGATAACCTCAACGCCGGCCTGGCGGCCCGCGGCCTGAATCCGCAATCGCTCAACGTCACCGGCGAATACGCCAAGCTGCAATTCAACGGCGCGCAGTACGCCGGCATTGTGGCGTGGCTGGACGCGATTCGCATCGAGAGCCGCATCAGCGTGGTGGACGCCAGCTTTACCGCGCAGGACGCGCCGGGCGTGGTCAACGCCAGCCTGACGCTGCGCCAGGGAGCCCGATGAAGCGCGCCATGTTATGGTTGCTGACCATCGCGCTCACGGTGGTCTTCACGCTGGCGGTGTTCTTCCCGGCCGCGTGGCTGGGCTCCATTGTCGAGCAGCGCACCGGCGGCCGTTTGACGCTGGGAGACGCGCAAGGTACGCTGTGGCGCGGTTCGGCCTTTATCGGCGGTGCTGCGGGCAATAACAGCCCGGTCACGCCGCTGCTGCCGGGACGCTTCAGCTGGAAGATTTCGCCGCTGGCGCTGGTGGGCATGGTTGACATGCAGCTGGAGAATCCGGAAGCGCTGGCGCAGCCGGTGACGTTCCGCGGTAGCTGGTCGCAGTGGCAATTGAGCCCGTCGGCGCTGCTGCTGCCGGCCGAAGGCTTGTCCGGCCTGGGCGCGCCGCTGAACACCATGGCGCCGAGCGGCTCGATGCGCCTGTCGTGGACGGGCCTGGAGCTGGTGCTGGCCAACCGCCAGCTCAGTGTCGAAGGCCGCACCACGCTGGAGATGACCGATATGGCCTCGCGCCTGTCGGCTATCCGTCCGCTGGGCAGTTATGCCATGGCGCTGGACTGGCACGGCCAGCAGGCGCAGTTGACGCTGAGTTCCGTCAAAGGGCCGCTGCTGCTGAGCGGCCAGGGAAGCTTGAATAACGGCCGCCTGCAGTTTTCCGGGCAGGCCGAGGCAGCACAAGGATATGAAGAGACGTTGGCCAATTTATTGAATTTGCTGGGCCAGCGCAAGCCAGGTAGTGACCGCAACGTCATCGCATTAGAGTTCCACTGAGTTCCACTGAGTTCCACTGAGATAAAAGCCCGACCATGAAAAAACAGTCCGTTAGCAAATCCCTCCCTGCGCTGCGCCGCCTGAGCGCAGGTGCGATGCTGTGCTGCGCGGTCAGCGCCGCGCCGACTGCCGCGCTGTTGCTGCCTGCACTGGCGCACGCCGCAGCCGATGACGCCGCGCTGAATTTTGTCGGCGCCGATATCGAGTCGGTGATCAAGGCAGTGGGCCACTACACCAACATCACCTTCGTGATCGATCCGCGCGTGAAAGGCACGCTGACCGTGGTGTCGGAAAAGCCGGTCACCAAGTCGCAGGCCTTCAGCCTCCTGACTTCCGCGCTGCGCCTGCAGGGCTACGCGGTGGTCAGCGGCGACGGCTACGCCAAGGTAGTGCCGGAAGCGGATGCGAAACTGCAGGCCGGCCCGACCCAGGTCGACGGCCCGCAGGCCAAGGGCGACCAGATTGTCAGCCAGATCTTCCGCCTCAATTACGAGTCGGCGGCCAACGTGGTGACGGTGCTGCGTCCTTTGATTTCGCCCAATAACACCATCAACGCCAACCCTGGCAACAACAGCGTGGTGGTCACCGACTACGCCGACAACGTCAAGCGCCTGGCCAAGATCGTCGCGGCGCTGGATGCGCCGGCGGTGGCGGACCTCGATGTGATCCCGGTGCGCTATGCCATCGCCAGCGACCTGGCGACCATGATGAACAAGCTGCTGGACGGTGGCGCCGGCGGTGCCGGTTCGGCCGATGGAGGCAAGACCAGCGTGCTGGCCGATCCGCGCACCAATTCGCTGATCCTGCGCGCGCCTTCCGCGGCACGTTCCAACCTGGCCAAGTCGCTGATCGCCAAGCTCGATCAGCCGACGCAGGAACTGGGCAACGTGCACGTGGTCTATCTGAAGAACGCGGAAGCGACCAAGCTGGCGCAGACCCTGCGCGCGGTGGTGTCGGGTGAAGTGTCGCAGCAGAGCAGCGGCAGCGGAACCAGCACTGGTGCGCAAGGTGGCATGAACAACAGCGGCGGTTTTGGCAGCAATACCAACAACAGCAGTGGAAGCAGCAACAACTCCTTCGGCAGCGGCGGCAATTCCGGTCCAAGCAATCCGCTGCTGAACAGCTCCGGCACCAACCAGCAGCAGGGCGGCGGTGGCAGCTCGGCCGGTTTCATCCAGGCCGACGCCAGCACCAACACGCTGATCATCACCGCGCCGGAATCGGTGTACCGCAACCTGCGCGCCGTGATCGACCAGCTGGATGTGCGCCGCGCGCAGGTCTACATCGAATCGCTGATCGTGGAAGTCACTTCCGACAAGGCGTCCGAATTCGGCGTGCAGTGGGT
>Ga0105244_10001264_pt1 | contig 20730 bp, 25 predicted proteins | sample KBSM44metaG_FD_80423 | JGI IMG/M metagenome (GOLD analysis project Ga0105244, IMG submission 80423) | Miscanthus rhizosphere microbial communities from Kellogg Biological Station, Michigan, USA - KBS M4-4 metaG | ecosystem: Host-associated > Plants > Roots > Rhizosphere > Soil | place... | reverse complement strand
TTCGGCCTGCTCCTCGCAACGGAGCACATCGGCAGCGCCGAACTTGTGGAAACGGATCATGCGGGACATCGCATACCTCGCCTTTGTGAACCTCTAATTACCACTGACTTTATCCGGGCTTTGATGGTTAGACCATCAGTGGTCATTAATAGTCGACATGCTTGTCATCGATTGGGCACCTGACTTTCCCTGCAATTGGTCCCCCTAAACCCGTGCAGGGTAACAGCCTTTGGCCGTAAGATTCACCCCTGCCCCACTTTAGGCGAAGCGCACCGATGAATCGAAACGACCTGCGTCGTGTAGACCTCAACCTGCTGATCGTGTTTGAAACGCTGATGCATGAGCGCAGTGTGACCCGCGCCGCGGAAAAACTGTTCCTCGGCCAGCCGGCCATCAGCGCGGCCCTGTCGCGCCTGCGCAACCTGTTCGACGACCCGCTGTTCGTGCGCACCGGCCGCAGCATGGAGCCGTCCGCACGGGCCCACGAGATCTTCGCCCTGCTGTCGCCGGCGCTGGATTCGATTTCCACTGCAGTCAGCCGCGCCGCCGAGTTCGACCCCGCCACCAGCAATGCGGTGTTCCGCATCGGCCTGTCGGACGACGCCGAGTTCGCCCTGCTGCCCCAGTTGCTCAAGCGCATTCGCGCCGAAGCGCCGGGCATTGTGCTGGTGGTGCGGCGGGTCAACTACCTGCTGATGCCAACCCTGCTGGCCTCGGGGGAAATTTCGGTGGGGGTCAGCTACACCAGCGACCTGCCGGCCAACGCCAAGCGCAAGGTGCTGCGCCGCAGCATGCCGAAGCTACTGCGCGCCGACAGCGTGCCCGGCGGTATCACCCTGGACGACTTCTGCGCGCGGCCGCATGCGCTGGTGTCGTTTGCCGGCGACCTGTCCGGCTTCATCGACGAAGCCCTGGAAGAACTCGGCCGCAAGCGCCACGTGGTGCTGGCGGTGCCGCAGTTCAACGGGCTGGGGAGCTTGCTGGCGGGGACGGATATCGTGGCCACTGTGCCGGACTACACCGCCGATGTGCTGACTGCTGCGGGCGGGCTGCGGGCCGAAGACTTGCCGATACCCGTGCGCAGTTTCGAACTGCACATGGCCTGGCGCGGGGCGCAGGACAACGACCCGGCGGAGCGGTGGTTGCGGTCGAGGATACAGATGTTTTTTGGCGACCCTGACAGTCTCTAACCCACTTTCGACGGTCGGATTGGTTTTTGCTAGATCACGTCGTAGCGATTGCGGGTTGACCTCTTCCACCCAGGTCGGCATGCCCCCTGCGTGATCGCGACCCGTCAGTGTTGGTGATGCCGGTCGAGCATGCCTTGACAGGGCTCGCGCGCCCTGACGTTCAACGACACCCTCAGCCACGCTTATGTCGCCCTCAACGCCAACAGTGCTCTCGCCGTCTATCTGGAGCCCCAAGCCCTTCAAGCCGGTTGGAGCTTGCAAGTGCGAGTGCGGGCTCAACGCACATTGCGTTTCTGCGCCCGCTCTTCGACGGTTTGCCGGGCGCCAGCCGAGCGCTGCTGGACTGTTTGTCTCTACCACTGACCGGCAAGGCTTGACTCTACCGTAAGGGGCAGACTCTACCCTTGGCACTTCATTACCTGGAGTTCGTCATGAAGCGCAAACGCATGCTCGTAATCCTCGGCCACCCTTCGAACGACAGCTTTTGCGGCGCTGTGTCCGAACGTTATGTCGAGGCCGCCACGCAAGCAGGCCATGAGGTGCGCCTTCTGCGCCTGGACACCCTGGATTTCGATCCGGTCTTGCACGATGGCTATAACCAGATCCAGTTGCTTGAGCCCGATTTGATCAACGCACAGAACGACATTACCTGGGCCGAACACCTGACATTGGTACCCGATCTGGTGGGGCGGCATTCCGGCGTTGCTCAAGGGGTTCTTCGACCGCGTGTTTCTGCCCGGCTTTGCCTTCAAGTACCGCAAGGGCTCGCCCTTCCCGGATAAGCTGCTCAAGGGCCGCACGGCTCACCTTTTGGTGACCATGGACACGCCGCCGTGGTACTACCGATGGGTGTATCGCATGCCGGGCCTGCACCAAATGCGCAAGACCACCCTGGAGTTCTGCGGAATTAAACCCCTGAAAACCCTGACCTTCGGTCCGGTATTGGGCTCCAAGCCGGAACAGCGTGAAGCCTGGCTCAAACAAGTCCAGGCAGTCGCCAGCCGTTGATCGGCCCCGGTCGGGCCGTGCCCCTGCGCTGCCCAGCCGGGCCTCCCTGCTGTGACACCTTGTCCAACTTGGCTTCCCACACCCTGACGCTTGTGCAAAGATGTCGCGCCCCTGTACGAGCACGCGACATCTTTTCGCTTCTGATGCGTCATAAAAAGGGATTTTCATGTACATCGGCAAAGCTGCCCAGCTGTCGGGCACCACCGTCAAAAGCATTCGACATTACGAAGAAATCGGCCTGTTGCCCCCCCCCCCCCGCAACGCGAAGGCAAGTACCGCATCTACAGCCAGCAAAGCGTAGAGCTGCTGACCTTCATCAAATGCGCTCAGCAACTCGGTTTCAAGCTCAAGGAAATGCAGGCCATTCTGCAGGATCATCGCGGCCAGGAGTTGCCCTGGGATCTGGCCATGCAGGCCATCGATAACAAAAAGCAGGAATTGATGGGGCAAATCCAGGCCTTGCAGCAAGTGCATGACGGCTTGGCTGAGTTTGAGCTGAGCCTCAAAGATGCTCAGATGCAATGCCAGTTCGAACACCTGGAAAAAGCCCGCTGAATCTGCTCCTCCGCCCCTGAACGGCCATGGCGCCCGTGCCGTTTTCAGCACACAGGCGCCCCGGCGATTTAGCCTGGCACAGCCCCACCCCGCGGCTGCTCGCCCTCTTGCACTGCTGGCTGCGGCACAATCGAGGCAAAGAACCACGGCGAAATCAGCGTGACCAACAAAATGGTCATGAAGCCGCTGGATGACAGCGCCAGTATCACCAATACACCCAAGTCGATGACGGGTTTGTAGGCGGAGAACAGCAGCGCGACAAAGCCCATCGAGAAGATCACGACGTTGACCACCATCGAGCGCCCGACGCCCTGCATGGCCGCCAGGATGGCCTCGTCGATCTCGATGCCCTTCTGCACCAGCATCTTGATCCGTGCCAGCAGGTGAACGGCGTAATCCACGACGCCCACCACCAGGAACGTCACCAGTGTGGTACCGACGTTCAACTCGATATCCAACAGGTACATGCTGCCGTACACCGTCACCGACGTAGGCGTCAACGGTGAATAATCAGCGTAGCCGAGGCTGATCACTGAAGATGAATGCGATGAGGGGAAATGAGTGTAACTTTGCCGATGGGTGCCCAGACGCCTATCCTGCCCACACGCTCCAGGGAACAGCCGCACTGCCAGCTAACGTTGCTGGCGGCGCGAGCCCAACTGGATCCAGACCGGCGCATGATCGCTGGCCTTGGCTTCGTTGCGCACCCAGGCATCCACGCCCACCTGCTTCAGATAAGGGCTGAGACTGAGGTTGAGCAGCAGGTGATCAATACGGAGCCCGGCATTACGCGCCCAATGATTGCGAAAATAATCCCAGAACGTGTAGATGCGCTGCTCGGGATACAGGTGGCGAACAGCATCGACCCAGCCCTGCGCCAGTAACTGTTGGAAATACGCCCGCGATTCAGGTTGCAGCAGCGCGTCCTTGAGCCATGAGCGCGGGTTGTAGATGTCCAGATCGGTCGGCACAACATTGAAATCGCCGGCCAACACCGCAGGATGGCCGCTGCCATGCAGTGTTTGGGCATGCTTGATCAGGCAGTCGAACCAACGGAGTTTGTAATCGAACTTCGGGCCGGGTTGCGGGTTGCCATTGGGCAAGTACAAACAGCCCACCAGCACGCCGTGCGCCGCAGCTTCCAGATAGCGGCTTTGCTGATCGTCCTGCATGCCAGGCAGCCCGCGACGTACCTCCAGCGGCTCGCTATCACGCGCCAGGATAGCCACGCCGTTCCATGAGGGTTGCCCTTGGTAAAGGCAACCATAACCTGCCGCTTCGATGGCCTGGCGAGGAAACTGCTGGTCGGCCGCCTTTAGTTCCTGCAAGCAGGCAATGTCCGGCTGCTCCCGTTCCAGCCAGGCCAACAGCGTGGGCAGGCGGCTGCGGATGCCATTGATATTGAAGGTGGCGATCTTCAGCGCTTTCATGAGTGGGGGTCACTCACATGAGCCTGCACGGCATCTTCCAGTGCCCGGATATGTGCCTCATCGGCCAGTGCCTTCAGCGCCAACCAGTCATCCCAGTCAATCGCACCATCGTCCCGCAGCGCCTCGGCGGTGCGTACCAGTTCATGGTGGTAGGCATCCGGCGATTCGCGCCGGTAGCTGATGTCGTCGTACTGCGCGTACCAGGCTTCAAGTTCAGGAATGCTGCGTTCGATACTCATGACGGCCGCCTCGTTCTATCCCTGCTAGTCAGAGCCCAAGAGCCGCGCAACGTTCAACCGCAACAGTCAGTCGGTCAGCCCCCCCCCTACCGCTGAAGTAGTGCATGGGAACTTCTCACCCCATCCGAGGCGTCCCATTTCCAAGTCTGGAGAGTCCGGGTCGAACTTCATGTTCTGATAATCGCAAGGATGGGGGCCCTTCTGTGCCCCTTTATGAACAGGCTGTTCATGATATACCTGAGTGAAACCCTGGCCTTCGGTGGACGATTGCAGCACCGGTAACGTTCCTTTTTTCCATGTCAGCCACTCGTCAATCCTGCTGAACCCTCTTGTCCTGCTGCCTGTCGCTACTGTTAAGTACAGGACCGCAGGGGGCTATGGTGAGCGAGATCCGCATTGGAATTTCCGGTTGGCGCTACGGCCCATGGCGCAAGGACTTCTACCCCGAGGGACTGCGCCAGAACGACGAGCTGGCATTTGCATCGCGAGCAGTCAACAGTATCGAAATCAACGGTTCGTTCTACGCACTGCAAACCCCCGAACGCTATGGCAAGTGGCGTGACGAGACACCGCAGGGGTTCGTGTTCTCGGTCAAGGCGCCGCGCTACATCACCCACGTACGCAGGCTCCGCGAAATCGACGAGGCGCTTGCCAACTTCTTCGCATCGGGCCCCTTGCTGCTAGGTGACAAACTCGGCCCCTTCTTGTGGCAGTTTCCCCCAAACCTGAAATTCGACGCGCAGCGCTTCAGCGACTTTCTGGCCAAGCTGCCACGCGACCGCAAAGCCGCTCGCAGCCTTGCGCGCCACGCCGCTGAACGCCTGCAAGGCAATGGCGGCACTGCCGTGCCGGGTAATGCGCGCCTGCGCCACGCCGTGGAAATCCGCCACCCCAGCTTCCTCTGTGACACCTTCATCAACCTGCTACGCAAGCACAAGGTTGCCCTGGTGGTCGCCGACAGCGCCGGCAAATGGCCCTATGTCGAAGAGGTCACGGCCGATTTCGTGTACTTGCGCCTGCATGGTGATGTCGAGCTGTACAGTAGCGGCTACACGGCCAAGGCATTGCGGCGCTGGCGCCTGCGCATACAAGCCTGGGCTGCAGGCAGCCAGCCTGAGGATGCTCAGCGTGTGATGCGCCGCGCCCCGGCAAAACGCACCTCCCGCGACGTGTACTGCTACTTCGACAACGACCAGAAAGTCCATGCCCCTTACGATGCCCGCCGCCTGCTGGACAAGCTAGGGCTTGACGGCGAGCTGGTGACCGAACCAGGCGTCGAGCCGCAGGAGCCGCTATGAACCCGACACTGCCCGCCCGTCGCCGCTATTCCCTTCACCAGTGATCGCTTGATGCTCAATGGTGTGCTCTTGGGGCTCTGCTCAGGAGCAGCCTGGCGAGATATGCCCGAGCGCTTCTGGTCAAAGGGTTATTCCTTGTCTGGTTGTGTATCCAAAATTACACAATGAGACGCCACAGACGCTGCAAGCAATGCGCCTTCCGTCGCTCAGCAGGCACCCTCCCGCGAGCGGCAGGCCGAACAATAGGTGAACAACCCTGAAAGGAGTTTCACCATGACACCCACAAAACCCTCTGCGTTTGTGCTTACCCTGTGCCTGGGCTTCGCTGCACCACTTGCCCTGGCTGCCACAGACCTGAACGATCAGCGCGCCCCGGGCGTGCAACCGCACGACAATGGTCAAATGAACGGCCAAGGCGGTGCCACGGGCTCAGGAACCCCAGGCGATGGCATGGGTACGGGTAATGGCGGTACTGATGACAATGGGACGGACAACACGGGCGGTGACGGTACCAACAGTGGTTCGGGCACCGGGGGTAATGGCTCTGGTGGCAGCGGTACAGGCTCGGGCAGTGGTAGCGGAGGCTCATCGGGTAGTGGATCCGGCGCAGGTTCCGGCAGTTAGGTGAAATGGCCGATGGCAATGGACCACTCGGCCTGACTGCAGCGCACTCAGCGCCAATGCGTCATCAACGCACCCCGCATGCCGCCGACCGGATCTTGCTGAGGTAGCGGTACTTTGGCGATGCGCGCAACGGCACGCGGGTGCGCTGCCCTGTCGGGACGCTGGATGTCGTAGTTTTCCTGCCCGTGGGGATAGGCGCCGACCACCAGAAACTCATCGCTGCACTCGATGCAGCGATGGCCCGTACCAGCCGGCAGCACCAGCACATCGCCCCGCTCCACGCTGACGCTCTGCCCTGATTCCCCGCCAAGCGTCAATCGCGCCTGCCCACAGGCAATGCCCAGCGCCTCATGAGCGTTAGGGTGAAAGTGGTGATAATCGAAGATTCCGTCGCGCCACAGCGGGGTCCATTGGTGAGCCGCAAACAGCGCTTCGAATGCGCTGGCATTGTCCCCCGACGGATCGAGCTTCAACCGGTAGAACAGCACGGGCAAACGGCTGTTCGGCGTGGCGCCGTCGTCTTCGAAATACAAGGCCTGCACGCTGGCATCTTCTGTATTCATGAGCGTCATGATGCGCACCCTGGGGTCATCGGTTCACCTTCGAACCCGTCGGCTGTTGCGAGGTTCCAGCCGGCAGACGGGTACGCATACCGTTGAAACTTTACCGACCCATGCCAAGTCCAGACACCTATCGATAACAGAACGGGAGCAGGCAATGACCGGCACGGTAGGCGACTTTCTGGTGGAACGTTTGTATCAATGGGGAGTACGGCGCATCTTCGGTTACCCCGGCGACGGCATCAATGGGGTGTTCGGCGCGCTAAGCCGGGCCAAGGGCAAGATTGAATTCATCCAGGCCCGCCATGAGGAAATGGCCGCCTTCATGGCCAGCGCCCATGCCAAGTTCACCGGCGAGCTCGGTGTTTGCATGGCCACCTCCGGCCCAGGCGCCTCGCACCTGCTCACCGGCCTGTACGACGCACGCATGGACCACCAGCCGGTGCTGGCCATCGTCGGTCAACAGGCTCGTGCGGCACTGGGCGGGCACTACCAGCAGGAGCTGGACCTGCTGTCGATGTTCAAGGACGTTGCCGGTGCGTTCGTCCAGCAGGCATCGACACCGGAGCAGGTGCGCCACCTGCTCGACCGTGCGGTGCGCACGGCCGTCGGCGAGCGCCGCGTTACCGCCATCATCCTGCCCAATGATCTGCAGGACCTGCCCTACAACGAACCGCCGAGGGCTCACGGTACGGTGCATTCCGGCATCGGCTACAGCAAGCCCAAGGTGGTGCCGTTCGACCAAGACCTGCAGCGCGCCGCCGATGTACTCAACGCCGGGCACAAGGTGGCGATACTGGTAGGTGCCGGCGCACTGCAGGCAACAGAGCAGGTCATTGCAATTGCCGAAAAACTCGGCGCCGGGGTGGCCAAAGCGTTGCTGGGCAAGGCCGTGTTGCCGGACGACCTCCCGTGGGTCACCGGTTCGATCGGCCTGCTCGGCACCGAACCCAGTTATCAGCTGATGACCGAGTGCGACACCTTGCTGATGATTGGCTCAGGCTTTCCCTATTCCGAGTTTCTGCCCAAGGAAGGCCAGGCGCGCGGCGTGCAAATAGACCTGCAACCCGACATGCTCAGCCTGCGCTACCCGATGGAGGTCAACCTGGTTGGCGACGCCAGCGAAACCCTGCGCGCACTGTTGCCGTTGCTTGAGCACAAGACCGACCGGCGCTGGCGCGACAAGGTGGAGACCTGGCGTACGCAGTGGGACAAGACCGTGGCCAAGCGCGCGCTGGTCAAGGCTGACCCGATCAACCCGCAACGCGTGGTCCATGAGCTGTCCCCTCGCCTGCCCGACCACGCCATCATCACCAGCGACTCCGGCTCCTGTGCCAACTGGTTTGCCCGCGACCTGCAGATTCGCCAGGGCATGCAGTGTTCGCTGTCCGGCGGCCTGGCTTGCATGGGCGCAGCCGTGCCCTATGCCATTGCAGCCAAATTCGCCCACCCGCAACGGGCTGTGGTTGCTTTGGTGGGCGATGGGGCGATGCAGATGAACAACCTCGCCGAACTGATCACCGTGGCCAAGTATTGGCAGCAGTGGGACAACCCACAATGGATCTGCGCCGTGTTCAACAACGAGGACCTCAACCAGGTGACTTGGGAGCAACGGGTTATGGAGGGCGACCCCAAGTTCGAAGCTTCGCAGTCGATCCCTGACGTGCCCTACCATCTGTTCGCCATTTCCATTGGCCTGCAAGGTATCTACGTAGATCGCGAAGAGGACGTTGCCGCTGCGTGGGAGCGCGCGCTGGCTGCTGATCGGCCAGTACTGATCGAGTTCAAGACCGACCCGAACGTGCCGCCCTTGCCACCCCACATCAAGCTGGAGCAGGCGAAGAAGTTTGCCACTACCTTGCTCAAGGTCGACCCCGACCAGGCGGGCATCATCGTGCAGACAGCCAAGCAGGTGCTCAGCTCGGTGCTGCCTGGCAAGAAGTGACAGCCACCTCTGCTGCTCGCCTGCAACGGGCTCCTGCCCTGCCAGGCGTGTCAGCAGAGGCACTCAACATCTTGCCCTTTCTATTGTCTGAGCGGCACTATTCTCCCCTGCGCCAAAACGTCTTGGCTGATCGGAGAAGTGATACATGGACATTCAGCGCCGGAACAACGTTCAAGTCCATGGCGAAGGCACTTCGACACTGGTGTTCTCTCATGGCTTCGGCTGCGATCAGACCATGTGGCACTACCTGTTCCAGCACTTCACCAGCCGTTTCCGCGTGGTGCTGTATGACCTGGTCGGCGCAGGCAGATCGGATCTGGATGCATATGAGAGCGCAAAATACGGTTCACTGGCTGGCTACGCACGAGACCTGAACGATGTGATAGATCACTTTGGGCGCGGCCCGGTGATTGTTGTCGGCCACTCGGTGAGTGCAATGATCGGCGCACTGGCAGACCGTCTTTATCCGCACCGCATCGCCGCGCACGTCATGGTTGGGCCCTCTCCTTGCTATATCGATTGCGAGGGTTACGTGGGAGGTTTCAAGCTCGAAGACATCCACTCGCTGCTCCATACCCTGGACAGCAACTATCTGGGATGGTCCAGTGCAATGGCACCTGCCATCATGGGTTCACCAGGGCAGCCAGCACTGGGCGATGAACTTACCAACAGCTTCTGCCGCACAGAACCGGAGATCGCCAAGCAATTTGCACGCGTGACCTTTTTATCCGATAACCGCGAAGACATCGCCGGCCTGGATACTCCAACGCTCATTCTGCAATCTTCCGATGACCTGATCGCTCCTCTGGAAGTGGGCCGGTACATGCATGCGACCTTGCCCAACAGTGTTTTCCATCTCGTAGACAACGTGGGCCATTGCCCGCACATGAGTGCACCAGCAGCCTGTGCCGAAGCAATGGACGATTTCCTCAAGCCCTGGGTAGGCGAAAATGTCGACTGATCAGCCTCTGCTGCCCGAATTCGAAGATCTTTTCGACAGTGCCCCCTGTGGCCTGGTTGTCACCGACGAAGACGGCACCATTCTGCGCAGTAACCGGATTTTCAGCATCTGGATCGGCATCAGCCAGGAGGAGCTTGCCCAGCGGCGGTTTCAGGATCTGCTGACTATGGGTGGAAGGATCTTTCATCAGACCCACTGGGCTCCCCTGATGCGCATGCAGGGTTCGGTCGCGGAGGTGAAACTTGAGCTCAAAAACGCCAGTGGGCACACCGTCACCACGTTGCTCAATGGCGTGAGGCGCGAGCATGTCAATGGCGTTTATTACGAACTGGCGCTGTTCGGGACAACTGATCGGGACAAGTATGAGCGCGAGATTCTGGAAGCACGCCGGCGTGCCGAACAGCTGTTATGGGAAAAAACAACCACAGAGGCCGCTTTGCAGCAGGCAAAAGTGGAGCTTGATCTGGCCTATGAAAAATCCCTGCAGCGGGCTTTTTTTGCGGAGCAAATGGTCGCTATCGCAAGCCATGACCTCAAGAACCCCCTCACCGCCATCAAGATGGCGGCAGACTTGCTGGCCCGAGGCGAACGTACACCCAGAGATACAGAATTACTTGGCCACATCAGTCAATCCTCCGAGCGCGCTCAACGTATGATCGCGGATCTTCTGGATTTTGCATTGGCCAGGGTAGGCCGTGGAATCGGCATCACACGAAGGCAGGTTGATCTGCACCTGGTCATTGAGCGAAGCGTGAAGGAGCTACGCGTTGCCTTCCCGCAGGCAAAAGTGATCCACAAGCAGGAAGGCGCAGGTATGGCAGAGGTCGACGCTGACAGGATGCATCAGATCATCGGGAACCTGGTGGCCAACAGTGTGGCTTACGGGGATCCTGGCCAACCCATAACGGTCACTTCTACCCTGCACGGTGAGCGGGCCATGCTCTCGGTGCATAACGAAGGGACAGCCATACCCGAATCTTCGTTAGGCAACCTCTTTGAGCCAATGACCAGAGTGAGCGAGCTGGACACTGACCTGAGAAGCGTAGGTCTTGGCCTTTTCATCGTTCGTGAAATAGCCCGGGCCCATGGCGGCGATGTGGCAGTGAGTTCCACGAATGAAACGGGTACATCATTCTGTGTGAGTTTCACCCGTACCGGTACCGCGAGTTGACAGCGCTGGCGGCGCCCGAGCTCAATTGCGGCCAGCGGTAATCCGGTCCTGCCCCTGCTTGACGGTGAGGGCCATCCTCGTGAGGGACGGCCCCACCCATGGAGCTGCCTGTGAACACCCATCAGGCTCAAGGCGTGAAGCCAAGCCCGTCGGAAAGGTCGGTGCCTTCCGGTTTGCTTCCTGACCGCGCCGATGCGTTGCCACCCGCCTGATCCATCGATTCTTCGACCGACGTCTTCAACTCGCTACCCTTGGTCTTGAGCGCATCGGTCAACCGGTCACTACTGGCGCCCATCAGCTCATCTTCCTTGCGGGTACTGGGCAACGCCGCCCCTAATGCCGCGCCCAGCGCTATCCCCAAGGCGGCCAATACCAGCGGTTGCTCCTGGAGCATCTGATCGAACTGCCCTTTCAACGCTGTGGTCTGGTCTGCGACCTTGTGCGCCGAGTGACGCAGGTTATCTGCAGAAGCACCCATCGAGTCCCGCGCACTGCTGCCAAGTTCACCTGCCCGGTCACGCACGTCATGGGCTTTCATGCGCACCGCCTGGCTGGCATCGTGCACCGCCTCCCCTGCATGGGCAAAGGCATCTTTCACCGTACCCACCGCGTCTGCGATCTTCTCACCCAACCCAGGCCCCTGATGCGCGGGCCCGGGGTTGAAGGGGCGGTTCTGGTTAAAGCCCAGCCAGGCCAGGCCCAGTACCGTGAGGGTAGCGGGTACGGGGTTGTTCTTGAGGGTGGTGCCAAGGTTCTGGAAGAACTCACCGCCATTGCCCTTTGCATAGGCCAATAGCCGATCGACCATCTGGCCAGGGCTCAGGCGCTGTTCGAGGGCATCCACCAGATCGCTGATGTGCTCGCGCCGGGCGTTGATTTCCTGCTCGAGCAGGTCCGGGTCTTTGTGCGCGTCATGTTCGAAAGAAGTGGTCATGGCAGTTTCCTCTTCAACGTGTCCTTGTCCTGTTGCATGGCATGCAAGGTGCGATCAGGTGTCAGATGCGCGGGCTCGAACTGCTTCTTGCCGGACTGCAGCATGATGAAACCGATCACCACGGTAATTGCGCCGACGATCAACGCGGCCAACCAAGGCTCGACCACCATTGCCAGCGCATAGACTGCCGCCAGCAAGAGGATGATGAAACCCGCCAGTATCACCACAGCACCCGCTGCAACGGCCGCCGTCCCGGCTTTCAGGGTAGCCAGGTTGTGCTGAAGCTCGGCCTTTGCCAACGCCAGTTCCTTGGTGAACAGCTCCGGTACTTCCCGCATCAGCTGACGCAGCAGGCCACCGACACCGACCGCATCCTCGTCCGCCGAGCGTAATCCCGGGGTGGTTTGCAAGGGGTCCTTGTTCATCATTCACCTCCTTTGAGTGGATCACGCTCGAACGGGCTACCACTGACCGGCGTACCGGCGCCTGGCCCGATCGGGTCGGTGGGGGTGTAAGGTTTACGGGTGGATACGTCGCTACCGCGATCCGGGGTCACAGGCTGCGCAGGCCGGGAGTGGCGCCAATCGTCCGATGACGCAGCGGTAGCCTGACCATGAGTGGCGCTGGCCCGCATGAACCGCGACACGGCAAAGCCAAGTGCGACGCTACCGGCCAAAAACAGCGCCGGGTTGCTGCGTGCCAGCTGGGCACCGCGTTGCAGCAGGCTCTCGGCGTTTTCATGACGCAGCTGCGCGGCAAAGTCGCCCACGCACCCTGCTGCCTGGCTCAGGTACTGCGATAACCCAAGTGTGTCGTTTTCTTGCAGTGCTTGCGCGGCTGAGCGTGCGCCCTGCTCCAGCAAATCAAGCTGATCGGCTGCGGTATCGCGGTAGTGCTCGAATTGCTCGCTGCCTTTCTGCCTGGCTTCACCTAGCAGCGCACCGGCCTCATCGGTGATGGCCTGCGCGTGATCCTGAGTGCTGCCGGGTGAAGACGTCGAGCCTTGATCGGTTTTGTCCATCGTTACGCCCTCGTAACTGAGTAATGAGCGAATGCCGTCATTACTGGGCATTCATTCGGAGGACGCAGGCGGGACCGCGGTAGTTCAGCGCGCGTGATCTATGACGCTTACCCGGCGGTCAAAATGAAACGGCACGATAAACCCCAGGCACTGAACCCGGGGGTGGGGCTATCCGGCAGCCTGGCAAGTCGGCGGAACGTTTTTCCGGCCCGGTCGGTCGCACGACAGAGACACAGCCGACTGTGCGAACCCTGACCGTGAGGACCTTCCATGAGCGCCACCGCCCCCGTGGGTGCCGAAGAACACCGCATTGGCCTGACCATCAATGGTCAGCCCCGATCACTGCTGGTCCTTCCCTGGACAACGTTGCTCGACCTGCTGCGTGAGCAGTTGGACCTGATAGGCACCAAGAAAGGCTGCGACCACGGCCAGTGTGGGGCCTGCACGGTATTGCGTGATGGCAAGCGCATCAATGCATGCCTCACCCTCGCCGTCATGTGCGAAGGCGCCCACCTGGTGACTATCGAAGGGTTGGCCAGCGACGGCGAACTGCACCCCCTGCAACGCGCCTTCATCCGCCATGATGCCTTCCAGTGCGGCTACTGCACGCCGGGCCAGATCTGCTCCGCAGTGGGGCTGGCGAATGAAGGCCATGCCAACACCCCACAGGCCATTCGTGAACAGATGAGCGGCAACCTGTGCCGCTGCGGTGCCTACAGCAACATCGTCGCTGCAGTGGAGGAAGCCCTGCCGTCAATGAACGACCGGCCCCAGGCCCCGCAGGGAGGGACGACCCCATGACGCCCTTCAGCTACCACAAGCCTGCATCGGTCAGCGAGGCAATCAGCCTGGCAGACCCCGGCTCGCGCTTCATTGCCGGTGGTACCAACCTCGTCGACCTGATGAAGGAAAACGTGGTTCGGCCCGAACGGCTGATCGACATCTCAGGCCTTGGGCTGAACGGTATCCACGCCACCGCCAACGCTGGCGTGCTGATCGGCGCATTGGTCAGCAACGCCGACCTGGCCTGGCATCCGATGATCCAGCAGCTCTATCCACTGCTGTCAGAAGCCATCCTGGCAGGGGCATCCCCGCAGTTGAGAAACATGGCCAGTACCGGTGGCAACCTGCTGCAACGTACCCGGTGCTACTACTTCTATGACACCGGTACCCCCTGCAACAAACGTGAACCCGGCAGCGGATGCCCCGCGCGTGATGGCCTGAACCGTATCCATGCCATTCTTGGCGCCAGCGCTGCCTGCGTCGCGACCCACCCCTCGGACATGTGCGTGGCATTGGCAGCGCTCGAAGCCGTGGTGCATGTACAAGGGCCGTCCGGTGAACGCCAGATACCCTTCGCAGATTTCCATCGCCTGCCCGAGGACACCCCCGAGCGCGATAATCAACTGGCAGTCGATGAACTGGTGACAGGTATCGAGCTGCCGCCCCCGCTATTTGAGCACCACTACCGATACCTGAAAATTCGGGATCGGGCATCCTATGCGTTCGCGCTGGTGTCGGTTGCCGCTGCCCTGCGCTTCGATGGCGAGGTGATACAGCAGGCTCGTCTGGCCCTGGGCGGTGTTGCCCACAAGCCTTGGCGAGTCCCGGATGTGGAGCGCATGCTGATCGGCCAGGTGCCTTGCGAAGCGCTTTTCACCCAAGCCGCGCAAATGCTGCTGCAAGGTGCACAGCCCCTGAGCCACAACGGTTTCAAGGTCACGCTCGCGCAGCGGGCAAGCGTGCGGGCATTGAGCGAGGCGGCGCTGGGCGCTGCAGGCAGGGGGGCACGACCATGAACAGAACCACCCCGTTGGTCGGCACGCCCCTGGACCGCGTGGACGGCGTGGCCAAGGTCACCGGGCAGGCACGCTATGCGGGTGAGTACCCCGAGGCCGGGCTGCTTCATGGCAGTGTCGTGTCCAGTACCATCGCCCGGGGCCGGGTCGTCAAGATCGACAGTGCCCTGGCAAGCCGCGTGCCCGGGGTGATCGCCGTGCTCGACCATCGCCACCGGCCGCACATTTCCGGTTACGACGACGACTACAGTGACGCCGACTCGGCCGAGGGGTCGCCGTTTCGGCCGCTGTTCAACGACCGCGTGCTCTACAGCGGGCAACCGTTGGCCCTGGTGGTGGCTGACACCTTGCAACTGGCGCGGTATGCAGGGTCGCTGATCAATATCGAGTATGAAGAAGAGGCCCACCAGACAGACCTAGGGGCCAGCCCGCAATCGCATGAAGCACCAGCCGAGACACCGGCACCGCGTGGCGACTTTGTCGCGCAATTCGCCGGTGCACCGCTGCAGGTAGATGCCACTTACCTGACCGCTAATGAGCATCACAACCCGATGGAGCCACATGCGTCGACCGTGCTCTACAAAATGGACGGCACCCTGGAAATCCACGACAAGACCCAGGGTACGCAAAACTGCCAGGACTATCTGCACAAGGTGTTCGGCCTGCCAAAGGCCGACATCAGGGTGCGTGCGGCATTTGTCGGTGGCGCCTTCGGCTCGGGCTTGCGCCCGCAGTACCAGCTGCCGTTGGCAGTGATGGCGGCATTGCACCTGCAACGCTCGGTGCGCGTCACGCTGACGCGCCAGCAGATGTTCACCTTCGGCTACCGGCCCCGCACCGAGCAGCGGCTGCGCCTGGGCGCAGACGCGCACGGCCGGCTGCTGGCGATTGCCCACGATGCACTTGGCCAGACATCCCGCTTCGAGGACTTCACCGAGCATCTGGTGGAATGGAGCGGCATGCTCTACCAGTGTGACAACGTTGCGCTCAGCTATCGCTTGGCCCCACTGGATGTGTACACCCCGCTGGACATGCGCGCACCCGGCGCTGCGTCCGGGATGATAGCGCTGGAATGCGCCATGGATGAGCTCGCCTGCGCGGCGCAGATCGACCCGCTCGAATTGCGCCGGCGCAACTTCGCCGCCAACAATGCCAACGAGGGCAAGCCCTATTCCAGCAAGGAGTTGCTGGCGTGTTACCAGCAAGGCGCCGACCGTTTCGGCTGGGTAAACCGCAACCCGCAGCCCCGCAGCATGCGCAATGGCCATCAGTTGGTGGGTTGGGGCATGGCTGGCGGCGTCTGGGAAGCGATGCAGATGAAAGCCAGCGCCAAGGCCCGCATCGATGCACAGGGCCAGCTCACTGTCAGCAGCGCCACCACCGACATTGGCACCGGCACCTACACCGTCATGACTCAGATCGCCGCCGACGCTGCCGGGGTCAGGGTGCAGGATATCACCTTCGTGCTGGGCGACTCCTCGCTGCCCACTGCGCCACTTCAGGGCGGATCGTTCACCGTATCGTCAGTGGGTTCGGCCGTGCGTCAAGCCTGCCTTGTGCTACGCAGCAAAGTGCTGGAACACGCGCGCAACACATACCCAGAGCTCGCCAATACCCCCACGGAGCAGATCGTCTTTGCTGATGGCTACCTGTACGCCGGCAGCCTTCGCCTGGCCATGGGGGACATCGTCGCCAGCGCCGCGGGTGCTGGTTTTGAAGTGCAGATCGATGCCGAGCCAGGCGCCAGGCGCCAACTGTTCTCCACCGCCACTCATTCGGCGGTGTTCGTGGAAGTCCACGTTGACGAGGACCTCGGCACCATCAAGGTGACCCGGGTGGTCAGCGCCGTGGCGGCAGGACGGGTGGTCAACCCAAAGACTGCAACCAGCCAGATCCTGGGAGGCGTGGTGTGGGGTGTGGGCATGGCCCTTCACGAAGAGGCGTTGACCGACCATCGACTGGGCCGCATCGTCAACCACGACCTGGCGCAATACCATATCCCGGTCAACGCAGACATTGGGGATATCGAAGTGATCTTCGTTGAGGAGAACGATGACATCGTCAATGAACTAGGCTCTAAGGGCGTGGGTGAAATCGGCGTTGTCGGGGTGGCTGCGGCGGTGGCCAACGCTGTCTACCATGCTACGGGCAAGCGTGTAAGGGCGTTACCGATCACGCTCGATAACGTGCTGTGATCCGGCGGGGGCTCGCAGCCAGGCGTCCTGGCGGCCAGTATCAGACTCAACCCCCTCAGCTTTGATACCGTCGGACTTGTTGGTGTGAACTTTGATGCCCCACATGGCTTCCCTTGCATACCCGCCCACAAACCTTACGGCTGCAGGAGCTGACGTCTATGAGAGCGCTGACCTACCACGGAGCAAACGACGTCAGGGTCGACAACGTCCCTGATCCCATTATCAAGGAAGCAGACGACATCATCCTCAGGGTCACCGCCACAGCGATCTGTGGTTCTGACCTACATCTGTATAGAGGAAAAATTCCGGAGACCGAAGCCGGGGATATCTTCGGCCATGAGTTCATGGGAATCGTCGAGGACACCGGAAGTGCAGTCACCAATCTACAGATTGGCGACCGGGTAGTAATTCCCTTTGTTATCGCCTGCGGCAGTTGTTTCTTCTGTCAGCACGATCTGTTTGCCGCCTGCGAAACCACCAACACCGGGCGCGGCTCAATCATCAACAAGAAGGGCATTCCTCCGGGCGCGGCACTGTTTGGATACAGTCATCTGTATGGCGGCATCCCTGGCGGCCAAGCTGACTACGTCCGGGTACCCAAAGGTAACGTCGGCCCGTTCAAGGTCCCCACCGACCTGGCCGATGACAAGGTCCTTTTCCTGTCCGATATTCTGCCGACCGCGTGGCAGGCGGTCATCAACGCCGAAATTGGCCAGGGTTCATCGGTTGCCATCTACGGCGCCGGGCCAGTGGGGTTGCTGAGTGCTGCCTGTGCACGAATGCTCGGCGCCCAGACCATCTTCATGGTCGATGACAACGATTACCGCCTGGCGTATGCCCAAAAAGCTTACGGTGTTGTCCCCATCAACTTCGAGCAGGACGACGATCCCGCTGACAGCATCATCCGTCACACGCCAGGCATGCGTGGCGTTGATGCGGTAATCGATGCCGTCGGCTTTGAAGCCAAAGGTAGCACTGCCGAAACAGTAATGACGGCACTGAAGATCGAAGGCAGCAGCGGCAAGGCGCTGCGCCAGAGCATTGCTGCCGTGCGTCGTGGCGGCGTTGTCAGCGTCCCAGGTGTTTACGCCGGCTTCATCCATGCCTTCATGTTCGGCGACGCCTTCGACAAAGGTCTGACTTTCAAGATGGGCCAGACCCATGTCCAGAAATACCTACCGGAGCTGCTGGAGCACATCCAGGCAGGACGCCTGCAACCGGAACTGATCGTCACCCACCGCCTGGCACTCGAAGAAGCGGCCATGGGCTACAAGATGTTCGATCAGAAGCAGGACAACTGCCGCAAGGTCATCCTCGTACCAGGCGCTGCGGCGGGCACCCTGGGCCCTGACCATAAAGGAGATAAACGATGAGTGCACAACTGAACGGCAAGCGCGTGGCGTTTCTGGTCACTGATGGCTTCGAGCAGGTGGAACTGACCGGCCCGCGCGAGGCACTGGAAAACAGCGGTGCGGTGGTCGATATCCTGGGCGAAAAAGAAGGTACGGTCAGGGGCTGGAATCATGACAAGCCCGCCGACCCATTCCCCGTGGATGCGACGTTCGAGGGCGCCGACCTCGACCTCTACGACGCCTTGGTGCTGCCTGGCGGCGTGCAGAACTCCGACACCATCCGCATCATTTCTGCCGCGCAGAATCTGGTAAAAAACCATGACGCGGCTGGCAAGCCGCTGGCCGTCATCTGCCACGGCGCCTGGTTGCTGGTGTCCAGTGGCTTGGCCAAAGGCAAGCGCATGACCAGCTACAAGACATTGCAGGACGACATCCGCAACGCGGGTGGCACGTGGGTAGATGAACAGGTGGTGGTGGACGGCAACTTGATCACCAGCCGTCAGCCAGATTATATCCCCGCCTTCAATGAGCAATTGATCAAGGCACTGGCAGGCTGAGTGTGCTTCTTTCCAGCGCCCCTGGTCGCATTTGACGCGGACCAGAAGGCGCTGGTCATGCCAACTGGATATAAACCGAATAGCTGCCCAGCAAGATCCAGAAGCAGAGGAAGATCCAGGGTGTGCGCAGGGAAAACAGCAATGATTTGCGGTGCCCCGCCTGAGAGGTTTCGGCCTCGCAGAACAACGGCGACTCGTCATAGGCCAGGCCCATCATCGGCTCGCTGCGCAGCAAGTGGCTCTGTTTCATCTGCCAGTGCTCGATGATCCGGAAGGCAGCACGAATGCCTGGCCAGGCATTCAACGTACTCAGCACGCCAAGCAGTGCGAGAAAAGCCGGCACCATCAAGGTGAACATTTCGCCCCAGCTCTGGTTCAGGTTGCTCATCGACGATACGAACGCGATCACCAGGAACGACTGGGCAGCGAGATAAGCATCAGTGCGGTTGGCCAGAATGGTGGTTTCATACTGGATTTCGCGCCGATAGAAATCCAGCCGCTCTTTCGGCGTACCGAAGAGCTTCGCATTCTTTTGGTCGATTTCGTGTTCCGGCGTGGTGGGCGTGATGATTCGAGGCACCTGGATACTCCTGGATATCGTATGCCTCGCCCATTACAGCGCAAGACCCGTCAGTGATAGAGCCCTCTGCTTGCTGAAAATTCATTGGGAATGCGCTTGCCAACCGCTCGTCGCGCAGACCGAAGATCCACCTCAACGCTGGCTTCGCGCACGCTTCGAACGGTAATGACCGTTCCCAACTGCAGGAGCATCTACCATGAGCGACTACCCTACCCCTCCATTCCCGTCCCAACCGCAAAGCGTGCCGGGCTCACAACGCAAAATGGAACCGTATCCGGATTGTGGTGAGCAAACCTACACCGGCCACAACCGCCTGGAAGGCAAAATCGCCTTGATCACTGGCGCCGACAGCGGCATCGGGCGCGCAGTAGCGATTGCCTACGCTCGCGAAGGTGCTGACGTTGCCATTGCCTATCTGAATGAGCACGAAGATGCGCAGGAGACGGCGCGCTGGGTCGAAGCCGCTGGCCGCCAATGCCTGCTCCTGCCAGGCGACCTTGCGCAGAAACAGCACTGCTACGACATCGTCGACAAGACCGTGGCGCAGTTCGGTCGTATCGATATTCTGGTCAACAACGCCGCGTTCCAGATGGCTCATGAGGGCCTGGACGAGATTGACGATGATGAATGGGTGAAGACCTTCGATACCAACATCACCGCCATTTTCCGCATCTGCCAGCGCGCCTTGCCCTCAATGCCAAAAGGCGGTTCGATCATCAACACCAGCTCGGTCAACTCTGACGACCCGTCACCCAGCCTGCTGGCGTATGCCGCCACCAAAGGGGCCATTGCCAATTTCACCGCAGGCCTTGCCCAACTGCTGGGCAAGAAAGGCATTCGGGTCAACAGCGTAGCACCCGGCCCGATCTGGACGCCGCTGATTCCTGCCACCATGCCAGATGAAGCCGTCAGAAACTTCGGTTCGAGCTACCCGATGGGGCGCCCTGGGCAACCGGTGGAAGTGGCCCCGATCTACGTCTTGTTGGGCTCTGATGAAGCGAGTTACATCTCGGGCTCACGTTACGGAGTAACCGGCGGGAAACCCATCCTCTGATGACACTACCGAGGCCAGCTGTTGCTGGCCTCGAAACAGATCGACCCTACGCTAATCATCATCCTCGTTGAACCCTGCCGCTGTCGGCCACTCAACTCATACGAAGCCAGTATTTATCCGCCCGTGACGAGGTGCCTCCATGAATGCCATCGATCTGCTGATTCAAGATCATAAAGTGGTCAAGAAACTGCTGGAAGAACTCTCATCGACCACTGAACGTGCTGTAAAAAAACGCGCTGACTTGCTGCACCGCATTG
>Ga0105244_10001255_pt1 | contig 20800 bp, 19 predicted proteins | sample KBSM44metaG_FD_80423 | JGI IMG/M metagenome (GOLD analysis project Ga0105244, IMG submission 80423) | Miscanthus rhizosphere microbial communities from Kellogg Biological Station, Michigan, USA - KBS M4-4 metaG | ecosystem: Host-associated > Plants > Roots > Rhizosphere > Soil | place... | reverse complement strand
TCTCTCCCTATATGACTAGTCATTTAAATTTCATGACTAGTCATATAGGCAAAGATGAAAAATCAAGCAAACGGAAGGATCGTTTTTTGTGAGCGGGATAGAATATTTACGGAGAGGGCCTTTCAACCGGGGATACGCTAAAAATTTACAGTAGCGCGTATGATCCCGACGGTATGTACGTGTCAGCATTATTCTTTTCGGCACAGTATGTCCTGAAAAATGAAGATATTGCGTCCTGATTCACCTTCATTATCCCTCAGTCATACTACACCCGCGACCCTGGCTATTATTATTCTCTGGAAATATCGCTAGCCAGCCTGCTTGTGGCGCGTTCAACTATTTTAATCTGGCGCAAGAAAGTGTGCCGGTGGGTGATAATCTGCATGTTAGCCCAAGGTATTCCCCCTGGGGCCAGGATAACTTACAGGATTGTTATGTCGAGTTCCGTTCTGATAAACCCATGCATCCGTCAGTATGTCGCTCACTGGGGAGAGATATTTTATCAGTAACCATGCGCAGGAAATCACTGTCGATACTGACAGCCAGGGCATCGTCAGAGTGAACATCTCTTCTGAGATGGCCGGGACCAATCAAATCACGATATAGGATAAGGACGGTGACACATATGGCGTATCCCTGACGACAAATAACCTTAATACCTACAGCCCCCCCTGGTTCGAGCGAGCTGAATACACCGGTTTAGATAACAATACACAAACGTTTTATGCGCATATTGATGCCGAAAATGGTCATTTTTTGCTGAAAACGTCCAGCGGGACCATTACGTTTGGCGGGCAGGATTACGGCAGTAACGTTTATGATTATGAGATTGTTCACGGCGCCACCCAGCACTTCAATGTACGGGCCATTGGCGGGTTTACTCTCTCACTTTGTGATCTCAACGGTTCTGTTATTTGTGCCTGCTCTCTATAAAACGAAAGGGATATCCGGCCCGGTCAATGGCGCACGGGCTGGGGGACCTGACTGGCCTGGATCTCTGCCCTATCCTGTGCGTATTTCAGCTGACATAACCCAACTCCCTGTGCCCGTTGTACGCAAGCGGCCAGGGAGGCCTGCGGTGAACAGGAGCTTCCCTGCGGAATATTGCGCCATCCAGTTCGGATGGATAAATTATATTGTATATATCACATCCTACATCACAAAATTGTCAAAAAGCACCCGACTGCCACGCCCGTCATTTCGCATTAGATGTCTTTTTATTAATCCTGAATGAGAAATTTACATCCCTGCATCTGTGTGGAATAGATAAGATGAATAAGTGTTACCCAGTCCAAGATATTTCATTTGCAATTGTGCTTAAACAGACAAAATATCCATATATTAGTTTTTTAAATCAAAAATCATATAGCTTTAAAGTAGACATGTTTCAATAAATCTTTAGAGTCATTTTTGTTACAATACAACCGACAAGTTCTAAAAGGTCTTAAATGTTTTTCTCGAAGCAATTTCATCAATTTATCGCAGCCGTGGAGGAGGGAAATTTCCTGAAAGCCTCGGAAAAAATCTCAATCACCCCCTCTGCCATGAGCCGGGGAATTGGAGAGTTAGAAAATAAGATGGGCGCCAGGCTGCTCGAAAGGACACGGCAGGGTATTCGACTAACACAGAAAGGAGAGAAACTGTATCGGGAACTTCTGCCTCATTATCTAAAGATCAAACAAATAGCAAATGAACTCAAGAGGTTAAAAAATCAAAAGGAAATTATCATTCAGACCGATGGTCTGTACTTCCCCAGAATAAAGGAAGCCATATTTAAAACCCTTGAAGACAAAACAGACATAAAAATCTCATTACTCCCTGGTAAACAGGATAAACCTGAGAATGCCATACTCAAAGGTGTTGTTGATATTTATATATCAACATGTGACGCAGGCAACACAAACATAAGTACCATCTGTATGAAACCAAACATAATGGGCATGGTTTGTCATCGCGACATCCTACGTGATTATAAAGATATAAAAAATATTCTGGCTCATAACGCCATCATCCAGACACATACAGGGTTTAATCATCAACTTTATCAGCAACTTTTAGAGTCATTAGCGAGTGAAGGTCATAAAACGAATACTCTGCCACTTAACGATGTTACGGATGTTTGTTATCTGGTGAATCAAGGATGTGGCGTCAGCTTTATGTCGGCCTCAATGATTGGAAACTACACGTTTACGGATAATATCACCTTTATTGAAAAACCATTAAATAGCCCTGTTTTTTTTCAGCGAAAAATTCACTTCAAAACAGAACGGTTCAATGAACTCATGAATGTACTGTCACTACTCAGCGATTTATGATGGCGGGACGCATAACTACAGCCCTTATGACTGACAACGCAAAAACCATTAGAACACGGGGACTGGCTTAATTAATTGATTAGGATGCCAATTAGATCGTTACTGGAAATGGTAATTTTCCGAAAATATTAAAACACAACCAAAACAACCTCTTACTATATTTTAACATCATCCGTAAACGATAACACCTGAGCGATATAAAATTAATATACAGCAGCGATAAAACAATAAAGCAACATGCATGAGAAAGCAGAAACCAGCAGAATAACCTGTATTTTCAAATATTTTAAGAGTATAAAACCTGAAGCACTGCATTTCATGAAATATAAAATCATCAAACCAGCGTAAATACCTACCTCATGAATGGCAGGAATGTTAAAAATTTCCACAAATCATTACAAATCAAATAGTTATATGAATACCAAATGATAAATCAATAAGTTGACTGCTGAGTTCAATTTCTTGAGAATATGCTCGAAGCGATAATTAATGCGTTCAAACTGGCAACCATTGAATTTACGAATGAAATCAGGGGAAATTTTATTTTTTGTATCCCTCCCTTACCCTCAGTGTTAAGACCAATAACTGCTATGCTTTTGATAAAAAGCAATAGGTATTGCATATCGGAATTTGAGTCAAACTTAATGAGAAGATGCTAATGAAGCGACAGTATATTCTGGATGGGCACATCAAGTTCTCACCTTCAGATAGCACCTTAACGCGCTATCCCTCAGGTGAGTCGGTGGAAGAACCCTTCTTACTTCCGGTTCCAGCTGCCCGCCTTCTCCAGACCTTACTTGAACAAAGTCCGGCCCTCAGCACCCGAGAAGAGTTGCTTGTTTTGGTGTGGGAAAATTATGGGATGAAAGGTTCTATACACAACCTCGCTCACTACACCATGATCCTGCGAAAAGCATTCAGTAACCTAGATATGGACAAAAAAGTGATTGTTACTGTTCATAAAAAAGGGCTAATGATCAACCCATTGCTGGAGGTGACACTGACAGGGCTGGATACTGAGGAAAGCGAAAACACAACAGAATCCGAGCTTACGTCGAACTCAACCAAAGCGCTTTCTCTTGATTATGACGAACCGCCTTACCAGGCTGACGCTGCGGATAATACCCGGATCCCCTCACCACCCGTAACTAATACTCTGCAAAACCTCAACAAAACAATTTCAAGCACTGAGCAGGCAATCGTTTCAGCGAACAAGAGAATCAGCCGCACGAAGATGAAAAGGATCATTACCCTCGGCGCAATAACAGGCTTGGTGGCACTGGTCTGCGTTATATTGTGGGTACAATTTCCTGACAATAAAATACGCTACGGTGAAGATAATCTGCGCGTATTGAAGAAAATCGACAGGTGCACATTGTATACATTTAATGCACCGACGAATGACAATATCCTTATTGCCGGTCTTCTGGACAAAGCAGCGAAATACCCGCTGAACTGCAAAAAGGACCGCGTACTCATTTATGCAACAGATGCCTTTCTGGGGCCCAACAACACGGGTAAAAAATTTCATACTAGTCTGACAGTCTGTACAGAATCAAAAAATCTGGACGATTTAAACTCCTGCGTATCCCATTACTATAACTGAGCTTTTATATGAAAATTGGAATAATGCTGATGTTGATGATGAGTTTTTTTAGTTGTCAGGCGACAGAACTATCCGGGGAATGCCAGACAAAATTGCGTGTGCATAAAGAACTGACAGGGGGCAAAGAAAACCTACTGATACTGGATATGGCCGTAGAATTTCTTGATGAGCAACAGATTCTGTTCTTTCTGGAAGGCTCAACCACGCTTCAGGAAAAAACCTATACCATCTCGCGCTATCTGACATTTACTTATTCCAAAAAAGCAGATGATTTTTACAGTCTCAAAAGAGTCTCGATAGAAAAATTCTCCTCTGATAACTATCCAGATGAAAATTTCACTGAGCAATTTGGTATTGATGCTGAACGTCCTTTAATTCACATTTCAAAATTGAAGAATCATTACATTTTTGCGAATGAATTTTCCCCTATATTTATATGTATCGCAAGTTAGCTTACGAGACGTTAAAGTGGAGGTAATAGCATGAACAGTAGAAAAAAACCGCTTGATTATAACGTCCTGGATGGCGCAAAAATAAGAATCAAATGGGCATTTAACACATTTGATAAAATATGTGTGTCTTTTTCAGGAGGGAAGGACTCAACGGTAATGTTACATCTGGTCGCACAACATGCCCGTTCAATTAATCGAAAGATTGCTGTGCTGTTTGTCGATTGGGAAGCACAGTTCTCGCATACCATTAGCCATGTGGAAAGCATCAAAAAAGAATACGATGATGTTATCGACACATTTTACTGGATAGCTCTGCCGCTGCGAACCACCAATGCAGTCTCAGCATATCAACCTGAATGGACCAGTTGGCAACCCGGTGTAGCCTGGGTTCGCTCACCGCCGCAGGACGCTATTACCGCCAGTGATTATTTCCCTTTTTTCAGGGAAAATATGAGCTTTGAAGAATTTATGCCGTCCTTTAGTGAATGGTTTTCTCATGAACAGATGGCCGCGATTTTTATTGGTATCCGGGCAGATGAGTCCTTAAACCGGTTTTTATCTATCGCGAACCGGCGTAAACAACGATTTACCTCTGATAAACCCTGGACTTCATCGGCATCAGTACAGGCCTGTAACATCTATCCTCTTTATGACTGGAAGGTTGCCGATATATGGGCCTGGTTTTCACGGACAAATTCGACATGTAACCCCCTGTACAATTTGATGTTCCAGGCTGGAGTTCCCTTGCGAAAGATGAGGGTCTGTGAACCCTTCGGTCTGGAGCAGCGCCAGGGGCTTTGGCTCTATCATGCCCTTGAACCCGAGCGCTGGGCCCGACTGTGTTATCGAGTAAATGGGTCTAACTCTGGTAAAATATATGCAAATACTCGCGGTGATTTTTTCTCGCTTAGGCAACTCAGCCTTCCGTTAAATCACGGATCATGGCGAAGCTACGCTATGTATCTTCTTGACAGCATGCCCAAACCGACCGCTGAGCATTATCGTAATAAAATAAGCGTCTATTTACGCTGGTATCAAAAACATGGTTTCCCGGATGATATTCCAGATCAACAGGAAAAAGACCTGGGCTCTAAAGATATTCCCTCCTGGCGAAGAATTTGCAAAGTGCTCCTTCGCAATGACTACTGGTGCAGAGCGCTGTCTTTCAGTCCAAACAAGGCCACACACTACCATCGTTACAGCAAAAGAATTATGGAGAAACGGTTAGCATGGAAACTTTTATAAATAAAGATATTCTTTCCACTCTGGAAAAACTCGACCAGTTTATTCAGCAATCCCCTCTGATTGAAAAAATTAGTTTACTCAATTATATTAGAACACGTCTAAATCTCTGGAGCCCATTTAAAGATGAACCTGTCGATTGTGTACAGTGGATTCCAGTAACCGACATCTCTAAAAATAGCTATAATCCTAACCACATCGCACCACCTGAAATGCGCCTTCTCTTCACCTCTCTCACGACAAATGGTTTCACACATCCCCTTGTGGTATGTAAAGAAGGCTTTGCAGGAAAGAGCATACTTGTTGATGGTTTTCACCGTTACATGCTCGCAAAAAAGCGGGCCATTCTGCGTGAGAGATTACATGGACACGTACCGGTTATCACCCTTCCAGTCGGGTCTCAGAATAATGCTCATAAAATTGCAGCAACTGTCCGACATAATCGCGCCAGAGGTCAGCATCACATTCAGGAAATGTCAGTCATTGTTCAGGAGCTAACCAGACTGGGCTGGGATGATACTCAGATATCAAAAGAGCTAGGTATGGATAAAGATGAAGTATTAAGGCTCAAGCAAATCAGCGGATTGTATGAAATGTTTCAGGACCATGAATTTTCGCAGGCCTGGACGACAGAATAGTAATTCTCTTGCCCACCCGCTAATCACCACTACACGGCGACCTGTTCCTGGCGTAGTGGTGATATTTATCATTGGGGTTCAAAGAAAATTTTCATCAAATAAATAAGTTTCAGCAGACCAATGTATCTCTTAGTTCTTGCCGGGCAAACACACTAGCTATCTCCTAGAGTTGAACATATATTCATTAGTTCACTGAACCTTTCTGATCTGAAACAAATATATCGCTGGAGTATTTTTGCCTGATCCAGCGGTTTCTCCTGGAAAATAACATCAGGTGATATATTCACATCGTTTATAATTCTATTGGATATAAATGTTATACCAGCACCCTCATTAACCAAAAAGCTAACCTCATCCAGATCCGCAACCGGTAAGACATCGAATTTACATCCTTTACTGGTAAGTTCTCTGAGGATATCTCTAAAAAATATGTGATTGTGTGCAGCGTGTGTCTGGACAATTTTTATTTTTTCCAGCGCGGACTTTAAGTTTTTATACTGATGTGATATTTGACGATGCATAAGCGTACCGATAAGTTCTGGCTTCATACTAATTGAGGTTATATTTTTGATATCACCATCATATTCAGGCCTCTTAGTAGAAATATAAATATCTGCGAAATTATTACCCAGGATTTCTTCTGGCGTACCTTTGTTACCCGGAAGTAAAGACACATTATATTCCGGATTTTCTTTTATTAGCTGCAACAACTTCTGTTTAAATTTTGGCAAATACAATCCATCAGTCCAGATGGTAATGTTTCTGATGCCATTTTTTTCCTTAATATTACTGATTAGCCCCTGAACCTCATTGTAATGGGGGAGAAGTTCTCGATACAAGCGCTCACCTTTAGCCGTCATTTCAATGCCATGCCTCGTTCTTTTTATCAATCTTCCACCTATTTTTTGCTCCAGTTCGGCAATGCCTCTACTCATTGCCGAGGGGGTGATGGAAATTTTCTCGGCGGCTTTTATAAAACTCCCCTCTTGTACTGCAATGATAAATTGATGGACCTGTCTTGAAAAAAACATACAATCTCTCCGTAAACATCACACAGAAAGAGTAAGCCTTTATTAAATTGAATTATTTGATTTAGGTCTATTAAAAAATAACTCATATATGTATTAAGTGAAACCAAACAATGAATCCCACCCTACCTCGGCGATACATTTATGTATATGACACTCTCGTATAAAATAACTACCAAACAGGCAAATCAAATGATATTAATGTAATTATCTATTGTACTGGCCGAAGACAGTTAAATAGGTAAAACGTGAAATTTGTAATAAATTAACCATAAACCACCTGCGTTTCAATTTTTATTTATCACCTTCACAAAGGAATTTAATCCTGACAATGACAGGATTGATTAGATTAATATCTATTGATACCAGGGATACGGATATTTTTTTATGTCTCGAACAATGCGATTATTTATCATATGGTTGCAGGTCTCTCTGCAATTGCTGATGCCATTGGTGATTTCTGGTGCCCATGCAGCATCGTGGCCTTTTTCCGCTGACCGCTCACAGGTGGGCGCTGGGTCGAATACAGCTCCGGTCATGAGCTACGATGGAACTGGCGGCAATGCTACTGGCATGGCCACTGGAATCGCGTCTTTTGCAGTCGGTGATGCAGTTGAACAATGGCTGCATCAATATGGGACCGCACAGATGGATCTGCGCACTGACACGCGGTTATCCTCCCTGGAAGGTTCCTCACTCGACCTGCTCATCCCACTCCTCGACACCCCTAAGGATGTCTTCTTCACCCAGGGCGGCGTGCGTTACCACGATGACCATATCACGACTAACCTTGGTCTCGGTCACCGCCACTTCATCGTCGGCTGGATGCTGGGCTATAACGCTTTCTATGACGCCACCTGGAACAACATCAATCGTCGATGGGGCCTCGGTCTGGAAGCCTGGCGCGATAACCTACGCCTCTCCTCTAACCTGTATCAGGGGATTTCCGGCTGGCATAACTCCCGCCAGCATGAGGGCTATGATGAACGTCCGGCTGACGGCTGGGATGTGCGCGTCGATGGCTGGCTTCCTGCCTATCCACAGCTGGGAATGAAGGCGGTTTATGAGCAGTACTATGGCAATAATGTTGCCCTCTTCAACAGCTTCTCCGATCGCCAGAACAACCCTCACTCGGTGACTGTCGGCCTGAACTATACCCCAGTCCCGCTGATTACCGTCGGCGTCGAGCAGAAAATGGGTAAAGGCGGAGTGAACGACACGCAGTTCACCGCGGGCCTTAACTACCGCATTGGTGAACCCTGGAGCAAACAAGTTTCCGCTGCAGGCGTTGCAGCCCTGCGTGACATCTGCAACAGCCGTCTTGAGCTGGTTAACCGTAACAATGAGATTGTGCTCGATTACCGTAAGAAAACTGAGCTGAAGCTCAGTTTCCCGCCACGGCTGACCGGGGAAGAAGGGGCTGTCGTCACGTTTACCCCGACCATTAAGGCCAGCAACGGCGTTGACCATCTGGAACTCAATGACTCGGCCCTCCTGCAGGCTGGAGGACAGGTGATCTCCGTCAACAACACAGCGGTTACCTTACGCATGCCTGCATACCAGACTCAGCCGGTACGCCTGAACGGCGTGGCCGTTGACCGAAAAGGTAACCGCTCTAACGTGGCGGAAATGCTGCTTGTCACTACTCAGAAAGAGACTGTATTGACAATGATGACAGACAAAACTCAGGCAAGTGCAGACGGCAGCGACGCTATCGTAGCCACTCTGTATATGGCTGACCGCAGCGGAACAGCACTGACAAATCAGACCGTGAGCTGGCACGCCACTGGCGGGCAGCTCACAGCTACCAGCGCGGAAACTGACCGTAACGGAAATGCCACCGTAAAACTTACCAGCACCACTCCCGGTAGTTTTACCATTACGGGCACAGCAGGAGGTAAAACGGCCACGACAGAGGCATTGCACTTTACTTCTGTTGCCAGGGCGCAAATTGCGGTGGATAAAACCTCCGTCACGGCCGATGACACCGATGCCGCCACCTACACGGTGACCGTTCGCAACGCGTCGAATCAACCGGTTTCCGGCCAGACCGTCACCTGGACGACCAGTCTCGGCAATCTGGCCACCACCTCCGGCACCACCGATGACAGTGGCCAGCTCACCGTAAAACTGACCAGCGCAACGGCTGGTCAGGCTACGGTCACCGCCACAACAGCAGGCCAGACCGTCACTGCACCGGTTGTGACGTTTAAAGCTCTGCTAGGAGAAATTTCTCTTGATGTACCCACTCTTACAGGCAACGTTATTAATATGGTGCAATCATTTACGGCACAATACACCACCCGTTACAGCGGAATGCAGGCCGGGGATGTCATCACGCTGTCCTTTAATGGGTTCGATACCGTGGGTCAGCGCTTCACCGGGTCCGACTCGCACACCGTAACAGCAGCAGAAACGAGTACCGGCAAGGTGGTGATGGGGCCTTATTCAAATTGGCTGCAGGGTATTCAGGGCACTGGTATCAGCAAAAATGGCACCTTCACATCAACCGTGACGCGCCCCTCAACTGGCGAAAGCAAAAGTGTCTCGGTGACCGTAACGGTCGATACGGTAGGGAGCTAATCCCGCTTTCATCATTAAAGATGCCTTCGGGCATCTTTAACCAAACAGGATGCTTTACCCGTTAAAAAACTGAAGCAGGATAACAATGTGGCATTCACTTACGCGTTGAGACAATTAAAGGAACACTATGGAATACTTAGGGAACGATAGTTTTATCAAAAAAATCATTTTGGAAATGTTGTGCCCCATCTCATTCAATACCAACACGCACAGGTTAATCCTTATCGAATTGTCATTCTTTAAATCATTGCATGAGTTGAAAAGCAGGCTGGAGATACTCCAAAAAGAAAACAGAAACACTTATATTCTGTTCATACAGCCCTCGATAGTGATTCTGCCTTTATTTTCGAGAACATATATCGATCTTCATGCTCCGGTTAGCGTATGGAAAAAAAAGCTTAAACATTTCGCCGGACAAAAAAGCCATCATATTGATAAAATCATTATCCGATGCGAAGAAATTATACAGCGAACAATATTCACTCCCGCAGAATGCAAAATCATTGAGCTCATCGCTGACAATCTCAATATAAAAGCGACATCGCACCAGTCCAGGCTTAGCATTGCGCATGTTTATCGCATTTTGCAAAATATAAACATGAAGCTAGGTATACGCGGACTGCATCACTTAATATTATATTTAAAAAATGAATACTCCATGGTTCATCATGTATAAAACCGTACCACTGATCATTTGACCTGGCATTTCACGTCAGACTGAATATGAGCGCATTATCACCATATACCGTTCGTCGCCAGTTTCTGTCAGGTCGGTTAATGAACCCGATAAACACAGAGGGAAATGCCCCGCCCTGAATTGCTCCGTTAACGTCTGTACACACAGTATTCCAGTGGGCGGAACAATGGATATAGCGGCTGATAATGTCCAATTGCTGCTGGCTGGGCATTGTCGATAGTTGACCGAAGACTGTATTTTTTCCCATTTCGATGGCTCGCTCACAAAAAGGGAGCAATTCGGAAGGAAGTGCAAATTCCGTGAGAGCCTCGTTAAGTGGTTTGAATGCCACACCCGCCTCAGTCGCCACCGTCAGCATGACCCGAAGGGCGATTTTCGCCAAGTCATTTCGCACCAGCCTGTCGCGTAAGGTCACGGCGGTATAGCAGCGTTTCTGCGGTTCACCATAACGATTGGGTGACATACGCTCATCATCCCAGGTTTCAATCCCACTGTTACCGGTTTGTAGAATCGGCTCCAGGCTGGGATATGACTCAAGCAATCGCCCCTGTTTCGCCATCAGAGAATACCCTCTCGTCTGGGGTCCGGGTGTTCGCGCTAACACAGTTTCCGTTACCGGTCGGGTCAGAAAAAGATCTTCCCTCATTACCGGCATATAACCTCCGCCAATGTCAGAATGTGTTCCGGGCAGCATCAATTCAGGCCACACCGGACTTACACTATTCAGGGCAAAGTTATAGCGACATTCCTGCGCCGCGATGAGATGAAAGACGGATTCTGCCACCTCCGCGCCGAGTTCGAGATTCACATCTCCCGTATCCGCGCTGTGGGGATCCCAACCATTCGATGCCGTACCAACAGCGCCGACCGTGTCAAAAATTCCGATGAAACGGACTATTCCGCATGAAGGTCCATGAAATACAGTACCCTGCAACGCCTCCTTTATGACCCGAGTCATTTCCGGATCAGCTGAATAAATTATATTTGCAAAATGCCGTGCAGCTGCCGCACCACGACTAAACCCGAATAAATCAAAGCGAAGCGCTTTGAGAACCAGTTCAAATCCGGGATAGCGTTGGCGCTGATGGTGAATGACTGCAGAAAGGACTTCCCCACTCTGCACCATGGCGTTGTTGACTTTAGCCACTATCCCGTTTTCTGAAATACCGAAACTCAGCGCCAAAAGCGTGTCAGGTTTTCCCGCCTCAGTCCCCACACCGTCAATATAAAGACTGGTCTGAATATCCACCTCTTCGGACAAGAAGTTATTTAGATATAGCTTTTTCAACCAGTGAATATTCGTAAAATATCCCGTATAACTCACTGCTTCAGCACCCGTAAAACCAAAAGTCCGCTTTGCCCGCGCCTGAAGCGATGTTGCTGTTTCGATTGTTGAGAAGATGGCGTCATTATTTGCATAATGATTCAACATACACTCAGTGTTGTACGCATTATTCCCCGACCCATCAAAAAAAACACCCACAGTGAGAGTGAGTTCACGTCGCATTTTTTTCATCACCATGTTTTCCATTAGTATATCTATCCTCTCCGATACGGAGGTTACCGTGGAATTTGAGCACATACAGTAATTATAAGGTTGAGTGAAAATCATTATTCCGTGAGAAAATTAGAAGAGAATATTCAAACCCATTCTGGGACGTATAATGCATATACTTATTATGAGATTCTCATCCGGATTAATATTCATAAATCCTGTCTGAAAAAAATTTTTTTGCTTTCTTCGGCATTAATCCTCTGCATAACCCCGCGTTTCTCTCTCCATTTCCGTTTCCTGTCATTAAATAATTATGCTTCAGTCACAGATTCTTTTCGGTGATAAGTAACCGAAGCGACTGTATAGCGCAAAACAGGCGATGATCGTTTCCCTGAAGTGAGAAATACGCAACCACCAAAGTGCTGCACATCGTTAAGGTTTAAGCACCCCGGAAACGAGGTGCCGGACAGTCACTGGATGACTGTGAGGGTATAACAACCTGAAGTAACGAAGGAGGTAATTGTATGCATATCGGTACGTTACCAGATGATGTTCAGAGCATTTCCTGGGTCATCGTTGGTTTCTTTTCTGCCTGGGGTGGCCTGGTCCGTTATTTGATGGATATCCGCCCTGGAAAGCAACGCTGGCGCTGGATGGCAGTACTGTCTCAGGTTGTGATCTCCTGTTTTACAGGATTTATCGGGGGCTTGTACAGCTATGAAATGAACAGCTCTCCGACGATGACCCTGGTCATTGCGGGGGTGTGCAGTACCCTGGGTTCGACCCTTTTGCGTCGCTTATGGCAACGTTTTTGGCCCGGGCAAGCGTGAAAGAAACTAAGGATTAATCAGTCTACTTTTTCATTTTTTTGGAAACGATAAGGAAATAATCATGACAAGCAATGTAAATTCACTTGAACCTGCCACTGGCGGTACTGTTGTCGCCGATGGTCGGAGTAGCCTCAAGCTGACCGCAACGGTTACAGGTGACACCACCTCAGGAGTCGCCATTACCTGGAATATCGACACCGGTAGTAATATAGCATCTCTTACGACTGATGCTCCGGCGACGGATGCCAGTGGTCTCGTTACAGCGAATCTTACCGCCACGGACGTAGGAGATATTATCGTCCGGGCTTATACGTCTGAAGATACGAGCAGCGGCGGTAAAACAACCACTATCAGCGCCAGCGCACCAACCGCTGAGGGTTCCTATATCGGGAGCTGTGAATCATCACTGGAGTTTATCTCTGTTGACAGTGAAAACCCGCTCCCATCCGAAATTACCGCCACTGTGGTCGATTTATCCGGCAATCCGATGGCGGATATTGATGTGACCTGGACCGTAACGAACGGAACCCCCGACTCGACGACATCTACATCCGATGCTAATGGCATTGCCAGGGTATCTGTTACCGCAATCGCAGTGGGCGCAGTTATCGTTACAGCCACAACAGCCGATGATACGACCGGGAAGAGTGCACCCATCGTTGCACTGCAGCCAACCCACCCTGAACCGATGGTAACCAATGCCTCTTCAACTGATAATTACACTTTGGATTCATATGACGTTCAGTTTGGCGTGGAAGCCGAAGTCCCTCTATACGGAGGGAACCCCGGAGATAATGTGACCTTGTTCTGGGGAAGCTATAGCCGACAGTTCGTGGTGACAGATCCTGAGCAAGATCTGCCCCGGGTGATCAATATTTCAGATGATCTTCCTTCCGAAGCCCTGAATGATGGTCAGTACTGGGTGCACTACCAGGTTCTCGATAATAATGGTAACCCTGGCGTTTCGAGCGCGCGGCTGATTACGGTAGAACAAGGCGGAGAGACCGTGCCAACCCTCCCTAAGCCACAGGTCCCGGCCGCGAATGATGGCAGCATTAATATTCCTGATGCATCCCTGGGGGTTCAGGTGACGGCAGCCTCCAGTCAGTTAGTCGAAGGGGATGTCGTCAATCTTTACTGGAAAGGGTTCACGAACAACGATCTGGCTATTTCAGGGGCCACAACATCTGATAGCAAAGTGGTTGCTGCCGGTGAAACCTCAGTGACGTTCACCCTCGATACAAAATGGTTTTTCCCGTTTGAGAAAGAGGGTTATGAAGGTCACGCAGAGGCATTTTATACCGTTAAGCCAGCAGACAGCACTGCGACGGCCTTATCTCAGACGCTGAGGGTCATAGTCGATACAGTGGCTTCCTGATAGTTGCCATCAATACGCCGGCAGTGCAACACTGCCGGCCTTTTAGATCCCGCCTGCCAGAAAGTGGTTCTGCCCTGGGCCCGGAATTCGCGATTTAGGGATCATCAGTAAAATTAACGGTATTCAGCAGGTCTACGGGAGAGTATCTCTTTTCTGAATGCATCATCTGCAATGATAAACATGCTAAGAACGAGCCCCCCCAGAACCCCTCCAAGCGTTGCGGCAAGTCCGGTTCGCCGGGAAGTTGAGGCCGCGACAGAGGGTGCCTCATGCTCGCGATAGGGCTGTACATAGAACGAAGGGATACTGGGGAGAGAGACCCCCACTTGATGCTCTTTGCTCGCCAGTTGCTGGCGAACCAACTGCTTGATGCGAAATTCGATATCTCGGTTCACTTCCCGGTTTACAAATGCCATGTAATCCTTGAGCGCCTGTTGCGTGTCGATGGTAGCATCGGCTGTCAGCGTCAGAATTTCATAGCGATAACCTGAATACTCTCTTTTTTTATCACCTTCGCTGCTTTGGCGCATGAAACGTATTTGCTGACGTGCGAACGGACTTTGCTCTTGCCACGCCTGCTGCAATACAGAAGAATCATATGCCTGAATAAACAGGATAAACCAGGTGTCACTTCCAAATGGGAAGGCGATATTCATCCCTGCAAGTTGCTCCTGTACCTCTTGTTGAGCCTGCAGCTCGCGAAAGAGAGGGGGTATGATGCGCGCCTCGCTGCTCCGCTCTACAGAGCGTAATCCTGATGCTACCAGCCCAATAATTATACCCATTCCAATACCCAGCAGTATGCGTCTTCTTTTCTGCCAAAGAATCGAAATCAGATGAATAAGATCGACTTCCTGGGAGGCTAAAGCACAGGTGGTACCATTGCATGAGCAGGTACGATTGGTGGTGTCGTGCATATTATTTTCCTGCTGTTGCCGGGCAGTTAAAGCGGATATCACGGGGCCATTGTCGATGAGCATACGCGCACAATTCTGGAAATTTTTCCGGCGCTATCGCATGGGCTATCGTTATGCGACTCGCCATGACGTTAGGATCCTTATGCCGTAACTGGAAGACAGAAGCCCAGCGTTCATACTGTTCGAGCAGACGCGTGTTATGGGTGAAGTTATAGCGAATGAGCTTTGCAACGTGCAGGTCATAGTCCAGACGCGTCTGCTGGCTTTGTGGGTTCCAGAACTGCTCCACTATCTGGCTTTCATTCAGCGCCAATGGGTACATACCCTGCTGCTCCACTCGCGTGAGCACATTCTGTGTCTGCAGGCATCCCACCATGTAAAAGAGGGTCACCATACACACGCATATTGTGAACACCTTCAACGGCACTGTAATGCAGCTAATTGAACAGCGGGCACCCTGCGGTGAAGAAGTCGTTATCTCAGGCCCAGGGAGGACAAGACTGAGGAGGATAACCAGAACAAGGCCATGTGGAACCGACTGATACAGCGGATACTCAACATTCATATGCAGGGCAATGGGCAAAAGTAACGCCGCGCCAGTCCAGCCCAGTCCGTTACGACGCCAGAGCATTACCAGCACCCCCGCCGCCATCATTAGCAAACCAAACACCGCCAGTAAGCCCCCCTCCGCCCACGCGTAAAGGATTTCATTGTGCGGATGAATCAGTGTGCTCTCACCGGTAAAATCCCCCAGCAAAGAGACCTGACGTGCAAATGCCCCTTCAAAGCTGCCATATCCGAACCCGGCCCACGGATGATGCATGATCATCAGCCAGGTTTGCTGGATGATAAATACGCGGGCAGAGTTACTGCCTGCCTTGTCGACAACAGAAAATGGCTTTGGAAGTTGCAGTAATTCCGTATTCAGCTTTGTCACGCCCAGCAGAGAAGTAATAATCCCATGTTGCCAGGCCAAAGCCAGGAGAATGCCAGCCAGCATCAGTAACCACATGATTGTCAGACGCACAGTATTTTGTCGGAAATGGATAACGCTGATTATCGTTCCTGCCAGTATGGCGCCCAGCCAGCCGACGCGGCTTTGTATCAGCACCAACATAAACGGGATAAACAGCAGAGCAAAACGGCGTAAAAAAAGTAATTTTTGTGCGCACTTCCTGCTCTTCAGTTCGCAAAACTCACTGGCTAAAAGGCATGCGAGGCCTGTTGAGAGAAATGATGCCAGCACATTTGCCTGCTGAAAGATGCCCATAGGGCGCCTCATTAAGGAGTCACCCGTGTGACTCAGAACGGCTATCTGTAGAAAAGCAAAGAGGCCCTGTAACAGAGCGGCCATCCATAAAACGGTAAGCCAGGAGGACAGCGTTGTCTGGCGCGGCAGTCGACGTAGCCACCAGAGCAGGCAGAGAAATCCCCACAGTGCAACAACGTGCGGTACTGATTCCAGCCGCGCCGTAACGGAAGGAGCCCAAACCAGAGGTAATGACCAAAGTACCCCACCCAGCGGCAATAGCCAGAGCGCAGAAGGGACGCGTTTTTTCTTCCGCGACAACAGATGTTCTCGTGGCAGCGTGAGTACCAGCCATATCAGGCTGACAGCAATGGTTATCCAGCATAAAGCATTAAGTGGAAGTGACAGGCCGCTGCCGCCGTTATTAGGCACATACCACAGCATCCCCAGACAAAACCAGGCGGTAAATATCACCGTCAATCCGTAAACAGGCAGGCGAAAGGCGCTGTAGGTCGATTCAGTCATGATCTTTCTCCGGCAACGGTAATGTTCCGACAAGCGCAATACCCTGCAGGTAATTCACCATATCATTGAGCAATAATGCTGTTGCAGGATCGCTGCCAGCGATTAAATCGGCCTGGTTCCGAATACGTTTTTCAAGTGCCGTCAAACCACCCGCGTAATTGATTACTGCATTTTCCAGTAAACGCAACCGCTGGAATTCATGAACAATATCGACAACGGGATAGTGCTCTGGGGTCAGGAGCAATTCCCTGTATTTTTTAGTTAACATAATATTTATTTTCTGGCATAGTGCTAAGAGGAAACATTTTAAATACTTTCCATACTAACGATGATAATTACTGTTCCGTCATAATCATTACCGCATTTGCAGTAAAGGCACCTGTCGGTATTTGCGAGATCGGAACACTTTGATCCCGGACCGCCTCAAACTCGAGATTAACTGTGGTATATCCCGTGCTAAATGTTTCCTCAAAGGAGGATGATGGTTGGACAGTTTCACCTTTATATATAATCGCGACGCCAATCCCTGAATTACTAGTTGAAACGACCCCAACGCTATTCACCGATATCGAAGTATATTTGAAGGTGGTTTTTACTGTCACCCCACCATCACGTACACATAACACCTGAACAGGTTTAATGACGTTACCTTTATCACCGGGATGGGCAATGGTTGCGATTTCGCCGCGCTCAAGCGTGCCCAGGTCAACATTGAGTGTTTCCTGATAGTTTAGATAGCATGCTGATGGTTTATCGGGCAGGGCGTGGGCATCAGCACACATTCGTGCATCATTACTGCGCCATATTACATCCGGATGATTTACATCTTTTAGCGCATAGCATATAGATGAGTTCGCCGGAATAACACCTTTCCCCGTAGTAAAATCAGCATTCTGATCGTTAATATTTTGGGAACTACTTATTGAAACCGAGGATGTCGATTCATAATGTAATGTTGCTTTATTAAGCGTGCAAGCTTCAAGAGGAGGTGGTGAATCGTGGCCGATATTACCGGTATAAGGCGTTAACGGGCAAATATAATACATCAGTTTCCATGTTGACGTATAAGGAACATAAGACTGCCCAAGCGGACCAGCGGCATTGTAAGCAAAATCAGCCCCTGTGAATGTCGTTTTGGTGTAAACATAAATTTTACCACTAGAGGTGCTATCAATATTCCACCAGCAGGCCTCGCCGCCTGCATAGGCATCCATCCCGAAAACAATAGGGTAGCAAGGTGTGGAGTCAATCGGCCCCTTGCTGGTTATACCCGATATATTCATTGTTCCAGTTGCGTTTTCTGTGAGCCCTAAAGCCAAAATAAAAACCAACCCGATTAAGGATAAAAACCTTTTTATATTCATTACGTACCCCTTGCCAGGCGAGATAAAGTTAAAACACACGCAGGCATGTTCATCTGATGATTAAATCGATTATTTATACGAAACTAATAACGTCCCGGTTATGGTAAAGGGGACTTCTTTTAACGTTACACCGGGTTGTACGACTAACTGCACCTGTAATTTAGGTGTTGAACCTACAGCAATATCTACGGGTTTCTCTAATCCCAATGGATTACCGTTAAGGAGTATTTTTGCTCCCAGCCCAGGAATATTGGAAGCGAGCAATGTTGTATCCCAGTTTTCAACAACACCCAGCAATGTCATATCAACAACACTGGTCGCTGAAGTGTTGGAGCACTCCAGGGTATAATCAATATCCTTTATATATTTACCGTTACTGACCTTCATAATGCCTACATTGCCCATATCAACAACGATGGGTTTGTCGTTATTCAGCTTACAGACGGTAGTTTTTATCAGTCGCCCCAAAAACTCAATTGTAGTTGAATCACCAGTTTGTGCACCCAGTGCGGGACACACCGGGGCAAGGAACGTGAGAATCGATATCAACAGTGCATTTCGTAACGAGTGAGATATATTTATGAGTTGGCATAACATACGGGAGGACACCTGTTAATTGAACGCAATAATCAGCGATGCTGTGCTCATAATACTGTCATTTTGTAAATCGCTGCCATTACCAATCTGGATAAGTGATACCTCCAGATTAGGAAAATTATTCGGATCAACGTCAAACCACTGCCCACAATTTTTAACCTCACCGTTTGAAGTTAGCTTGATGCCTAATGAAGAGTACTTTTTGGTATTATTTGCGTCATAAACCGCCAGCAGAGCGACATTGTTGTCTGTTACATAGTCATCCAACCGCATACTCTGCAGCTTCATTTGTAATTTTCCCCCCACATCACCACTACACAGCAGGGTGGTGTTCTCAAGCAGTGGAGAAGTATGTGAAGTCTCCAGCGAGGTGGTTCCATTCACGGTATTAAACCGGATATCACCAAAATTGACCGATGTATTACCGGTTTTGACAAAAAAACACGACCCGGTCGCTACCACGGTGCCTGAGATATTAATATTCATTTTAAACTGATCGCCTGCCACGCGGTTTCCGCTAGCAGATGCGCCTGTCATCACCGCCAGCAGAGCGAAAAAGATGCAGCGAAGCGATCTCAATGTGAGCCTGTTCATATTCATCGTCATTTTCTACGGGTAACTTGCGCTAATTGTCGCGGTTGCGGAAAATTCACCTGCAATAAGCGTCTGATTTTTAATAGCATCAGGCTCAGCCTCGACAAAAGCCTGCAAATGGATTTCGGTCAGGCCGTCCTGCAACGCGTAAGTAGAGGTTTTCTTATTTACTGCAACTGGCGTTTTATCCGGGGTTTCAATACCGATTGCGATCCCAGTGCCGCCGCTCCCCCCCGGGGCAAGCATCCCGGGTAAGGCAGTACTTTCATCCCCTGTCAGCATGAGGATCACCTCTTTTCCGATTGAGGTGTCGCATTCAGTCAATGCGATCGTGAAGGGAATAGCCGGTGTCCGTTTGTCTTTGTATAACCCTTTTTTAATCACCGTCCGAAAGTCGATTGCCAACGTATTCCCGGTGGGTTCAAGCACGCACGGTTCAGTCACCAAAGTGCCCTTGATCTGCAGATTATCTGCCGCATTTGCCGATTGCATACCTGACGTAGTCAACATAAGCAGCCCCATAAACGCGATCGTTCCGGCATTAACCTTAGTCATATTGCACCTCAAAATGGGTGACGGCCCTAATACTGCCGGCAGTGAGCGGAGCTGGTGTGCGAACAGGCGTCACGGTGTAAGCCAGTTGATTTTTGCCGGGCATAATCATGATGGGTTCACCCCGAACGCCGGGATGCACAATGCGCCCATTAGGATCGGTAATCTGTAATCCCAGCCCTCCCGCCCCTACTGTCTTGAGTACCGAAGGCAAATCCGGGTCAACGACGCCGTCAAAGGTCAGGGTGACAACCGGTGCAATGGCATCCGCCGAGGTGTTGCCCGTGAACAGATCCGTTTGTTCTCCACTGCTGCGGGCGCAGTTTTTCAGCGTGATCAGGAAGGTCACTGGCTGCCCGCGAGCCCCCACCTGGGTAAACTGATTCACATTGAACTCACCCAAATCGACTTGCTGAAACTCTGACCCCATATCGAGCTGACATGCCCCCTCCAGAAAGGTACCGTGCAGCAACAGCTCACCGTGCTCACCGGCGACCTCCCAGTCATTAACGGCATGAGCCTGTGACGTTGCAAGGGTCGCTATGACCATTAGCAGAGCAGGCACAATTTTTTTCCTTTCAGGCGCTCGTTTCTGTCCGTTCATGCGGAGGTCTCCCGTTTTTTCTCAGGGTTTCCCAAATCACCCGACGCGGGTGTCGGTGACCTTACAGAGGTTGCCGTTGCAGCTGAAAATCAGCTTTGGGCGGCCGCCGTAGTCGTTGATATACGTCAGCACCG
>Ga0105244_10001247_pt1 | contig 20853 bp, 17 predicted proteins | sample KBSM44metaG_FD_80423 | JGI IMG/M metagenome (GOLD analysis project Ga0105244, IMG submission 80423) | Miscanthus rhizosphere microbial communities from Kellogg Biological Station, Michigan, USA - KBS M4-4 metaG | ecosystem: Host-associated > Plants > Roots > Rhizosphere > Soil | place... | reverse complement strand
GTTTTTCTCCAGCGACGGGTCAGCCGTCTGGCGGAAAGACTTACTGGCGACGTCAGCATCGAGGACAAATGCAGCGGAGTTATGCTGCAGCAGGCGAAAGCTCACCACCGCAAAAGTGTCCGGCTCCATCCCTTCCACCTCCAGTGTGAAACGCAGTCCTTTTAATGACACAGCACTCTCCCTGATGTAGAGAAAACGGATCCATGAAACGCATCAGATGCCATCATGTTATTCCTTTAATTTAGATGGAGTTATTAGCCTGAATGTATGATTCAATTTCACACATAATTCAAACAAATATAATAAAATCAATATGATAATTAAAAATGGAAGGTAGGCTTAATCAGAGGGTTGATCAGTGAGCGAGGTCACATTCGGAGATGTTCGGAAATGAACCCGCAGGAGGTTACGGGCATTTGTGGTATTGCAGGAAGAGAAAGTGCCCGTACGGAGAAGGTTCCGTTCACCGTTATCGGAAATTAAAGAGATAACTGAACGCACGGGTGAATGGAAAACCTGCGAGGCTAACTGTTATCCCTCACGCAAAATATCAGAGCGCGAAAAACTTACGACACACGAACCTGCTGAGCACGAAACTCGCTCGGCGAGCAACCGACTAAGCGGTTAAAAAAGCGGGAAAAATAGGCAGGATCTTTAAAACCAAGCTGCCAGCCGATTTCGCTGACGGTGCTGTCAGAAAACAGCAGTAGCCGCTTAGCTTCACGCAGTTGTCTGTCAAAAATAAGCCGCTTTGGCGAGCGGTTGGCGAAACGGCGGCAGATGTCCGTCAGACGTGACTCCGTCAAATGCAGCTCCGCCGCATAGTCCGGCATATTCCAGTGTAAATGGTAGTTTTTATCGACCATCTGGTTAAAACGCTGGAACAGTTTAAGTTCGCCACGCACCCCGCTGGCGGCCAGATCGTCCAGTGGCGCATTACGCAGCAGCAGCGTAAAAACCGCCTGCGCCAATAATACCAGCGTGTGCTCGCGCCCTGGCAACTGCGAAGATGATTCACGTTCAATTAGCCGCCAATAGTGCGCCAATGCTTCCAGCTCCTCCGATTTATCCGCCAGCGATAAACATATTCCCGGCAAACCAAACGCTTCCCGCGTGCCGGGATACAACACTTCCAGCAGCGGCCAGATGAGATCTTCGCGTACCGTGAGCACGTGGCCGTCGCTGTCTGACTCGGTGATAAAAGCGTGCGGAACCGACGGTGGTGTCAGCACAAACAGCGGGGCTTGCACCGAGTAGCGGTGATCGTCGAGTTGCAGTTCAATCTGCCCGGTATCAAGAAAGTGCATCTGAAAATACTGGTCATGACGATGTGCCTGCATATCACGGCCAAAAAATTCAGCCATGCGGGCAAACGACTGGTAATGCACATCTTTTGTGCCCAGGCTTCCCTCGTACTCTTTGCTGATGTCGATATTGGCGATCGCACGCTGGCACATAGTGGTTCCTTACGGCGTGGCACGTGGGCGCGAGGATTTCATCGGGATAAGCCAAATAACAATCGCCCCAATGACCAACAACGCGGCGACAAACCATAATCCGCTGTTGAAACTGCCGGTAATATCTTTCAGCCAGCCAATCATAAACGGACTTAGCGCCGACCCAATATTCCCCATAGCGTTGATCACTGCGATGCCGATTGCTCTGGCGCGTAAACTGATTGACTGATCCGGTGTGGTCCAGAAAATCGCCATCGCGCTAAACGAACCACTGGAAGCCATGATTATCCCCAATAGCTGGATCAGATTATGGTCGGTCGCCGACGCCAATAACCAGCCCGCAGCAGCAAACAGGAACGGTAAGGCGGTATGGTGTTTTCGCTCCTGATGTTTATCCGAATGGCGGCTCCAGTAAATCATCCCGAGGATAGTAAAAATCTGCGGAATAGCGGCCAGCAGGCCGATGGTGATATTGCTGCTGCCCTCGTTGAAGCTTTTCAGAATTTGCGGCGTCCAGATGCTGATAGCACTGAGCGTGTTAGTCAGGCAGAAGTAGGCAAAGGTGTACATCAGGACAATGGGCGTAAAGACTTCACGCCATAGACTGCGCTGCTGCATGGCATGATGACTGATAGCCCCTTCCGGCTGAACCAGGGTCAGGCGGTCGTTATCCATCATCTCTTGCAGGCATTTTTTGTCATCTTCGGTCAGCCATTTCGCCTTAGCCGGGGAATCATCCAGCCAGAACCAAACCAAAATACCGAGCAGCACCGATGGGAAACCTTCGAGCAAGAACAGCCACTGCCAGCCGTGTAAATTCAACAGACCATCCATCGAGAGAATATAGCCTGAGACTATCGAACCCAGGGCGGTGGTCACGGGCATCGCAATCATAAATAGCGCGTTGGCACGAGCGCGGAAAAACGCCGGGAACCAGTAAGTCAGGTAGAGCAAAATGCCCGGAAGGAAGCCCGCTTCGGTGATGCCCACCAGCATCCTTAGCACATACAAGCTTTTCGGCCCGACGGCGAACATGGTTGCGGTGGAGGCAATGCCCCACAACACCATCAGGGCGGCTATCCAGCGGCGCGCACCGACGATGCTAAGCATCACGTTGCTGGGAATACCGCAAATCACGTAGGTGGCGTAAAACAGCGTGGTGGCTAGCCCGAACATGGTGGCGTTAAGCCCCAAATCCTGCCCCATGGTCAGCCCGGCAAAACCAATATTGATGCGGTCTAAAAATGAGAAGATAAACAACACAAACAAAAACAGAACCAAACGGCGAAACAGCTTGTTGATGACTGACTGCTGTCTGGCAGTCAGCTGTTTATGCTGGTCAGCAGGGTTAAGTTGTTCCGGGATTGCAGGTGATGCGTCGCTCATTGTCCTTTCCTCTGATGGGCATTTTTGTAGTGAGACAGCGTGGGTACCACACCACCTGGCGCGATGACACCAGATGGCAATTAGCAATGAATGTTGTGATTGATAGTGCTAGTAAACACCGGACGAATCTGACGAGATTTTCTGCTCGCAAAAGCGCGCGGCTAGTGCCTCGGCTCCACGTGCCAGCAGCGTGGTATCGACACCGACGGCAACGAACAGCGCCCCCAGTTCCAGATAGCGTTTTGCCAGTTGCTCGTTAGCCATCAAAATGCCGGGAGCTTTGCCCGCCTGGCGAATTTGCACGATGGCACGTTCAATGACGGCCTGGACTTCCGGATGCTGCGGGTTACCAGCAAACCCCATGTCGGCACTGAGATCGGCCGGGCCGATAAACACGCCATCGACGCCTTCAACGTCCAGAATCTGTGGAAGATTATTTAGTGCTTCGCGGGTTTCAATCTGCACCAGTACGCACATTGCGTCATTGGCCTGATGAATGTAATCCGGGATGCGGTTCCAGCGCGAAGCGCGCGCCAGTGCACTGCCCACGCCACGAATACCCTGCGGTGGATAATGTGTGGCACGAACCGCCGCGCGAGCTTCTTCGGCGTTCTGCACCATCGGCACCAGCAGGTTTTGCGTGCCGACATCCAGCAGTTGTTTGATCTGCACCGCATCATTCCACGACGGACGAACCACCGCTTGGCTGGGATATGGCGCAATCGCCTGCAACTGAGTGAGCACCGTCTGCACGTTGTTCGGCGCATGTTCGCCGTCAATCAGCAACCAGTCGAAACCCGCTCCCGCTAACAGCTCGGCGCTATAGCTGCTGGACAGCCCCAGCCATAATCCAATTTGCGGACGCCCCGCCTTCAGCGCCTCTTTAAAGCTATTTTTCATCATCTTGATTCCCCTTACACAAAGCGGCAACTGATCGAACCCATGTTGCCGTAGTCGACATGGAAGGTGTCGCCTTTGCTCGCGGCAACCGGACGGGTGAACGAACCGCCAAGAATGATCTGCCCTGCTTCCAGCTGGACGTCGTAAGCGGCGAGCTTATTTGCCAGCCACGCCACGCCGTTCGCCGGATGATTCAACACACCAGCAGCAACGCCGGTTTCCTCGATCACACCGTTGCGATACAGCAGTGCCGAAATCCATCGCAGGTCGAGTTCGTCGGGTTTGATCGGGCGACCACCGAGGATGACTCCGGCATTGGCGGCGTTATCGGAGATGGTGTCGAACACTTTGCGCGGGCGTTGGCTTTCCGGATCGACGTTATGGCAACGGGCGTCGATTAACTCCAGTGCTGGAATCACGTAGTCGGTAGCGTTGTAGACGTCGAACAACGTGCAATTTGGGCCACGCAGCGGTTTTGCCAGCACAAACGCCAGCTCCACTTCGATGCGCGGAACGATAAAGCGATCGGTTGGGATGTCGCCGCCGTCGTGGAAGAACATGTCGTCAAGCAACGCCCCGAAGTCCGGCTCACTGATCTGTGAACTGGCCTGCATCGCTTTTGAGGTCAGACCGATTTTGTGGCCTTTTAGCACGCGGCCTTCAGCAATCTTCATTTCGACCCACAGGCGCTGAATGGCGTAGGCGTCTTCAATAGTGATAGTGGGGTAATCAAGCGAGATCTGGCGAATCTGCTCACGCTGCTTTTCAGCCTGGTTCAACCGCTGGGCAATCAGGCTATGAATTGATTTATCTAGCATTTTGGTGACCTCAACGGAACAACGCATGCACGTTGTTCTGCTTGTAATTCAGCGTAGGGTGCAGTTCTTCAATCTCGAACGACAAGGCCAGATAACGGCTGTCCATCAGGGCGGCAAAGTGGTTTTTTATCATCTCAAACAGCATACCCCCGACTTCCTGACGGCTCTCCAGGCTGCGCCCGGTACCGATTTTCAACGTCATGTGTACGAAAGCGTAATCGTGCTTCCCATCGGCCATCTGCCAGGTATCCAGCCAGATTGCCCGGCTACGGATGCCGCCAATCGGGAAGATGCCGGTAGCGGCTAGCGCCTCGTTAACCTGGGCAAACAGCGCGGGTAAATCGGCCTGTTCACGGATGTTGTCGGTACATTCAGCAATAAAATGCGGCATGGTTTGTCCTTAGGAGGGTAGCGGGAAAACAGCGTTCACCTGGCCGGTACCGGAGCTGGCGAACAGCTCGGTGATAAACTCCACCTTGCCGTCATATTTGTCCCAACCCAGCATCCCCAATAGCATCACTGTGTCGTGCATATTGCCTTCGCCGTAGCAGTAATCGGCATACTCCGGCAGCATGGTGCAGAACGCTTTGAAATTGCCCTCGCGCCACAGCTTGACCACTTGCTCATCCATTTGATGGTCAAATTCACGGGTATAGCTGTTCATTCCCTCTTCCGCACGCTGGTCGTCAATGAAGCGATGCGACAGCGAGCCGCTGGCGAACACCGCGACGGTACCGTCATACTTTTCAATCGCTTTGACAATGGCTTCACCGAGCTTACGGCTGTCGGCAAAATCGTGAACGGTACAGAAAGCAGAGATGGACACCACTTTGAAATGTTTGTCGCTGTTCATATAACGCATCGGCACCAGCGTGCCGTATTCCAGCTTCAGGCTTGGGATGTTGTGCGCTTTGGCACGCACGCCCAGCGCCACCGCTTCGTCGGCGATCAATTGCCCCAGTTCCGGGTTACCGTCGTAGTCGTAGGTCATGTCGCGAATAAAGTGCGGCAGTTCGTTACTGGTGTAGACCCCGGAAAAATGGTCGGCGCAGTTGATGTGATAGGCGCTGTTGACCAGCCAGTGGGTGTCAAACACGATAATGGTATCAACACCCAGTTCACGGCAACGCTTGCTAATCTCTTTGTGCCCGTCAATGGCGGCCTGGCGGCAACCGTAGTTTTTCCCCGGCAGTTCAGAGAGATACATTGACGGTACGTGGGTGATTTTGGCGGCTAACGCTAATTTGCCCATGATATTCTCCTTAAATGCCCCATTTCGGGATCGGATGGTCGCCCATGGAAATGCAGATGTTTTTCATTTCGGCGAACACGTCAAAACTGTACTCACCACCTTCACGTCCGGTACCAGAGGCTTTCACGCCGCCGAATGGTTGACGCAGGTCGCGCACGTTTTGGGTATTCACGAACACCATCCCCGCTTCGATACTCCGCGCCAGGCGCAGCACTTTGCTGACATCCTGGGTCCAGATATATGAAGCCAGTCCGTATTCAACGTCGTTAGCCAGACGCAAGCCTTCCGCTTCGTCTTTAAATGGCAGCAAGCAAGCAACCGGGCCAAAAATTTCTTCTTGTGCCACGCGCATACGGTTGTCGACATCCGCCAACACCGTTGGTCGCAGGAAGTGGCCGCCGCGCAAATGTGCAGGCAAATCGGACGGTTTATCAGGGCCACCCGCCAGCAGTGTCGCGCCTTCTTCAATGCCGAGGCGAATATAGCCGGACACTTTTTCCCAGTGTTGCTGGCTGATCAATGCGCCAACCTGGGTGTTCGGGTCTGTCGGGTCGCCGACACGCAGGCGGTTTGCACGTTCAGCAAAACGTTTGATGAATTCTGGATAGATGCTTTGCTGAATAAAGATGCGTGAGCCCGCAGTACAGCGCTCGCCATTGATCGAGAAGATGGTAAACAGCGCGGCATCCAGTGCGCGCTCAATATCGGCATCTTCAAAAATCAGCACCGGCGATTTACCGCCCAGTTCCATGGAATACTTTTTCAGACCCGCATTCTGCATAATGCGCCGTCCGGTAGCGGTACCGCCGGTAAACGAGATAGCGCGGACATCGTTATGACGCACCAGGGCATCGCCCGCGTTCGCACCATAGCCCTGCACCACGTTCAGCACACCCGCCGGAATCCCTGCTTCCAGCGCCAGTTCACCCAGACGGTCGGCCGTTAACGGCGACAGTTCAGACATTTTCAGTACCGCGGTGTTACCCAACGCCAGGCATGGTGCAACTTTCCAGGTGGCCGTCATAAACGGCACGTTCCACGGCGACACCAGCGCACAAACCCCCACTGGCTGGACGAGGGTATAGTTGAGCATCTTGTCATCGACCGGATAGGTCTTGCCGTTCATCTGCTGGCACACTTCAGCAAAAAATTCGAAGTTATGGGAAGCGCGTGGGATCAACACGTTTTGGGTCTGATGGATAGGCAAACCGGTGTCGGCAGTTTCCATCGCCGCAATTTCCGGCACGTTCTGGTCAATCAAGTCACCCAGGCGGCGCATCAGGCGCGCTCGCTCTTTCATCGGCAAGTTAGCCCATTTCGGGAAGGCCTCTTTGGCAGCGGCAACCGCGCTGTTGATTTCAGCTTCGCCACCAGAAGCTACATCCGCCAGTACCTCGCCCGTCGCCGGATTGGTGGTCTGGAAGTAGTCTTTGCTCGCGACGTTTTTGCCGTTGATCCAATGATTAATCTTTTTCATTACAGCTGCTCCTCATACGCCTGCTGGCTGATGATGCGGTTGACCAGACGGCCCACGCCTTCAACTTCGACCACCACTTCGTCCCCTGGTACCACGTCAGACAGCCCTTTCGGCGTGCCGGTGGCGATCATGTCGCCTGGTTGCAGGGTCATAAAATCGCTGAGATAAGCAATCAGATACGGGATGTTGAAAATTAAGTCGGCGGTGGTGCCCTGCTGGCGCAATTCACCGTTAACCCAGGTGCGTAAAGCCAGGTTGTGCGGATCCGGAATATCGGCTTTATCGACAATCCACGGGCCAATTGGGGTCAGGGTATCGCGGCTTTTTACCCGCAGATTTGGGCGGTAGTAGTTTTCCAGGTAGTCGCGGATGGCGTAATCGTTGCAAACGGTATAACCGGCAACGTAATCCATGGCATCGGCCTCACTGACTTTGCGCGCCGTTTTGCCGATAACCACCACCAATTCTGCTTCGTAGTGCATGTACTCGACGTTGTCCGGACGAACTGACTCCTGCTCATGGCCGATAAAACTATTGGCTGATTTGATAAATACCAGCGGTTCTTCCGGCGGCTTAAAATCCAGTTCGCTGGCGTGATCGGCATAGTTCAATCCCAACGCGAACAGCGTGCCGTCGGCGGGTGGCAGCCAGCTAAAAGTGCCGTTTTCGAGCTTATGGCCGCCTGCCAGCAGCACCTGATTTTGCCCATCGACGCAAACGTCAATATCCTGCCCCTGATAACGAATACGAGCCTTTTTCATGCGAGTTCTCCTTCGGCAACTACTGGGTTTTCAAGCGCCGGGAACCCTGTGGCCTGAATACGCACGCGGTCACCTGGACGCAGCGTGATACGGGACTGCGGTGTGCCAAGCAAAATAGCGTCACCGGGGTTTAAGGTTGCAAATTCGCTCAGCGCGCTTAGCAGTTCGGCGGCATTGCGTTGCAAGTCTGTGGTGCTCCAGTGGTCGGCTTCGCGACCGTTAATTTCAGTCACGATGGTGAGATTGTCGACGTCATCAACGGTAGAGATTTCCCCTAGCGGGCAAAAACCATCACGGCATTTCGCCTTGATTGCCGGACGGTAGAAGCTCTCTTCCGGCAGGCTGACGTCGTTGGCCAGTGCATAACCGGCAATATATTGATGCGCGTTTTCAACGCTCACTTTGCGTGCTGCTTTTCCAACAATGAGCGCCACGGTGGCACCGCTCTGCACCGTTTCCCCCTGCGGATACGGAATCGGCTCACCGCCACGAATGACGGTATTGCGCGGTTTGATAAACCAGACCGCCGTTTTAGGGGGTGTTTTATAGGGGGCTTTCTCAAACATCTCATGCCAGGCATCAAGCTGGCTGCGGTGGTTGAGCGCTACGGCGAAAACAGTACCTTTCATTGATAGCTCCTCAGAGACAGCAAACATTTCATTAATATATTAACAATATGTTTTATTCCCCCATTATGCATTTAGCAAGCGCGAGTTAATTTTTTGTGATTTGATTAACAATAAATTTACATTATTTAAATTAAGTTGTTATTTATCAAGTTGTTATTAATTTTTTGTAAAACTTACCGTTATTTCACAGGAAAATAAGCTGTCGATAAAAGCAACATTATTATATTATTCACATATTAATGAGTTCAGACACCAGGAGGCATGATGCAGGTTTCTTTAACCATCGCCTTGATGCAGGCGCGAGAAGTGGCAATGGGCTACTTTCGCCCGATTATTAAGCAGCACAATTTAACGGAGCAGCAGTGGCGGATTATTCGTGTGCTGGCTGACAACCCTTCCATGGATTTTCATGATCTGGCGTTCAGTACTTGTATCCTTCGCCCCAGCCTGACGGGTATTTTGACGCGTATGGAACGCGATGGTCTGGTGCTGCGGTTAAAACCGGTTAACGACCAGCGTAAGTTGTACATCTCACTGACCAAAGAGGGAAATGCGCTGTATGCCCGCGCGCAGGCGCAAGTTGAAGAGGCCTATAAGCAGATTGAAATTCAGTTTACGCCGGAGAAAATGCAACAGCTGACGGCGCTGCTACAAGAGCTTATTGCTCTGGGCGAACCATAAAAAAACCGCCCCGAAAGGCGGTTTTCAGACTGATGACAAACCTCTTCCCAGGTCGGATAAGCGCAGCGTCATCCGACACTTTTATCTGCAACAACAGGCGCAAATGGTGGATGACGCTATCGCTTATCCCCCCTACAACACCTGTTTAGTGACCTTTGTCAGCAATCTAAAAACCGCCCCGAAAGGCGGTTTTGCTGAGCATCTCAATTACTTAAAAACTAGAGTGCTTTCAAAATTGCTTCAACGGTGGCTTTCGCGTCACCGAACAGCATGTGGGTATTATCTTTAAAGAACAGTGGGTTTTGCACCCCTGCGTAACCGGTGTTCATCGAGCGTTTGAAGACGATAACGTTCTGCGCCTTCCACACTTCCAGCACTGGCATGCCCGCGATTGGGCTGCGTGGATCTTCAAGTGCTGCCGGGTTCACCGTGTCGTTCGCGCCGATAACCAAAACGGTGTCGGTGTCGGTGAAATCATCGTTGATTTCGTCCATTTCCAGAACCACATCATACGGTACGCGGGCTTCAGCCAGCAGAACGTTCATGTGGCCTGGCAAACGCCCAGCAACCGGGTGAATACCAAAGCGAACTTTGATGCCACGAGCGCGCAGTTTTTCAGTGATTTCAGCCACCGGGTATTGCGCCTGAGCCACCGCCATACCATAGCCTGGGGTGATGATCACTGACGTTGAGTTTTTCAACATGTCAGCCGTGTCTTCTGCCGTGATTTCACGGTGTTCGCCCACTTCTTCGCCTTCACCGGTGGAGGAACCGTCAGTACCGAAGCCGCCAGCGATTACGCTGATAAAGGAACGGTTCATCGCCTTACACATGATGTAAGACAGAATCGCACCCGAAGAACCCACCAGCGCGCCCGTCACGATCAGCAGATCGTTGCTGAGCATAAAGCCTGCCGCCGCCGCCGCCCAACCGGAGTAGGAGTTCAGCATGGAAACCACAACTGGCATATCTGCGCCACCAATGGACGCCACCAGGTGCCAGCCAATAACCAGCGCAATGATAGTCATGACCAACAGCGCCAGCACTTGCAGGCCAACGCTTTCGGTACGCACGAAGATAATCAGCATCGCGAAGGAAACGACCAGCGCAGCCAGGTTCAGTTTATGACGGTTTGGCAGCATCAGCGGTTTAGAGGATATTTTGCCGCGCAGTTTACCAAACGCCACGATTGAACCTGTGAAGGTCACCGCACCAATGAAGATACCGAGGAACACTTCCGTTAAATGAATGTTTTCCATCACTGGCTCAAGACCTGGCGCGTGATCAAGGTAGCTATTGAAGCCAACCAGAACCGCAGCCAGACCTACGAAGCTGTGCAGAATCGCCACCAGCTCCGGCATTTCGGTCATTTCTACTTTTTTGGCAAGGTGAATACCGATGGCACCACCAATCACCATAGCCACGATAATCCACACGACGTTGCCGGTTTCAGGCCCAAAGATGGTTGCGACCAGCGCAATGGCCATACCCGCCATACCGAACAAGTTGCCTTGTTTTGAAGTTTCGTGTTTTGACAGCCCCGCCAGGCTGAAAATAAACAGAATCGCGGCAACAATGTATGCTGCTGTAACTAATCCACCAGACATGTGTTACCCCTTAGTTCTTCCGGAACATTTTCAGCATGCGCTGAGTGACGGTGAATCCACCAAAAATATTGATACTGGCAATCAGCACCGCAATAAAGCTCAGGAAGCTAACCCAGCCACCATGACCAATTTGCAGCACAGCGCCGACCACGATAATCCCTGAAATGGCATTCGTTACCGACATCAAAGGTGTGTGCAATGCGTGCGAAACGTTCCACACCACGTAATAACCGACCACGCACGACAACGCGAATACGGTGAAGTGACTGAGGAACTCTTTCGGTGCGACGTCCGCAAGCCAGCCGAACAAAATGATCGCCAGTGCCATAAACGCATATTTGCGCCACGGTGATGCAGGCTTCTTCTCTTCAACCGGTGCAGCAGGTTTTGCGGCAGCCTGCGGCTGTGCAGACACCTGAATTGGCGGTGCCGGCCAGGTGACTTCGCCATCGCGAATCACTGTCACACCACGAACGACCACATCTTCGAAATCAACCACGGTATTGCCATCTTTCTCTTTGCAGAGCAGTTTGAGCAAGTTAACCAGGTTAGTCCCGTAAAGCTGAGAGGATTGTGTTGGCAGACGTCCTGGTAAATCGGTATAGCCAATCACTTTTACACCGTTTGGTGTGACGGTGACTTTGTCCGCCACGGTGTATTCGCAGTTACCGCCGTTTTGTGCTGCCAAATCGACAATCACGCTACCCGGCTGCATGGAATCAACCATTTCACGAGTGATGAGTTTTGGAGCCGGTTTACCAGGGATCAGCGCGGTGGTGACAATAATGTCGACTTCTTTAGCTTGCGCGGCGAACAGCGCCATTTCGGCTTTAATGAAGGCTTCGGACATGACTTTGGCGTAGCCGTCACCGCTACCTGCTTCTTCTTTAAAGTCCAGCTCAAGGAACTCAGCGCCCATACTTTGCACTTGTTCTTTGACTTCCGGGCGGGTGTCGAATGCACGGACAATAGCACCCAGGCTGTTTGCCGCGCCAATCGCCGCAAGACCTGCCACACCGGCACCGATAACCATCACTTTAGCCGGTGGAACTTTGCCCGCAGCAGTAATTTGCCCGGTAAAGAAACGGCCAAATTCATGAGCAGCTTCGACGATGGCACGATAACCCGCGATGTTTGCCATGGAGCTCAGGGCATCAAGGGATTGCGCACGAGAAATACGCGGCACGGAATCCATCGCCATCACGGTGACGTTTTTTGCGGCCAGTTTTTCGAGTAATTCAGGATTTTGTGCAGGCCAGATAAAACTCACCAGCGTAGAACCTGCACGCAGTAGTTCGATTTCGCTGTCCTGTGGTGCATTCACCTTCAGAATAACGTCAGACTGCCAGACATCAGCGGTATCTGAAATGGTCGCGCCAGCCTTTACAAACGCTTCGTCATCGAAGCTTGCCAGCTTACCTGCGCCACTCTCAACGGTGACGGTGAAACCCAGCTTCAGCAATTGCTCCACTGTTTTTGGCGTGGCTGCCACTCGGGATTCTCCCGCCCACCGCTCTCTTGGTACCCCAATACGCATAGTATTCCCTTCCATCTGATTTTTTGTTGATGGTTTGTCAGACATTGCCTTGGCAATCCAGACACGTTGCCTGTTTAGAACACAAGGCAATCGTCATTTCCGTTACCGATTCAATAAAAATACATCTGTAACAAACTTTTTATAACCTACTGAAAATAACGCCTGTGATCTAGATCAGGATCTCAGTATTTGTATCATTATCGTAAAAGATTAGCGTTGAGCCTTTCAGACAGCTCTTTTTGACTGACTTTAATCTGTGAGACCTGATAATCCGCTTAAACTTAGCCTCAATTCACGATTCTGAGCCATCGCAAATTGCACATTTAACATTACATTAACTAATTAAGTTGTAAGCTTTACCGCTTTTACTGGTCAAAGGACTCTTTTATTAACATATAAATATTCGTTATGGAAAATATCTGTAATCCGCGTTTGAAGAGTGAAAAATGCCGCAGACAGTTGCAGTGTTTCAATGCCATAATCGGCGGTTAGCAGGTAACCCTCAGAGAATGCGGTATTTGTATTCATTTTGCGCAAGGCGAAGGATTATTTTTATGAAGCTCAAGACCACTCTTCTGGCGTCAGCACTGATATCTCTTACTACGCTGTCCGCTCAGGCAGCAAAAGAGCTGACACCCGATCAAGCTGCTGCTCTTAAACCTTTTGATCGCATTACCATCACTGGCCGCTTTAACTCTATTGGCGAAGCAGTGAAATCTGTTTCTCGTCGTGCGGATAATATGGGTGCGGCATCTTTCTACGTGTTGGACACTAACGATACTGGCAGCAGCGGTAACTGGCGTGTAGTCGCAGATGTGTATCATGCTGATGCCCCTGAAGCTGAGAAAACGACTAATCGCGTGATTAATGGCGTGACGGAATTACCGAAAGATCAAGCCTATCTTCTTGAGCCATTCGATACCGTGACCATCCAGGGTTTTTATCGCAGTCAGCCTGAAGTTAACGATGCGATAACCAAAATGGCTAAACAAAAAGGTGCGGATTCGTTCTACATCGTTCGTCAAATCGACGCAAACTCCGGTGGCAACCAGCGTATTACCGCTTATATCTATAAAAAAGATGCCAAGAAACGTGTGGTGCAAAGTTCTGATGTGATCCCTGCTGATTCCGAAGCAGGTAAAGCCGCCCTGGCAGCCGGTGGTGCCGCCGCTGCCGCTGTTGAGATCCCGGGTGTCGCCAGTTCCAGTACCCCAAGTGCTGATGTTGGCCGTTTCTTTGAAACGCAAACCACACAAGGTGGCCGTTACACCGTAACGCTCCCTGACGGTACAAAAATCCAGGAAGTGAACAAAGTCACCGCCGCACAAATGGTTCCATTTGATAGCGTGAAGTTCACCGGCCACTACAGCAGCAGCACTGAAGTTTCTTATCAGGTTGCTAAACGTGCTGCGAAGAAAGGCGCTAAGTACTACCACATCACCCGTCAATGGGAAGAACGTGGTGGTAACTTGACTATCAGCGCGGATTTGTACAAGTAAGATATCCCCCCGCTAAAAATTCTAAAAAGGGCCGTGAGTGCCCTTTTTTTATTTCCCCGATGATTTTGTGGCTCATGCCATTGCAAGCAGCTCGTACTCTCCGTAAAATCCCGCGCCTTAGCGTTACCCACCATTTTTATGCACAAAAGCATAATAATTATTCTGGCTCTAATTGGAAAATTACAGGACTGCAATGGAAAAGAAGCTTGGCCTCGCTGCATTAACGGCATTAGTTTTGAGTTCAATGCTCGGTGCTGGTGTTTTTAGCTTGCCGCAAAATATGGCGAGTGTGGCTAGCCCGGCAGCTTTGCTGATCGGTTGGGCCATCACGGGTGCTGGTATTTTACTGCTGGCACTGGCAATGCTGGTGTTGACCCGTTTGCGTCCGGATCTCGATGGCGGGATTTTTACTTATGCACGTGAAGGCTTTGGCGAGCTGATTGGTTTCTTTTCTGCCTGGGGTTACTGGCTTTGTGCCGTCATCGCCAACGTTTCATATTTGGTTATCGTTTTCTCGGCGTTAAGTTTCTTCACCGATACGCCAGAATTACGCCTGTTTGGTGATGGTAATACGTGGCAATCGATTGTTGGTGCATCTGTCTTGCTGTGGATGGTGCATTTCCTGGTTTTGCGTGGCGTACAAACCGCAGCCAGCATCAATCTGGTCGCCACATTGGCAAAATTGATACCGCTGGGTTTGTTTGTGGTGCTGGCGGCGATAGCCTTTAAACTCTCCACTTTTAGCCTTGATTTCAGCGGGATTGCGCTGGGTGTTCCGGTTTGGGAACAGGTCAAAAACACCATGCTTATTACCTTGTGGGTATTTATTGGTGTGGAAGGTGCCGTGGTGGTTTCCGCTCGAGCGCGTAATAAAAATGACGTTGGTCGCGCCACATTGTTAGCGGTAGTTGCCGCATTATGCGTTTACCTGCTGGTAACGTTGCTTTCTCTGGGTGTGATTGCACGTCCGGAACTTGCTGGCATGCGCAACCCGTCGATGGCAGGCTTGATGGTCGAAATGATGGGGCCATGGGGTGAAATTATTATCGCCGCAGGGCTGATTGTTTCGGTATGCGGCGCTTATCTTAGCTGGACGATAATGGCGGCTGAAGTCCCGTTCCTCGCTGCAACGCACAAAGCATTCCCGAAAATTTTTGCCCGTCAGAACAAAAATAACGCGCCATCCGCATCCCTGTGGCTGACCAACATCAGCGTGCAAATTTGCCTGGTGTTGATTTGGTTGACCGGGTCGGATTACAACACCCTTTTAACCATCGCTTCAGAAATGATTCTGGTACCCTATTTCCTGGTTGGCGCCTTTTTGCTGAAAATCTCAACCCGACCGCTGCATAAGGCGATTGGCCTGGGAGCCTGTATTTATGGCTTATGGTTACTTTATGCGTCAGGACCGATGCACCTGCTGCTTTCAGTGGTATTGTATGCGCCGGGTTTATTAGTCTTTATGTACACTCGCAGCACCCATACGCATGATATTGGGCTGAATCTCAAAGAAAAATCGGTAATTATCTTGATGCTGGTAGCGGCGTTTCCGGCGACATGGGTACTGGTGAAGTAACTAACAAGGAGTCGTCGATGGGGATTACATCATCTGCTCGTCCTGTTTTGATTACCGGTGCCGGTAAACGAATTGGCCTGGCATTAGCACGACACTTTTTGGCTCAGCAACAACCCGTAATCATCAGCTACCGCACGCGTTATGCTGCGGTAGATGAGCTTGAACAAGCTGGAGCGGTTTGTTTGTACGGGGACTTTTCGAGCAATGACGGCATTACGCAGTTTGCTGATGCCGTGAAGCAGCATTGCGCTGGCTTGCGCGCCATTGTGCATAACGCCAGTGCCTGGCTTGCCGAGTCGCCCGATTTATCTCCCGCCGCAACTCTGGCAGCGATGCTGCAAATTCACGTCAATACGCCCTATTTACTCAATCATCTTCTTGAACCATTGCTGCGCGGGCGTGGTCATGCCAGTGCCGACATTATTCATTTCACCGATTATGTCGTCGAACGCGGGAGCGACAAGCATATCGCCTATGCCGCCAGTAAAGCCGCGCTGGATAATCTGACGCGTTCTTTTGCCCGTAAGCTGGCCCCTGAAGTGAAAGTGAATGCCATTGCGCCAGCGATGATTATGTTCAACGAGCATGACGATGCGCAGTACCGTCAAGAGGCGCTCAACAAATCACTGATGAAAATCGCCCCTGGTGAGCAAGAAATTATCGGCCTGGTCGATTATCTGCTCAGCAGCCAATACGTCACTGGCCGGACACATGCCGTTGATGGCGGCCGCCCGCTTCGATAAATCCGTTTACCCGTCATATATGGTTTTGCCCCCAGAACCAGGGTATGTTTTCCTTTTGATTTGATGCGCTGGCCATGAATAAAATCGTATACGTAGAAGACGATCCAGAAGTAGGAGCGTTAATTGCCGCTTACCTCGGCAAACATGACATTGACGTTATTGTCGAAAGCCGTGGCGATCGCGCCGAAGCGACGATTGCGCAGCAGTGCCCGGACCTTGTCCTGCTGGATGTGATGCTACCAGGCAAAGACGGCATGACGTTATGCCGTGATTTACGCCCGCAATGGGATGGCCCGATTGTGTTGCTCACCTCACTCGACAGCGATATGAACCATATATTGTCGCTCGAAATGGGTGCCAACGATTATATTCTTAAAACTACTCCGCCAGCTGTTCTGTTAGCGCGTCTGCGCCTTCATCTGCGCCAGCGCGTTTCAGCACAGCAAACCGTCGAAAGTAGCTCTAATGCGCTTAAACCTCACAAAGCGATGCGCTTTGGCACGTTGTGTATTGACCCGGTAAACCGCCAGGTGACGCTGGGTAGCGAAAATATCACGCTCTCAACGGCTGATTTCGATTTGCTATGGGAACTGGCTACCCACGCGGGACAAATCATGGACCGCGATGCCTTGCTGAAAAACCTGCGTGGCGTGACTTATGACGGCTTAGATCGCAGCGTTGATGTCGCCATTTCCCGCTTGAGAAAGAAACTCTACGATAGCGCGACGGAACCCTTCAGAATAAAAACCGTGCGCAATAAAGGTTATTTATTTGCCCCGCATGCGTGGGAAAGCGAAGTCTGAAAGTTTTATACCCGTTATAGTGTGAGCCACCTGATTTGATGATGAATTAAATTCAGGTGGCCAAATTTAATACTCGCTCGCATAGAAATAATAACCTCAGTTATGATAGATTCCCTCTGAATTTGTTTTATTCAAGACAAAACACGTTTTTTAAAATAAATTAGCGAGAATAACCTTAGCGCATGTGTTTATTTTTGGATATAACCAGCACCATTAATTGTAGAAATATGACTATATTTTTCGATGGCATAAACATAAAAACTCTGATTCAGCGCCCTCGATCATCCATGTAAAAAAACCATTAATAGCCATCATTGCTTTAGGTGATTTTGTGATAAAAGAGTGGCTTCACAACAACCTGCTGTGCCGTTTAAATAATAGCCAAATTAAGTTATTAAATAATCGCTATGCCAATGCCATTATCGCCAGCACGATGGCGATAGTTCCTCTTTCGATTGTTCGCGGGCTGGTGATTACCGCTTCCGTAATTTGTGACACTGCAGGCTTCAACAACGCCGCGGTGTGGTTCATGCAGTTGCAGATCGGTTTCCTGTCTCTGGCACCGCTGGTGATGAACATCTATATCGCGGTGCACTGGGCAGTGAGAAACCGGCTTTCACAAATTTATTGTATCGCGCTCAGTATCAGCACCCTGATGATCTTCCGCCGTATACTTGATGACAATGCCCAGTTTTTCCTCGACATCAGTATTCCCATGGCTCTGGCATCCGGAATTATCGGTAATGTATTACAAGAAGTCGTCAGTAAAAACCTGCTAAAAATTCGGCAATGGAAAGATAACAATAATATTACGATTATCTCCTTTTTTGTCACATTGGGAATTATCGCCCTGTTCAGCAGCGTAATAAAATTAGGTGCTGAAATCTATGTCACGAATACGATGAATTTCTTCAGCAGTTTGTCGCTGTATTTTTATCCGACAGATTTTCTACACGGTATTTTGTATGTACTGTTACGCAGTGTGCCATGGTTCTTTGGCCTGCATGGTTATTATCTATTTATGGACATTGATGTCGCATTTACTGCCGCGGCTAAAGTCAATATCAGTGAATGGCATGCCGGACATAGCGCACTCAATATTCTCAGCCCGGTGTTTTATGATATGTGGTGTAATTCTGGTGGTACCGGAAATACGCTAAGCCTGATTATCTGCATTTTGATGCAGAAAAAAAGCCAGCACCGTCGCTTGCTGAGCGTTGCCGCTCCGATGGCATTGTTTAACATCAATGAACCGCTGATTTTTGGCTTCCCGATTGTCCTCAACCCAGTGATGATCATTCCGTTCGTCCTGACACCGTTATCCGCCTATCTGGTGGCCTATGGCGCGACGTATATGGAACTCATTCCACGGATTTCAGAAATCGTCAGTTGGTCAACACCTGGGCCGCTAAAAGTGTGGCTAGCCAGCGGCCACTCGTCTGTTGCGGTGCTGCTTTATCTGCTGTTGCTTGCTCTTGGCGTGATCATTTATCGCCCTTTCGTCAAAAGCTCATTAAAACAATCCACTGCTGATAATACCGATCTCGATTTACTGACTGGCGAGATGAAAATCAACCAACCGACTGATTTTGAAATGGTGCCCAATTACAGCCATGTGGTTGAGCAAAATAGCTATATCGAAGCCCAGCGGAAAATTGAGAAATTGCAAACCAGCGGTCAGTTCATCCTCTATTTCCAGCCACAGGTTCGTCTTACAGACCGGAAAATCGTCGCCCTTGAAGTGTTGCTGCGCCACCAGAGCGATGACGGCAAGATTACCCCTCCCGTTTTCCTGAAATACTATGAGCGCACCGGCATGATGCCGGAGATTGATTTCTGGGTCATGGAGCACGCGCTGGATTACGTTCGCGAACATATGTCTGATGCCGAAAACATGACACTCTCGGTCAATATTTCACCGCAGACGCTGATCGACTACCGGCTGCTCAATATCGTCCGTAAAGTGATGGCTAAACCGCTACCCACTGGATGGCAACTGGAATTCGAAATTACCGAGTCGCAAAAGGTGCAGGAACCGGTACGCGTTGCCGAAGTACTGGATAAAATGCGCAGACTGGGAATCAAAATTGCCCTCGATGACTTTGGCTCAGGATATTCCACGCTGCATTATCTGACCCGCTATCCGCTGGATAAAATTAAGCTGGATCGCTCCATGGTGCTGGGTTTAGCCAAGCCAGATGGATTTTGCTTCCTGCAACAAGTCGTGAAATTATGCACAGTTATTCAGTGTGAGATCCTGATTGAAGGCGTTGAAACAGCGCAAGAGTTAGAGCAAGTGCAAGAAGCAGGAATCGAGCTGTGTCAGGGGTTTTTATTCCACCGCCCTTTACCAGGCAATGCCGTTTGCCAGTTGCTGGCAGAACAGCACAAACCGATGAGCCCCACCCACCAATCGGTTGCCGCCACGGTGTAATTCAGACATTTCCCCTGAGTTTACATGCCAGATTAGATGCCGGATATTGTCAGCAGGGGCAAACCCTGCTTACATAGCCAGCCAGATGGGGCAAGAACACGCCGTCCCGCTTGTCCTCGTCGCACTCCTGCCTGACAGGAAGCAGCTCTCATAATCTGATAAACCGGTGATTTTCGTTGAAAAAGCTATTTATTCAGTTCTATCTCTTACTGTTCGTCTGCTTCCTGGTGATGACCATGCTGGTTGGCCTGGTGTACAAATTCACTGCCGAGCGGGCCGGCCGCCAGTCGCTTGATGATTTAATGAAAAGCTCGCTGTACTTGATGCGTAGCGAGTTACGCGAAATCCCGCCGCGTGACTGGAACAAAACCATTAAAGACCTCGACCTCAACTTGTCCTTTAAGCTGCACATCGAGCCGATTGAAAAATTCAAGCTTGATGACATGACGATGCGCCACCTGCGTGCCGGTGAAATCGTTGCTCTCGACGATGAATACACTTTTATTCAGCGTATTCCTCGCAGCCATTACGTTCTGGCCGTCGGCCCTATTCCTTATCTCTTTTTCTTGCACCAGATGCGTCTGCTGGACGTCGCGCTCATGGCGTTTATTGCCATTTCCCTCGCCTTCCCGGTGTTTATCTGGATGCGTCCGCACTGGAAGGACATGCTCAAACTGGAAACCGCCGCGCAGCGGTTAGGTGCCGGGTATCTTGATGAGCGTATTCATTTCGACAGCGCTTCCAGTTTCGAGAGATTAGGTGTCGCATTTAACCAAATGGCTGACAGTATCAACGCCCAAATTGCCAGTAAGAAAATGTTGATTGACGGGATTGCCCATGAGCTGCGCACGCCGCTGGTGCGTTTGCGTTATCGCCTTGAGATGAGTGACAACCTGACGCAAGCAGAGTCACTGGCGCTGAACCGTGATATTGGCCAACTCGAAGCACTGATTGAAGAACTTCTCACTTACGCACGCCTCGACCGCCCGCAAACGGAGCTGCAACTGGCAAGCGTGGATGTCCCCCGCTGGCTTGATGAACATATTGCCGATGTCAGAATCATTCATCCGCAGCTCACTATTTTGCTGGATACGCCAGCCGCCGGTGATTTTGGCCTGATAGACCTGCGCCTGATGGAGCGCGTGACCGATAATCTGGTCAACAACGCGCTGCGTTACAGCAAAGAGAAACTGCGCATCAGCCTGTGGCTCGATAACAAAACCGCAATTTTGCAAGTCGAAGACGATGGCCCCGGTATTCCAGCCGAAGAACGCGAGCGAGTATTTGAGCCGT